>Ga0114939_10003840_pt1 | contig 10250 bp, 12 predicted proteins | sample AshMeaCrysSpring_FD_87196 | JGI IMG/M metagenome (GOLD analysis project Ga0114939, IMG submission 87196) | Groundwater microbial communities from Big Spring, Nevada to study Microbial Dark Matter (Phase II) - Ash Meadows Crystal Spring | ecosystem: Environmental > Aquatic > Deep subsurface >... | reverse complement strand
GAGCGCATACGGGTACCCTGACCCGCTGCAAGGCCGACGACGCCGAGCTTCATGGCTGCTGGCCTCCTGGGGCTCGATGCCGGCGGGGCGGTCGCCGGCAGGCTTGGGTCCTCAATGCAGGCCGGAGGCGGGCGGACCGGCGCGGTCCTGGGCCAGCTCCGCCGGGGTTGGGTCCCGGACTTCGCGGACGGTGACCCGGACCCGCAGGGGTTTCCCGGCCAATGGGTGGTTGCCGTCCACGGTGAGGCGCCCGTCCTCGATGCGGGTGACGTAGAAGGTCTTCAGGTCCCCGGCCTCACTCTGCATCGGGACCTCGGCCCCGACGTAGCGAAACTCCGGCGGGACATTGGCCAGGTCGTCGGTGAAGGTCAGGTTGGGGTCGTGGGGCCCGAAGCCGGCCCCCGCCGGGATCGACATCTCCACCTCGTCGCCCTCACGCTTGCCGTCCAAGGCCCGATCCATGCCGCCGATCAGCTCCGTGCTGCCGCCGTGGATGTAGCTCACCGGCAGATCGCTCTGCTCCAGGATGTTGCCCTCCTCGTCCTGCATGGTGTAGGTGACGGAGACGAACTTGCCGGCACTGACGGATTGGTCTGTCATGGGCTCTGTAACGACTCAAGGCTGGGGATTGGATGGGGAGTTTAACCCAGGCGGGCCGTCGGACGGCAAGGCCGGCGGCATAAACGCACAGCCCCCGCCGATGGGCGGGGGCTGTGCCATGCGCGCGACACCACCGGGGGTCGCGGACCCTCATTTCATCTTGCGCAGCTTCTCGATGGCCCGCAACTGCGCGATGGCCTCGGCCAGCTCGGCCTGGGCCTTGGCATACTCGAACTGGGCCGTCTGACCCGCGAGGGCGTCCTCGGCGCGCCGCTTGGCCTCCAGGGCGGCCGCTTCGTCCAGGTCACGGGCGCGAACCGCTGTGTCGGCCAGGACGGTCACGATGGACGGCTGGACCTCCAGGATGCCGCCGGAGACGTAGAAGTGCTCCATGTCGCCGGCAGCCGTCTGAACACGCACGTCCCCGGGCTTGAGCCGGGTGATGAGCGGGGAGTGCCGTGGGGCTATGCCCACCTCGCCCATCTCCGCCGGAGCGAAGACCATCTGGGCCTGGCCGGAGTGGATAGCCCCCTCGGCGCTTACGATGTCGACATGTATTGTGAGTGCCATGGGTCTGCCCTCTCGCTCGCGCCAGGCTTACTGCATCTTCTCGGCCTTGGCCACCGCCTCGTCGACGCCGCCCACCATGTAGAAGGCCTGCTCGGGTAGGTGATCGTACTCGCCGGTGGCGATGGCCTTGAAGCCGGCGATGGTGTCGGCGAGGTGGACATACTTGCCCGGGGCCCCGGTAAAGACCTCGGCCACGGTGAAGGGCTGGGCGAGGAAGCGCTGGATCTTGCGTGCCCGGGCCACCACCAGCTTGTCCTCCTCGGACAGCTCGTCCATGCCGAGGATGGCGATGATGTCCTTCAGCTCCTTGTAGCGCTGGAGCGTCCCCTGGACCAGGCGGGCGGTCTCGTAGTGGTCCTGACCCACCACGTGCGGGTCGAGGATGCGGCTGGTGGAGTCCAGGGGGTCCACAGCGGGATAGATCCCGAGCTCCGCGATCTGGCGGGACAGCACCAGGGTGGCGTCCAGGTGGGCGAAAGTGGTCGCCGGGGACGGGTCGGTGAGGTCGTCCGCGGGGACGTACACGGCCTGGAAGGAGGTGATGGACCCGGTGCGGGTGGAGGTGATGCGCTCCTGGAGGACGCCCATCTCCTCGGCCAGGGTCGGCTGGTAGCCTACCGCGGAGGGCATGCGCCCGAGCAGCGCGGACACCTCGGTACCGGCCAGCGTATAGCGGTAGATGTTGTCGACGAAGAGGAGCACGTCGCGTCCCTCCTCGCGGAAGTATTCGGCCATGGTCAGACCGGTGAGGCCCACGCGCAGGCGGTTGCCCGGCGGCTCGTTCATCTGCCCATAGACCAGGGCAACCTTGTCCAGAACCCCGGACTCGGTCATCTCGTGGTAGAAGTCGTTGCCCTCGCGGGTGCGCTCACCGACCCCCGCGAAGACCGAAAAGCCGCCGTGCGCCTTGGCGATGTTGTTGATCAGCTCCATGAGCGTTACGGTCTTGCCGACACCGGCGCCGCCGAAGAGTCCGACCTTGCCGCCCTTGGCGATGGGCATGACCAGATCGATGACCTTGATCCCGGTCTCCAGGATCTGCGTGCTGGTGGCCTGGTCCTCGAACCTGGGCGCCGCCCGATGGATGGGCCAGCGCTCCTCGGTCGGCACCGGGCCCTTCTCGTCGATGGGTCGGCCGAGCACGTCCATGATCCGCCCCAGGGTGGCCTGACCCACGGGGACGCTGATGGGGGCCCCGGTGGCGTTGACCTCGACCCCGCGGCGCAGCCCGTCGGTGGAGCCCATGGCGATGGCGCGGGCGATGCCGTCGCCGAGCTGCTGCTGGACCTCCAGCGTCAGATCGATGGCGGGGATCTTCAACGCCTCGTAGACCTTGGGCATCTCGCCCCGGGGGAACTGCACGTCCACCACGGCGCCGATGATTTCCACGACGTTGCCGGTGCTCATAACTGTTTCCTCTTCTTGCCTTTCGGCTCTTGGATGCAAGTCAATTCGGAATCGCGCCGGAGGCGGCCCGCCCCTCCTCTACCGCCGGGAGGGGGACAGGGCGAGGGGCAGCGCCGACCCGGCGCCCGCCCTAGACCGCCGCCGCGCCGCCCACGATCTCCGCGATCTCCTGGGTAATCGCCGCCTGCCGGGCCTTGTTGTAGACAAGCTGCAGCTCACTGATGAGGTTGGCCGCATTCTCCGAGGCCGACTTCATGGCCACCATGCGCGCCGCCTGCTCGCAGGCGCCGTTCTCCACCACCACCTGATAGACGAGAGACTCCACGTAGCGCTGGAAGAGGTGGTCGAGGATCTCCTTGGCCTCGGGCTCGTAGATGTAGTCCCAATGGTGGGACTGGGGCTCCACGTCCTCGGCGATGATGGGCACGAGTTGGCGGATGGTCGGCCTCTGGGTCATGGTGTTGACGAAGCCGTTGAAGGCGACGTAGATGGCGTCGATCTCCCCGGCCTCGTAGGCATTGAGCATGGCCTTGACGGTGCCGATCAGGTCCTCGACCCGCGGGCGGTCGCCGAGGCGGGTCGCCTGGGCGATGACGTTGCCGCCGAAGCGCTTGAAGAAGCCCAGGGCCTTGCCGCCGATGGTGCAGAAGACGGGCTCGATGTCCTGCTTGCGCTGCTCCTTGAGCTCGACGATGAGCTTGCGGAACAGATTGCTGTTCAGGCCGCCGCACAACCCACGGTCGGAGGAGACGACGATGTAGCCGACCCGCCTGCGCGGGCGCTCGGTGGCCATGTAGCTGTGCTGGTACTCCGGCGTGGCGTAGTACAGGTGGCTGATCACCTGAAGCATCTTCTGGGCGTAGGGGCGCGATGCGGCCATACGGTCCTGGGACTTGCGCATCTTGGCCGCCGCCACCGTCTGCATCGCGGCGGTGATCTTCTGGGTGCTCTTGATGCTCGCGATCTTGGTGCGTATCTCTTTGGCGCCGGCCATTGGTTAGCTCCCAGCTTCCAGCGTCCAGCCATCAGCGCCCGGATTTCCGGCGCGGCGGGGGACAGAGGGTTGCAGTGTATTCGATGGATAGGCACCAGGCCGCCACCCCGCGCCGGGCGGACGGTCGGGCCCCAGTCGCAGACCGCGCATCACCACGTGTTATTTGCCTTGAAGTCCTTGATCGCGGCGTGCAGGCCCTGTGCAATCTCGGCGTTGAAGTCGCCAGTGGTGTTGATGCGGTCTATCAGCTCCGCCTGGGATGAGAGCATGTAGCTGTGCAGGGCCTTCTCGAAGTCCACCACCTTGGTCTTGTCCACGTCGTCGAGGTAGCCCTCGTTGGCAGCGAAGAGCGAGGTAGCCATGAGTCCGATGCTAAGCGGCGAGAACTGGACCTGCTTCATCAGCTCGGTGACGCGCTCGCCACGCTGGAGCTGCCTGCGGGTGGCATCGTCCAGGTCTGAGGCAAACTGGGAGAAGGCCGCCAGCTCGCGATACTGGGCCAATGCCAGGCGCACGCCGCCGCCGAGTTTCTTGATGATTTTGGTCTGGGCCGCACCACCGACACGGGAGACCGACAGCCCGGCGTTGATGGCCGGGCGGATGCCGGCGTTGAACAGATCCGACTCGAGGAAGATCTGCCCGTCGGTGATGGAGATGACGTTGGTTGGCACGAAGGCCGATACGTCACCCGCCTGGGTCTCGATGATCGGCAGGGCCGTGAGCGAGCCCGTCTTGCCCTTGACCTCGCCATTGGTCATCTTTTCCACATAGGCGGCATTGACCCGCGCCGCTCGCTCCAGCAAACGGGAGTGCAGGTAAAAGACATCGCCCGGATACGCCTCGCGGCCCGGCGGGCGGCGCAGCAGCAGGGATACCTGGCGGTAGGCCCAGGCCTGCTTGGTCAGGTCGTCGTAGATGATTAGGGCGTCCTCGCCGCGGTCGCGGAAGTACTCGCCCATGGCGCAGCCGGCATAGGGGGCGATGTACTGCTTGGCGGCGGACTCGGCCGCAGCAGCCGCGACGATGATAGTGTGCTCCATGGCGCCGTGCTCTTCGAGCTTGCGCACCACGCCGGCGATGGAGGAGTTCTTCTGGCCCACGGCGACGTAGATGCACTTAACGCCGGTGCCCTTCTGGTTGATGATGGCGTCGATGGCTATGGCGGTCTTGCCGGTCTGGCGGTCGCCGATGATCAGCTCGCGCTGCCCGCGTCCGATGGGGACCATGGCGTCGATGGCCTTGAGCCCGGTCTGCACCGGCTGGTCCACCGACTGGCGGGTGACGACGCCGGGGGCGACCTTCTCGATGGTGGAGAGCACCGTGTTGGTGACAGGCCCCTTGCCGTCGATGGGGTTACCGAGGGAGTCCACCACGCGCCCAAGCAGGCCCTCGCCCACCGGTACCTCCAGGACGCGGCCGGTGCACCGCACCCAGTCGCCCTCGGAGAGGTGCTTGTACTCGCCGAGCACCACGGCGCCCACCGAGTCGCGCTCCAGGTTCAGGGCGAGGCCGAAGGTGTTGCCGGGAAACTCGAGCATTTCGTAGGACATGGCGTCCGAGAGGCCATGCACGCGCACGATACCATCCGTCAGGCTGACGATGGTGCCCTCGGTACGCGCCTCGGTCTTGAGGTCGAACTGCTCGATCTTCTGTTTGATGAGATCGCTGATTTCGGAAGGATTCAGGTGCATGGCGGTTTCCCGTTCAAAATTCCAGTTCGGAGGCCAGTTTTTCCAGCTTGCCGCGGATCGAGCCGTCGATCACCAGGTCCCCGACGCGGACCTCGACCCCGCCGATCAGGGCCGGGTCCTCCTCGACGATGAGGTCGACGGAACCTCCGAGCCGCGCGGCCAGCGCAGCGGCGAGGGACTGGGTCTCGGCCGGGGAGATCGGCATGGCGCTGCGGACCTGCACGGTCCGGGTCCCCTGCTCGGCGGCGCGCATCTCCTCGTAGAGGACCGCCAGCTCCGGGAGCACGGCCAGGCGCCGATTCGCGGTCAGGAGCCTGACGAGGTTGGCCGCCTCCGCCGGGAGTTCCTCCCCGGCCACCTGAAGGATCAGGTCGCGCAGGGTCTCCCGGGGGACCTTGGGATCACCGATCCGGCGTGCGATCTGCGCATCGCTGCCGACGGCCGCCAGCAATCCCAGGGCATCGGACCAGCCGTCGACCTGACCGGTCTCCCGGGCCCGCGCGAAGACCGCTGCGGCGTAGGGGCGCGCGATGGTGGTGATGTCTCCGGCCATGGTCCTGACCTAGATCTGCTTGGCGAAGTTGTCGACCAGGGACTGGTGGGCGGCGGCGTCGATCTCCTTCTCGAGGATCTTTTGCGCCGCGGCCACCGCCAGCTCGCCGACCCGGGCGCGCAGGGACTCGCGTGCCTTATTGGTCTCCTGCTCCAGCTCGGCGCGGGCGGCGACCAACAGACGCTCGCCCTCCGCGCGGGCATCGGCCTTGGCCTGCTCGATGATCTCGTTGGCGCGGCGTTGGGCCTGGCCGATGGTCTCCGCCGCCTGGGCCTTGGCCAACTGCATGGTCTCCAGGGCGCGCTTGCGCCCCAGCTCCTGCTCGTGGTGCCCGCGCTCGGCGGCCGCCAGCCCCTCGGCGATCTTTGCCTTGCGCGCGTCCAAGGCCTGGACGATGGGCGTCCAGACATAGGTCATGGTGAACCAGACGAAGACCGCGAAGGAGATCATCTGGCCGATGAGCGTCAGATTGAAATTCATCTCTGTGCCTCGGTGCGGACGAGTGGGGGCGAGGCGCGGTGCCGTCGCGCCGGCGACTAGGCCGCGAACATCAGGTAGAGGCCCATGGCGATGGAGATGACCGGCAGTGCGTCCACCAGACCCATGACGATGAAGAACTGGGTGCGCAGGACGGGGATCAGCTCGGGCTGGCGCGCGGCGCCCTCCATGAAGCGACCGCCCAGCACGCCGATGCCGATGGCGGCGGCCACGGAGCCCAGGCCGAGCATGAGACCGGCGGCGATGAATTTGATGGCGACTGCGAGTTCCATGAGTATTACCCTCGGGTTAATGTGACGGAAAGGTACGGTCAGTGGTGCTCCTGGTGGGCCATGTCGAGATAGACGATGGTCAGCACCATGAAGATGAATGCCTGGAGCGTGATGATGAGGATATGGAAGACGGCCCAGACAAACTGCAGGAGCCCGGCGGCCACACCCAGCACCAGCCCGGCGCTGTACATGGTCGCAATCAGGATGAAGATCATCTCGCCGGCGTACATGTTGCCGAATAGACGCAGGGCGAGCGAGATGGGCTTGGACAGCAGGCTGATCCCCTCCAGCACCAGGTTGACCGGCATCCCCCATTTGCCGAAGGGCTGGAAGGCCAGCTCCGCGGCGAAGCCCCCCGGGCCCTTCATCCTGATGCTGTAGTAGATGATCAGGGCAAACACCGTAAGGGACATCGCGAAGGTCGTGTTGGGATCGGTGGTGGGGACCACTCGCAGGAAGACGTGGTGCGGGTCGGCTCCAAACAGGGACATGAACTGGGCGAACAGCCAGGGGAGCAGGTCCACCGGGATCAGGTCCATGAAGTTCATCAGGAAGACCCAGCAGAAGATGGTCAATGCCAGGGGCGCGATGAGCGGGTTCTTGCCGCTGAAGGAGCCGCGTACGTTCTCCGCGACAAACTCCATGATCGCCTCGGCAAAATTCTGAGCCGTGCCTGGCACCCCGGCCGAAACACGGTCGGCCACCCGCTTGAAGAACCAGGCGAAGAGGATGCCGACGGCGATTGAGAAGAACATCGAGTCGACGTGGATGGCCCAGAAACCCATGCTGGCCGCCTCAGCGCCGTTGTGGGCAAATGAGAGGCCATGCTCCGGATGGATGCCGAGGGTGAGGTTGGTGAGGTGGTGCTGGATATACCCTTGGGCAGTGAGGGTCTCGGAGGAGGACATCGGTATTGTTCTCACCTGTGTTTGTTCTGTCCCGAGGCCAGCGTCGGACACCCGGAGGCCCAAGGCACGGCTCAGGCCTTCTGCACGGCCAGGATGGGGGAGAGCACCTGCACCGCGAAATACCCGCCGAGGAGGAAGGGCAGGCTGAGCGCCTCAACCAGCACCAAAGCCGCGGCGAACAGGCCAAGCACCAAGGCGACCTTGATCGCCTCCGCGCCGAAGAGCCGCAGCACGAGCGCCTCTGGGGCTTGGGCGCGGTAATCGCGAAACACCCACAGGACCACAGCGCCATTTGCCACAAGACACACCGCCCCCCCGATGAGCGCAGAGAGGGCAGGCAGGATCCCGAAGGCCAGGGTGCTAACGCCCGCGATGGGCGCCAGGATTGCCTGGGTGACCAGGACCCGCCGCGCCTGAGTCGCCTGGGTGAGCTGATCAAGTCCGGCGATCGCGTACTCCGTCAAATCGGTGCGGTTAGGGCCCCTGCCGGACCGCGGGCGAAGTATAGGGGGGCGCGCGACGGGCGGTCAAACGCAATGATGCGCCTATAAGCCCGACTACGGGCCTGGCCGTATCGAATCGATGGGGATGCAGTCGCCCGAGCGGGCGGCGTCGCGATCGCCCGACCCCAACGACCCCAACCGCATGGTCCGGGCGCGGGGCCGGTGGCCATCGGCTCACTTGATGTGGGCGAGGATGCCGTCGAGCTCTTCGAGGCTGTTGTAGGCAATCAGGAGCTTTCCCGCCCCCTTGGTCCCCTGCTGTATCTCGACCCTGGCCCCGAGCCTGTCGGTGAGGTCGTCCAGCAGTCGGCGGATATCTGGGTCCACCTCGCCCCTTGGCTGCCGCGCCGCATCGCCTTCCGCCTGGAGGCGGCGGACCAGGCGCTCGGTCTCGCGCACCGAGAGTCCGCGGGCGACGACGGCCCTCGCCGCCTCGCTCTGACGCGGCCCCTTGAGCCCCAGCAGACAGCGTGCGTGCCCCATCTCCAGATTGCGGCTCTCGACGAAGCCTTTGACGTCGTCGTTGAGCTCCAGCAGGCGCAGCAGATTGGTGACCGTGGCGCGGGACTTGCCCACCGCCTCGGCCACCTGCTGGTGGGTCAGGCCAAACTCTTGGAGCAGTCGGTTGAGGGCCGCGGACTCCTCCAATGGGTTGAGGTCGGCACGCTGGATGTTCTCGATCAGCCCGATGGCGACCGCGGACTGCTCGTCGACCTCGCGAACCACCACCGGGATCTCGGTCAGACCCGCCTGTTGCGCCGCGCGCCAGCGCCGCTCCCCGGCGATGATCTCGTAGTGGCCCTCGCCGATCGGCCGCACCACGATGGGCTGGATCACCCCCTGGGCGGCGATGGAGTCGGCGAGCTCGCGCAGGCTGTCCGGATCGAAGTCGCGGCGCGGCTGATAGCGCCCTCGGCGGATCAGGTCCACCGGCAGACGGGTCACCGGGCTATCGGTCGCCGTGCGCCCATGCCCCTCAGTCATCGCCTCACCGCCCTCGTGCTGGTGGTCCCGCAGGCCCCCCAGCAGCGCGTCCAGCCCTCGACCCAGGCCTCGGCGCTTGGTGTTCACCGATGGTCCATCCGCGGCCATGGCGTCAGGCCGCCGCCAGCGGGCGTTCCTGGCGGCGCAGGACCTCGCTCGCCAGGGCCAGATAGGCCACCGCCCCGCGGGAGACCTTGTCGTAGAGGATCGCCGGCAGGCCGTGGCTCGGGGCCTCGGCCAGGCGGACGTTGCGGGGGATGATGGTGCGGTAGACCTGACCGCCAAAGTGGTTGATCAATTGGGTGGAGACCTGGTTGGCGAGGTTGTTGCGCGGGTCGTGCATCGTGCGCAGGATACCCTCCACCTGAAGCCCCGGGTTGCGCGTGGCGCGCACCTGGCCGATGGTGTCGAGCAGGGCCGAGAGGCCTTCCAGCGCATAGTACTCGCACTGGATTGGGATCAGAACCCCGTCGGCGGCCACCAGGGCGTTGAGGGTCAGCATATTGAGCGACGGCGGGCAGTCGATGACCACCAGCTCATAGGCATCGGCCACCGGCCCCAGGATCTGGGCCAGGCTGCGCTCGCGCCTGGGGGAATCGAGGAGGCCGACCTCGGCGGCGGTGAGGTCGCCGTTGGACGGCAGCAGGTCGAAGCCGGGGCTCGGCTGCGCGACTCGCTGTATGCACTCCCGAAGGTTGGTACCGGACAGCAGGACGTCGCAGGTGGTGCGCTCGCAGAGCTGCTTGTCCACCCCGCAGCCCATGGTCGCGTTGCCCTGAGGATCCAGATCCACCAGCAGCACCCGCCTCTGCATCGAAGCCAGGGAGGCGACCAGGTTCACTGCGGTGGTGGTCTTGCCGACGCCGCCCTTCTGATTGGCGATGGCGATGATTCTGGCCATGGGCATACCGTGGAAGTCGCGAAGCACAAAGGCCCGTCATTCGAGAGGGGCGGGGCGAGGGCAGCCGCCGGGCTATGCGGCAGCCCATCGCCGATCAGGGATACACCGTCAGGACCTTACTGCCAGCGGACCTCGACGAGGTGGCGCTCGCCGCCGGCCCAGGGCACATCCAGGCGATGGACCAGGACGGCCGCCGGGCAGAGAGACAGGTCCCTGAGCTCCGCCTCCGGGGCACGCCCCTTCATAAGCAGCAGTCGCCCGGGGCGCTCCAGGAGCGGCTCGGCCAAGGTCTTGAGCTCGGACAGGGTGGCCACGGCGCGGGCGACAATGGTAGCGAACTTTCGCCCTGGCCGATACGACTCCATGCGG
>Ga0114939_10003839_pt1 | contig 10251 bp, 9 predicted proteins | sample AshMeaCrysSpring_FD_87196 | JGI IMG/M metagenome (GOLD analysis project Ga0114939, IMG submission 87196) | Groundwater microbial communities from Big Spring, Nevada to study Microbial Dark Matter (Phase II) - Ash Meadows Crystal Spring | ecosystem: Environmental > Aquatic > Deep subsurface >... | reverse complement strand
GAGCACCCGTCCAGTGTGCCTCCTGCGCGCCGGCGCCGAGGGGCGGGGCTACCCTTCGTGCCGGGGGGAGCCCTGGTGCGACTGGAGGTGGCCGACGGCATCGGCACCGTCCGACTGGACCGTCCGCCGATGAACGTGCTGTCGGTGCGGGCACAGGACGAGCTGGCCGGCGTCGCGCGGGAGGTGGCTGCGCGGGCCGACGTCCGCGCCGTCGTCGTCACCGGGGGGCCGCGCATCTTCTCCGCCGGCGCCGACGTGGCGGAGATGGCCCAGTGGTCCTACCAGGACGCGGTGGACCGGTCGCGGGCCCTGCAGGCGGCGTTCTCGGCAGTTGCGGCCGTGCCGCAGCCCACGGTGGCGGCGATCGCGGGGTTCGCCCTCGGCGGCGGGTGCGAGCTGGCGCTGTGCTGCGACGTGCGCGTCGCGGGGGACAACGCTCGGCTCGGCCTGCCCGAGATCCGCCTCGGCATCATCCCTGGTGCCGGGGGGACGCAGCGGCTGCCGCGGCTGGTGGGCCCGGCGCGGGCCAAGGAGCTGATCCTCACCGGGCGGTACGTGGGCGCGCCGGAGGCGCTGTCCATCGGCCTGGTCGAGCAGGTCGTCGCGCCCGACGAGGTCGAGGTGGCGGCCCGGGCGTGGGCGGCGCAGTTCGTCGACGGCCCGGCGTACGCGTTGCGGGCGGCCAAGCAGGCCGTCGACACCGGCATGGAGGTGGATGTGAGTACCGGGTTGGAGATCGAGCGGACCCACTTCACGGGCCTGTTCGCCACGGCGGACCGGACCAGTGGGATGGACGCATTCCTGCACGCGGGTCCGGGCACCGCCCGGTTCGCCGGTCGATGAGCAACCCGCAGGACCGGGTTCCCCGTCCGTCCCCCCAGCCGGCAGCCAGCGCCGACCAGGTGCAGGAGGCCTGGTGCGACACCAAGCTGGCGCAGGTGCTTTACCACGACTGGGAGGCCTCGACCTACGACCAGAAGTGGTCGATCTCCTATGACGAGCGCTGCCAGACCTACGCCGCGGACCGCTTCGTGGCGGTGGCGGGCCGGAACGGGTGGCCGTACGGCGAGAGCCTCGAGATCGGTGCCGGCACCGGCTTCTTCACCCTCAACCTCGCCCTGGCCGGCGTGCTGGCCGGTCCGTTGCACGTCACCGACCTGTCCCCCGGGATGGTCGACGCGGCCGAGCGCAACGCGGCGCAGGCCGGGCTCGACGTGCGCGGCCAGGTCGCCGACGTCGAGGCGCTGCCCTACCCGGACGCGTCGTTCGACCTGGTCGTCGGGCATGCCGTGCTGCACCACGTGCCCGACGTCGACCAGGCGTTCCGCGAGATCGTGCGGGTGCTGCGCCCCGGCGGGCGGTTCGTCGTCTGCGGCGAGCCCACCCGGCACGGCGACCGCATCGCTCGCACCCTGTCCCGGGCCACCTGGGAGGTGACAACCCGGGCGACGCACCTGCCGGGCCTGCGTCGCTCGTGGGGCCGGCCCCAGCGTGAGCTGGACGCCTCCTCGCGGGCGGCGGCGCTGGAGGCGGTGGTCGACCTGCACACGTTCGACCCCACCGAGCTCACTCGAGCCGCACTGCGCGGTGGAGCCATCGACGTCAGCACGGTGACCGAGGAGCTGACCGCCGCATGGTTCGGCTGGCCCGTCCGCACCTTCGAGGCGGCGGTCCCCGACGGCCGGCTCGGCCGGCGGTGGGCGCAGTTCGCCTACGGCTCGTGGCAGCGGCTCTCGGCCGTGGACCGTACCCTGGCCCGGGTCGTGCCGGCCGGGTTGTTCTACAACGTGTCGATCACCGGCCGGGCCCCCGACCCGTCCCGCTGACTCTCGTCCGCGGCACGGCCGTGATCGGGCCGGCAAGCAGGGCGAGGTGGTGGGGAGCCAGCGCCAGCCGCACCACCGTCTCGCCGAACGGGGTGCGCTGGTTCAGCGTCGGCCCGAGCCGCCCCAGTCCGCGCTCCATCCAGGTGCCCCGCGAGGTGGCGACCGCCACCACCTCGTCCAGACCCGCCAGCCGCCCGGCCCCGACGAGGTGGCGCAGCAGCACCGTGCCCAGGCCGCGGCCCTGCCAGCCGTCCTCCACCAGCACCGCGGCCTCGCCGACCGCGTCCTGCTCGTCGTCCCAGGCCAGGTTGCCCAGGGCGACGACCGAGTCGGCCGGGGACAGGACGACCAGCGCCACCTCGGTGCGCAGCAGCTGCAGGCACAGCCGCCGGCTGGGCGGACGCGGCCCGGCGAGGTAGCGGCCGTGCAGAGTCTCGTCGCTGCACCGCGCGTGCATCGCCTGCAGCTCGGGCAGGTCCGGCGGTTCGGCCCCGCGCAGCACCAGCACCCGTCCGTCGCTCAGCCGTGCTTCGTTGGCCGCAGTGATCGCCTCGAGCCCCGCACGAGACGGTGCCGGACGCCCGCCGGACCGTGACGGCAGCGGCACGAGTCGGAGTCTGGTCATGGTCGCAGCGTCGTCGCACCACGTTTCGCGGTGGTCACCAGCCGGTTACACCGGGCGAACGTCTAGGGTCGACCGGCGTGGCAGGCCGCCGGCAGCGCTACGGGCTCGCCCGCCAGGGGCGGTTCCTCACCTGGTCGTCCCTGCGGTGGGTGGTGCGGCACCGAGCCTGGACGCCGTGGTACCTGGTGCGCTACTGGAGGTTCCTGCTGCTTCGCCTGCGCACAGCGCGGCACGGCAACGTGATCACGGAGGGTTTCGTCTTCCTCGGCCGGCGGTCGCGGCTGTACGCCCGTCCCGGTCACGGTCGCCTCGTGCTCGGGCGGTGGGTGCACGTCGGCGACGCCACCCGGCTGCTGGCGCACGAGGGCACCCTGCGGGTCGGCGACAAGACCGTGCTCGGCCACGACAGCACCGTCACCAGCTACCTCGACGTCGACATCGGTGCGTCGTGCCTGATCTCGGACTGGGTCTACATCTGCGACTTCGACCACCGCACCGAGGACCTGGACGTGCCGATCAAGGACCAGGGGATCGTGAAGTCGCCGGTACGCCTGGCCCCGGACTGCTGGGTGGGCATCAAGGTGACGGTGCTGCGGGGAAGCGACGTGGGCACCGGGTCGGTGCTGGCCGCCCACACGGTGGTGCGCGGCCCGGTCCCGGCCCACACGATCGTCGGCGGCGTCCCGGCGCGCCCGCTCAAGGACCGCCGGGCCGCCTACGAGGCTGACGCGGTGCGGCGGGAGGCCCTGGCCGACATCGCCCGCAAGACAGCGCTCGCAGCCCGGCAGAGCGCCCACGGGAGTCAGGCCGGGGTCGCGCCCTCGCACACCAGCGAGTAGACCTCGGCCGTGGCCTGGGCCACGGCGTCCCAGCCGAAGCGGTCCGCGGCCTCCACCCGAGCCCGGGCCGCCATCGCTGCGGTTCCCTCGGGGTCGTCGAGCAGCGCGGTGATGGCCTGGGCCAGGGCGGCCGGTGCGGCCGGGGGGACGACGAGGCCGGTCTGCCCGGGGCGCACGATGTCGGCCAGCCCGCCGGAGCGGGCAACCACGACCGGGGCGCCCGAGGCCATCGCCTCGAGGGCCACGAGGCCGAAGGGCTCGTAGCGGGACGGCACGAGGGCCACGTCGGCGCTACCCAGCAGGGCCGCCACCGCGGTGTCGTCCAGTCGGCCCACGAGGTGCACCCGGCCGCCGAGGCCGGCAGCCGCGGCCTGGGCGGCCAGCGCGTCCCGCTGGCCGCCGGTGCCGACCAGCACCAGGTGGGCCGACCGGCTGGGCAGCCGCGCCAGCGCGGCGATCGCGTCCTGGCCGCCCTTCTCGTGCTCGAGCCGGCCGACCAGCACGATCATCGGCTGGTCCGCCGGGACGCCGACGGCGGCGCGGGCAGCCGCCTGCTGCGACCCGGTGCTCACCCAGGCCGCGACGTCGACCCCGTTCGGGATCACCAGCACCCGGTCGGGGTCGGCCTGCAGCCCCTCGACGGCCTCTCGGCGCATCGGCTCGGAGCAGACCACGGTGCGGTCGGCCTCGGTGACCAGGTCACGCTCGACCGAGGCGCGCCAGTGGGAGAAGTCGGTCGTCAACCAGCCTCCCCACAGGCCGATCTCGGTGGCGTGCAGCGTCATCACCAGCGGTGCCCCGCAGCGACGGGCCAAGGCTGAGGCGGCGGCGAGCACGACCCAGTCATGGCCGTGGACCACGTCGGGCACCCATCCGCCCAGCAGCGGGCCGCCGTCGCGGACGAGGGCGTCCTGGAGCCCGAGGACGAAGCCTGCAGTGTCGGCGTGCACGTCGGGCACCTGCGGGCCCAACCGCACCCGCAGCACCTGGGGCGAGCCTGCCGCACCGGGCACGTCCGCAGGGGTGTCGGGCCGACCCTGGGTGAGCACCCGCACGTCGTGACCTCGCGCGGCCAGGGCTCGGCTGAGCGCGTGCACGTGCCGGCCGAGCCCGCCGTACATCACCGGCGGGTACTCCCAGGAGACCTGGAGGACGCGCAGCCCGGGCACGTGCGCGCAGCCTAGGCGATCGTGCCCACCGGTCCGAGCATCCGTGCATCGACGTGACCGAAGGGACGGGTCCGGCCCAGCGGACGTCCGTGCGCGGCGAGCGCCTCCACCTGCGCGACGTGCCCGCGCAGTCGGGCGCGCGCATAGTCTGCGCTAGCGCGGTGCGACACCATGAACGGCCAGTCGCTGGCGCTGGCCAGCAGGGTGGCCTCGGCGAGCTCGTCGAGCCAGGGGGAGCGGCCGGTGCGGGGGACGGCGCTGCGGGCGGCCGCGAGCAGGGCATCCTGGGCCCGGTTCTGCTCGGCGAGCAGGTCGCAGACCTCGGGTCCGGCCCACACCGAGAGGTCCTTGCCCAGCCCCCAGGAGCCGGTCTCGGGGTGGACCCGCGCCGCCGGCACGTCGGCCGCCAGGGCCCGCGACAGCGTCGTTACCCGTACCCCCGCCTCGGGCAGCGCGACCAGCACGCCGGCCAGCCAGTCCAGCCCCTCGTGCCACCAGTGCCCGAACAGCTCGGTGTCGTAGGCAGCCACCACCAGTCCCGGCCGGCCGCGGCGGTCGGCGAGGTCGGCGAGCCGGGCCCGGACCAGCGTGACGAAGTCCTCGACGTCGGCGGCGACGGCTGCCGTCGCCTTCTCCGGCTCGTAGCCGGCCTTCTCGTGCGAGCCGAGCGAGGCGTTGGTGACCCGGGACAGCTTGAGCCCCGAGGCGTGGTGGTAGGCGTGGAAGTCCCGGTACCACCGCCCGCCGGGGTAGCCGCGGCGTGGCGACCACACCCGGTAGGTGACGTCGAGGTCGCGGGCCACCACGGCGACGTCGCTGTCGGCGAGCCACCAGGGTCGGTCGGTGGAGGCCCCGACGTGACGCAGGGTCGGCCCGTCGAGCATGAGGTGCCCGACCCCGTGTCCGGCGAGCAGGGTCTCCAGGCCGGGGGAGTAGGCGCACTCGGGCAGCCAGATGCCCCGGGGACGGCGGCCGAACCGCAGCCGGTGGTCGTCCAGGCCGCTGCCCAGGGCCAGCGCGGCGACGGGCTCACGCACCAGCGGCAGCACCGGGTGCGTGAGCGGCCCGCCGAGCAGCTCCACCACGCCGGCGTCGGACAGGGCGCGCCACACCGGCGAGCCGCCGGCGCCCCAGTGCCGCTCGAACCGGCGCAGCGCCGTCCGGGCGGCAGCACCCTCGTACCGGCCGAGACCGGCCAGGACGGGGTCGCGGCTGCCGCTGAGCTCGTCGGCGCGCAGCATCCAGTCGCCGAGCCAGCGGTGGTGCTCGGCACGGGCCACCGGGTCGTCGAGCTGGGCGGCAAGCACCGGGGTGAGGCCGAGGGTGAGCAGGTCGCGCCCGCCGTGCTCGCCGAGCCGCTGCAGCATCGCGGCCAGGGGGACGTAGGACTGCGCCCAGGCCTGGTGCAGCCACTCCTCGCCGACCGGCCACCTGCCGTGGCCGAGCAGCCACGGCAGGTGGGAGTGCAGGACCAGGCAGAACGTGCCGACGGGGGCGCTCACCGTGGCTCCGTCACGGCGAGGAGGTCCAGGCAGCCGGCCAGGTCGTCGGTGAGCACGAAGTCGTCGGCGGTGACGGTGGCGACGGCCTGCGCCAGCACGGGGGGCCACTGCCCGGGCGGGCCGGCGACCTGGGCGGCGACGATCGAGCCGTGCTCGCGTTCCCACCCCGCCAGCCGTGGCCCGTGGGTCAGGCCGTGCACCCTGCCCCCCGCGAACGCCGGTGCCAGCAGCTCGGCGAGCTCGGCGGCGTCGAGCTCGCGGTGGTGGAACACGTTGCCCGGGGGGAACGTCAGCCGGTTCGGTGTGGACAGCACGGCCCGACCACCGGGCCGCAGCACCCGGGCGCACTCGCGGACGAACCGCGGCTGGTCCCAGACGTGCTCGACGGTCTGCAGGCTCACCACCAGGTCCACGCTTGCGTCGCGCACCGGCAGGCCGACGAGGTTGCCGCGCACCACCGGCACCTCCGGGTAGCTGGCCGCGTGGTGCGCGACGGCCGCAGGGTCGTAGTCCAGCGCCAGCACCCGGGTACCGACACCGGCGAGCCCGGCGGCCCCGAACCCCTCGCCGCTGCCCGCGTCGAGCAGGATGGTCTCGGCGGTGCGGGTGCCGGCGGCCTGGTCGAGCCAGCCCCCGACGAGCCGGTAGCAGGCCTCGTGCCGGCGGAACCAGTAGTTCTCGTGCCAGATGCCCGGCACCGTCCGCTCTCCGGCGGAGTGCTGCAGCAGCCGTAGGCCGGCGGTGCTCTCTGACATCGGGCTCCTCGGAGGTCGGGCCGACCCCGACGGGGAGCGGAGTCGCGAGGCGAGCGTACGGAGACCGGTGCGGGCCGGGTCGAGGCGATGTGAGGCACTCGACTCAGCCCGCTGTTGGGGCCGACGCTACTGGCGAGTAACATCGGCGGGAGCGACCCCCGGTACGGCCAAGGAGGCCTGCATGAAGATCGTCGTCTTGTGCAAGTACGTCCCCAACGCCACCGCCGACCGGCGGTTCGTCGAGTCGGACTACACGACCGACCGCGTGGGCGTGGACGGCCTGCTGTCCGAGCTGGACGAGTACGCCGTCGAGGAGGCGATGAAGATCAAGGAGGCGGGTGACGCCACCGTGACCATCCTCACCCTGGGCCCGGCCCCGGCCGCCGACGCGGTACGCAAGGCCTTGCAGATGGGTGCCGACGCAGGTGTGCACGTGCGGGACGACTCGATGCGCGGCTCGGACGCGCTGGCCACCTCCCTGGTGCTGGCCAAGGCGTTGGCGAAGATGGGCGACGTCGACCTGGTGATGACCGGGATGGCCTCGACCGACGGCGAGATGGGGGTCGTGCCCGCGATGGTCGCCGAGCGGCTCGACCTGCCGCACGTCGGCTACCTCGGCGACCTCACCGTCGCCGGTGGCACGATCACCGGACGCCGGGACGGCGACGCCGCCGTCGAGCACGTCAGCGCCGCGCTGCCCGCCGTCGTGAGCGTCACCGACCAGATCAACGAGCCGCGCTACCCGTCGTTCAAGGGGATCATGGCGGCCAAGAAGAAGCCGGTGGAGACCTGGAGCCTCGCCGACCTCGGCGTCAGCGCGGACGAGGTCGGCCTGTCGGCGGCCTGGACCGTGGTCGACACCGTCGCGAAGCGTCCGCCTCGGGGCCACGGCGAGGTCGTGGCCGACGACGGCGGCGGCGGCGCCCGCCTGGTCGAGTTCCTCGCGGCCAAGAAGTTCGTCTGAGCACCGGCCCCGCTACCCCGACGTCAGCACAGGAGAGACACCCCATGAGCGCGATCCTCGTCCTGGTCGACCACCACGACGGAGCCGTCCGCAAGTCCACCACCGAGCTGCTCACGATCGCCCGGCGCCTCGGCGACCCGGTCGCCGTCGTCATCGGCCACGGGGTCGCCGAGGCCCTGCCCACCCTCGGTGAGTTCGGCGCCACGTCCGTCATCTCGGTGGACGCGCCCGACATCGACGACTACCTGATCCTGCCGCGGGCCGAGGCCATGGTCGCCGTCGCCGAGAAAGTGCAACCGACCGCGATCCTGCTGACCTCCAACGCCAAGGCCAAAGAGATCGCCGCGCACCTGGCGGTGAAGCTCGGCTCGGGGATCATCACCGACGCCGTCGACGTCCACCCCGGCCCCGATGGCCCGGTCACCACCCAGTCGGTGTTCGCCGGCAACTACGCCGTGCAGGCCAAGGTCACCAAGGGCACGCCGGTCATCACCGTCAAGCCGAACGCCACCACCCCGGAGCCGGCCCCGTCGTCCCCGTCGGTCGAGTCGATGAGCGTGCAGCTGTCCGACCTCGCCAGGCGGGTCCGGGTCACCGAACGGGCCCCCCGGGAGCGCACCGGCCGACCCGACCTCAACGAGGCGGCGATCGTCGTGTCCGGCGGACGCGGCACCGGCGGTGACTTCGATGCGGTCGAGGCGCTGGCCGACGTCCTCGGCGCCGCGGTGGGCGCCTCCCGCGCCGCGGTGGACTCCGGCTGGTACCCGCACGCCTTCCAGATCGGTCAGACCGGCCACGTCGTCTCACCGCAGCTGTACGTGGCGGCCGGCATCTCGGGGGCCATCCAGCACCGCGCCGGGATGCAGACCTCGAAGACGATCGTCGCGGTGAACAAGGACGAGGAGGCGCCCATCCTCCAGCTCGCCGACTTCGCGGTCATCGGGGACCTGTTCAGCGTGCTGCCGCAGGCGACCGAGGAGATCAAGCGCCGCCACGGCTGAGCGCAGCCGACCAGACGGCGGCGTCCGGGGTGCCCACCCGCTCCGGGCGCCGCCGTCGTCCAGCCCGCCTATCCTGACTGCCGCGATGCGCGCCTACCTCGACCACGCGGCCACCACGCCGGTGCTGCCGCAGGTCGTGCCTACGGTCGCCGCCGAGCTGGCCGAGGTGGGCAACCCGTCCTCGCTGCACTCGTCGGGTCGGGCGGCCCGGCGGCGGGTCGAGGAGCACCGGGAACGCCTAGCCGCTGCCCTGCGGGCGCGACCGAGCGAGGTGGTGTTCACCGGCAGCGGCACCGAGGCCGACAACCTGGCGGTGAAGGGCCTGTTCTGGGCCCGGCGCGCCGAGGACCGCCGCCGCCGGCGGGTGCTCGTGTCGGCCGTCGAGCACCACGCGGTGCTGGACGCGGCCGCCTGGCTGGGCGAGTCGCAGGACGCCCTGGTCGAGCTGCTGCCGGTCGACTCCGTCGGCCGGCTCGACCTCGACGCCCTGGACGCAGCGCTGGCGCGCGACCCGGAGCAGGTCGCGCTCGTGTCGGTGATGTGGGCCAACAACGAGGTCGGCACGACCCAGCCGGTCACGGAGGTCGTCGCCCGCGCCCACGCCGCCGGGGTGCCGGTGCACACCGACGCGGTCCAGGCCGTCGGTGCGTTGCCGGTCGACTTCGGCGCGAGCGGGGTGGACGCGCTCACGGTCTCCGGGCACAAGCTCGGTGGCCCCGCCGGGGCCGCGGCGCTGCTGGTACGGCCCGAGCTCGCCGTGACGCCGCTGCTGCACGGCGGCGGTCAGGAACGTGACGTGCGCTCGGGCACCCTGGACGCGGCCGGCATCGCCGGACTGGCGGTCGCGGTGCAGGTGGCTGTTGCCGAGCAGCCACACCGGCACGCTCGGGTGTCGGGGCTACGGGCCGAGCTGGTCGCAGCGGTGCACGCCGCCGTGCCGGACGTCGTCGTGCACGGCGACCCCGACCCGGACGGGCGGCTGCCGGGGGTGGCGAACCTCGGGTTCCCCGGCTGCGAGGCCGATGCGTTGCTGATGCTGCTCGACGCCGGCGGAGTGGACTGCTCGACCGGTAGCGCCTGCTCGTCCGGGGTGGCCGAGCCCTCGCACGTCCTGCTCGCGATGGGCCGGGACGAGACGGAGGCGACCTCCGCGCTGCGGTTCTCCCTGGGCTGGACGTCCACCGGAGCAGACGTTGCCGCGCTGGCCGACGTCCTGCCCGATGCGGTGGCCAGGGCCCGGGTGGCGGGCCGGCTGAGCCTGCGGGGAGCCTGACGTGCGGGTGCTGGCCGCGGTGTCGGGCGGGGTGGACTCGGCGGTGGCCGCAGCTCGCCTCGTCGAGGCAGGGCACGAGGTCACCGCCGTCCACCTGGCCCTGGCGCGCACGCCTGCTGCCAGCCGGTCCGGGTCGCGTGGCTGCTGCAGCCGGCAGGACGCCCACGACGCCCGCCGGGTCGCCGACCTGCTCGGGGTGCCCTGTTACGTCTGGGACGTCTCGGCGCCGTTCCAGCGTGCCGTCGTCGACGACTTCCTCGCGCAGTACGCCGCCGGCCGTACCCCCAACCCCTGCCT
>Ga0114939_10003838_pt1 | contig 10256 bp, 3 predicted proteins | sample AshMeaCrysSpring_FD_87196 | JGI IMG/M metagenome (GOLD analysis project Ga0114939, IMG submission 87196) | Groundwater microbial communities from Big Spring, Nevada to study Microbial Dark Matter (Phase II) - Ash Meadows Crystal Spring | ecosystem: Environmental > Aquatic > Deep subsurface >... | reverse complement strand
TGAACCCGAGCTTGCTGAGGTCGCGGATCCCCGGGTCGGGACGAGGATCGGGGTGGCGGTACTTGAGCAGCTGCACCTCGGTGCGCGGCGAGACGTTGTCGAGCACGAGCGTGACGTGTTCGGCTTCGATGCCGTCGACGCCCATGTAGTCCGAGAACTGCTTGCCGCGGATCACGACGGACGCCGCCTCGCTGAACCCGAGCAGCCCGAAGAACCGCTTCGCCGCCGCGACGTCGTTCACGACGATCGTCACGTGATCGAAATGTCTGACCATGGCTCGTACCCCTTCGCCGCATTGGGAAGCGCAGGCCGCAGCGCACGATCACCGCACGCGGCCCGCCGTTCCGCCACCGAGCTGCGGATGGTGCCGCGGGGAGGAGTATCGCGCCAGAGCGACCGCGGTCGCGAAAGCGATGGGCATGACCGGCAGGCCCGGTCGGGAAGCGGTGCAGGACGGCTCGCTCCCGACCAAGCCGCGAAGAGGGTAGATCCGGGGCGAGCGGCCAAGGTACCGTCGACGACGCCGAGGCCGAAGGACCGGACTTGCTTCGCCGGGCGTGACGCCCGGCGCCACACCTCCGTCGAGCTTTCCGTGGGTGCATGACGGGGCGGCCCTCGCCCTGGCTCCCCTACCGCGTTCGCAGTGACGGGGCGCTGGCGACGACAGCTGCAGTGCACCGGAGGTCGTCATCCTTCGAGAGGCGGTTGCCCCGTTCGATGGCCGCGGATCCTGCGAACGTCGGGCAGCGCAGATTCAGCGGGCGGAGGTGACAAGGGATGGATGCGACGCGCGTCTCCGACACACCGACACATGGGAACGCGGCAGCTGCTGGACAAGCAACTGGGGCAGCACCGACGAGCAGATCGACGACCACATGGGGCCAGCACTTGCACAGCGCCAGTCGCTCTTACTCAACGCCCGAGGCGAGGGGGAGCGGCGTGTCTGTGGCGCGCTCTGCCGTCGGCGCACTGCCGCCGCCGAGCATGCGTGCGAAATCCGGAGCCTCCAGCGGGCGGCTGAACAGGAAGCCCTGGCATTCATCGCACCCATGCCTGCGCAGCAGCGCCAGCTGAGATTGCGTTTCCACGCCCTCCGCCACGACCGACAATCCAAGGTGGTGTGCCATTGCGATGATGGCGATGACGATCGCGGCGCTGTCCGCGTCGCTGTCCACGCCGGCGACGAACGACCGGTCGATCTTCAGCTCGTCAAGGGGGAAGCGCTTCAGGTACGAAAGCGACGAGTAGCCGGTGCCGAAGTCGTCGATGGCGAGCCTGATGCCTACCTCCTTGAGCTCGCGCAGCATGAGCGAGCTGCGCAGCGCGTCCTCCATCATCGCGCTCTCGGTCAACTCGAGCGCGAGGTCGGTCGGGTCGATTCGGCTCGCATCGAGCGCCGCGCGCACGCCGGCCTTGAGCCGTTGCCCGCGGAACTGAGCGCTCGCCACGTTGACCGCGATGCGGGGCACCCGCAGGCCGGCGTCGCGCCAGCGCCGCACCTGAGCACAGGTCGCGTGCAGCACCCAGTCGCCGAGCGGCACGATCAAGCCGGTCTCCTCGGCGAGGGGGATGAACGCGCCGGGTCCCACTAGCCCCATCTCCGGATGCCGCCATCGCAGCAGCGCCTCCGCGCCGGTGCCGCGACCGGTGGCCGTCCGCACTTTCGGCTGGTAGACGAGACTCAGCTCTTCGCGTTCGATCGAGCGCCGAAGCGCCGTCTCCAGGCTGAGGCGGTGCAGTGATCGCTCGTTCAGCCGGCGGGAGTAGAACCGGATGCTGCCGCCGCCTTCCTGCTTCGCGTGCCGCATCGCCACGGCGCTGTTCGTGAGCAGCTCGCCGGTCGCCATGCCGTCGTCCGGAAAGAACGCCACGCCGATGCTCGCCGACAGGAAGACATCTTCGCCCGCGGCGCGCAGCGGCGCGGCGAGCGAGTCGAGCACCGCCTGCGCCACGGCGCTCGCGCGCGTCGGGTCGCCGACGTCCTCGAGCAGCACCGCGAACTCGTCGCCGCCGATGCGGCAGAGCAGCGCGCCCTGCCCGTCGGCGTCGCCGGCGGCCGAGCCGCTCGCGTGCAGCGCGAGCTCGAGCCGGATCGCCACCCCTCGTAGCACCGAATCGCCGACCACGAGGCCCAGCGCCTCGTTGATCTTCTTAAAGCGGTCGAGGTTTACGTGCACGAGGGCCCCGCGCCTTCCGGTGGGTGCTGCTTGTCTCAGCGCGTCGTCGAGGCGCCTCGTGAGCAGGGTCCGGTTGGCGAGCCCGGTCACGGAGTCGTAGTTCGCGAGCCGGTCGCGGTAGGCCTTGGCGGAGAGCGTGTTGCGCAGACGCAGGGCAAGCTCGCTCGGGTCCACCGGCTTGCCGAGGAAGTCGGTCGCGCCGAGCTCGAGCGCGAGCAGCTTGGTCTCGGGCTCGGTCGAGGACGTGAGGACGATCACCGGGACATGCCGCAGCACTTCGTCGGCGCGCACCTGCCGGAGGATGTCGAAGCCGCTGACGAGCGGCATCATGAGGTCGAGCAGCACGACATCCGGACGGTGTGCGGCGAGCAGCTCGATCGCGCGCGCCGGCTCCGAGGTCGGCACGAAGCGACGGTAGCCCGCGTCCTCGAGGAACGCCCGGATGATTTCGAGGTTGAGGGGCTCGTCGTCCACCATCATGATGACGGCGTCGACCTGCCCCGCGGACGCGTCGGTCTCGGCCACCGGGACGCTCTCGACGCGCGCGCCCGGCTTGATCGCGGGAGCGCTGGGCGTGCACGTCTCCGACCGGGACTCGGGCCGCTCGGTGCCCCATCTGCTTTGATCGTGGTCCGTCATGAGGCAGCCGGCGCGGCTTCGGGAGCGACGGTCCGTGCCGCCAGTGCGCGGATCTCGTCGAGGGCCTTGCGGGCCGTCGCGGCATCTTCCGTGCGTGCCGCGTCCTCCAGGGCCTTCGCCGGCGCGGTGAAGGCGTGATAACCCATCGTGCCGCCGGCGCCCTTGAGCCAGTGCGCGAGGCTCTTCAGCTCGCCGAGATCGCCGTGGTCGAGGGCGGTCTCCATCGCCGCGACCTGCTCGCCGAGCCGGGCGACGAATCGGCGCAGGATCGAGTGCATGCGCGCCTGGCCAGCGTAGCTCGACACGAGCGCCGTGTGCTCCGGCGACGGGAGCGCCTCGGCGGCAGACGCCAACGGAGCCGGCGGAGGCGGCGGTTCCGTGACGGGCTGCGCGGTCGCGGGCCCCTTGGGACCCTCAACCGCCCACGCAAGCGAGGGGGCCGCCGGCACGCTTGCGGGCACTCGCCGGCCGCCGAGAGGCTTCGCGAGCGCGGCGAGCAGCACGTCGATGTCGATCGGCTTGGTCACGTAGCCGGTGCAGCCTGCCGCCAGCACCTCGCGCTCGAAGCCCTTCATCGCGTGGGCCGTGAGCGCGAGGATCGGCATCGCGTGGCCACGCCGGCGCAGCTCGCGAGTCGCAGCGTAGCCGTCCATCACCGGCATCTGCATGTCCATGAGCACCGCGTCGTAGTCCGCGCGGCTCGCCCGCTCCACCGCGACCGCGCCGTTCTCCGCTTCATCGACATCGAGACCCCGCTCGCCGAGGACCAGCGCGACGAGCTCGCGGTTCTCGGCCCCGTCGTCCACGACCAGCACGCGCGCCCGCGGGAACTGCCAGAGGAAGCCCGCTTCGTCCCGGAGCTCGGGCTCCGGCGGGCACGCGTCCTGGGGCTCGATCGCAGGAACGCCGGCAAGCGACCCGGGGTCGATCGTGACGGTGAACACGCTGCCTGCGCCCGGTTCGCTGCGGACTTGGATGTCGCCCCCGAGCGCCTGCGCCAGCTTGCGGCTGATGGATAGGCCCAGGCCGGTGCCGCCGAAGCGCCGTGTCACCGAGGTGTCGGCCTGTACGAACGCCTCGAAGACCGAGTCGAGTTTGTCTGCCGCGATGCCGATGCCGCTGTCCGCGACGTCGATCTCGTAGCGGGTCGTACGCGACGGGCGTGGGGAGGCGGCCTCGCGTGCCCCGATGCCGGTTGCACCGTCGACCGATGCGGTGTCTTCTCCAGGAGCGTCGGGCGCGCCGGTCATCCGCAGGGTGACGCGTACTCCGCCGCGCTCGGTGAACTTGATGGCGTTGCCGACGAGGTTGGTGACGATCTGCCGCAGCCGCGCCGGATCGGAGGCGATGCGCGCGGGCAACCAGCCTTCGGCGGCGAGCTCCAGCGCGATGCCCTTCTCGCGGGCACGCACGCCGAGCACCTTGACGACCTCGGCCACGATCCGGTGCGGCTCGCAGTCGATGCGCTCGACCTCCATGCGCCCCGACTCGACCTTCGACAGGTCGAGGATGTCGTTGATGAGCTCGAGCAGGTGCCGGCCGCTCGAGTGGATCGTGTCGAGGTGGCGGCGCACCTGTTCCGCGTCCTTCGCCTGGCCGCGGCGCAATAGCTCCGTGAAGCCGAGCACCGCGTTCATCGGCGTGCGGATCTCGTGGCTCATGTTGGCGAGGAACTCGCTCTTCGCCCGGTTCGCCGCCTCCGCCTCCGTCTTCGCCTGGCGCAGCGCGATCTCGTTCTGCTCGAGCCGCGTCACGTCGTCGAGGCTGACGAGCACGCCGCCCGGGCGCGCGTCGCTCGCGCCCACCGGCGCGCAGTTGGTCGAGAACGTGCGTCGGACGCCGTGGGCGTCCACGAGATGCAGCCTCGTCTCGCGGATCACCCGGCTCTCGGCGAGCGCGACCGTCCAGGGCAGGTCCTGCACGGCCAGCGCCGCCCCCGCCGCGTCCGTCCAGCCGAGCGAGGCCACCGGCCGTCCGAGCAGCGCGTCGGGCTCGACGCCGATCAGCGTGGCGAGCGAGCGGTTCGCGAGCACGATCTGCTGCCTGCGGTCCATCACGACCAACCCCTCCGCGAGGGTGTCGAGCGCCGCGCGCACACGCGCCGGCACTGCCCGCGACGGGTCGAGGTAGCGCAGCATCCGGCGCAGGTACAGATGGAAGGCGATGAAGCCCGTCGCGGCCATGAACAGCACCAGGCCGAGCCAGGGAATCTCGAGCACGCCGAACAGCGTCGGCACATCGAGCGGCACGAACCGAAGCTCGAGCTGGCCCCAGCGCTCGCGACCCGCGTAGATCGGCACCCGCACCTGCTCGTCCGTGGAGCGGTCGTCGGCCAGCGCCTGCCACCGCGCGTCGTGCCCGTCCGTCGCCGCGGCGAGGCGGCCGTCGTGCGTGCGCACCGCGGCGGAGAGGACCTCCGAGTTGCGTTCGCGAAGGAACGCGAGCATGGCCTCCAGCGACTGCGCATCCCCGCGCGTCGCCATCGCGGTCGCGCCGGCAGCCGCGACCTCGGCGAGGGACGTGCGGCCCTGGCGAAGGGCGCCGACGCGATCCGGGAGCAGGCCGAGGAAGGCAGCGGCAAGCAGCAGGCTGGTGACCAGCGCCGCGAGCCCAACTGCGAGGTGCGTGACGGTACTGAAGCGTTTCACTGTCGCTCCTGGTCGCGGTGCGCTTCGCGGGCAGGGTGCGCGGCTGGCGCAGGCGCCGCGTCGTGATGTCGTGCGGGCGATGCGTCGTCGTGTCGCGCGGGCGGTGCGTCGCGTGCGACGAGGTCCTCGAGGGACTCGTCGTCCTCGTCGTCGTCGTCGACAGGGGAACCGCCGCGGGAGAGGACTGGGAGCGGGTCGATGAAGCGCCAGGCCGGCAGCGACGAGAGCAGGCTGGAGAGGAGCACGCCGCCACGCAGGAGCCAGAGCACGTAGCCGACGGAGAGGGCGCTACCGGCGACGGTGACGGTGCCCGTCGCGAAGCGCTGCACCTGTTCGGACTCGGCGCTCGCTGCGCGCGCCCGGTCGAGTTGCTCGCGGAGCAGCCCGCCGCGGATCGCCTCGGCGGCGGCCGCGTCGCCGGGATGCCCGGACCCGTCATGTACGGTCGGAGAGACGAAGGACCCCGCGCTGGGCACCTCCGCAGCCGAGCTCTGGATGGGGGGCGACGCCGAGGCGCCGGCCACCGGTCGCGACTCGGGTGCGACAGGGGCGTCGGACCTGACCGGGGCGACGGCTTGCGACGGCGCCTCGGCGACGGCGCCCGCTGGCGGCACGGGCGGCACCTCGGAAACGGGCGCACGCGCCGCACGCGCGCCGGCAGACACGGGTGCGAAGGCTGCGCCGACTGGCGGCAGATCGCGGCCCTCGGTGCTTGCAGGCGTGTCGCCGCGCAGCTCGGGCGCAGCAACGGGCGGCGCGGCAGACAGGACGTCGGCACTGTCGGGCCCCCACGCCGCGACCAAAGGCGGCACCCCGGCCGGGGTCGGCGCGCCGCCCGTCGACGTGACGGTCGGGCCCGCCGACGCGCGTGCCGGCTTGCCGTCATTGCCCGCGACGCCGACTTGGTCGCTTGGGGAGGGCGCGATAACGGCGGGCAGCTCGTCGAGGTCCCGGGGAGGTGCGACCGGCGTCCCGGCAGCGGCAGACACGGCGAGCATCACCTCCGCGACGGCAGTGCCGCCGGCGGTATCGCGGACCGAGTAGCTGAACCGGTCGTCCCCGGAGAAGTCGGGGTCGGGCACGTAGGTGAACGAGCCGTCGGCGGCGAGCGCGAGCGATCCGTGGCGCGGAGGCGAGAGCAGCGAGACCGCGAGCCGATCGCCCTCGCGGTCGCCGTCGTTCGCGAGCACGCCGCCCGCGCCCACGGTGAGGGGAACGTCCTCCTCGAGCGTGTAGGCGTCGCCCACGGCCACCGGCGCATCGTTCACGGGCGCGACGCGGAGGACGACGGTCGCGGACTGCGACATCGCGATGCCGTCGGTCACGCGGTACGTGAAGGCGTCGTCGCCGGCGTAGTCGGCGGCCGGCGTGTAGACGAACGAGCCGTCCCCCGCGAGCGCGACCGTTCCGTGCGTCGGCGGCGAGACCAGCAGCGCGGTCAGGGCGTCCCCGTCGGCGTCGAGGTCGTTGGCGAGCACGCCGGCGGCGACGACCGCGAGCGGCTGGTCCTCGACCGCGTCGAACACGTCTGCCGTCGCAGCCGGGGCGTCGTTCACCGCCGTCACGTCGATCTGCACGACGACGTCCTGCGACATGGCGCTGCCGTCGCTCGCCCGATAGACGAAGCTGTCGCGGCCGGCGAAGCCCGGGGCGGGCACGTAGCGGAAGGCGCCATCCGCGTGCAGGGTCAGTGCACCGCGCGCCGGGCCGGCGACGAGCACGGCGCTCAAGGTCGCGGAATCGACGTCGGTGTCGTTCGCGAGGACGCCGGCGGCAGCGACGTCGAGGGGCGTCCCCTCGACGACGGCGAACTGCTCGGAGAGGGCGACGGGCGCATCGTTCGCGTCCGTCACGGCGAGTGCGAACGGCACGGCAACGTCGGGACTGCCGCCCAGCGTGCTGTCGTCCACCGCAACGCTGACGGCAAGCGACGGCCTCGTCTCGAAGTCGAGCGTGACACCGGCACGCAGATACAAGGCGCCGCCGAAGAGCTCGAAGAGCGCAGCATCCGCGCCGGTGAGGGCGAGCGTTTCCGAGCCCAGCGCATCGTCGGTGACGCTCACGTCCGCGACCCGGGTCCGCGTCGCGGTCGACGTGCTCTCGGAGAGAGTGCCGACCACATTGGCGAGCGCGACCGCCGGCGGCTCGTTGACGTCCAGTACGGGGACGGTCACGGACACCGTGCCGGATAGCCCGCCCGTATCGGTGCTGCGCACGGTCACGGCGTAGCTCGGTCGCACCTCGAAGTCGAGCACGCCGTCGCGAAGCAGGAGCTGGTTGCCCGCGAGGACGAATCGCGAGGCGTCGGCGCCCGCATCGAGGCTGTAGGTGCTGCTCCCCCCGTCGACGTCCGTCGTGTTGAGCGTGGCGACGACGACTCCGCCGGAGGTGTCGCTGCCCTCCGGGAGCGGCGTGGGGACGCTCGCGCTCACGACAGGCGCGTCGTTCACGGACGTGACGTTGATCGTGACGGTTGCAAGGTTGGACAGCGTGGCGCCGTCGTGCACGCGGTAGCCGAAGCTGTCGGACCCGTGGAAATCGGGGAACGGCGTGTAGACGAACGAGCCGTCGCCGTTGAAGAGGAGCGTTCCCCCGCCGGGGCTTGAGAACAACTGCGCGGTCAGGGTGGCCGAATCGACGTCGCTGTCGTTCGCGAGCACCCCGGTGGACGCCGGGACGATGAGCTGTGCGTCCTCCACCACGGCGTAGGTGTCGCCCGCCGCCACCGGGGGATCATTCGCGGGCGTGCCCGTCACGGGCTTGTTGCCGGTGACGATGCTCGCGCCGTCGGTCACGGTGGTGGCGATGCCGAAGCTCGCGTCGTAGTCCGGCGCGGGCATGAAGCTGACGCCGGCGAGCAGGGCGTTCACGTCCGCGATCGGGCCGCTCGCGGTCCAAACGCCTGCCGCGAAGGTCGAGGTCACGCCACCGGCCGTCCCGACCGAAAGAGTGCCGGCGGCCGGGTCCGAGAGCGCGAGCGTGACCGACACCGCGGCGCTGTCCGGGTCGGAGACGAAAATGTCGTTCAGGTCGCGAGGCGCATCCTCCAGGTACGTTTCCGGCGCGTCGAGATTCGTCGCGGTGGGGACGCCGGCGGTGGCGGTGGTCTGCAGCACGCGATGCGCGGCCCGCTTCCCGATCTCGGCGACGCCGTCCTTGTTCACGAGATGGTCGCTGCCCGCCGGTGCGCTCCCGTCGACGCCAAGGTAGACCTTCTCCGTGACGGGACCGGTGCTGTCGACGCGAATGAAGTACGTCTGGCCGTCGTTCAGCACCAAGCCTCCCGGAAAGGCGAACCGGAGCCACTGCTCATAGGTGGGGATCGATCCGCTCGCGATCGTGGCACTGGCGAGGGCCGGTCCGTTCCAGCTCTCCCGGATCGAGACGCTGAGGGTCTGGGCGGGCGCGTCGCTCGCGCGCGAGAGCACGAGCTCGACCGCGTCGACGACGTAGGTGGCACCGGGACTGTCGACGCGGAAGGTCTGGCCCCACGCCTGATCGGACTTGATCTCATGGCTCGCATCGGCCAGCGCGGCGAAGCCGGGCGCGTACGAGGCGAGCGCGATGTCCGCGAGGAGACCGCCCCACCGGCCTGCGTCGTCCGCGAGCGCGAGGCGCCCGGCGATGTCGCCGACACGATGCTCGAGGTCCCAGTCGCCCCCGGCCGCGGCGGCACCGGTCGCGTCGGCGCTCGCCGCGACGTCGCAACGGGTGAGGCTCGCGAGCGCCTCGACCAGCGCGCGGCCGGATGCCTCCCGTGCCAGGTCGCAGCCGTAGAGGAAGAGGTCGCCGTCGGCCTTGAGCGCATCGCCCCAGCGGGCGATCTCGCTCGCGCGCGCGTCGAGTGTGCCGCCGTCGAGCCGGGTGTCGGCAAGCCGGAGGGAGCCGTTGCCGCCGTGCGTCACGAAGTGCACGGCGTCGATCTGGCAGCGCTGCGCGAGCGCGACCGAAACCTGCTCGATGCCGTCGCGTCCGGCGTCCAGACGAAGCACCTCGAAGCGTCGATCGGCGGCGCTCGCGGTGAGCTGCGCGACCAGCAGGCGCGCATCGGCAACGGCGGCGTCGACGATCACGAGCTCTCGAGTGCCCGCCAGCGCATTCGTCTCTTCCCATTCAGCCCGGGCGGGTGTCGTCACGCATACGACGTGCGGGCCGTCCCAGTCCGCGGGCAACAACGACGTGACCGGATCGGAAGAGAGCAGCAGCCGACGCTCCAGCGGCTCGAACACCACCTGAGTCGCGAGCCGGCGTCGCACGCCGGCGCCGTCAACTGGTGCTTGTGCAGGGCGCGAACCGAGGCGGGAGGCGAAAAGCTCTTGCACCGGTAAGGGTTGAGGGTGAACCGCGGGCCGGTTGCAGGATGCACGCTTGCCGATCACGCTGCGACCAAGGATTTCTCGCCGGCCGACTCTTCACGCGTCGCGGGCAGACGGCCGCGCGGGACCGACCGTTCGTCGGCGACGAACGGTCGGTGAGCGCGGGCGAAGGCGGGCGGAAACGTTTCCGAATCGGGGGCCGTAAGGTCGTTGCCCTCCGCACGCTTCCGCGAGGCTCGGCATGCAGATCTTCGAGGCCCCGCCTGTTGCGGTCACGCGCCTGAACGGTTCAGGGCGTGACGCCCCGCAATGCCTAGGATCTCGAGCGGAACGCCGCGATCGGGACCGCGGCGAAGAAGCCCCACGGCTCGATCCCGGGCAGCGCGTCGACGAGCCCGCGCGACGCCTCGGGATCGCCCTCGATGAGCGCCCGCTCGCCCGCGGTCGACACCACGCTGCCGATGAGCTTGAGCGGC
>Ga0114939_10003837_pt1 | contig 10260 bp, 8 predicted proteins | sample AshMeaCrysSpring_FD_87196 | JGI IMG/M metagenome (GOLD analysis project Ga0114939, IMG submission 87196) | Groundwater microbial communities from Big Spring, Nevada to study Microbial Dark Matter (Phase II) - Ash Meadows Crystal Spring | ecosystem: Environmental > Aquatic > Deep subsurface >... | reverse complement strand
GTTCAACTTTGAGGGGGGGTGCTACGCGAAAGTGATCCGCCTTTCCCCCGAAGCGGAGCCGGACATCTATGAGACCACGCGGATGTTCGGCACCGTTCTCGAGAACGTCATCGTCAACATGCGCAGCAGGCGGGTCGACCTCGACGACGCCTCGCTCACCGAGAACACCCGGGCCGGCTACCCGCTGACGCACATCCGGAACCACGTCCCCTCCGGCCAGGGCCCGCACCCCCGCAACCTCATCATGCTCACGGCGGATGCCCTCGGCGTGCTCCCTCCGATCGCGAGGCTCACGCCCGAACAGGCGATGTACCACTTCCTCTCGGGCTACACGGCAAAGGTGGCCGGGACCGAAAAGGGGGTGACCGAGCCGCAGATCACCTTCAGCACCTGTTTCGGCGCCCCCTTCATGCCGCTCCCGCCGACGGTGTACGCCGCCATGCTGGGGGAGAAGCTGGCGAAGCACGGCACCGTCTGCTGGCTGGTGAACACGGGGTGGAGCGGCGGGCCGTACGGCGTGGGATCGCGCATGAAGATCGCGTACACGCGCGCGATGGTGCGCGCCGCGCTCAACGGAGCGCTGGCGGGTGTGCCCACGGCGCAGGAGCCGATCTTCGGCCTCCACGTGCCGACCGCCGTCCCCGGCGTGCCCCCGGAGGTGCTCAATACCCGGGAGACCTGGGCGGACAAGGCCGCGTACGACGCGAAGGCCCGGGACCTGGCCGCACGATTCAAGGCGAATTTCGAGCAGTTCGAGTCCGCCGCCGGTCAGGCCGTCAAGGCCGCGGGCCCGCGCTGACGCGAAAGGAAACCGCGGAAACAGCGAAGGCCCGTCCGCCTCTGGCGGACGGGCCTTCCCGTCTTCTGCGACGTTCCGGAGCGGGAGCTCGCTACTCCCACCAGGCCAGGATCTCATAGGCGTTGGTCCCGGGGAAGTGCGGGGGCGAAGAGAACCGGAACCTCTCGTCGTACCGGATCACCGCCTTGTATCCCTTGCTCCCGGGGAGCCCCAGCGGTATGCCGTTGCTGGTGGCGTGAATCCGCTCCACGATCCACCCGCCGAGCGTGTTGAGATTCCCGGGGGGACGCGAGTTCTTGTTCTCCACCTCGATGCCCCCGTTCAGGCTGAACATGGAGGCATGGATATTGAAGGAGGGGGCGCTGTTGTCCGTGATGACGATGTCGTTGACCGCCACGATGCCCAGCATGTCGGTCGAGCTCGGGTCGACCCGCGGATCGCTCTGATAGGTGAGGTCTCCCGTGATGAACACCTTCCCCCTCGCCGCGCCCAGCGTGTCCATGGACGCGATCGTGACGCGCCCCCGTACGACTCCATGGACGTAGATGTTACCCGTGTTCCGGGCGCCAAGGGCGATGACGCCGTTCGGAGCCAGGTCCGTGATACGCACGGTCGTGTCCGGGTCTCCCCCCACCCGCCGGTAGCGCACCGAATCCCCGGCGAAGGTGAGCCACAGATCGTCGTGTCCTTCGAAGAGCTTGCCGCCGCTCCGTGCAGCGTCCTCGATCCGCCGGTAGTTTCTGTTCATCGGGATGCTCACGCCGGTCTCGAGGCCCGCGTTGAAGATGGGAGTCGCCCCTGCGTGGTAGACCACGCCGTCCTTGGTGGAGGTCTTGCCGCCGAAGAACGGGGAGCCGATGGTCTTGAGCGTGCCCTGGCTGTGGACGGGCCCGAGCGCCGAATCACCCGTCTCCCAGTACGCCCCCGCGGACGCGGTCGGACCCGCCCAGACCGCGAACTTCGAGAACTTGCTCGGGCCCATCAAGGCCATCATCGTGTACGTGCTCTCGCCGTACGCGGCGGTGGACCGGAGCACCATCCGGCGCTCGCCGCTGAACGGATCCACCATGCTGGAATCCAGCGTGGTGGTGAAGGTCCCCCCGCCGAAATCCACCGGCGTGGTGTACCCGTCGAACCACGGGTTCCCCTCCATGTTCGGCGGATTCCGGAACAGGTGGTTCGCCGTGATGTTGGCACCCGCGACCGCGATGTTCCGCAGCTGGGATTCCTGGTAGTAGTCCATGGCGTTGTCGAACGCCTGGACGCTCAGGTCGGACTGCGTCATCCCCGTCATGAGGAAGAGAAGTCCGTACCCGACCACAAAGATCAATGCCGCCTTGCCCATAGCACCCCCCCCGGATGATCTACCTGTTCCTGTAATTTCGCGACGAGAGCCGGCGCTGCTGCCAGAACGCCGACGTATACTGTGTGTTGACCGGGGCCGTCTCCACGACCTGGGTCCCCATGACGTTTTCGACGCTGAGCGTGATCTGGATCGACACGATCTTCTGCAGGTCGGCCCCCGTGACCGGTGACGGGATCACCGTGTTCGTCCGATCATAGTACCGGAGCCTGAAGTCCGTGACCCCGAGGTTCACCCGCTTCGGCGGTTCGTTGTTCACCACACGGTAGAGAAGGCGGTCACGCGGATTCGGCGTGAAGGCCAGTTCCGTCTCGGGCCCGAGGGTGTACACGACCGTGTCCACGTTGCCGTCCGGCCCGCTCCCGTCCAGGTCCACGTCGCTCAGGAACCGTAGATGCGAGGAATCGGCCGTCAGCACCGCACGGGTGGGGTCCGGAATGCGGTGCGGCTCCAGACAGAACCCGATCTTCCGGAAGTCGTACTCCATCATCTGCGTGATCGTCACCAGGTTTTCCTGCACCAGAAGGTCCGAGTGCGCTGCCTGGACGTTCTCGTTGTTGGCGGTATTGGCCGTGAGCGCCATCAGGAGGAGCCATCCGAACACCACGATGGACCCGATGAGGTCGAGTGCGACTTGCGATCCCATGGCGATCCCCCTCTACCGGAAGTACCAGTAACTGTACACGGTGGAGAAGCGCAGGGTCTCGGGGAGCGACACGCTCCAGACCTGCACCGCCAGCCGTTTGTGGTAGGTGCGTGCGCCCGAGGTCACGACCGCGCCTCCGGAGACGTCCGCGTAGTCCACACGGGAGAGGATGGTGAACGTGGCGGAGCGGAAGTAGACCGTATCTCCCAGGACCGTCTTCGTGAAGTTGTTATAGTCGTCGAAGTCGTCGAACGTGTTCTCGACCTCCGCCGCTTCCGGCCCCAACGTGGAGCTCAGGGCCGCCGGGGTGCTGATGTCCGCGTTGATGGTCAGCTCGTCGAACGCAAGCCCCTGGGCGCGCTCCAGGAGCGAGGTCCCGAGGGAGGTCGCCATGATGGCGTATTCGGACGCCTTGATCGACTCGTTGGTGTCGGTGCTGTTGGTGCTCACGCCGAGCAGGATCCGGCCGAACACGGCCATCGCAAGGACGCCGAGCATCATCTGTCCCAATCCCATGGGGTTCTCCGCAAACTCCGAGATGACGGAAGGACCCGCCGTCGCGGAGGGGAGACCGCCGGCGTGCCCGGGTGGAGCGTTGTGTTGTATGCGAGTGAAGGAGTTGTCAGAAAAGCCGCGACCCCCGCATGAGGAACCCCGCTGCGTCGCGGAGCCATGCAGGCGACAACTCGGAGAGAGCCGGCGTCGGAAGCCTCAGGGCACCCTGCTGCCGGATGAACGACGATCGTGTGTGTTGACGATTCCTGCGGGGAGGGAGAGCGTGCGGGGGATGCGTCGCACTCTGAACCAGGAAACCGGCGCGACGGATGCCGCGCCGGTTTCACGATACGCTACACACCGGGCAGAGTCAAGAGAGCGATGTCTGTGTGTGACCCGGAACAACGGGTGGAGAGACGGGTGACAGGTGACAGGGCACCCGTCTCTACTCGTACCACGCGAGAATCTCGTAGGCGTTCGTCCCGGGGAAGTGCGGGGGCGACGAGAACCGGAACCTCTCGTCATACCGGATCACAGCCTTGTATCCCTTGCTCCCCGGCAGCCCGAGGGGCACGCCGTTGCTGGTGGGGTGGACCTGTTCCACGATCCACCCGCCAAGGGTGTTCAGATTGCCCGGAGGACGGGAGTTGTGGTTCTCCACCCGGATCCCCCCCGTATAGCTGAACATCGAGGCGTCGACGTTGAATGTCGGGGCGCTGTTGTCTGCGATGACGACGTCGTTGTACGCCACGATCCCGAGCATGTCCGTCGAGGCGGGGAAGATCCGCGGATCGTTCTGATAGGTGAGATTCCCGGTGATGATCACCTTCCCGCGTGATCCGGCCGTGCTGTCCATCGACCCGATCGTGACCCTGCCCCGCACGATCCCCTGCACGTAGATGTTTCCCGTGTGATGCCCGCCCAGTGCGATCACGCCGTTGGGCGCAAGGTCCGGAAGGTAGACCGTCGTGTCGGGGTCACCCGCGATGCGCCGGTAGCGGACGGAGTCCCCGGCGAAGGTCAGCCAGAGGTCGTCGTGCCCGGTGAAGTGCTTCCCGCCGCTGCTGGCCGCATCCTCGACCCGGCGGTAGTTCCGGTTCATGGGGATGCTCACCCCCGTTTCGAGCCCGGCGTTGAAGATCGGGGTGGCGCCGGCGTGGTAGACCACGCCGTCCTTGCAGGAAGTCTTGCCGCCGAAGAAGGGCGAGCCGATGGTTTTGAGCTGTCCCTGGCTGTGGACGGGTCCGAGGGCAGAGTCCCCCGTCTCCCAGTACGCCCCCGCAGACGCGGTCGCACCGGCCCAAACCGCGAACTTGGAAAACCGGCTCGGACCCATGATCGCCATGACGGTGTAGGAGCTGTCACCGTAGGTGGCCGTCGAGCGGAGGCGGATCCGCTTCTCGCCGGTGAACGGATCGGTCAGCCCCGAATCGAGATTCGTCACGAACGACCCGCCGCCGAAGCTCACCGGCGTGGTATAGCCGTCGAACCACGCGTTTCCGTTCATCTCCGGCGGGTTGAGGAAGAGGTGGTTCGCCGTGATGTTGGCGCCCGCCAGGGCGATGTCATGCACCACGGTGGTTTCGTAGTAGCGTACGGCGTTGTCGTAGGCGGAGACCCGGACGTCCCCCATCGTCAGGGCGGTGAGCAGCACCGCCCCCCCGAAGGCTACCACCATCAGCAAGGAGAGCTTCCCCATTGGATTATCCCGTCGTCATGTGTGCTGTTGTGATCATTGGCCCGGGGGAGCGGAGGAACGCCGGGGGGGCGGCATGCCGCGCGCCTCCCCCCCGGCGGGACGTTACTCGTACCAGGCAAGAATCTCGTAGGCGTTCGTCCCCGGGAAGAACGGCGGGGAGGAGAACCGGAACCGCTCGTCGTAGCCGATGTGGCACTTGTAGCCGCGGCTGGAGGGATCTCCCAGAGGGATTCCGTTGGACGTGGCGTAAATCTCGTCCACCACCCACCCGCCGAGCGTGGTGAAGATCCCCTGCGGGCGCGTGCTGTAGTTCTGGACCGCGACTCCCTTGGTGTAACTGAACATCGAGCCGTGGATCGTGAACGACGGCGCCCCGTTGTCCGCGAGAATGATCTCGTTGTACGCCACCAGCCCCAGCATGTCGGTGGACGACGGGGTGATCTCCGGGTTGGTGTGGTACCGGATGTCGCCCGTCACGATGATCCTGCCGCGCGATCCGCTGCTGCTGTCGAGCGACCCGATCGTATAGCGCCCCTTGATGGTCCCCTCGACGAAAATGTTCCCGGTGTTCTGTGCCAGGGTGATCGCACCGTTGGGAGCGAAGGACGGGAGATAGACCGCCGTGTCGGGGTGCCCCGCGACGCGGCGGTACTTCAGGCTGTCCCCCTGGAACTTCAGCCAGAGGTTCCCCGACCCGGTGAAGTTCTTCCCGTTGGACGCCGCCGCATAGGCCAGCTTCTGGAAGCTCCGGTTGGCCGGCACACTGACCCCGGTCTCGAGGCCGGCGGTGAGGATCGGGTATCCGCTCAGGTTGTAGACGCCGCTCCGGGTCGTCACCTTGCCGCCGAAGTACGGGTAGCCGATGGTCTTCAGGAGCCCCTCCGAATGGACGGGACCGAACACCGAGTCCCCCGTCTCCCAGTACGCTCCGCCGGACGCCGGCGGACCTGCCCAGACGGCGAACTTGGAGAACTTGCTCTGCCCCAGCACCGCGATGATCGTGTAGCTGCTGTCCGCGTACGTCGCGGTGGTGCGCACCGTCAGCCGCGCTTCGCCCGAGAACGGGTCGACGCTCGTCGTGGAGTCGACGTGCGAGACGAAGGAGCCGCCCGCAAACGTCACCGCGGTGGTATACCCGCCCCACCAGGGGTTGCCGTTGAGGCCCGGAGGATACCGGAACAGGTAGTTCGCGGTCATGTTCGCACCGCCGATGGCGATGTTGTGGAGCTGGCTGCTCTCGTAGTAGTCCAGCGCGTTGTCGTACGCCTGGACGCTCAGGTCCGACGTCCCCACGCCGCTGATGAGAAACAGCAGCCCGTATCCCACGACGAACAGAAGTGATGCTTTGCCCATGGTCGTACCTCCCTCTCCCTGTGCCTAACGGTTCCGGTAGTTGCGCGACGAGAGCCGGCGCTGCTGCCAGAACGCCGATGTATACTGTTCGTTGATGGGAGCAGTCTCCACGACCTCGGACGCCATCACGTTCTCGACGCTCAACGTCACCTGCACCGATTGGATCGTCTGGAGGAGCGCCCCCGTAATGGGGGGTGCGATGGTGTTGTTGTTCCGGTCGAAGTAGCGGAGCGTGAAATCCGTCACTCCCAGGTTCACCCGGCGCGGGAACTCGCTGTTCACGACCCGATACAGGACGCGATCGTCCGGGTTCGGCGTACCGGCGAGTTCGCCCGTGGTGCCGAGGTAGTAGCGTACGGTGTCGACCGTGCCGTCCGGACCGCTTCCCAGGTCGACGTCGGACAGGAACTCGAAGCGGGTGGAGTCTGCCACGAGAACCGCCTTCGTCGGATCCGGAATCCGGTGCGGCTCCAGGCAGAAGCCGATCTTGCGGAAGTCGTACTCCATCATCTGCGTCAGGGCCACCAGGTTCTGCTGCACGAGCAGGTTCGAGTGCGCCGTCTGCGTGTTCTCGTTGTTGGCGGTGTTGGCGCTCAGCCCCATGAGCATCAGCCACCCGAACACCACGAACGAGCCGATGAGGTCAATGATCGTCTGCGATCCCATGTGCGTTCCTCCCTTTTCTCTGGCGACCTAGCGGAAATACCAGTAGCTGTACACGGTGGAGAACCGGAGCGTGTCCTCCATGTACGGACTCGACACGATGACCCGGAGGCGCTTGTGGTACGTCCGCGCGCCGGAGGTCACAATGGTGCCGCCGCTGATGTCCACGTAGTCGATGAGCGACCGGACGGTGAACGTGGCCGTCTTGAAGAAGATCGAGTCGCCCTGCACCGTCTTCGAGAAGTTGTGGTAGTCGTCGAAGTCGTCGAACGCGTTCTCGCCGGCCACCCCCTCGGGCCCTTCGGGCCCGAGCGTGGTGGACAGCGACGCCGGCGTGGAGATGTCGGCGGTTATCGTCAGCTCGTCAAACGACAGCCCCTGGGCGCGCTCCAGCAACGAGGTGCCCAGCGACGTCCCCATGATGAGATACTCCGAGGTCTTGATGGCCTCGTTGTGGTCTGCGCTGTTCGTGTTCACCGCCAGCATGATTCTACCGAACATGGCGAGTGCCAGAATCGACAACATCATCTGTCCCAGCCCCATGACCTTCCTCCTTATTTTCTCTCTGTCCGCGGGCCTCGTCCAGGCCCGCTCCCCCGGCCGCCCGCCGCGACCTGTGGAATCTACACTCTCGTGGAGCTTCCGGCGGACGACCCGTTTGTAACTTCGCGCAATCAGTATACAACCTTGCGAAAGGCGTGGATGTATGCGTCATCACGCGAACACATGATCCACTTCACACACGCACGTGGGTGACAACCGCACATGCCGCCGCCACGAGGGCCCGCCACGCTCAACACAACCGGGCATTCTGTGCATCTCCAGGGAGAATTGTGTAGACTGCGAGCATGGGTGACACACCGTATGCTGTTTTCGGTTCCGACGTGGACCAGGAGGTAAAACGCCAGATGGACGCGGCGATTCGCCTCCCGATCGCCGTTTCGGGTGCGCTCATGCCGGATGCGCACGTCGGCTACGGACTCCCCATCGGAGGTGTGCTGGCGACCGACAATGCTGTTATCCCGTACGGCGTCGGTGTGGATATCGCCTGCCGTATGATGATGACCGTGTACGATGTGCCGTCACATGCGATCACGGCGGACCACGCCCTCTACCGCGAAACGATCGAACGGTGTACGCGCTTCGGTGTCGGGGCGGAATGGAGAGAGCGGAAAGAGCACCCGGTGATGGAGGACGACTGGAACCTGAGTGCCGTCACACGGGAGGTGAAGGAGAAAGCACATCGTCAACTGGGCACATCCGGCTCGGGGAACCACTTCGTGGAGATCGTCGAGCTGACGGTCGGGACCGCGGAACTCGGCGTGCCGCCCGGCACCTATGTTGCGCTCCTCTCCCACAGCGGGAGCCGCGGCGCCGGCGCAGCTGTGGCCGCTCACTACACACGGGTGGCACGACGCCGCCATCCGGAACTCGAGGGACACGCGAAGAACCTCGCGTGGCTCGACCTGGATGGCGAAGGGGCGGAGTACTGGGCCGCCATGGATCTGATGGGACGCTACGCCTCGGCCAACCACCACCTGATCCACGACGCCGTCACCCGCATGCTCGGCCATGCGGTGCTGACACAGGTGGAAAATCACCACAACTTCGCCTGGCGCGAGCGCCACCGAGGCAGCACCGTCGTGGTGCACCGCAAAGGGGCCACACCGGCCGGCACAGGAACCCTCGGGATCATCCCGGGGTCCATGGCTGCACCGGGGTATGTGGTCCGCGGGCTCGGCAATCCCTCCTCGCTCGCTTCGGCGTCCCACGGCGCCGGACGCGCCATGTCCCGCACCGCCGCCCGACAACGGTTCACCTGGCGCGAAACAGCGGAGGAACTCGCCCGGAAAGGAGTCGACCTCATCTCCGCCGGGCTCGACGAGGTGCCCGGGGCCTACAAAGACATCGACACCGTGATGGCCGCCCAGAGGGGTCTCGCCCTCCCGGTGGCGAGCTTCTTCCCCCGAATCGTCAAGATGGCGCCCGCCGGGGAACGCCCCGAAGACTGACCCGGCGGCGGCTTGACTCACCAGCGCGTCTTCTGTAGATTGTCCCTCCGGCCGCATCGACCGGGTCCACACCCCCACGGATCCCGGCTCGCATCTCCACCCCGGAGCCCCTCTATAGTAACATTGTCCGCGGAGCGTCACTCAGTACGATGGAGAGGAACGACTTCCTCAAGATCATGATCGGCGGAACGGCGGTGCTGATCCCTGCCGCATCCCTCCTGTCCTGCTCCGGCCGCGGTCCGGAGGGGTTCGAGGCGTGGGACGGCCCTCCGCCCGCCGCCGACCCCCGCCTCAGACTGCTGGGCTGGGCGATCCTCGCCCCCAGCGCGCTGAACAAGCAGCCATGGTGGGTGGACCTCGGGAACGACGGTGTCCTCGTCCATGCTGATCGGAGACGCCGCGCACCCGCAACAGACCCGGACGGCCGCGAGACGCTGCAGGGCGTCGGCGCGTTCGTCGAGTTCCTGACCCTCGCGGCGGGAGCGGAGGGGTTTCAAGCCGGGGTCCGGCTGTTCCCCCGCGGCCTGCCCCCGACGCTCGATGACCTGGACGAGTACCCGGTCGCCCACGTGGACCTCCGGCGCTCCCCCTCCACGGCCCCGGATCCCCTCTTTGGGGCAATCCTGCGCCGGCGCACCAACCGCTACGAGTTCTCCGGACCCCCGCTGACACCCGACGAGGAGTCGGCCCTCGCAGCCGCCATGGGAGGTTCCGCTGCGCGCCTCCGCCTCCTGACCGACCCTGCAGCGGTCATGTCGCTCGCCGGGCTCACGGCGGATTCCGTCGCACGCGAGACCGGGTCGTTCACCATGTACGCCGAGTCCGCGGGAATGCTCCGCTTCACGCACGAGGAGCTCGCCGTACGGCGGGACGGTATGGACCTCGGGAACTACGGCCTGCGCGGTCTCGAGCTCGTTCTTGCGCGCATCTTCCAGTCCCGCAACGACCTGTTCGAGGAGCGCTTCCGGGAGCGTTCCGTGGATCTTGCGCGCCGCGCCGCCTTCAGCGCGCAGGCGTACGGGATCATCACAACCCCGGGCAGTTCGCGCGAGGAGCAGGTCGTCGCCGGTAGAGCGTTCGCGCGCGTTCATCTCCGTGCCACCCTCCTCAACCTCGCGCTGCAGCCGTTCGGCCAGGTGCCGCGGTTCGATGAGACCCGGAGCCGCCTCGCCGGTCTCGCCGGCACGGGCGGCGAAACCGTCCAATTGCTCTTCCGGCTCGGCCGGGCGC
>Ga0114939_10003836_pt1 | contig 10263 bp, 6 predicted proteins | sample AshMeaCrysSpring_FD_87196 | JGI IMG/M metagenome (GOLD analysis project Ga0114939, IMG submission 87196) | Groundwater microbial communities from Big Spring, Nevada to study Microbial Dark Matter (Phase II) - Ash Meadows Crystal Spring | ecosystem: Environmental > Aquatic > Deep subsurface >... | reverse complement strand
TCTTTAGGGACTGACCCAGATAGCCCTCTCCTCTCTTATTTTTTTACAGCGAGCGTCATGAACAATAAAGTGCTGCGACGCCATCCAAACGGCGATTTCAGCTATATGTTTGATAACCCCTCTGCGTTCAAAGAAACCACTGCCGTTCAGATCTTTGTATTGTCTGCGGGAGCAAAAGAAGTGTTGCTCCAGAAACGAGGTCCTTATAAAAGGCTGTTTCCCCATAAACGAACCGTTTCTGCGAATGCCAAGATTAAGAAAAGTGAGGCAGAAAACCCTCAACAGATCAAAATGGCGTCACAGGCAGCCATTTTGAAGGAGACCGGGCTTGAAATGCGTTCGGATCAAATTCACATCATTGGCGAGATGAATGGTTATACCAGCCAATTGATCGCCTTCGATTTTCACGCCTTCACCCCTCAAGAAGATGATCGGCTCCTGGAGACGTATCAAAGTCTCAAGAAGACCTATCACTCGACTGATGGTCTATTGATGGATTATAGCCGTGAAAAGCGGGCTTTATCTGTATTGAGTGTCAGCGAGAAAACGACAAGAGATGATGTCAGAAGGTTTTCAGATGAAATTGAAATCCAAACAGGCATCCCTGCAATATACCCTGTCTTGGACAGAAGTCAGAATACGCTGGCTGTGGGTTTATTAGATGAAGTTCAGCGAAACCGGGCGTTGGAGGTCATCGCAGATCAAACGAAAGCAAAGGAGGAAGCCAGAGCCGCCCTAAAAAACCAACAATTCAGCCCAGCAGCGATGGCTCTCATCGATTCCGATGAGATGGAATTTGTGGAATGGTTCCCGCTCAGAAATGACTTTCAGAATCACCCCAAAAACTATGCGCTAGACCTCACAGCGCCTTACCTGGGGAATGATGCCGTGTGGGAAAGCATTCTCCGTGCATTGGTCCCGAATCCCCAAAAAGTAACTGAGATGGTTTATGAACGGTCACTTCATCACAGAAAGGGAAATCCAAATGATTGCCGTGGGGAATTTCGTCATAGGTATTGACCATCCGCATGCACGAGACAAGGAAAAGGTAGGCGGTAAGGGGTTGAACACCGCTAGAGTACAAGCATTGCGCTCAAATATGAAAGGGGTGAATAGCCCCCCGACTCGTATTGCAACGGCATTCGCATACAAGCACCTGGTGTTTGGAAACGTAAAAATCATGCAGCATGTGAAACGCCTCGAAGCATTATCTCAGGAGATGCGGGCGATCGACGAGGAACTGAAAGACCTCAAAGCAACCTTAAACACTGCGCGGCCGGAGGACAATATAAGCCACGTCAAGGAGAAAATCTCCGCCAAAGAAGCTCAACGAGCCAAATGTGATGGCCAAATCAAGGCTGTCAGTCAGACCATCAGGGAGGCGATTAAAGCCAGTCCAATCCCGAAAAGCATCCGTCAGGCTATCGGTCGAGCCTTCAGAGAGCTAGACGCGCCGATTGCCGTCCGGAGTTCAGCCAACTGTGAGGATTTAAGAGAGTATGCGGCTGCCGGTCAGGCCGAATCGTTCTTAAATGTCACGAGTGAAGCACAAGCCGTTGACTGTTATCAAAAGGTGGTCGCCAGTTTATTCAATGACGGCTTTGTCAGCAGTCGAATCCATCAGGGGGTTTCGCATCTTGATGCCAAGATGCCAGTCCTTTTCCAGCAGCTTGTCGGAGATGTGAAAGCCGCTGGGGTTGCGACTTCGATTCATCCATCTGGCCGACCGATATACGTCATTACGGCCAAGCCAGGGTTGGGGGAGAGCGTCGTGCAAGGACAGGGTACAACAGACACCTGGTATGTCAACTTGCGGGCGGATGTCATCTTGGAGAAAAAGATGACGGAGAAAACCTCCAAAGTGATCCCCAGATCCGGTGGCGGAACAGAAACGGTGGAGATTAAAACATCTCAGCCATGCTTGACCGATGCGGAGGTCCTGAGGCTGGCCGCAATGATCAAACCGATTCACCACCATTACCGGAAGCGACGCTGGGCCAACAACGTTGACGTCGAGTTTGTGGTGGATGGGACCGGGGACATCCATATTGTGCAAGTGCGCTCTGAGTCATTAAGAAACATGCAGACCAATGATGAAGGCAAGCTCGTTCTCACTGTGACCGCTGTTGATGAAAAGCGAATTCCCGCAGATATTGAAGCCCTCCAACTTGATGAAGGCGCTCTGGTTGCCCAGGCAGGGGCAGTCGTAGGCGAACTCCAAATTGTGGCTTCGCCGCGTCTGGCCAAAGCCGGGGTGATTGCTGTGACGCATCACACGAATAACGACTGGAACGATAAGTTCGCCCAGTTTGAGGCCTGCATTACGGAAGATGGGGGCTTAAATTCACATGCTGCCAAAAACTCACGTGCGTTGGGGATTGCATGCGTTGTCAGTGCGCGTGGGGTGATTCACCAACTTCGGAGTTATAATGGCCGAATCGTGACTTTCGACGCTGAGTTAGGAAAGATCTATTTAGGCAAAGTCCCCATCAAAACGGAGACGAGAGTCCTGGAGATTTGGGTCTCTGACCCAGAAAAACTGAAGGAGATCAGAGACCAAAGGGAAGTCCACGAACTCTTTCGGAGTTGGGAAGAGAATCAAGCCCGAAGACCCGAAGTCTTCATTGAAGATGTTGAAGGTCGTTGGCGCCGGCGCTCCAACAGGATTGGCTATTTTCAGATCGACTATTATTACAAAGCCTGGGATCGGTTGACCGATTTTTTGAATGAAGCCTTTGACCACCGTCAACCATTCAGACTCACTCCACTCGAACGGGAAATTAAGCAAATCAGAAGGGAAGGCGATTGGAGAGCGGGTTTATACCAACACATGACAACGAATGACTCAAGTTCAACGAGCAATATCTTCTACTTCCTGTCCGGCGTTCGCGATATTGACGTTTTTGACTTTCGGAAGCTCTATCGTCAACGCTGGCAGGCATTTCAGGACTTCAAAGCGTATATCGAGCCAATCGAAGTGATTCATCAATCCAATGTTGAAGCGCTCGTGGATCGATGGATTGATTTGTTCAAATGGATGCACTTTGCCTACTGGTTGAATGCCTGTGTAGACAGGCTATACGTCTTTGATCAGCTCGAGGGTATCGATTCCAGCTTTCAGGATATGTTCAAAGATGTCGCGGTCAAAGCGCTTCTGCCAGAAGAGCGAGTCGATCTGTCGCGTGAAAAGGATAAGGAAATGTATGCGCTCCTTGAACAGATCCGATTCAATAGCGAATTGCGGGCCCTGTTTACCACCCTTCATGATGCTGAAACCATTGAGTTGGGGCTGGATCGCCATTTTCCGAAGATTTTAGACACGATTCATTCGTGGTCTCTGAAGTACAAAGCGACCAGCGAAGACCTCGACCGTCTTTCTGACACTCGTGAATACATTGCACAGCTTCGTGAGCGGCTGATTAAGGGAGATTCACTCGGGTTGAAGTCCATCGCGGTTTGGTATCAAACCTATGTGGATTCGAGAGATTCTCGTTTGGCGGCTGTTACGGTCGAAGAAATCCGACAAAAAGACTTAGATCTCTTTTGGCTTCTGAAGGGATATGCACGAGAATTGGCGGCGGATGTGTCCAAAGCCATTCAAGCCGTAGCGTCTTACGGGCAGGAGGTGTCTGAAAAAGAAAAAAAAGTGGAAAAAGCATTAAGCCATTTTCCGCGCTTAAAAGAAATCCTAGTGCTTTCTCGGTTTGAAACCACCTTGCGCGAGGACGGGCATCACTATATCGTCCAGTTTCAGCGGAAACTCGCCAAGATGATGTTAAAGGTAGCTGAACAACAGCTGGATCTCCTTGGGGAACCGGGAACGATTTTTGACATCAGCACCGATGAGTTCATCGCCTTATTCAAGGAGGATGACCCCCAATATCTCAAGCTCACCTTTGATCGCTGGAAAAAAGTGGAGGAAGCGGAAGCCAGCTTGCAAAAGTGGGCTACCCATCCCCAGCAGGCTTGGGCTGAGTTTAGCAACCGGATCCATGAGGCCATTGAGATCTTAGAGCAGCAAAAAAGCCAGGCGACCTATCCAAGAGTCATCCGTTATTATGAGTCAGAACAAAGACGGCTGAAACACCGGGTAGACAGATTGAGAAATTCAATACCACTGGAACCCCGTCTCCCGGTTCAGAATCCGTCGGACCGAATGGAGATCCATCCGGCGGCCCGTGTCTGATGACCTCTCGTCACTTGTCGCACTTCACCAAACCGCCCCATCTGGCTTTGACCAGGTGGGGCATTTTTTTGTCTCTGATCGGCAGAAAGATCTCGCCGGAGCTCCAGGAGGCGATCTTTGGGCTGGTGTTGGGGATGAGACGCCGCCACTGTCCCCCTCTTGAATGTCGGAAATTTTCCCTTTTCCGACGTTGACTCTGAAAACCATCCCATCCCAGAAAAAACACCCTCCCGCATCAAGACGACATCCGATCCCCCCATGCGATGGAATAAATCCGACATCAAATCCCTCGAAATTAACCCGACATAGACAATGGAAATCATCCGACATTTCGTTGTTGACAGGATCAACCAGACCTGCTATAATGAGAAAAGACTATATCGGGTTAGTTCCACACCCAAGCATTTTATGTCGGCTTTAAGGAGGGAAAGCAATGGGAAAGCGAAAAGCCCCCGGCCAGCTTCGAGTCCTCGCTACAAATGAGCAGATGCGACTCCTCGATTATCTCAAGCAACACCAAAGTTTCCGGGATTATACGTTGGTCGCGCTCTGTCTGAGGACTGGGCTGAGAAATGCAGAAGCCCGCGGCACCAATGTCGGCGATGTGATGAAATTCAACGCCATCGTCAACACCTTAGAAGTCCGCCCAGAGATCTCCAAGAACGGCGTGGCACGTCGAATCCCCCTCGTCGAAGAGATGAGAAAGATCCTCAAGATTTACATCCAATGGAAAGTGGATCACCACGAACCCATCGAACACAACGAACCCCTGTTTTTGACACAGCGGACAAAGCAACGGTTAGGGGAACGCGATTTTCAGCGGATCGTTCTTGACGCCTCCAAAGCGTCCATCGGCATGAAATTCACGCCGCATGATCTTCGCCACACCTTTGCAACCGAGTTGTATCAGGCAACCGGAGATCTGGAAGCCGTGCGGATTGCGCTGGGGCATTCTTCTTTGAAGGCAACGCAGATCTATATGCACACCAGCCCCGATCAGCTAAGGGAGCGGTTTGAGAGGGCGTTTTCTAAGACGAAGCTCTAAGTCCATTGTTTTTAGCCCCGATCTTTGATAGATCGACATGAGGAAGGAAGGGATTAGGTGCTCACCACTCATCCCGAAGGGTCGGTTCGGGATGGAGGCCGTTCCCCACCACTGGGAACCCGTGGTGAGCATAACATTTTACCATATCCAAAAAACTAAAGCAATCGCACTGCCAAAAACACCACACACACACGCAAGAAAGGAGGCCATCGATGCGTGAACCTTTCATTCAAAGTCTTTTAGAGCAAATCGATCTGGTAAAGCTGATCAGCTCTGATTACCCCCTCACGGAGTCGTCACGAGGGCATTTTCTTGGCTGGCACACGGTACATGAATCCAAAAGCAAACAATCCTTGCACGTGTACGCCGAGGGGAGCCCACAGAGCTGGTATTGTTTTAATTGCGGCAAGGGTGGAACAGCCATCGACTACATCATGAGCAAAAAGGAGGTATCCGCTGCTGAGGCAATCGGCTGGCTTTGCGAAACATATCGGATCCAACGCCCTCACTGGACGCCTGAGCAACAAGCCGAATGGGAACGAAGGCAGCACGAGCGGCAGATCGTCGAGGCGATTTTGATGGAAGCTGCGGCATACTATCATCAGCGATTGACCCCGCAGCAACGGGCATACTTCCATCAGCGCGGCTTAACCGATGAAACCATCGACACCTTCCAGTTGGGCTATGCCGATGGGACGCTGTATCACGCCTTTACCATTGGCGAACTGCTGAAGAAAGATGGCACGCGCAAGCATAACGACAAGGAACTACTCCTATCGGGGCTGTTTGTTCGCTTTGATGACGGCACGATCAAGGATGCTTTTGAACAGCGGTATCTCTTTCCCTACTGGCAAAGGGGCAAAGTGGTATACATGATCGGGCGTCTCGACCCCGAAATCGATCCCATGAAGCTGCCCAAGTGGAATCAGGGGAAGTATAAGAAGCTGTCAACATACGATGAGAAGAATCGCCCCTACATCTCACAAGAGGTGCAAAACGAAACCTTCATCGGCGAGGACAGCATCTACGAACATGCTGAGGGCATCATTACGGAAGGTGTGGTTGATTGTCTCCTCGCCTTGCAAGCAGGTTTTTCTTGCATCTCCCCTGCCACGATCGGTTTTCGGAAGGCGGATTTCCCGAAACTGGCCTTGCTTACCAAGCGATGGGAAACGGTCTATATCATCAATGACAATGAGGAAAGTGGCTCTGGGGAGCGCGGCGCGTTGGCAACGGCGCAATACCTCTTTGAGCAGGGGCGCCATGTGCGCCTGGTGGAATTGCCGCGACCAGAAGGCGTGAGCAAGATTGACCTTGCGGACTTCCTCAACGTGGAAGGGTCTCAGCGCGAAAAAAGGGGAGCCGAACTCCGTGATCTGATTTCTTCCGCTCCCGACTTCATTGAATGGAAAATCCGCGAGGCGCAAAAGGTTTCGGGACTTCAACGTGCCAAAGCAATAGAAGCCATTGCAGAAATGCTTGCCACTCTCAAGGAGACGGAATGCGAGCACTACATCGAGCAAATGGTGTCCCAAAAACTCATCAGCCGTCGCGTCCTCTTCAATGCGATTCGGCAGGCACGGATCGATAAAGCGAAAGCGGCAAAAGCCGAACGGATGAAGGAAGCGGAAGAAACGCTCTCAGAAGAAGCCCTCCTGAAGCTGCAAATTGAAGAGATTCGCAAGAGGAAACAGAAGCTCTTCCTCACCAAGCGACAGGTCTCACGGGTTATCATCGATGACATGCGTGAGAGCGGGCGGTTCTACAAGACTCCCACGAGGGGCTATTACTGGTTTGCTCATGAAGAAAAATTCCTCTACGAGATCGGGCAGGATGTCTTCCCAGTTTACGTCAATCATCGCTACGGCATCAATCCGAGTGAAATTGAATACGAGTTTCTGCGAGAAGACCTCATCACCGAAGCTGCTGTCCGGGGTAAGGAAACCGAGGTCCACCAGTTCGCCTTTTATGATAAAGTTTTGGGCGTCCTCTACATCGACAACAATGCCAATCAGATCTACCGTCTGGATGGCAAATCGATTTCTCTCGTAGACAACGGATACAACGGTGTCCTCTTCCTGAAAAACCCCCTCCACGAGCCTTTCACCTACCGTCCCAATGTCGCGGGGGTGTTCTACGATACGATCATTCGCCCCATCAATTTTGAGCGGGGCAGTGGCGTTTCTCTCAACCCGAAAGAACAGGAGCTGCTGTTCTGGGTTTGGATGGCTTCACTCTTTTTCGAGAGCATCCAGCCCACAAAGCCGTTGCAATTCTTTCTCGGACCAAAGGGGTCAGGGAAGACGACATGCCAGCGGATGATTGGGAAGTGGCTATGTGGGAAAAACTTCAATGTGACCTCGATTGCCAAAGACAAGGAAGACGATTTCGTCACGGCAATCACCAATAAAAACTTCATCGCGATTGATAACGTGGACTCACAAATTCCATGGTTGCCGGATCGGTTGGCAAAACTGGGGACTGGGGAAGAAATCCAGAAACGGGAGCTTTATACAACCAACACGTTACGAACCTATTTCCCGAAATGTTTTGTTTCACTCAACGCCCGCGAGCCGAAGTTCAAGCGCGACGATGTGGTTGACCGCCTCCTCCTCTTCCGCGTGAATCGGCTTGAGCATTTTTTATCCGAATCCAAAATCATCGACACGGTTTTGTCTGCGAGGGATGATCTCTGGAGTGAATTCCTTGAAGATCTCAATGTCATCGTCGCTGGGCTAAAGACGGACACAGAAGAATTCATGACGAACTTCCGAATGGCGGACTGGGCTTCCCTTGGCTGGCGAATCATGAAGATGCGCGGTCAGGGGGACGACTTCCTTTTCCTCCTCAACAAGATGGATCGGGCACAGAGTGACTTTCTGATGGAGGATAACTCGATCTATGAATGTCTTGAGGTGTGGATTGGTGATCGCAACAATGTGGGGCGTGAAGTGAAGGTCAGCGAACTCTTTGAGGAGTTTTTAGCGATTGCGGAGTCTGAAAGCATCGGGTTCAGTTTCAAATCCGCTCGGAGTATGGGGAAACAACTCCGACAGATTCTGAGCAACTTGAGGAATTATTTTGACATTACCGATCGCCAAGTCAATCGATCCTGGCACTATACGTTTGAACCTAAAAGGGACGAATAATACCACTTTGTTAAAATAATTTTAACCTGCGTATGAGTTTTATGAGTTTGGTGAAAAGTATCAAACTCATAAAGCTCTAAGCTAGATGCCACAAGGCTTTGAGCGTTTTTTGCTCTCTGAGGCTTATGAGTTTGGGTCAATCTATCAACCCCTTACCACGACTGGCTTTGAGGCGTGTTTTATGAGTTTTATGAGTTTAAATCCCTCTGTAGCGCTAGATAAAAAAATATTATTTTAAGCAGGTAAGAGGATGTAGAGGTCGTGTGTGATAGGAGGCCGTAGGGAATAAGGGGAAAAAAAATATTATTTTATATAAAGAGTTTTGGGGCTTTTAAACTCATAAAACTCATAAAGGCGGTGGAAACCCTTATGTCATCTCGCTTTGAGCTTATGAGTTTCCCTCAAACAAACTCATAAGCAAACTCATAAAACTCATACGCAAACTCCTAAACTCATACGCACCTATCGAAGAAACAGGACATAGAACACGGGAGGTGACTGTTTTGTTTTTGACAGTTCCAACAGCAGAACGAATTCAGCTCCGTTCCGAGAGTCCGCGAAGCGGACCTTTTGATCACCCGGATTCGCGTCCCGATTTGCCCTTCATCTTGGATTTTGAGCGGAATATCCCAACGCTTCCCTGCGAAGTGACAGAAGGCGGGACACAGGTCAGATTCCGATGCGGCTATTGCGATTGCGATCACTACCACAGCAACGACCCAAAAGATTCAGAAGACAAAGGACACCGGGTGGCGCATTGCTCTATTCAGCCGCAACCGTATCCCAGCGGCTATGATCTGCGGACGGATCTGTCACTGATTTTCCGCCAGCGGTATCCGAACTTTGCGGTGATCTCAAGAGGCGTGCAATCCTTCAACGCGCATTACCGCCACTGCAAACGGTTAGGGCTGCCGTTCTGTGCGGTCATTTGTAAACGCAATTACGGTCTGTTTAAGGTGGACTTCATCACCGCCAATCACGGCATGGACAAAGACCTAGGAAGAACGATCGCCTCATTTGCCAGAAAGTACCGTGTGTCGCATCCTGTCCAGAAGATCAATCGCCTAAAGGATTACGGCGGCTTTATGGATGAGACCAGGGGGTATGGGGAAACGTCGTCGTTTCCAATCTATGTCAACGACGCAATTCCAGTCGCTGATGTCCTGATGCCGATCATCAATGATCGGACGCATTGGGTGAAGCGTGGAGCGTGGAGGTGATAAAAGTGGAGGGGTCAATCACCAATTGTTGACGCCAGAAGAAATAATTCATTGCCGCTTAGGAGGAACAAAAATGGAAAAGAACATACGCACCTTTGAGACCCGTGGGCCCGTTGACCCCGAACGCAACTACGTTGTCCCGAGAGAGGCTGAGATTGCCGATCTCGTTGAACGGATCCAACAGGGGCGATACATCGTCATCTTCGCGCCGCGTCAGACGGGCAAGACCACCTTCTTCCGTTGGGCACTTTCGGCGCTGGTGGCAAAAGATGACAACTACTTTCCCATCCAACTCAACTTCGAGACCTTCTCTCGGGCCAGCGTCAGCGTCTTCTATACCCAATTAAAACGCAGGATTCATAAGGAAATGAAAAGGGAATGGGGGCGGCGAGGGGCCACGATTGACAAGGAATTGGAGCAGTTTTTATCCCATTATCCGCTGACAGATCATTATTCCTTTCAACAGTTTATGGAAGAACTTGCCGCGCACCTTGAAGGAAGGAGGGTCGCGATCATCATTGATGAGTTTGATGGGATTCCACCATCGGCGTTGAGCGATTTCCTGCATACGCTGAGGGAGATCTACCTCGAAAGAGACCCCCACCGATGCCCGCACAGCGTCGGCATCGTCGGTGTCAAAAGCATCACCCAACTCAACTTTGA
>Ga0114939_10003834_pt1 | contig 10268 bp, 11 predicted proteins | sample AshMeaCrysSpring_FD_87196 | JGI IMG/M metagenome (GOLD analysis project Ga0114939, IMG submission 87196) | Groundwater microbial communities from Big Spring, Nevada to study Microbial Dark Matter (Phase II) - Ash Meadows Crystal Spring | ecosystem: Environmental > Aquatic > Deep subsurface >... | reverse complement strand
TTATATCAGAATTAAATGGATGAACCTGAATAGATCGTATTAAGATATTAGAATTTGGTGTCAGAATATTTATAGGTGCCCAGGTTGTCCCCCCATCGGTAGATCTTAATATTTGAGATACTCCCCCAACATAAATTTCATTACTATTATTGGGATTAATCGCATAAGAGTAGATTGTAAATTTATATTTTTTGTTTTTTGGATCTGGATTAGCTCCTGGATTTAATAATGTAAAAGTTCTCCCCGCATCAACAGATTTATATAAGCCGGCTCCACCTAAGAAATATATGTTACTAGGATTTTTAAAATCAATATAGATACTTTGTATGGTATCAGAGAAAACTCCCTCATATCTCCAATCTAAGCCATTGTTTTCTGTGACAATTATGGCTCCACTAGTCAAAATAATTTTAATATAATTTGGATTATTTTTATCTAAAAATATATAGTTTATAGAGACTCCTTGACTACCTTCTAGATATAATTCTTCATAATTCTTGGTTATGATATTGTACTTTATTAATCTTGCTTTACCTCCAAATGAGGTTCCTACATAAATCTCATCATTATTATTGTGGTTAAATTGAAATGAATTGATAGGATAAGTATTTGCATCGAAGGCTAGTTCCCAACTTTCAGCTTTGCTCTTTGAGTAATAAATACCAATAGGAGTTACGGCATAAAGGGTTTTATTATCTGCTCCAAAATACAGATTTTGAATTGGTTGATCCAAAATCATTTTTTCTTGATTTGGAATATTGACTTTAATGTCAAATGTCCCTCCACTATTAAATGATTTTAACACTCCTCCTGATTTTAGATTACTTACAGATTCAATTTGGGTGATTTTGGTATTAGATCTATTAGCCAAATTAAGAGTTCTTGGCAATACAAATGTAATAGCCGTTGCGACAAAGACTACTAATGCAATGATTATTGGAATAAATAATAGTTTCATAAAATATTTATTTAAATTAATTGATTAAATTATAACATAAAATTTGTTTTTTGTGTATATAATTATTGATTTATGTAATAATCTATTGACAATAAGATATATATATAATATATTATTGTATATATTCACAATATTTTATTAAGAGGGATCAATGTCAAAACTTAAACTAACACTAGGTTCTTCATGTTTGATATTAGCTCTATACTTATTAGTGGCTACATCTGTAGCTATTAAGAATCAAAATAGAGTAGCTATTCTCTTTGGTGTAACATATGTCTTTTTTGCCACCGGAGGTGTGTTGGTAATCTCAACTCAAAAATAATTTTAAACAATTTGATCACTTTATATAAAGTGATCTTTTTTATTTGAAAGATAGTTTAAAACTGTACTCTATAATAGAGAAAGTTAAATCTCAAAATCCTAATTTGTATAATCTACAACATTGACTAATACAAAGCTTTGTTATATAATATCTTTGTTGTTACTTTTTGAACCTTATTAAATATGACTTACAATAGAGAGAAATGTTTGATTACACTTAAGAAAGCCTTTGAACAAATGTTAGATTACTTTCAAATCAATAACATTGATATACCTAATATTGCAATTGTTGACACAAAGGAAGATGAAATTATTTATCCAGATGATTCTAAAGTAAATATTTTCATACAAGAAAGATTTATTAAAGAAAATACCTTACCATTTGTTATCTTAGTATTTATTCATGAGTGTATTCATATTTATATACACATGATCCCAAAATCTAAGAATGCAAGATATCTTAAGGATTGTTTTGGTACCACAATAATGGATTTGTTTGATATAGATGCTGATGTTTGTAGGTTCTTAATTAGTAAGAGATTAGATTTTAATCATTTAACTTTCAAAGATTATATGGCATTTGTATATGAATCACAAAAATCTTTTACTATTACGAAACAACATTAAACCTGTAGATTTATTGGGAGTTTGATGAGTGTCTTTATGTCAGACATATTTTTCAATAGAATAATCATATATCCAGAGTTAGTTCCAGTTGAAAACATGGCAAATGTTATTATTAAAGTTGAAAGCTCTATGTTCTTCCTTGAACAGGTAGATATATCAGAATTTAATACTAAGAGTATTCCAAATTTTGATCGTTTTATGTTTAATAAAATCTATCAATTTGTAGAAACAAGATTTAAATTTTGATGAATCTGTCTGATTAAAATCATAGAAAAATAGAGTTATTTATAACTCTATTTTTAAATTATTCATTAATTACAATTATTCTATTATGAACCAAATTAAAGAATCAAAATTAATAGCTCTTGGATATTTAGGACTAGGAAAACATGCTGATGATTGCTTATTGCCATCAATTTTACATATTCCTGAAGCTTACTTACATACAATTGTATCTAGAAATCCCAAAAAATTAGCAGATTTTGCTAAGAGATATAAAGTAAAATATACTTCAAATGACTGGCTTGATCTTATTCATTCTGATGAGATACAAGGTATTATTGTTAGTGGACCACCACAATTACACTTTGAAGTTGCAAAAAAAGCTTTAGCAAATAATAAACATATTTTTGTAGAAAAACCACCAACGGATACCATAGAGCATCTGGGAGAGTTAATTGAACTTGAAAAGAAATCTAAATCAAAGGTTTTTATTGGGTACAATTTTACCTATAGTGAGGCTTTCAATAATTTGATCAAACCACTTTCTTCTAATATAAAATTAGTGAGAATGAAATTTGTATCTGGAAAACCTTTGTCTAAAGGATATTTTTCTAATGTCTTTGATTATTCTCTATATTCAATGTTGGTACATCCTCTGCACACATCACTTTCTTTACTAAAAGATAAGGAGATTACAAATATTCAATCTTTCTCTCGAGTACATAGCGATCCAAGATTCTCTATGGAGCTAATTATTGAAACAAAAGATACAACCATAATTATTGATTGGGGTAATTATTCCAATAGATTTGAATTTGATTTTGAGGTTATAGACGAGAATAATTGTGTTGGGAGAATGCATGACTTATTCCAATACGAATATTTTAATACTGATAATTCCTTTGATATTCCTTTTGCCAAAGGAAAACAAAGAACAGTATTTGATTATTCTCTTAGAGATGGAGGATATAATAGAAATGGATATCTGCCAGAATTAACTCATTGGATTAATTCATTCTCTGAAGTAAATACCCCTCTGTTCAAAAATTCTTTTAAAGATAGTTTACAATTGTACTCTATAATAGAGAAAGTTAAATCTCAAAATCCTAATTTGTATAATCTTACTCCTTTAGAAGATTAAATCTAAATTAATAAGTGATATTTATCACTTATTTTTTATTTTACAAATCTACTTAAAAAAAGCAATCTAATATAAAAAATAAATCACAAAAAAGAGATTATACTTAGCTTTGGTAAGGATTTTTTGATAAGAGCAGAGACTTAATATGTTTTGAGATTTTTAGGATTAAGAGAATCAATCTCCCAATTTATAGGATTATTTAATATATATTCTTGCATTCTATATAAATCAGCTTCATTCCTAATTATATGATCATAAAAAGACTTTTGCCAAAAAGTGCCATACTGATTCAAAATATGTTCAGTAGAGTCGGCACCTTTGCCGACATTATTTTCTTTTGTTAAATTATCATTGACATTATTTTTCTTTATTGTACTCCCATCTCCAATATATGTTTTAACTTTTTTCAAAGAAACTTTTTTGAAAGCACTTATTAAATTACCCAAATTAACTTTTTTTCCTGTTATAAAAGAATGTGAATTCTCATCAATACCTATAATTCCATGAAAATGATTTGGCATAACAACATACTCATCAAGAATAATATTTGAATAATATTTTTGATTTTAAAGCCATGTTTCCTCAATTATATTCCCAAAAAAGTTTAGTTTAAACTCTTTTTTGGCATCTGTTGGTGTAAGCTCTGGTTCTGTATTTATAGGTAAGTGTTTTATATTCTGATTTGTTAATGAAGATTTTATTATTTTATCTGTCGGCGAGGGCGCCGACTCTACAAATATGCATTACATATTGTATGTACAAATTGTAACAAAATACCAATTTCCTCCTTCATATAAATCTTTTGATAAACGATTATTCTGCCTTTTCATTTTTAATTAGTGTAGAGTTGGAACCTTTACCGACATTCGGTTTGTTTAATAATTTTATCTATAAATTACAATGGTATAACTCTGATTTCTTTTATCTTCACTTACAAACCTAAAATCTCTTTTACCTTCATAATGGTAACTTTCTCTTGTCTTGACCTTTCTTCCAATACACCAGCTACAAATCTCATATTTTCTTTTAACTCGGGAACTATGACATATTCAAGAGCATTGACTCTTCTTCTGGTCTTCTCTATCTCATCAGCTAATTTTTTGGAGGTATATTCTAGTTCGGCCAGTTTGATTAATTTGGGTAGGACTTTATAAAATGTTAGAATTGATTGATCCAAATCTTTTGGGATATTCAAAACTCCATAATTGAAAGGATCTCCGTCTACAATAAAATCTAATTTTGGGATATTAACACCCATAAAGTTAGAATCGGTCTTTTGAATTTTTACCTCAGAATTAGATTTTTCTTCAATTTCATTTAATTCTAAATTAGAAATTTTAGCTTTAGCATAATAAAAGAGCTCAATTGATTTTAATAAATCTATATTGATTTCTTTTCTTATAGTTACAACTTCTTTTATAATAGCCAAAAACTTTTGAATCAAACCATCTCTTTTATCTTTCAAAAGTCTATGCCCTCGAGATGCTGTTTTGAGTTTTTTCTTAAATTTCAATAGTTCTTGTCTTGTTGGTTTTATCAACATAAATTTAATTTAAACTAGATTTTTAGAATATTTATCTATAAATTCAGGCTTTATCTTTTTCAATTCTTTCTTTGGTAAGATAGATAATAGTTCCCAAGAAATATCCAAGGTATCTATGATACTTCGGTTTTCTGATTTCGCTTGATTGATATATTTTTGTTCAAATTCATCAGCAAATTTCATATAAGCTTTATCGGTCTCTGATAGTGCAGATTCACCCAAGATTAAAGCTAATTCTTTGATTTCCATACCTTTTGCATAAGAAGATGACATTTGGTCTTGCACTGCTGACAAATCTTCTCTGGTCTCTTTTTTATCTACTTTGATTCTGGATAATGATCCTATTGGTTGAATTGGAGGATAGATTCCTTGATTATGTAGTTTTCTGTCAACCATAATCTGACCTTCTGTGATATATCCTGTAAGATCAGGAATTGGATGTTGTTTGTCATCATCAGGCATTGTAAGTATAGGCAATTGAGTTAATGAACCTTTTTTCCCTTGAATCAATCCAGCTCTTTCATATAGAGTTGCAAGATCCGTATACATATAACCAGGATATCCTCTTCTTCCAGGGATTTCTTTTCTAGAAGCTGAGATTTCTCTTAGAGCATCAGCATAATTTGTCATATCTGTCATCACTACCAAAACATGCATATCTTTTTCAAAGGCTAGATATTCACCTAAAGTCAAAGCTAATCTTGGTAAAGTAATTCTTTCCACAATAGGATCATTAGCTAAATTTAGGAATACAGCTGCTCTTTCCATTGCTCCAGTTGATTCTAATGAATTAATAAAAAATTCTGCTTCTTCAAAAGTTACACCCATAGCAGCAAAAATAACCGCAAATTTTTCATCTGATTCTACAACTTTCTCACCATTCTCTACTTTAATAACTTTAGCTTGTTTTGCAATTTGAGCTGCTAATTCGCTGTGCGGTAGTCCTGATCCAGAAAAAATAGGTAATTTCTGACCTCTAACCAAAGAGTTTAATCCATCAATTGTAGAGATTCCAGTCTGAATGAATTGACTAGGGAAAGCTCTCATACCTGGATTAATCGGAAATCCATTAATGTCCAAATATTCATTGGCTAAAATCTCGGGTCCGCCATCTTTCACTTCACCAGATCCTGTAAATATTCTACCAAGCATTTTTTCACTTACCCCAAATTTTAGAGTTTCACCCAAAAAAGCAACCTTGGTATCTTTATTTTCCAAGCCTTGTGTTGTTGTGAATAATTGCACAACAGCAGTATCTCTGTCTACTTCTAAGACTTTTCCTCTTCGAATATTACCTTCACTATCTTTGATTTCGACAATTTCTTCGAAGGCAACATTTTTTACTTTTTCTACAATTACAAGAGATCCGGCTATTTCTTTAATTGTTTGATTCCATATTTTCATATAAAAATAAATTAATTACTAAACTATATTCCATTAACTACTTTGTTTAAACCAAATTCTTGATTATCTCCATAATTTTTTACTAAAGGTAATTCCTCTGTGATTCTGGATAAGATTTTTTCAATTTGATCTAAATTAATTTCTTCAATTTGCTTCAATCTTGAAATATCATTTTTCAATTCTAAGTCAATAATATCATTTATCTCTACATCTTTATTAATCTTAACTAAATTGATAGCTTCCTGATGGAAAGTCAAAATACATTTTAACATCAAATACATTTTTCTAGTTGAGGCAAAGGCATCTACATCATCAAAAGCATTTTGTTGTAGATAATCTTCTCTCAAAGTTTTAGCTGTATCCAAAAGAATTTTTTCTTGTAATGAAAGTGCTTCCATACCCACCAATTTGATAATATCATCCAATTCATTTTCTCTTTGTAAAATTGACATAGCCATATCTCTAAGTTCTCCCCAATCTACTCCTGCTTCTTGCATAAAATAATCCTCAACAGAGTTGACATACAGACTATAACTATTTAACCAGTTAATAGATGGGAAATGTTTTTTTGCAGCAAGTCCAGCATCCAATCCCCAAAAAGCTTTGGTGACCTTTAGAGTTGCTTGACTAACCGGTTCTGACATATCTCCTCCAGCTGGTGAGACTGCGGCCACAATTGTTGCTGAGCCTATTCTTGCATCTTGTCCAAGACATGTGACTAACCCTGCCCTTTCATAAAATGAAGAAATTCTTGATCCAAGATAAGCTGGATAACCTTCTTCTCCTGGCATTTCTTCTAATCTTCCTGACATCTCTCTCATAGCCTCAGCCCATCTGGAAGTAGAATCAGCCATCATAGCCACATTATAACCCATATCTCTATAATATTCAGCTAAAGTAATTCCGGTATAAACCGAAGCTTCACGAGCAGCAATAGGCATATTGGAAGTATTGGCAATCACAATAGTTCTGTCCATCAAAGGTTTTCCTGATTTAGGATCTTTCAGATGAGGGAATTCAACCAAAATATCTGTCAACTCATTTCCTCGCTCACCACAACCGACATAAATCACAATATCCGCATCAGACCATTTGGCTAATTGTTGTTGTATCACAGTTTTACCAGCACCGAAAGGTCCCGGTACAGCAGCTGCTCCACCTTTTGGAATAGGAAAGAAAGTATCAATAATTCTTTGTTGAGTAATCAATGGTACAGTTGGTAAATGTTTTTTAACTTTAGGTCTTTCTTTTCTGACTGGCCATTTGTGCATCATTTTTATTTCCTCATCACCAACTTTAGCTATTGTATCTAAGATGGTAAATTCACCATCTTTTATCATAGATAATTCACCTTTTATCCCAAATGGAACCAAAATTTTATGTTGTATTAAATCAGTTTCCTCTACAGTTCCAAGAATATCTCCAGCCACTACCGAGTCTCCATTTTTTAGCATAGCTTTGAAACTCCACTTTTTGTCACGATCAAGAGAAGGAATTTGGATTCCTCTTCTAATATAACCTGGATTAAAGCCTTGTTTAGCCACTTCTTGGGCTATCAAATTAAGAGGTCTCAAGATTCCATCGAATAAACCTGTAGTCAAAAGACCAGGGCCTAATTCTATAGATAAAGGTTCACCAGTTGAGACAACTGGATCGCCAACCATAAGACCTGTAGTTTCTTCATATACTTGAATAGAAACAGTATTTTGTTTTACCTCTATAATTTCACCCATTAATTTTTGGGGTCCAACATGTACAACATCATACATCTTAGCTCCCTTCATTTGATCTGCCACAATAAGTGGTCCTGATACTTTGATGATAAACCCTGTAATCATATAATAATTTATTTTAATACAACCTATAAAATTAATCTGATTCCAAGTATAAATACTCGGCGAGAATTTTTATTCTCGAACATATACCTACAATCCAAATTATAAATATATGTTCAAAAACAAATTAGTTATTTGAGAAAGTCCAATTTCATTCCAACAGCTTTTTCAATCAAATTCTGTAAATCATTGATTTGTATTTCTGATTCACCATCAGCAATAGGGATAGAAATAATTGGAATATTAAGTTCAAAAATAATTTTATTCTGTTTAGCAGAAACCCTTAATTGATTTGTTCTTAAAATTAGACCAATATTATCTTTATCCGCCATTATCTGATCAAAGATTTCCTTTTCATCAAATTCATCTAGGGAAATTGTTTCAAAACCAAAAATCTTAAATAGTGTAACCGTTTCTTTTTGTCCAATAAAAATTGATTTTTTTGAATCCATATATTTATATAAAATTATAATCTATCATACGAGCAAATAATTCTGTATCATGTAGTTTGATACTCTTTTTTAGATAAGCTAATTTGATATTATTCCCAAAATATTTTAGAGTAACTATATACTGCAGAATTTTTTCATCATGAAGACCAAGATAATTAGCTTGATTAATAGCCTTAACCTCATTCATAAATAAAGTTTTTTCAATATTGATAACATTTATTTCTTCTAAAGGTAATTGCAAATACTCTCCAATTTCTCCAATAATATCTCCAAATGACATTTTTTCTAATACCGAGAAAATCCCTTGAATAGAGATAATATGTTTTAAAATATGCTCTTTGGATTGCCCAAGTTCAGTCCTTTTGATAGCTGACATAAAGTAATATGTGCTGATTTTAGCTTCCAGATATTGTTGGAAGAATTTAGGTGCTTTTTGGAATTTGTCAAATAGAACAGTCAAATATATCTCTTCCAGATAAGCAATCAAACCATAAACCTCAACCGATCTTTCTATTGCATACTCTTTTTTAGATAAATATCTTTTGAAATCTTGATGATAAACCAGTTTATCCGAAACCTCACCCATCAATTTAACAAAATTATCTTTACCAAACTCGTGATTATTTTTTTTCAAAGATAATGCCGTACTTTTGAGGACTTCATAATCTCTTTGTAAAACCAAATATACTTTAGAAAAACTCTCCTTTGGTAATCTATCAATAATCAAACTAACTTCTTTTTCATAATAGTGGTTAAAATAAGACAAATCCAAATTTTGATTATCCTCAATCACCAAATATTTTCTCAAAAAAGAATCCATATCTGTAAAAAAAGACTCCTCAGAAATTAAAGTTAATAAATTCTGATATTTGGGTATTTTGTGGTATTTTACTATCAAACTAGCAGACATGCTAGCTATCGGGATTTGCATAGCCATAATTATAAGGATTCTATAATTTTATTTAAGGTCATTTTCTTTACTTTATTGATAAGTTCCTCCAAACTAAATTCTAAACTTCTATCTTGTTCTTGATAAACAATCAAACCTAATTTAGAGTTGTCTTTTATTTTTTCTATATTAAGATAACCTAATGATTTTAGTTCAGAGATTAACTTATCAGATAATATTCCACTGATATTAAGTTGGCTTTTTTTATCAAATTGACTAACAAATTGAGATAACATATCTCTTCCAAATTTACTTTCAATAATTTCTGTTATCATATCTAGATAGATTTGGTCTAGTTCTTGATTAAAATTAGATTCAGTTTTAAATTGAGATTCTTTTTTATTAAAAAATTTATGCATATTCAACTCAGAATCAATTACACTAGAAATCTCATTATTATACTTTCTTTCTAAATTTTTAGTCTTTGTAGTTAAATCTTCAGAAATTAATTTTAAATCTTTTTTATAAGATAGTTCTAATTCTTTCAAATCTTTCTCAATTTTCGCCTTAACTATGTTTTGTATAGTCATAAAAATAATATATTAGATTTGTACACCATTAATCATCAAAATAGATACCAAAAGACCAAAAACTGCAAAGGTTTCCACTAAAGCTGCTAAAATGATAACTTGACCAATTTTACTTTTATCTTTGGCTATGACTTGCATACCACTAGCAATAACATTTCCTTGGAATTTACCAGATAATAAACAAGTTATTCCAACTGGAATTCCAGCAAAAGCTAATAACAATCCATTTTGCCAGGGAAGATTGGCAAATTCACCTGTCAAAACACCTGTATTTTGTAGAATGATA
>Ga0114939_10003833_pt1 | contig 10269 bp, 10 predicted proteins | sample AshMeaCrysSpring_FD_87196 | JGI IMG/M metagenome (GOLD analysis project Ga0114939, IMG submission 87196) | Groundwater microbial communities from Big Spring, Nevada to study Microbial Dark Matter (Phase II) - Ash Meadows Crystal Spring | ecosystem: Environmental > Aquatic > Deep subsurface >... | reverse complement strand
TTTCTGGTGGCGTTCGCCGTCCTGGTCGTCGCCGGCGTCGCGGCGGGCACTGCCATCGCCCATCTCGCCTCGCGCCGCCGCAGGCGATAGGCGCGCCGGGGCGCGATGCGCGTTTCGGCTAGAATTGCGCGATCGGGCAAGGGGAGAAGATCGACATGTCGATGGCGGACCGCGACGGATGGATCTGGTACGACGGCAGGATGGTGCCGTGGCGCGACGCGAGTACGCACGTGCTCACGCACACGCTGCACTACGGCATGGGGGTCTTCGAGGGCGTGCGCTGCTACCGGACCGCCGAGGGCCCCGCGATCTTCCGCCTCGCCGACCACACGCAGCGCCTCTTCAACTCGGCGAAGATCTTCGGCATGAAGATCCCGTACTCGGCCGACGAGCTCAACGAGGCCCAGAAGGCCTGCGTGCGCGACAACAAGCTCGACGCCTGCTACATCCGGCCGATCGCGTTCTACGGCAGCAACGCAATGGGCGTGGCCGCCCGCTCCAACCCGGTGCGCGTGGCGGTCGCGGCGTGGCCGTGGGGTGCCTACCTCGGCGCCGAGGGGCTCGAGAAGGGCATCCGGGTGCGCACCTCGTCGTACACGCACCACCACCCGAACGTCACGATGTGCAAGGCGAAGGCGGTGTGCAACTACGCGGTGTCGATCCTCGCGAACCAGGAGGCGACGCACGAGGGCTACGAGGAGGCGATGCTGATGGACCCGCAGGGCTTCCTCTGCCAGGGTTCGGGCGAGAACGTCTTCATCGTGCGCGACGGGGCGCTGCACACGCCCGACCTCGCCGGCGGCGCGCTGGAGGGCATCACCCGCGCCACGATCATCGAGTTCGCGCGCGAGCTCGGCATCCCGGTGTTCGAGCGGCGCATCAGCCGCGACGAGGTGTACATCGCCGACGAGGCGTTCTTCACCGGCACGGCGGCCGAGGTGACGCCGATCCGCGAGTACGACAACCGCCCGATCGGCAACGGCGCGCGCGGCCCGGTCACCACGCGCCTGCAGTCGCTGTTCTTCGACACGGTGAACGGCCGCAACGCGGCCCGTTCCGGCTGGCTCCACCGCGTCTGACGATGGGCAGGCCGAGCGACGCGCCGGCGGTGGCGGTGAAGCCCGCCGACCTACCGGTGTTCTGCCCCAACCCGGCGATGCCGCTGTGGAGCTCGCATCCGCGCGTGTACCTCGACGTCGGGGAGACCGGCACGGCCCGCTGCCCGTATTGCGGCACCGAGTACCGGCTCGAGGGCGGCGCGCGTCCCGCGAGCCACTGAGCGCCGCCGGGCCGCGCCTCGGCCCGACTCGCGCAAGCCCAGCGCCGTGAGCACCGAGCGCATTCTGGTCGTCGCGCCGTCCTGGGTGGGCGATGCGATCCTCGTCGAGCCCCTGATTGCGCTCCTGCGCGAGCCGTACGAGGAGCCGGTGGTGGACGTGCTCGCGCCGCCCTGGTGCGTACCGGTGTTCGGGCGCATGCGCGGCGTGCGCCGGCTGGTCGAGGCCCCGTTCGCGCACGGTCGCCTCGACCTTCCCGCCCGGCGGGCACTGGCGCGAGACCTGGCGGGCGAGCGCTACACGCGCGCGATCGTCCTTCCGAACTCGTGGAAGTCCGCGCTCGTCCCCTGGCTCGCGGGCGTCCCCCGCCGCACCGGGTACGTGGGCGAGCTCCGCTACGGCCTGTTGAACGACGCCCGCCGGCTGGACGCGAAGGCATTGCCGAGGCTCGTCGACCGATTCGTCGCGCTGGTCGTCCCGCCCGGGGCGCTCGTGCCGACCCCGCCCGGGCCGGTGCTCGTGCCCGATGCCGCCAATCGCGGCGCGGCGATGCGCGCGATGCGGCTGCGTACCGATCCGCCCGTGGCCGTCCTCTGCCCCGGCGCCGAATACGGGCCGGCCAAGCGCTGGCCACCCACGCACTTCGCGGATCTCGCCGCGCGCTTCCTCGCCGACGGGCGCCAGGTGTGGCTGCTGGGCTCGCCCAACGACAAGCTCGCGGCCTCGTCCGTGTTGCAGGCGGCGGGGGAGCCCGGACGGCGCATCGTCGACCTCACCGGCCGCACCGACCTCGGCACGGCGATCGACCTCATGTCGCTCGCCTCGGTCGTGGTCTCGAACGACTCCGGCCTGATGCACGCCGCGGCCGCGGTGGGCGTGCCAGTGGTCGCGCTGTTCGGGTCGTCGTCCCCGGTGTACACGCCGCCGCTGTCGCCGCTCGCGCACGTGGCGCGGATCGACATCGAGTGCAGTCCCTGCTTCAAGCGCGAGTGCCCGCTCGGGCACTTCAAGTGCATGCGCGAGCTCGCGCCCGGGGTGGTCTACAATCTGGCGCGCGCCGCCGGAGAGCCGAGCTGACGATGGGAAAGCCCCGAACGCCGCCGATCTACACCTCGCCGCAGGACGCGGCGCTCGCCTTCTACCAGGCGTTCGAGTCCCGCGACATCGACGCGATGATGGCGGCGTGGGCGGACGACGAGGACATCGTGTGCGTGCACCCCGGCGGCGCGCGCCACGTCGGGTACGACGCGGTCCGCGCGGCCTGGGAGCAACTGTTCCGCGGCGACCGCCGCCTCGCCTTCCGCCTGGACGAGATCGTGGTCATGGAGACGGTCGGCCTCGCGATGCAGAGCGCGCTCGAGCACGTGCGCACCGCCGACGGCCGCGAGCGCGGCATGGCGGTCGTGACCAACGTCTTCATGCGCACGCCGGCGGGCTGGCGCATCGTCTGCCACCACGCGTCGCCGGCGCCGGCAATCACCGCCGACGGGAACAAGGGCGCTCTGCACTAGCCCCTTTACGGGTTCTCAGCCCCCCGTGCCGCCGACGGTGAGCCCGTCGATGCGAAGCGTCGGCTGGCCGACGCCGACCGGCACGCTCTGGCCATCCTTGCCGCAGGTGCCGATGCCGGGATCGAGCTCCATGTCGCGGCCGACCATCGACACGCGCGTCAGCACGTCGGGACCGTTGCCGATCAGCGTCGCGCCCTTCACGGGATAGGCGAGCCGGCCGCCCTCGATCCTCCAGGCCTCCGCGGCCGAGAACACGAACTTGCCGCTGGTTATGTCGACCTGGCCGCCGCCGAAGTTCACCGCGTACAGGCCGTCCTTGACCGACGCCAGGATCTCCTGCGGATCGCGCTCCCCGGCGAGCATCACCGTGTTGGTCATCCGCGGCATCGGCAGGTGCGCGAACGACTCGCGCCGGCCGTTGCCGGTCGCCGGCACGTTCATCAGCGCCGCGTTCATCCGGTCCTGCAGGTAGCCGCGCAGGATGCCGTCCTCGATCAGCACGGTGCGCCCGGTGGGATTGCCCTCGTCGTCGACGTTGAGCGAACCGCGCCGCAGCGCGATGGTACCGTCGTCGACGACGGTGACGCCCGGCGCCGCGACGCGCTCGCCGACGCGTCCGGCGAACGCGCTCGTCCCCTTGCGGTTGAAGTCGCCCTCGAGCCCATGGCCGATCGCCTCGTGCAGCAGGATGCCGGGCCAGCCGGGTCCCAGGACGACGATCATCGTCCCCGCGGGCGCGGGCCTCGCCCCGAGGTTCAGGAGCGCCTGGTCGACCGCCTGCTTCGCATAACGGGCGAGCACCGCGTCGTCGAAGTACGCGTAGTCGAACCGGCCCCCGCCGCCTGCGTAGCCCTGCTCGCGGCGGGCGCCCTCCTCGACGATCACGGTGATAGACACCCGGCACAGCGGGCGCACGTCGGCGACGATCCGGCCGTCGCTCCGCGCGATCAGCACGGTCTCGTGCTCCCCGGCGAGCGAGGCCATCACCTGCACGACGCGGGGATCGGCGTCGCGCGCCATGCGTTCGAGGCGGTGCAGCACTGCGACCTTGGCCGCCTCGTCGAGGCTCCCCACCGGGTCGCCGAGCGGGTAGAGCGCGCGGGCGCGTCCGACGCCAGCCAGCGGGGCGCACGCCGACTGCCCCTGCCGGCCGATCGCCCGCACCGCGACCGCGGCCTCCTCGAGCGCTGCCGCCGAGATGTCGTCGGAGTACGCATACGCCTGACGCTCGCCGCTGACCGCGCGAACGCCCACGCCGCGGTCGATCGAGAACGTTCCCGACTTGACGATGCCCTCCTCGAGGCTCCAGCTCTCGAAGTGCGAGTGCTGGAAGTAGAGGTCGGCGAAGTCCACGTCGTGGGTGTGGATCGACGCGAAGACGCGGTCGAGCGCGCTCCGGTCAAGCGCTGCCGGCGCGAGAAGCACGCGCTCGGCGTCGGCGAGCGTCACGGGAACGGGGTCTTTGGGCATCGCAGGAAAGATGTGGCGGGATCGGTCGGGCCAGGCAGTGTACAGGTGGGGCCCCGTCCGCCCGGACGCAACCCGTCCGATGCCATGAGGAGGGGCGGCGCGGGCGGCCGCGTCCGGCACGCATCGCGCCGGTGCCGCCCGCGGGAATCGAAGCCCTCGAGGGCGCGCGCCCGGCCGAGCCGCCGCCCCGTGAACAGGCTACCGCGCGCCGCCCGGATGCGCGGCGCCGGCGCCGGCGCCGAGGTAGGTCGCAGCCACCTTCGGGTCGGACTCGAGGTCCTTCGACGGCCCGTGCACCGAGACGTCGCCGGTCTCGAGGACGTAGCCGTAGTCGGCGATCCGGAGCGCCGCGCGCGCATTCTGCTCGACCAGCAGGATCGACACGCCGCCGGCCCGAAGCTCCCCGACGATCTCGAAGATCTCTCTCACGATCAGCGGCGCGAGCCCGAGCGAGGGCTCGTCGAGCATCAGGAGCTTCGGCTTGCCCATCAGCGCCCGGCCGAGTGCCAGCATCTGCCGCTCCCCGCCGGAGAGCGTACCGGCGAGCTGGTCCCGGCGCTCGGCGAGGCGCGGGAAGCGCTGGTAGACCTCCTGCAGCGTGCGCCGCGACTCGGCCTCCCCTTGCCGCCGGCGCGCGAACGCGCCCAGCGCGAGGTTGTCGGCCACGCTCATCCCGGCGAAGAGCTCGCGCCGCTCCGGCACGAGGACGAGGCCCCGCGCGACCCGCTGCTCGACCGACAGGCCCTCGATCGCCTCGCCCTGGTAGCGCACCGTGCCGCGCGAGGGCAGGAGCCCCATGATCGCGCCGAGCAGCGTCGTCTTGCCGGCGCCGTTGGGCCCGATCACGGTGACGATGCTGCCCTCGCCGGCCGTGATCGAGACGCCGTGGACCGCCTCCACCTTGCCGTAGGCGACGCTGACGTCCCGGACCTCGAGCAGTGGCGGGCCCATCGTCGCTACACCCCGCCGAGGTAGGCTTCGCGGACCTTCGGATCGCGCTGGATCTCGGCGGGCAGCCCCTCGGCCAGCTTCTCCCCGAACTCCATCACCACCAGCCGGTCGGTGAGCCCCATCACGAAGTCCATGTCGTGCTCGACCAGAAGGATCGTCATCCCCTCGGCCTTGAGCGAGCGCAACAGCGCCGCGAGTTCCTGCTTCTCCAGGTAGCGCAGACCCGCGGCGGGCTCGTCGAGCAGCAGGAGGACCGGGTCGGCCGCGAGGGCGCGGGCAATCTCGACGATGCGCTGCTGGCCGAGCGCGAGGCTGCCCGCGGCGTCGAACGCGTGCGCGCCGAGGCCGCAGCGCTCGATCGCGCGCGCCGCGACGGCACGCGTTCGGGCCTCCTCCGCGCCGTCGAGGTCGAGCGCCGCGCGCATGACGCCGGTGCGGCCGCGGAGGAACGCGCCGAGCGCGACGTTGTCGAGGACGCTCATCTGCGGGATCAGCCGCACGTGCTGGAACGTGCGCGCCATGCCGCTCGCCGCGATCGCGTAGGGCGGCGCGCCGCGGATCGAGCGGCCCCGGAAGACGACGTCGCCCGAGGTCAGCGCGAGTCCGCCGGAGATCAGGTTGAACGTCGTGCTCTTGCCAGCGCCGTTCGGACCGATGAGCCCGAGGATCTCGCCCGGTCGGATCGCGAAGGACAGGTCGTTCACCGCGACCAGTCCCCCGAACTGCTTGCGGGCGCTGCGCACTGCAAGGAGGTCGCCGTCGACGACTTCGCGGGGGCGTACCGGCAGCGTCTCGGCGGGCGGCACCGGCGCCGGCGCGCGCTTCGGCACGAAGCGCGAGATCCACGGCCACAGCCCCTCCCGCGCGCGCTGCAGCAGGACGACCATCAGGATGCCGAACACGATCACCTCGAAGTTGCCCGACGGCGAGATGCCGCGGGGCAGCACGGCTTCGAGCCCGTCGCGCAGCAGCGTCATCAGCGCGCCGCCGTCCTGCAGCCACTGCTTGAGCAGCGTGATCAGCGTCGCGCCGATCACCGCGCCCCAGACGCTTCCCGCGCCGCCGATCACCGCCATGAACAGGTACTCGATGCCCTGGTTGATGCCGAACGGCGTCGGGTTGACGAAGCGCTGCAGGTGCGCGTAGAGCCAGCCCGACAGGCAGGCGAGGAGCGCCGCGTAGACGAACACCACGATCTTGAGGCGAGCCGCATTGACGCCGAACGCCTCGGCCATCTCGAGGCCGCCGCGCAGCGCACGGATCGCCCGTCCCGGGCGGGAGTCGAGCAGGTTGCCGGTCGCCCAGAGGGCGGCGAGCGCGATCGCCCAGATCAGCCAGAAGTACCATCGCTCGTTGCGGATCTCCACCCCGAAGAGCGAAAGCGCCGGGATGCCGGTCATCCCCGTGTGGCCGCCGAGCGCCTCGAGGTTGCCGAACAGGTAGTAGAGGCTGATGCCCCAGGCGATCGTCGCGAGCGGCAGGTAGTGGCCGCGCATCCGCAGGGTGATGAAGCCGAGGAACAGCGCCACCGCGGCGGTGAACGCGAGCCCGACCGCCAGCGCGATCCAGGGCGAGGTGCCGTACCGGGTCGTCAGGTAGGCCGACGTGTAGGCGCCCAGGCCGACGAAGGCCGCCTGGCCGAACGAGGTCTGGCCGGCCACGCCGGTGAGCAGCACGAGCCCGAGCGCGACGATGCTGTAGAGACCGATGTAGTTGCCGAGCGTCACCCAGAACTGCGGCACGACCAGCGGCAGCGCGGCAAGCAGCGCGACGAACGCCGCGAAGGCGAGGCGCCTCCCCCCCTTCATTCCTCCTCCTCGTGGTGCGTCGTCGTCAGGCTGCGCCAGAGGAGCACGGGGATGATCAGCGTGAACACGATCACCTCCTTGAACGCGCTGGCCCAAAAGGAGGAGAACGACTCGATCAGGCCGACCAGCAGCGACCCGGCGGCGGCGAGCGGATAGCTCGCGAGGCCGCCGATGATCGCGCCGACGAAGCCCTTGAGCGAGATCAGGAAGCCGGAATCGTAGTAAATCGTGGTGATCGGGCCGATCAGCACGCCCGAGAACGCGCATAGGAGCGCCGCCAGCGTGAACGTCAGCGCGCCGGCGAAGGTCGGGGACACGCCGACGAGGCGCGCGCCGGCGCGGTTCAGCGCGGTCGCGCGGAGCGCCTTGCCGTACAGCGTGCGGCCGAAGAACAGGTAGAGGGCGAGGATCAGCAGCAGGCTGGTTCCCACGACCAGCAGGCTCTGCACGCTCACGTTGGCCGCGCCGACCGAGAACGACGCCGCCGAGAACGGCGGCGTGCGCGAACCCTCGGCGCCGAAGAACCAGAGGCCGAATCCCAGCAGCGCGAAGTGCACCGCCACCGAGACGATCAGCAGCACCAGCACCGACGCCTCGGCGACCGGCTGGTAGGCGATGCGGTAGAGCAGCGGGCCGAGCGCGGTGACGGCGAGCAGCGTCGCGACGATCTGCACCGGGAAAGGCAGCTCGAGCGGCGCGATCGCGGCGATGGCACCCGCGATCGCGAGCGGTGCCACGGTCCAGGCGAGGAGGCGCCGCGGCAGGCGCGACGCCTCGCCCCGTCGCAGCGCGGTCGTCGTCTCCATCAGCCCGGCGACGATCGCCATGCCGGCGAGGAGCCCTACGGTGCCCGGCGTCTTGCCGAGCTGCAAGGCCGCGAGGGTCAGCGTGCCGAAGGCGACGAACTCGCCGGACGGCACCCAGATGACGCGGGTGACCGCGAACACAAGCACCAGCGCGAGCGCGAGCAGCGCGTAGATCGCGCCGTTGGTCACGCCGTCCTGCGCGAGCAACGCGGCGATCGAGAGATCCATGCGGGCCGGGGGCGCGTGCGTCGGTCGGGGCCGCCCGTCGAAGACAAGGGCGGCGCCGGCGGCAGCGTGCCGGCGCCGCGCGCTAGGTCGTTACTTGGTCAGCGTCCACTTGCCGTTGTCGATACGGACCATGACGCGCGCCCGGTTGTCGAGGCCGTTGTGGTCGGTCGGCGTCATCGCGAACACGCCGTGCGTGGCGACCACGTTGGCCCCCTCGAGGGCGTCGCGCAGCGCGGCGCGGAACTCCTTGGTGCCGGGCTTGGCCCTCTTGAGCGCCACCGGGATCGCCTGGTTCAGCAGCAGGTACGTGTCGTACGCGTGGCCGCCGAACGTCGAGCGCGTGCCGAACCTCTGCTCGTACTTCCCGATGTACTCCGCGGCGACTTTCTTCACCGGGTTCGAGTCGGGCAGCTGCTCGTAGACCAGCATCGGCCCCGCGGGCAGCACCGTGCCGTTGCCGTCCCTTCCAAGTACGCGGAGGAAGTCGGGGTTGGCCACGCCGTGCGTCTGGTAGATCTTGCCTGGGTACTTGCGCGCGACGAGCTCCTTCTGGGGCGTCGCTCCCGGCGTGCCCGCGGCGCCGATGAGGATCGCGTCCGGGTTGGCGGCCACGAGCTTCAGCACCTGCCCCGTCACCGACGGGTCGGCGCGGTTGTACTTCTCCTCGGCGACCACCTTGATGCCGGCTGTCGCCGCCGACCGCTTGATCTCCGCGAGCCAGCCCTCGCCGTAGGCGTCCGCGAAGCCGATGTAGCCCAGCGTCTTCACGCCGTTCGCCTTCATGTGGACCGCGATCGCGTCGGCCATCAGCGAGTCGCTCTGGGGCGTCTTGAACACCCAGCGCGTCTTCGGGTTCGCGGGATCGACGATCCGCGCCGATGCCGCCATCGAGATCATCGGCACCTCGGCGTCGGCGACCACGTCGACCATCGCGAGCGAGTTCGGCGTGATCGTCGAGCCGACGACCACGTCGACCTTGTTGTCGGCGATGAACCGGCGCGTGTTGGTCACCGCGCGGGTCGTGTCGGAGGCGTCGTCGAGGACGATCCAGTTGATCTTCTCGCCGCCGATCGTCGTGGGCAAGAGCTCGAACGTGTTCTTCTCGGGAATGCCGAGCGACGCGGCGGGCCCGGTCGCGGACAGCGTGACACCCACGTTGATCTCGGCCTGTGCGGCAAGGGCCACGCCCAGCGCGAGCGCGGGCAGAAGCTTCACGAATCTCATCGGTCTCCTCCGTTGGTCTCAACCTGCCAGGAACTGGCCGCTCCGCGTCTATTGCGCGAATTGCGGGCAATCGCGGCCGGATTCTGGCACTGCGCCCCGCGGACGGTCAACGCGCGGCCTGCCGGAAACCCAACCTGAATCAAGCTTCCCGGCGCGCCCGTGCGCCGGGAAGCGGCTCACCTCTGCTTCAGCGCGTCGCGGATCTCACGCAGCAGCACGACGTCTTCCGACGGCGCCGCGGGCGCCTCGGCCTTCGGTTCCTCGACGCTCGCCCGGACGCGATTGATCGCCTTCACCATCCAGAAGATGATGAGCGCGAGCAGCAGGAAGTTGATGAGCACCGTGACGAAGCTGCCCCAGGCGAAGACGACCCCGGCCTTCTGCGCCGCATCGAGCGAGGCGCCCGCCGGCACGTTGCCGGACAGCACCCAGTACTTGTTGCTGAAGTCGACCGCGCCCCCGAGCATCGCGTTGACCACCGGCATCACGACGTCCTTGACGATCGAATCGACGATCTTCCCGAACGCCCCGCCGATGATCACGCCGACCGCAAGATCGACCACGTTGCCCTTGACCGCGAACTCGCGGAACTCCTTCATGAACGACATGCCGCCCTCCTTCGCAGCGTTTCGCCGGCGGCCGCCGGCGGGGGATCAGATCGCGTCCTCGCCCGACTCGCCGGTGCGGATGCGCACGACCTGGGCGACGTCGGTGACGAAGATCTTGCCGTCGCCGATCTTGCCCGTCCGCGCGGCCTTCACCAGCGCCTCGATCGCGCGCTCCACCAGGGCGTCGCCGACGATGACCTCCACCTTCACCTTCGGCAGGAAGTCCACGACGTACTCGGCGCCGCGGTAGAGCTCGGTGTGCCCCTTCTGGCGCCCGAATCCCTTCACCTCGGTGACGGTGAGCCCCGAAACGCCGAGGTCGGACAGCGCTTCCCGGACCTCGTCGAGCTTGAACGGCTTGATGATCGCTTCGATTTTCTTCATGG
>Ga0114939_10003832_pt1 | contig 10270 bp, 6 predicted proteins | sample AshMeaCrysSpring_FD_87196 | JGI IMG/M metagenome (GOLD analysis project Ga0114939, IMG submission 87196) | Groundwater microbial communities from Big Spring, Nevada to study Microbial Dark Matter (Phase II) - Ash Meadows Crystal Spring | ecosystem: Environmental > Aquatic > Deep subsurface >... | reverse complement strand
GAGAGCTTGCCGATCGGGATGCCCATGCCGTTGGCGCCGAGGTCGCCCAGGCCGAGGATGCGCTCGCCGTCGGTGACGACGATCATCGCCACCTCGCGGTGCGGCCAGTTGCGCAGCACCTGCTCCACGTGGCCGCGGTCGTCCCGGGACACGAAGATGCCGCGCGGCCGCCGGTAGATGTGCCCGAACTGCTGGCAGGCGAGGCCCACGGTGGGCGTGTAGATGATCGGCGTCATCTCGTCCGGGTAGTCGGTGATCACGCGGTAGAACAGCGCCTCGTTGCGGTCCTGCAGCGCCTCCAGCATGATGTACTTGGCGAGCGGCGTCTGCAGGCGGCGGAAGTTCTCCAGCACGCGCGACACCTGTTCCTCCTGCGTCGACACGTGCGGCGGCAGGAGGCCGCGCAGGCCGAGCGCGTCGCGCTCGGCCTCGGTGAACGCGGTGCCCTTGTTGAGCGTCGGCTCGCGCAGCAGCGCGACGCCGCGGGGGAACCACGAGGGGATCTGCTGGTGCGGGTGCCACGGACGCCGCGGATGCATGGTGCCAATCCTCCCTTGCGGCACGCGGACGCGCGTGCCGCGGCCCTGCGTTGCTGCGGAGCGGCGCCGCCGGAGCGAGGGCCCGCCCGCGCCTTGCCTACCCGTGAAGCTGGTTGTACTTCGCGAGCAGCTCGTCCTGGCTTTCCTTGTGCGCCGGGTCGGGGATGATGCAGTCGGCCGGGCACACGCTCACGCACTGCGGCTCGTCGTGCGCGCCCACGCACTCGGTGCACTTCGCGGGGTCGATTACGTAGATCGGCGATCCGGACGCGATGGCGTCGTTGGGGCAGGGCTCGACGCAGGCGTCGCAGGCGGTGCAGTCGTCGGTGATGATCAGGGCCATACGTGTCTCCTGGGGTGCGGGTCGGTTGCGGTCGGGGCGCCTCGCCTCAGGCGAACGCGCTCGTGTAGGACTTGAGGGCCTTCATGTAGTTCGCGCGCTCGAACGCGTCGGGGTCGGGGCACGACTGCTGGGACAGCGAGCCCTTCATCTGCGCGACCGAGGCATACTCCCGCTCGCGCATCCAGGCCTCGACGCCGCGCACCAGCGTGCCGACGTGCTGCGGCCCCTGCTTCAGCAGGCAGCTCGCCACCATCACGCAGTCGGCGCCGGCGAGGAGCAGCTTGAGCACGTCGTCGGGCGTGTGCGCGCCGCCGGTGGCGGCGAGGCTCGCGCCGATGCGGCCATGCAGGATCGCGATCCACCGGAGCGCGAGGCGGAGCTCGTCCGAGGTGGAGAGCACGAGGTGCGGCGCCACCTCGAGCTCGTCGAGCATGATGTCCGGCTGCACGAAGCGGTTGAACAGGACGAGCCCGTCGGCCCCGGCCTTCACCAGGCGCATGGACATGCTCGCCATCGCGCTGAAGTACGGCGACACCTTGACCGCCACCGGCACCTTGGTCGTCGCGCGCACCGAGGCCACGAGGTCGAGGTAGCGCTGCTCGACCGCGTCCGCGGAGTCGGCCGGGTCGGCCGCGAGGAAGTAGACGTTGAGCTCGATCGCGCTCGCACCCGCCTCCTCGCACTGCTTCGCGATGCGGGTCCAGCCGCCGGGCGTGTAGCCGTTGAGGCTCGCAATCACCGGCACCGAGAGCGCCTTGCGCGCCTCCCCGATCAGCTTCAGGTACTTGGCGCTGCCGGTCTCGTAGGCCTGCATCTCGGGGAAGAAGCCCCGCGCCTCCGGCGACAGCTCGGCGCCGTACAGCATCAGGTTGTGCGTGGCCATCTCCTCGTGCTCGATCTGCTCCTCGAACAGCGAAGGCAGCACGACCGCGCCGACCCCCGCGTCCTGCAGGCGCGTGAGCCCGTCGATCGTGCCGGTCAGCGGCGAAGCCGACGCGACCACCGGGTTGGCGAGCGCGAGGCCCAGGTAGCGGCTCGTCAGGTCGACGCTCATTCCTTGCTCTCCTCGTTGCGGGTCTGCGTCGGCGTCTCGCCGGCGGCGGCGGAAGGCTCGGCCACGACGCGGTGCACGCCGGCGATCTGCTCGTACAGCTGCCAGCGCGCGTCGGCGTCGGCCTGCGCGGCCCGGGCGAGCTCCTTCGCCCGGACGGGGTCGGCCTGCGCGAGCATCGCGTAGCGCCCCTCCTTCATCGTGAACTGCTCGAGCGGGATCGTGGGCTTGCGCGAGTCGAGCTTGAGCGGCTGGTCGGCGCCGCCCATGCCGAGGCGCGGGTCGTAGTGGTAGAGCGTCAGGTAGCCGCTCTTCACCGCGTCGCGCTGGTGGCTCATGCCGGTGGTCATGTCGATGCCGTGCGCGATGCAATGGCTGTAGGCGATGATCAGCGACGGCCCCGGCCACGACGCCGCCTCCTGGAACGTCCGCACCGTCTGCACCGGGTTCGCCCCCATCGCGACCTGCGCGACGTAGACGTTGCCGTAGGCCATCGCGATCATGCCGAGGTCCTTCTTGCCGATCGCCTTGCCGGCGGCTGCGAACTTCGCCACCGCGCCACGCTGCGTCGCCTTCGACGCCTGCCCGCCGGTGTTGCTGTAGACCTCGGTGTCGAGCACCAGGATGTTGACGTTGCGGCCCGAGGCGAGCACGTGGTCGAGGCCGCCGTAGCCGATGTCGTAGGCCCAGCCGTCGCCGCCGACGATCCAGACGCTGCGAACGACCAGGCTGTCGGCGACCGCCGCGAGGCGCTTCGCTTCCGGCGTGCCCAGCTTGCCCAGCACGGCCTTCAGCGCCTTCACGCGCTCGCGTTGCGCCGCGACCTCCTCGTCGCTGTCCTGCTTCGCGTCGAGCAGCCCGTCGGCGAGCTCCTCGCCGATCGCGCCGCGAAGCTCGCGCACCAGGATCTTCGCGAGGTCGTTCTGCGCGTCGATCGCGAGGCGCATGCCGAGGCCGAACTCCGCGTTGTCCTCGAACAGGCTGTTCGCCCAGGCCGGGCCCTGGCCGCCCGCGTTCCTGGAGTAGGGCGTGGTGGGCAGGTTGCCACCGTAGATCGACGAGCACCCGGTGGCGTTGGCCACGACCATGCGGTCGCCGTAGAGCTGCGAGATCAGCTTGATGTAGGGCGTCTCGCCGCAGCCCGAGCACGCGCCCGAGTACTCGAACAGCGGCATGCGGAACTGCGAGCCGCGCAGCCCGTCGATCGTGTCGAGCGCGGGCCGCACCTCGGGCAGGCTGAGGAAGAACTCGTAGTTCGCCCGTTCGGCCTCGAGGTGCTCGAGCTTCGGCGCCATGTTGATCGCCTTGTGCTTGACCTCCGTCTTGCTGCGCGACGGGCAGACGTCCACGCAGATGCCGCAGCCGGTGCAGTCCTCCGGCGCGACCTGCAGGCTGTACATCAGGCCGGCGAGCGAGGGAGTCTCCTTGCGGGCGTACGGCACCGCCTTGAACGTCGCCGGCGCACGCTGCATCGCGTCTGCCGGGAACGCGGTCATGCGGATCGCGGCGTGCGGGCAGACCAGCGGGCAGATGCCGCACTGCGTGCAGACCGCCTCGTCCCAGATCGGGATCTCGTGGGCGATGCTGCGCTTCTCCCACTGCGTCGTGCCCGTCGGGAACGTGCCGTCGACCGGCATCGCGGACACCGGCAGCAGGTCGCCCTTGCCGTCCATCATCATCGCGGTGACGCGCTGCACGAAGTCCGGCGCGGCCTTCGGTACGATCGGGCGGCGGGTGAAGGCCGAGTCGGCGCGGCCGGGGACCTTCACCTCCGCCATCGCCGCGAGCGAGGCGTCGACGGCGGCGAAGTTGCGGGCCAGCACGGTCTCGCCGCGCCTGCCGTAGGTCTTGCGGATCGCCTGCTTGATCTCGGCGATCGCCTCGTCGCGCGGCAGCACGCCCGAGATGGCGAAGAAACAGGCCTGCGTCACGGTGTTGATGCGGCCGGCGAGTCCCGCGTCCTTCGCGACGGCGAGCGCGTCGACGACGAAGAAGCGGAGCCGCTTGTCGAGGATCTGCTGCTGGGCCTCGCGTGGCAGCTTGCCCCACACCTCGCCCGGCCCGTAGGGGCTGTTGAGCAGGAACGTCGCGCCGGGCCGGGCGAGCCCCAGCACGTCGAGCTTCTCCATGAACTCGAACTGGTGGCAGGCGATGAAGTCCGCCTGGCGGATCAGGTAGGACGACTCGATCGGCTTCGGTCCGAACCGCAGGTGGGAGACCGTGATCGCGCCCGATTTCTTGCTGTCGTAGACGAAGTAGCCCTGCGCGTGGAGTGGGGTGTTCTCGCCGATGATCTTGACGGTGTTCTTGGTCGCGCCGACGGTGCCGTCGGCGCCGAGGCCGTAGAAGATCGCGCGCGTCACGCCTTCCTGCTCGGTGTCGAACGCGTCGTCGACCGGCAGTGAGAGCCGCGTGACGTCGTCGACGATGCCGACGGTGAAGTGGCGCTTCGGCTTCGGCAGGGCGAGCTCGTCGAGCGCGGCCTTCGCCATGGCCGGCGTGAATTCCTTCGACGACAGGCCGTAGCGACCGCCGATCACCCGCGGCATCGGCGCCGGCTCCGGCCACGCCTCGGCGAGCGCGGTGACGATGTCCTGGTACAGCGGTTCGCCGATCGCGCCGGGCTCCTTGGTGCGGTCGAGCACGGCGATCGAGCGCGTGGTCTTCGGCAGCGCGGCGACGAAGGCCGCGACGTCGAACGGCCGGTACAGCCGCACCGTCAGGAGGCCGACCTTCTCGCCCGCGGCGACGAGCTTTGCGACCGCCTCGTGCGAGGCGCCGACGCCCGATCCCATCTGCACGAGCACGCGCTCGGCGTCCGCGGCGCCGGCGTAGTCGAACAGCCCGTAGCGACGCCCGGTGAGATGCGCGAACCGCTCCATCGACTCGCGCACGATGCCCGGCACGGCGAGGTAGAACGGGTTGCACGCCTCGCGCGCCTGGAAGAACACGTCCGGGTTCTGTGCCGACCCGCGCAACTTGGGACTGTCCGGGTTGAGCGCGCGATCGCGGTGCGCCCGGACCAGGTCCTCGTCGATCAGCGCGCGCACGTCCCCCTCGAGAAGCAGCTCGATCTTGTTGACCTCGTGGCTGGTGCGGAAGCCGTCGAAGAAGTGCAGGAACGGCACGCGCGCCTTCAGCGTGGACATGGAGGCGATCATCGCCATGTCCTGCGCCTCCTGCACCGAGGCCGAGGCCAGCAGAGCGAAGCCGGTGGTGCGCGCCGCCATCACGTCGCTGTGGTCGCCGAAGATCGACAGCGCGTGCGTGGCGAGCGTGCGCGCCGCGATGTGGAACACCGCGGGCGAGAGCTCGCCGGCGATCTTGAACATGTTGGGCAGCTTGAGCAGCAGCCCCTGCGACGCGGTGAAGGTCGTCGTCAGCGCGCCGGCCTGCAGCGAGCCGTGCACCGCACCCGCGGCGCCGGCCTCGCTCTGCATCTCGATCACCTGCGGCACCATGCCCCAGATGTTCTTCTGCCCCGCGGCCGACCAGGCGTCGGCGAGCTCACCCATCGTCGAGGAGGGCGTGATCGGGTAGATCGCGATCACCTCGCTCGTCATGTGGGCGATGCGGGCGGCGGCTTCGTTGCCGTCGAGTACGTGGGTGCGTTCGGTCATGGTCGTTTCGTTCTCGCTGCGCCGCGGCGGCGGCGGCGTGGGCGCGATGCCCTCGCGACGCCGGCCGTCGTGCGCATGCGCGTCGGTCAGAGGATTCCGGGCTTGCCCGACTGCCAGCGGCGGAACTCGGTGGTGAGGAGCTCGACGTGCTCGCGCTCCTCGGCGGCGAGCTCGCGGTAGAGCTCGCGCTCGACCGAGCCCTCGGGCGCCTTCTCGCCTTCGCCCGCGAAGAAGTCCACCGCACGCTGCTCGAATGCGATGGCGATGCGGAACAGGTTCGCCGGGTCCTCGGGCTTGCGGTCGACGCCGGCGAAGATCGCGGCGCGATCGATCTGGAAGTCGGCCGACGGCGCCGGGAGCTCGGCATGGTAGCGCTTCGACAGCGTCTCCATGTGCTCCTGCTCCATCGCCGCGAAGCGCGCGAAGAGGTCTCGGAGCAGCGGGTCGGCCGCGTCGCGCGACGCCCGCTGGTAGAACGCGTAGCCACCGAGCTCGATCTCGAAGGCCTTGCGCACCGCCTCCAGCGCCCGGTCGTCCTCGACCTTGCCGCGGTCGAGCATCTTCAGCCGGCCCTTGCAGTGCGGACACAGGCCGTAGGGAAAGGCGAAGCCCTCGGAAACCTTGTGGCAGGAGGCGCAGCGCCAGCGAAGCTCGACGCCCGCGCAGCAGATGTAGGGCTCGTCGTCGTCGAGCGGGCGCTGGCAGCGCGGGCAGACGACCATCGACGTCGTGTTGGCGGTGGCGTTCATGGCGATACCTCGGTGGATTGGACGGCGGGCTGCGGCGCGGGCGCGCCCGGGGGCGTCCACGCGTCGGCGTGCGCCTGCGTGACCGGCCACACCGACTTGCCGCCGGCGAGCCAGGCGCCGATCGCGCGCGCGGCGCGGCGGCCCGCGCCCATCGCCAGGATGACGGTGGCCGCGCCGGTGACGATGTCGCCGCCGGCGAACACGCCCGGGACGCTGGTCGCCTGCGTCGCCGGATCGGCGACGATGTAGCCCCACTTGTTGAGGTCGAGTCCGGGTGTCGACTTGGTGACGATCGGGTTGGCCTTGGTGCCGAGCGCGTAGATCACCGTGTCGCACTCGAGCTCGACGAACTCGCCCAGCGGCACCGGCTTGCGCCGGCCCTTCTCGTCGGGCTCGCCCAGCATCATCTTCTCGACGCGCATGCCGCGTACGTTGCCGTCCGCCGTGGTGAGGATCTCGGCCGGCGCGTGCAGGAAGAAGAACTCGATGCCTTCCTCCTTCGCGTGGCGCAGCTCCTCGATGCGCGCCGGGGCCTCGGCCTCGGAGCGGCGGTAGACGCACCGCACCGTCGGCGTGCCGAGCCGCTTCGCGACGCGCAGGCAGTCCATCGCGGTATTGCCTGCGCCGATGACGACGACGCTCTTCCCCAGCGTGATCGGGGTGTCGAGGTACGGGAACTTGTCGCCGCCCATCAGGTTGACGCGAGTCAGGAACTCGTTCGCCGAGTAGACCTGGCCCGCGAACTCGCCGGGGATGCCGAGGAAGGCCGGCGCGCCGGCGCCGGCGCCGACGAACACCGCGTCGAAGCCCATCTCGCCCATCAGCTGCGGCACCGAGAAGGTCTTGCCGATCACCTTGTTGGTCTCGAAGCGCACCCCCATGTCCTTCAGGTTGTCCACTTCGCGCCCGATGATCTCGCGGGGGAGGCGGAACGAGGGGATGCCGTACTGCAGCACGCCGCCGACGACGTGCAGCGCCTCGAACACGGTGACCTCGCAGCCGAACTTCGCGAGGTCGGCGGCCACCGCGAGGCCGGAGGGCCCGCTGCCGACGATCGCGACGCATCCGAGCCGGCGCGGGAGGACGGGCGGCGTGGCCTTCGGCGCGTGCGCGTTGTCGCCGACGAAGCGCTCGAGGCGGCCGATCGCGACCGCCTCCATCGGCAGCTTCTTGTTCTTCGCGACGACGCACTGCGCCTCGCACTGCGACTCCTGTGGGCACACGCGCCCGCAGACCGAGGGGAACAGGTTCGACTCGTTGATGACGGCGAGCGCGCCGTCCATGTCGCGCACCAGCAGGTGGCGGATGAAGCGCGGGATGTCGATGCCGACCGGGCAGCCCTCGATGCACGTCGGCTTGCTGCACTGGATGCAGCGCTCGGCCTCGCTGATCGCGTCGGCCATCGAGTAGCCGAGGTTCACTTCCTTGAAGTTGCGCGAGCGCTCGAGCGCGTCGCGCTCCGGCATCTTCACCGCGTGCGGCGGCAGGTCCTTGTATTTCTTGTAGTTGCGCTTGCCGTCGACGAAGAGCTGCTTCTCGACCTGGCAGACATGCGCGTAGTCGTCGGAGGCCTTCGACTCCTCGCCCTTGAAGCGCTTCTGGCGCAGCATCAGCTCCTTGAAGTCGACCTGGTGGCCGTCGAAGTCCGGCCCGTCGACGCAGGCGAAGCGGATCTCGTCGCCGACGGTCACGCGGCAGGAGCCGCACATGCCGGTGCCGTCGACCATGATGGCGTTGAGCGACACCATCGTCTTCACGCCCGACGGCCGCGTGGTCTCGACGCAGGCGTTCATCATCGGCAGCGGGCCGATGGCCACGGCGAGGTCGGGACGGTCGCGGGCGAGCACGTCCGCGAGCGCCGCGGTGACGAAGCCGGCGCGCCCGTAGCTGCCGTCGTCGGTGCAGACGATGAGCTCGTCGCAGTACTTCGCGAACTTGTCCTCCCAGAACACGAGGTCCTTGTTGCGGAAGCCGATGATGCCCGTGGTGCGGTTGCCCGCCTCCTTGAACGCGCGCAGCTGCGGGTACACCGGGGCGACGCCGAGGCCCCCGCCGACCAGCACGACGTGGCCGGCCCTGGTCACGTGCTGCGGCAGCCCGAGCGGGCCCACGAAGTCGGCGAAGACGTCGCCTTCCTTGTAGTGATCCCGCATCTCCAGCGTGGTCTTGCCGAGCGCCTGGATCACCATCGTGATCGTTCCGCGCTCGCGGTCGAAGTCGGCGACGGTGAGCGGTATGCGCTCGCCGCCGTCGTGGAGGCGAAGCATGACGAAGTGCCCGGGCTCGGCGGAGCGCGCGACGTCGGGTGCGCTCACTTCCCAGAGGAAGGTGATGTCCGAGAATGCCTCGCGGCGGATGATCTTGTACATGTAGCGCCTTCGAGTCCGTGTTCGTGGGCGGTCGCCGTCCCGCGGGGAGGGCTCGCGCCGGAGGCAGGCGGGTCTCGCGGGTCCTCGCGGGCGTCACGTCGCCCTGCGCCACGCCCGGGGTCGCTTCGACCGCGCACCGGCCGCAGACACCCGAAGCCGCGCCCTGCGAGATCCTCCTGGGGGTCGACCGCGGCGAACCCGCGGCCGCCTTCTCTCCGTAGGTCGAATGCTGCGCGATGCCGCAAATCGGCCGTTGATCGAAATCAAGCCGCGCGCTGTCGGTCGGGGTTGTTCCCCCTGCCGGCGCGAATTGCGACGCGTCGGCGGGAAAGCGCAAGCCAGGCGGTTCTTGCCGGATCGCGGTGTGGTGGCGCGAAAGGTGTGCGCTTCAGAGGCTGGGCCCGCGATCCCGCTGCGCCTGCTGCGGCGCGTCATCCGCGTCGACGCGGTCGTGCGCTACACCGGTGCGTTTGACGCGCATCAACCCTGCGGCGGCGGCCGCTCGCTAACGTGTGCCGGTCGCCGCTCTCCCGAGGTGCGTCCGACCTGCGCCTCGGGTTCGCCCCCCCGCTGAAAGGAACCCGCCATGGCTTCGACGAGCCCGATGATCGCCGGCGTCGGCCTGACCGAGCGCCCGAGGAAGAGCCGGCTCCCCGCCCGGCTCGACTGGCTCCAGAGCGCGACGGGCCTCGTGCTCGCGCTGTTCATGTGGGGCCACATGTTCTTCGTATCCTCGATCCTGGTTTCCGAGGACTTCATGTGGCGCGTGACCAAGATGTTCGAGGGCTATTTCCTGTTCGGGAAGGCCTACCCGGGCATCGTGTCCGTGGTGGTCTTCGGGGTGCTGGTGGTGTTCCTCGCCCATGCGTTCCTGGCGGTGAGGAAGCTGCCGATCAACTTCCGCCAGTGGGCCGCGTACCGCGGTCACATGAAGGTCATGAAGCACGAGGACACGACGCTGTGGTGGGTGCAGGCGGTCACCGGCTTCATGTTGTTCTTCATGGTCACCGTGCACCTCTACCAGATGCTGATGCACCCGGGCGACATCGGCCCGTACGAGTCCGCCGACCGCGTCTGGAGCGGCCGATGGTGGCCGCTCTACCTCGTGATGCTGTTCGCGGTCGAGTTGCACGGCGGCATCGGCCTCTACCGGCTCGTGGTCAAGTGGGGCTGGTTCGAGGGCCGCAACCCCGACGCCACGCGGACCATGCTGAAGAAATTGAAGTGGGCGCTCACTGTATTCTTCCTCGTCCTCGGGCTTGTGACGCTGGGCGCCTACATCAAGATCGGCGAGGCCCACGCCGACCGCGCCGGCGAGCGCTACGTGCCGACCTGGCTGCGTTAGGGAGAGCGACATGAAGATCGTCTACACGGACGTGCTGGTCATCGGCGGCGGGCTCGCCGGCCTGCGGCTCGCGATCGCCGCGAAGCGGCGCGGCCACGACGCCATCATCCTGTCGCTGGTCCCGCCGAAGCGATCGCACAGCAAGGCCGCGCAGGGTGGCATGCAGGCCTCGCTCGGCAACGTGATCAAGGGCCAGGGCGACAACGAGGACGTCCACTTCGAGGACACGGTGCGCGGCTCCGACTGGGGCGCCG
>Ga0114939_10003830_pt1 | contig 10273 bp, 7 predicted proteins | sample AshMeaCrysSpring_FD_87196 | JGI IMG/M metagenome (GOLD analysis project Ga0114939, IMG submission 87196) | Groundwater microbial communities from Big Spring, Nevada to study Microbial Dark Matter (Phase II) - Ash Meadows Crystal Spring | ecosystem: Environmental > Aquatic > Deep subsurface >... | reverse complement strand
CTCGGCTGGGTGCGATACGTGGGGTACCACCTGTCGGCGGCACCCAGCCGCTGACCGCGCCCCGTCATGACCGGCGCCAGTTCACGCTCAGAGCTCATCACTCAAGACTCAAGACTCGAAACTCACCACTTGGTGGTCCCGGTACCACGCCATCGTGCCGCGCAGGCCGTGCTGCCACGGCGTGAAGTCCGCCGCGTCGATGCCGAGGGGCGCCAGGGTGGAGGTGTCGGCGACGACCACGCTCATCTCCGGCTCACCGGGGCGCATGGGCAGGTACCGGACTCCCGCGCGATTGCCGAGCGTCTCGTTCACGAAGCGGGCCACCTCGTTGACGGAGACGGCCCGGCCGGTGCCCGCCTCGATCACGGAGTCGTAGACGTCGTGCGGCAGCGTCAGGGCGCGCACGAGCACGACGGCGACGTCCCGCGCGTCGACGAGGTCGATCTGCTGTTCGCCCGTTCCGAAGACCTCGATGGGCCGCCCTTCGAGCGCGGCCGCGATGCAGTGAGGGATCAGCTTGCGGATCGGGTGGCGCTTCTGCCGCGCGCCATAAGCGTTGAAGGCCCGCACCACGGCTGCCCGGGTTCCGAGCTCGCGGTTGTACATCAGCGCGAAGCGCTCCGCGCAGCTCTTCGTGATGGAGTACGCGTTCTGCATGAAGTGATTGCCGAGCGTCGTGACGACGGCGCGCGGTGCCGGTGCGTTCGGCTGCGCGGGCCTGCACGCCTCGAGCACGTTGAGCGTCCCCTCGATGTTCACCCGGACGGAGAGCAGCGGGTCTTCGATGGTCTCGGAGGTCCCGAGCAGGCCGGCCAGGTGGATGACGCCGTCGTGCTCGCTCACCTCCCTTGCGATCTGGGCGCGGTCGCACACGTCACCCTCGACGAACCGGCAACCCGCGTGCCATGGGTCTTCGGGGAATCCCCCTAGACGTCGTCGGTCGAGCAGCGTGACGGAGTGTCCCAGGTCCTTCAGGAGCGGGACCACGTGGCTCGCGATGAACCCGGCCCCGGTGACGAGAATCCTCATGGTCGTCCTGCTTCCCCTCTGCCGGCCGCCGCGCCCGCCGCACGCTCCGCCTCCGAGCGCATGCGCGCCGCCTGCGCGGCCTCTCCCGTCCGTTCGTGGATACGGGCCGCCAACTCGTAGGCCTCCGTGAAGTCCGGTGCGGCCTCGACTGCACGACGAAGATACGCCAGCGCCCCCGTCGCGTCGCCCCGCCGGAGCTGAACGACCGCGAGGTAATAGTGCGCGCCGGCGTTCTCCTGCTCCAGGAGCGCGCGCCGCAGGTAGTGCTCCGCCTGGCCATCGTCACCCGCGGCCAGGGCCAGCCGTCCCTTCAGCACCAACCCGGATGGATGGTCCGGTGCCACCCCGAGCATCCGGTCGGCCGCCTCGAGGGCCTCGCCGTATCGCCCCGCAGAGGCCAGGGCCGCGGAGAGTTCGAACCAGCCGAGTTCGTTGTCCGGATGCACCGCCGTCTCCTCCCGGAACGCGGCGATGGCGGCCGGCACGTCACCGTCGCTCAGGGCCTGCTTCCCGTCGAAGACCGGCCCCCCGCCCTTCTCGATCGAGAGCAGTGGTGCGCCGGCCGCCCGCACCGCGTGTACCGAGCGGGAGTTCGGCCAGGTGCCGTTGCGGAGGTGAGAGCCCCAGACGAACCTGGACGGGAAGATGCCGTAGTCCCAGCGGCGGTCGTAGCGCTCGTAGTACCGGACGTAGACCACTCGCACCTTGCCTCGATACCGTTGTTCCACGTAGGTGCGGACCGCGTACGAAAAAGTCGTGGCGATCGTCATCGGCTCGCGCATGTCCGGACCGATCAGGCGCTGCGCCTCCATCCACTCCAGCGCGGGTCGAACGCTGAGGCCCCAGTAGTCCGTCTCGTAGTGTCCGAAGGCCCCGCTCGTGCCGCCGGCGGTGCGATTGTAATAGACGTACGGGAACCGGCTGTTGGACGCGATGAAGGCGGCCGGCTCGAGCGCGAGGCCTCCGATCGCGGCGTAGACGAGGAGCTTGCCGGCGGCGGACGCGGCCCCGTCGGCCAGCGCCGACCAGAAGAGCGCGGCAAGGACCACCATCGTCGGGTAGACGAACAGGAAGTGCCGCCACCCGTCGTAGACCGCGGAGCCGCGCGCCATCGCGTAGAGCACAGGAAGCACGGTCGAGAAGGCGGCCATGACGACGGGCAGCGCGGGGTAGCGCCTCAGGCGCGTCCCAAGCAGGAAGAACCCCACGAACCCCACCAGCGTGAACAGCGGAACCGTGCGCCACATCCACTGGGGAAGCGCATCCCAGGAGAGCTGGTCCGCGAACACGTTGGCGCCGTCGAACAGGACCCGGATGGAGACCGGGAGATTGGTCAGTCCCCGCCACGCCTCCAGGGTGTGCCGCAACGGCGCCTGGAGGGCGAACGGCCAGAACGCCAGCGCCAGGAGGCAGCCGGCCGCGACGATCCCGGCGACGCGAAGCAGATAGCGCACCGGCAGCCGTGGCTGTCCGGCGTTTCCCCGGCGCGCGACGGCCAGATCCAGCGCCACGAAGAGCACGATGTAGGCCGGCACCATCACGCCGACGACGCGGGTGCCGAGCGCCATCGCGATGCCGAGCACCAGGCCCGCTGAGGTCCTGATTCGCGGCCTGGGCTTTTCCCTGATGAGCCGCAGCGTGAAGTAGAGCGCAAGGACATACCCGGCGGCGAACGGGATGTCCTTCGGGTTCATCAGCGAGTGACCCAGGAAGCCGGGCGAAAGGATCAGGAACAGCAGGGTCAGGATTCTGGCGAGCCGGCCCGCGATCTCGCCGGCGAACAGGGCGGCGAACACCATGGCGGTGACGCCCAGGACGGCGGTGAACACGTGACGCACGTCGTGATACCGGGCATCAGACGGCGTGTGGCCCAGGGCGTGGTTGGCGAAGCCGGTCAGGATCTCGAAGAAGGCGCCGTAGTAGTGGAGGTTGCCCTTCGGGACGTGCAGGGCAGCCGTGTCCGCGCCCCAGGTCCGGTAGTACGAGACCAGCCGGACCGAGTAGTCGGTCTGGTAGCTGTCGTCCTCGTTGACGCCGGAGCGCAGGGACAGCGAGACGGTGAGCGCCAGCGCCGCGCAGCAGAGAGCGAGGAAGAGCCGGTCGAGGCGTGCCTCCCGGCCGCGCGGTGCGTCCACCCGCCTACGGCGTCACCGTCAGCGTCTTGCTCTTCGTGATCCCGTTGGCCGTGGCCGTGATCTTCGGCTTCTTCGTCGCGGTCACCGGCCAGGTGGTCACCGTGACGGGCGCGGTCTGCACACCAACGGGCACGAGTACGTTCGGGGCGATCGTGGCGGCCACCGACGGCATGCTGGCACCGAACTCCACGGGGATCGGCCCCGGTCCCGCCTTGCACTCCAGCTTGACGACGCCGCTCGAGATGCCGCCGCCGGCGAGCGTGGTCGGCGTGATCGGGATCGAGAGCACGCCCATCGGTCGTATCTGCAACGGCTTGCTCAGCGTGACGCCGCCGTAGCTCGCGCTCACCGTGCCGCTCTCGGCATCGGCGCGTGCCGTCGTCGTCACCTTGATCGCCTTGCTGACGGCCCCGGCCGGAATCGTCACCGTCGCGGGCATGCTGCCCGACGCGAGCGTCTCGCTCAGCGTCACCGTGATGCCACCTGTCGGCGCGGGCGACGAGATCGTGACCGTCCCCGTCATGGGCTTGCATCCGGCGACGACCGGATTCTTCAGCGTCAGGCTCGTCAGGACGGGACCGGCGGGCGGCGGCGGGGCCTTGAACGTCACGCTCAGGGGGATCAGGGCGTCGCTGCCCGTGTGCACGACGGCGATGGGCTCCTTCGCGACGTCGTTGTAGTAGCTGTAGTGGGTGCTGGTATCGACGCCCAAACCGCTCCCGAAGCCGCTGCTTATCGCGTTGTCTGTGATGTCGAGCCACCCCAATGGGGGGATCTTGGCATCCAGGCGGCTCTCGGTGTACCGGGTTGTCTTCTCCCGCAGCACGTTATAGCTGCCGCCGGGAATGCTCAGTGTTCCGTAGCCGTCTACCGTGGAGATCTGATTGATGGCCATCCGATAGCGGAGGGAGTCGGGCGTGACCGGCAACCCGGCGATCATTGCGGGGGGAAACGCCGAAGGAAGGAAGCCCTCGAGTATCCCCGATGAGGCGGCGCGAATGTCGAAGAAGTTCAACGGAGCGGACCGCAGAGGCAACGGCGGCAGGAGCCTGAAGACGGATTCGGAGACGAGGTCGTGGTGTCGCCCATAGGTCGCAAGCAACTGGAACTGGCTGCTCGTGGCGGCGTAGTACTCCTCGGTCGTCGGTGACGTCCCCGGGAAGATGGGAGACGTCACGGCGAAGGACTGGGCACCAGGCACGATGACGCCGCCCTCGCTGGCGGGGCGATACACGATGTTCTGGGTCGCATCGACCTGCAGGCAGGTGAAGTCCCAGGTCAACGCGAACCCCGGCGGGCCGATGACCACGCAGGGACCAGGGCTGAAGTCGCGCACCAGTCGCAGCGTATCCCCCGCGACGGGGAAGGTGGCGCTGGTCACCGTGATTTGCGCATCGGCGCGCGCGCAGAACAGGAGCGCGCCGGCGATAGCGGCGGCGACGCTCGGGAGTCGTACAGGTGCGAACGCACGTTTCATCACGGCAACCTCATCGACAGCGCGGAACCGGCGAGACTGTGCCCCATGCGCACGCTTGGAGAACCCACGGGCGGTACCCCTGCGGGCGCGGCCACACTCCGTCGATACTGACTGGCGGATTCATTCTCCAGCATTGGCCGCGGGATCGCAAGGCGGACGCGCCACCCCGCCCGATCGGGTATCGCTGAGGCCGCTCCCGGGCCCGCGGTAGTAGAATCCGCCATGCGACCTCTCGCCATTGCCGCATCGCTCCTGCTGACCGTCGCGACCTCCGCCGCCGCACAGCCGCTCGTCGACGCCGACACCGGGAAGCGGATCGACGCGCTGCTCGCGCAGATGACGCTCGAGGAGAAGGCGGGCCAGCTCAACCAGTACTCGAGCATCTTCGACGTCACCGGCCCGCCCCCGACCGCGGGCGGCCAGAAGGTGATGTTCGACCAGATCCGCCAGGGCCTCGTCGGCTCGATGCTCAACGTCACCGGCGCCGAGGCCACCCGCAAGATGCAGCAACTGGCGGTCGAGAACAGCCGGCTGAAGATCCCGATGATCTTCGGCCTCGACGTCGTCCACGGCTACCGCACGCAGTTCCCCCTGCCGCTCGGCGAGGCGGCGAGCTGGGACCTCGAGGCGATCGAGACCTCCGCCCGCGTCGCGGCGACCGAAGCGGCCGCCGCGGGCCTGCACTGGACCTTCGCGCCGATGGTGGACGTCTCGCGCGACGCGCGATGGGGGCGCATCATGGAGGGCGCCGGCGAGGACCCGTACCTCGGGGCCCTGATCGCGGCGGCGCGCGTGCGGGGTTTCCAGGGCCGCGACCTGCGCGCGATCGACACGATCGCGGCGTGCGCGAAGCACTACGCGGCCTACGGCTTCGCCGAGGCTGGGCGCGACTACAACACGGTGGACATTTCCGAGGCCACGCTCCGCAACGTGATCCTCCCGCCCTTCAAGGCGGCCGCGGAGGCCGGCGTCGCGACGTTCATGAACGCGTTCAACGAGATCGGCGGCATCCCCGCGACCGCCAGCGCGCACCTGCAGCGCGAGATCCTCAAGGGCGAGTGGGGCTTCCAGGGCTTCGTCGTCTCCGACTGGGGCTCCATCGGCGAGATGCTCCCGCACGGCGTCGTCGAGACGCTCGAGCAGGCCGCGCACAAGGCGATCGCGGCCGGCAGCGACATGGACATGGAGTCGCGGGCCTACATCGCCCACCTCGTGCCGCTCGTGAAGGCAGGCACGGTGGACGTCAGGCTCGTGGACGATGCGGTGCGGCGCGTGCTGCGGGTGAAGTTCGCGCTCGGCCTGTTCGACGACCCGTATCGCTACTCGGATGCCGCGCGCGAGAAGCAGGCGCTCGCCAACCCGGCGCACGCCGCGGCGGCACGCGACGTCGCGCGCAAGTCGATCGTGCTGTTGAAGAACGAGGGGGGCGTCCTGCCGCTCGCGCGGCAGGCGAAGACGATTGCCGTCATCGGCCCGCTCGCCGCCGACAAGGACTCGCCGCTCGGCAACTGGCGGGCGCAGGCCGAGGGCAACTCGGCCGTGTCGCTGCTGGAGGGCATCCGGGCGGCAGTGCCCGCCACGACGAAGGTCGTCCACGCCGAGGGCGTCAAGCTGGCCACGAGCGGCCGCAGCTTCCTGTCACGGATCGTCATCGACACGACCGACCGGTCCGGCATCCCGGCCGCCGTCGACGCCGCCCGGTCCGCCGACATCGTCGTCGCGGCGCTCGGGGAGGACGCGTTCCAGTCGGGCGAGGGCCGCAGCCAGGTGGACATCGGGCTGAAGGGTCTCCAGGAGGAGTTGCTGCAGGCCGTCCTCGACGTGAATCCCCGCGTGGTGGTCGTGCTGATGAGCGGACGGCCGCTGGTACTCGGCGCCGCGGTCGAGCGCGCGCCGGCGCTGCTCGAGGCCTGGCACGCCGGATCGCAGGCGGGCCACGCCATCGCCGACGTGCTCTTCGGCGACTACAACCCCTCGGGCAAGCTCCCCGTGGCCTTCCCCCGCCACGTCGGCCAGTTGCCGATGACCTACGCCCACAAGAACACGGGGCGGCCGGGACCGGACACCGGCGTGACCTGGTCCGCCTACACCGATGCCCCCAACGACCCGCGCTTCCCGTTTGGCTTCGGCCTGAGCTACACGACCTTCACGTACTCCCAGCCGCGGGTCAGCGCCGCCGAGATCGCGCCTGACGGCTCCGTCCAGGTCACGGCCACCGTGAGCAACACCGGGAGCCGCCGCGGCACCGAGGTGGTGCAGCTCTACGTGCGCGACCTCGTCGGCAGCCGCACGCGCCCGGTGAAGGAGCTGAAGGGGTTCGAGCGCGTGGACCTCGCGCCCGGGGAGTCGCGCGAGGTGAGCTTCACGCTGAAAGCGTCCGACCTCGCCTTCTACACCGCCGACGGCAAGTGGGAGACGGAACCCGGCGCGTTCACGGTGTTCGTCGGCGGCAACTCGCGCGACCTGAAGGAGGCCGGCTTCACCTTGCGGTGATGGGGATCCAGGTCCGCCAGGGGGCGGCCTGGCGCAGGCTCGGAAGACCCCCCGGGACTGTCATCCGAAACGGCGCTATAATGCCTCCATTACAGAGGTAATTCGGATGCCGGTGAGCTTGTCGATCAAGGACGTTCCCGACGAGGTCGCGGCGCTGCTGCGCGAGCGAGCCCGCGTCAACCACCGGTCGCTGCAGGGGGAACTGATGGCGATGCTCGAGGCGCACGTCGGCGCGCGGGCGTTCGGGGCGCGGCGGTTGCTGGACAGCGTGCGCGCGCTCGGACTCAGCACGCCGGGCAACTCCCTGCAGATGATCCGCGAGGACCGGGATCGCCGGTGACGCGCGTCGTCGTCGACGCCTCGGTGCTGGCCGCGGTGACGTTCGGCGAGCCGGACGCCGACGCCTGGGCGCGGCGCATCGAGGGGGCTGCGGTCTTTGCGCCCTCGCTGCTTCGCTACGAGATGCAAAGCGTTGCCTGGAAGAAGTGCCGGCTGCAGCCGGAGCGCGCGAGAGAGATCGTGACCGCGCTCGACATGGCGCTGCAGCCCGGGCGCGGCATCACGTGGTTCGACCCCCATCCCGCCGACGTCGTCCTCGTCGCCAACGCGACGGGTCTGACCGCGTACGACGCGAGCTACCTGTGCGTGGCCGGGATGCTCGACGCCGACCTCGTCACCGGCGACACCGTGCTCGCCGGGGCACTCGATCCCTTCGGCGGCCGGCCAGGGGCGTGAGCCGGGCGAGCGGGGCCCGCAGACAACCCCCTTGACGCTGCCACCGAACGGGACTCCAATGGGCGTGGATGGCGGAGAGAGCGTCGGTCACGCCCGCCTGACATCCAGCGGGACGTGCGCCCAGGGTCAGCGGCGCCGGTGATCTCCCGCCACCGCGCGTGGGCGGCGCGTCAGGTCGCCCGGGTCTACTCCTCCGCCTTCCCTATCGCCTTCCACCACAGGTAGAGGCAGAACAGCGCAAAGCCGACGATCGACACCGTCTGTGAGACGGCGTCGTGATCGAAGAACGGGGTCTTCACGAGGTCCTCGCGGTACCACGGGAAGAGGCGCAGCCCCGCCCCGACCACGCCGCCCAGGGCGCCGCCTGCCATGAACCCGGAGGCGACGATGACGCCGCGCTCGCGCATGCCCGCACCGGCAGGGCCGCCACGAAGGTCGGCGCGGCGGCTGACGTAGTGCGCCAGGATGCCGCCGACGAGCGCCGGCAGGTTCAGCTCGAGCGGCAGGTACATGCCGAGCGCAAAGACCAGGGTCGGCACCCGCAGCATCTCCACGAGCACGGCCACCATGGCGCCCGCAGAAAACAGGATCCACGCCACGGGCTGCTGGCTCATGAAGCCCTGCACGAGGGCCTGCATGATCGACGCCTGCGGCGCCGCGAGCACGGTGCGCGTGTCCCCGGGCGCTGCCTCGCCGAACTGGAACGCGCGCGCGAGCAGCACGATCGCCAGACCGGCCGCCACCGACGCCGCCAGCACGCCGAGGAACTTCACGCGCTGCTGGGCCGCCGGCGTCGAGCCGATCCAGTAGCCGGTCTTCAGGTCGGTGATGAACTGTCCCGACACCGAGAGCGCCGTGCACACCATGCCGGCGATCGCCATCACGAAGAACATCCCCGCCGGGCCGCTCATGCCAAACCGCAGCAGCACCACCGACGAGATGATGATCGTCAGCATGGTCATGCCCGAGACGGGGTTGCGCGCGGTGGTGGCGATGGCGTTGGCGGCCACCGAGGCGAAGAAGAAGCTGAAGAGCGCCGTGAGCCCGAGACCGAGCAGCACGTGCAGCAGGCTCGGCTCGAGGGTGCCGAAGAAGATCGCGACGCCGAGGGCGCTGACGACCACGCCGAGCAGGAGCGCCATGACGGACACGTCACGGTCGGTGCGCGCGCCGCTCGCCTCGCCGTGCTTGAAGGCGCGCGCCGCGATCGAGAACGACCCCACCACCACGCGCAGCGACTTGACGATGCCGAAGATGCCGGCCGTGGCAATCGCGCCGACGCCGATGAAGCGGACGTAGCCGCGGAAGATCTGCGTGGCGCTCATCTCGAGGATGGGGGTCGTTGCGGGGTACACCGGGCCGGTCGCCACGTGCTGCCCGATCATCCAGATGAGCGGCACGAGCACGAAGTTGGCGAGCACGCCGCCGGCAACGAGCACCATCGAGCTGCGCAGGCCCATCACGTAGCCGAGGCCGAGGATGAAGGCCACCGCGTCGAAGCTCGTGGCGATGCGCGCCCGCTCGGCGAGGGTCTGGACCGACGGGATGAACCGCAGGTCCACGTACTCCTTCCACACCTGGAAGGTCGTGACGAAGAAGTCGTAGACGCCGGCGAGGAAGGTCGCCTGCAACAGCAGCTTGGCCTGCGAGCCGCCGCGCTCGCCCGTGACGAGCACCTCGGTGATGGCCGTGGCCTCGGGGAAGGGGAACTCGCCGTGCGCCTCGCGCACGAAGTAACGGCGCAGCGGGATCAGGAACAGCGCCCCGAGACAGCCGCCGGCGAGGCAGATGAAGATCGTCTGCAGCGGGTGCGGGTCGAGCCGCAGGATGTAGAGCGCCGGCAGCGTGAAGATGGCGCCCGCAACGACGGCGCCCGAGGTGCCGCCGATGCCGGTGAGGATGACGTTCTCGAGGACGGTGGAGCGACGCCGGTACACGCGGGCGAGGCCGATCGCGAGAATCGAGATCGGAATCGAGGCCTCCATGACCTGTCCCACCTTCAGGCCCGAGTAGGCCGACGCCAGGGTGAAGATCACGCACAGGAACAGGCCCCACAGCACGGCGCGCCACGTGGACTCGGGCGGCGTCGCGCCGGCAGGCACGAGGGGTTCGTACTGTTCGCCGGGCTTGAGGAGACGGTAGGCGGATTCGGGCAGCCGCGCCTCGGCGACCGCAACGGATGGGGGCTGAACGGAGCTGGACACGGGCAGGCCTCCGCAGACGCGATCGGCCACGATGCGGCGTGGCCCTCCACGAGCACGGCGGCCGACGCGCCACCGGCCACAGGAGTGTAACCGAGCCGCACGTCGGTTGCGCCGGCGCTCGGCCCGCACCCGACGCGATCGGCGCTCGGCCCTGGGCCCACGGCTGGCGGCGCCTGCCGGAAGACGGGCTGGCACGGCTG
>Ga0114939_10003829_pt1 | contig 10274 bp, 4 predicted proteins | sample AshMeaCrysSpring_FD_87196 | JGI IMG/M metagenome (GOLD analysis project Ga0114939, IMG submission 87196) | Groundwater microbial communities from Big Spring, Nevada to study Microbial Dark Matter (Phase II) - Ash Meadows Crystal Spring | ecosystem: Environmental > Aquatic > Deep subsurface >... | reverse complement strand
CATTGCAAACAGCCTTGGTAGCGAAGGTTATAAAATCCAAATTCTGAATAATACTGGCATAGTTTATGATGACCTCAAAGAAAAAGATAAGGCTTTAAGCAGCTTTCAAGAAGCTTTAAATATTACAAGAAATTATCCCACAGCCCGCGTTCAAACTTTAATAAACCTAGGATATCACCATCACAAACAAGCTGAATATACCAAAGCAATAGAATATTACCAAGAGGCTATTGCCTGGGCAAAGAAAAATAGTGATACCCAAGGAGAAGCAAAGGCCTTAAGTCGTTTGGGAGAAACTCAACTTCAGATAAAACAAGTAGATAAAGCAACACCTTCTCTAGAAAAAAGCATCGAATTATTTGAATCACTTCGCCCCGGATTAAGGGATGAAGAAAAAATATCTTTCTTTGATATTCAAGCCTATACATACAGTAATTTACAACAAGCTTTAGTCAATCAAGGTCAATTAGATAAAGCCCTGACTATCGCAGAAAGAAGTAAGGCAAGGGCATTTGTTGAATTATTAGCAAAACGTCTATCATCTCAACCTGCAGAAGAAATCAAACCCTTGACAATTGAGGAAATTAAAAAAGTAGCAAAAGAGAAACAAACAACATTAGTCAGTTATTCAATTATTTCCAATACAAAAGCTAGAGATAAAGAGATTTATATCTGGGTTATTAATCCCCAGGGGAATTTAACCTTTCGCCACCATAGCCTAAAAACAGACCAAAGCGAAAAATTTATTCCTAAAAATACACCAACAGAATTAACTAGCTTAGTTTCTCAATGGAGAGGAAATGTTCAAAATAAACAACAAGGCATTATCGAAAATACCCCTTTTAAATCTAGCCGTAAAGCTTATCAAACACTTATCGATCCCATTCAAGACTTACTGCCAACGAATCCCGACTCTCCAATTATTTTTGTTCCTCAATCTTCACTTTTTCTTATTCCCTTTTCAGCCCTAGAAGATGAAAAAGGCAAATTCTTAATAGAGAAACATACTATTGCCATAGCCCCTTCTATCCAAGCACTATCATTAATCAATAAAAAACCATTATTAGATAAAGCATCATCTTTAATAATTGGAAATCCTTCCCCATTGGCAGCGGAATTGCCAGACTTACCAGGTGCAGAATTAGAGGCAAAAAATATTGCCAAATTTCTCAATACCAAACCTTTAATTGGTGGAGAAGCAACAAAAAGTGCTGTACTAAGTAAAATACAAACAGCAAAAATCATACACTTTGCAACCCACGGTATTTTAGATGACCAACAAGGTTTAGAAAGTTCTTTAGCTTTAGTATCTTCTAAAAATGAAGATGGAATGTTAAAAGCCTCCGAAATAATTGATTTAAAGTTAAAAGCTGACCTAGCAGTTTTAAGTGCTTGCGATACAGGTAGGGGAAAAATCACAGGAGATGGTGTGGTTGGTTTATCTAGGTCATTTATGACAGCTGGAGTACCCAGTGTAGTAGTTTCTTTATGGGCAGTGCCAGATGAACCTACTACAGAATTAATGACTGAGTTTTACAAACAACTTCAAAAAACCCCTAGTAAAGCTAAAGCGCTACGGTTAGCAATGTTAAAAACCATGAAAGACAATCCAACTCCCCGTGATTGGGCTGGGTTTACTTTAATTGGTCAACCTGATTAATTTTTTATTTTAAGAGTCATGAAACAGTAATCTTCCGTGGAACAGGCTAGAAGCCACAAAAATCATGAAACAGTAATCTTCAGAGTCACAGGCTAGAAGCCTGTGCCACAAAAATAATGAAACAGTAATCTTCCGTGGAACAGGCTTCTAGCCTGTTACTCCCACAAAAATCATGAAACAGTAATCTTCCGTGGAACAGGCTTCTAGCCTGTTACTCCCACAAAAATCAGATTAAATATTAATATTGTTAACTTATGAAACAGCCTTTTTCAGAAAACAATTTTATAGGAAAGACTTCCAGCCTGCCACCCTCATCTCCAAATAGCGACAATGCTAGTGGTCAAATTACTACAAATAATAATCACCGACAAGACAGCTATTTTGCATCTAAAAATTTCATCAATTCAGAAAATTTAGCAAATTCACCAATCAAAATTAGCAAAAGATATTTACCACATTGGGAATTAAATGGTTCAATTTATTTCATCACATTTAAAACTTGGAAGAGACTAGAATTAACACCTGAAGCTAGAAAAGTGGTTCTAGATGCTTGCTTATATTTTCACAATAAGCGATATAAAATTTATACTATTGTTGTGATGCCAGACCATGTTCATTTTTTGTTAGAGCCTTCACTAAAATCTGAAAATGAATATTGGTCTTTAAGTAGTATCCTACACAGCATCAAGAGTTACAGTGCCAAACAAATCCCAAAAGTAATGAAGCATACAGGTATAGTTTGGCAAGATGAAAGCTACGATCGCATTGTTAGAGATGACCAAGAATTTACACAATTTTGGAGTTACATCCGAGAAAATCCTGTCAAGGCAAATTTATCTAATTCTCCAGAAGAATATGCTTTTTTCTGGGAAATAGATTGTGAATCATGATAATGATGAAACAATCAAAAAGTCTTTTGTGGAACAGGCTTCTAGCCTGTTACTCATCAGCAATCACAGGCTACAGGCATTATCAAACAGTAGTCTTCCGTGGAACAGGCTTCTAGCCTGTTACTCATCAGCAATCACAGGCTAGAAGCCTGTGCCACAGGCATTATCAAACAGTTCTCTGTTGTGGAACAGGCTTCTAGCCTGTTAACATTCTGATTCATTTTCTCAAATGTGGTATCCAAACTGTAAAAATAGAGCCGACATTTTCTGTAGAATCAACTTCAATACGACCGCGATGTAAATCAACGAGTTGTTTTGTTAAAGCTAACCCTAAGCCAGTACCTTCATAAGTTCGTCGATAAGGGTTATGAAGTTGGTGAAATTTTTCAAATAATAAAGGCTGTTGATCCTCGGCAATGCCAATACCCGTATCTTCTACTTGCAAAATGGCATGGTCATCTTCTATCCATAACCTAACAGTCACATTTCCAGCTTCTGGTGTAAATTTAATTGCGTTACTTAAAATATTCCAAAAAATTTGTTTGACTCGCTTTTCATCAGCCGTTAGCATGTAGTCTTCGGGAATAATTTCTTCTATCTTGAGATATATTTTTTTGTGATCAGCTTTTTCTCTCAGCGATTGAATAACTTTTTGTATAGCGCTAACTAATGAGAAATCTGTAATATTTAAGGCTGCTTTTCCGGCTTCTATTTGAGATATATCGAGGATGTCATATATCATCTTCTGGAGGCGATCGCCGCTATGATGTATTTTTTCTAAATAGTCTCTTTGACGTTTTGTTAATCTGCCAAAGGCTGCCCTTAATAATGTAGAGGACATGCCTATTATATGAGTCAGGGGAGTCAGTAGTTCGTGACTAATGGTGGCTATAAACTCACTCTTAATCTTACTTGCTGCTTCTGCTGCTACTAAAGCATCGTGTAAAGCTATTGTCCTTTCAATTACTCTTTCTTCTAAATTTTCTTTCTCCTCGGTAAGCGATCGCATTAACTCTGCTTGGTGAATGGCGATGGATAATTGTTCGGCTATTTGGCTTAAACAGTTTTTCTCCGTTTCTTGCCAATGACGTATGCCATTACAATTATGGGCTATTAGTAATCCCCAAAGTTTATCCTCGTAAATTATTGGAACTGCTAACTTTGCCCTAATCTGGGCGGAATGAAAAAATTCTAACAAACATAGGTCTGCTGCATAAGCTATGTCTACGTCGTCTATAGCCAGAGTAAAACCCTGATTATATTTTTCCCAACATTGGCTATTCTTATTAAAACAGTTTACTTCTTGGTAATTTAATACCGATGGTATGTCATTTGAAGCCCTTGCTTCATAAATTATACAACTCCTATATTGATGCCAATCTTCCAATAGTGAATTCTGTAAATCTATAAGCTTCTCTGTTTCTCCCTTGGTTTCTAGTTTAATTTCTAGATTTAAATGATGAAGGTGAGTTTTATCTGTGGAATCTTCAAATTTATAAACTACTAAGCGATCTAATTCTAAAAATTTCCTTACCTGTTCAACAACGCTTGTCATAATTACAGATAAGTCTAAACTTTTACGTATTTTTGTTGTGACATCATTTAGTAACTTTTCCTGGGCAATCTGTTTTTGTAAGGCATTTTCAATGGGTTTACAATTAGGCTGATTGGAATAGATAGGAATCAAATCAGATTCCCGATTCTTCTGTGATATCAGAAGATTTAATAACAAAACTGTAAATTTGCTTTGTAGACCTGGGTCATTAGGGAGAATATTTTGTAAAGATATGTTTAAATTTTCATATATATGATGGCTGGCTGTAACAAATGTTTGTAATTTTTGAATAAAAATAGAGATTTCTGTAGTGCTAAAAGTCAGTTGAGTTTGTAAAAATGAACTTTCTCCGTTTTGGATAGGGTTAAGACTTTTTTCGCCATTACCATTGCCGTTAATTAATTCAAATTCAATGATTCCATTACTACTATTGTTTTTTTCCTCATTAACGTTATATTTTCCTATCAGTAAGGCTGTAAAACCTTGAGATACAACCAATGTGAACTTCTCTATATCTTGTCTTTCACTGGGAGAAGTCCTTGCTAGTATAGCCTCCGTCATCACCATCCCAGTATTTCCAACTTCTTGAGCCATCTGAATAAGCAACTCCCCAAGCTGGTTAAATATTGCGACATGTAGGATTTGAGAAAAGCTTAAGTCTTGAGAAGTAAGCATTTTGAAAATTTTAATGAAAAGACTAAACCATGCAAGAGATAATTCTTTGTTGGTGTACTCAGCAACATTTTAAAACGGTAACAATAAATTATGCATCGCACAGCTAACATACCTGGAGGGTTTAACCCTCAATTAGAAGATTTTTTTTTGGAGCAAACACCTGCTGACTTTGTATTGATAACAGCAGCGGATACAGATATTCAAACTCTGGCTGCTGGAGTTAACCAGTTACCCGCTTCATTTCCAACATTTAGAGTCGCCAATTTACTTAATTTACAACAGCAAATAAGTATTGATACTTATGCCGAAGAAGTCTTGGAGTATGCCCAAATAATTATATTACGTCTATTAGGAGGACGCTCTTACTGGACTTACGGCTTAGAAATTGTTCAGGAAATAGCAAAGCGTAATGGTACAAGTTTAATTGTAATGCCAGGAGACGATAATATTGACCCTGATTTATTAACTCACTCTACCGTATCTTTAAGTACAGCTAATCAGGTATGGCGTTATTTTAACGAAGGTGGGGTAGAAAATTTTCTCAATGCTTTGAAATATATTTCAGATGTTTGTCTATCAACATCCTATAATCCATCACTACCAATGATTGTACCCCGTGTAGGAGTTTGGCGGTGGGAAGATAAAGACATTAATACAACGGAAACAAAAGGGGATTTTCAAGGTAATTATGTTGATAATTATCAACATAACTTTCAACATAATTCTTCATCTATCTTGCCCAAAGTTGGCATTCTTTTCTACCGCGCCCATTATTTATCTGGAAATACGAGGGTTATTCAAGCTTTATATAAAGCCCTTTTAGATAGAGATTTACGACCCTTACCAGTTTTTGTCTCTTCTTTAAGAGACCCAGAAGTACAGTTAGAGTTGATGACATTATTTCAGCCAAAGGATTCTCAAGAAATTTCTTTACTTCTAAATACGACTAGTTTTTCTCTTGCTCGACTGGATGCCTCAACTCCCCAACTTGAACTTTGGCAAAAATTAGATGTCCCTGTTTTACAAGTGATATTAAGTGGAGGTTCCTTTGAACAGTGGGATTCTGGTTTAAAAGGACTTTCTCCCCGCGATATGGCGATGAATGTCGTGCTTCCAGAAGTTGATGGGAGAATCATCTCTCGTGCTGTTTCTTTTAAAACAGTGCAACAGCGTCATCCAAGTCTAGAAACTGATGTTATGGTTTATGAGCCAGAGATTTCTCGGATTAACTTTGTTGCGGATTTAGCTGATAAATGGGTTAAATTACGTTGGCGACCAAAGAGCGATCGCCGCGTAGCTTTAATATTGGCTAATTATCCAATTCGTGATGGTAGATTGGCTAATGCAGTTGGTTTAGATACGCCAGAAAGTACTGTTGAAATTCTCAAAGCTTTGGAAAATGATGGATATACTTTGGATAATTTACCAGCCAGTGGCAACGAATTAATAGAAAGACTCACAGATGCCATTACCAACGACCCCGAAGGCAAAGAATTACGTCCTATTTTACAAAGTATCTCCTTAGAAAACTATCAAAACTATTTTGCGAGTTTATCTACAACTGTTACAGAGGGAATCGGGAAAAGATGGGGACAGGAAAAATCCTTTAATATTCCCATTCCAGGCATTCAACTAGGCAATATATTTATTGGAATTCAACCTTCGCGAGGCTATGATATTGACCCCAGTTTAAATTATCACGCCCCGGATTTAGAGCCAACCCATGCCTATCTAGCTTTCTATCACTGGATAAGGGAGTATTTCCAAGCCGATGCCATTATTCATGTTGGGAAACATGGCAATTTAGAGTGGCTGCCAGGAAAAAGCGTTGCTTTATCTAGCGATTGTTATTCAGAACTTGCTTTGGGTGCCCTGCCAAATCTTTATCCTTTTATTGTTAATGACCCCGGAGAAGGTTCCCAAGCCAAACGGCGTTCTCAAGCGGTAATTATAGACCACCTAACGCCTCCCATGACCCGCGCTGAACTTTATGGTTCTTTACAAAAGTTAGAAAATCTTATTGATGAGTATTATGAATCGGATAGTTTAGACCCATCTCGATTGCCTGCCATTAGCGATCGCATCCAAGAGTTAATTATCCAAGAAAACTTACACCAAGACCTAGGGATTGAAATTGATTCTATCCAAAATTTCTTATCTAAAGCTGATGGATATTTATGCGAGTTAAAAGAAGCCCAGATTCGCGATGGGTTACATATTTTTGGTCTATGTCCCCAAGGACAACAGTTACGAGATTTAATTATAGCTATAGCGCGCCAGCCCAATAGATATCATATTGGTTTAAGTCGAGCGATCGCCCTGAAGTGGAATTTAGATTTTGACCCATTAATTACTGATTTTTCTCAAAAAGTTAGTTCTGCTATGTCAATGGTTAATGGGGAAAAATGTTGGACTAATGGTGATGTTGTTGAGGTTATTGAGAAATATGCCGCTGCGTTGGTTGATGGTTTAATTTTGAACCGCCAAGGCGCCAAGGACGCCAAGGGAAGAGAGGGAAGAGAGGGGGAGAGTAAAGTTGGGCTACAATCGGTTATTGATTGGATAGATTCTTATCTTTTGCCTTCTCTAGAAAAAACTGAATTAGAAATAACTCACTTACTTCGAGGATTAGATGGTAGATATGTACCAAGTGCGCCATCTGGGGCACCAACTCGCGGGCGCCCGGAAGTATTGCCGACAGGAAATAATTTTTACTCAGTAGATATTAGAGCAATACCTACAGAAATAGCCTGGGATGTAGGTAGAAAGGCAGCGGAGTCAGTGATTGAATGTTATACTCAGGAGAATGGAGAGTATCCAAAATCACTAGCTATTTCTGTATGGGGAACTTCTACTATGCGGACTGGGGGAGATGATATTGCTGAGGCGTTGGCATTACTTGGAGTGCAACCAGTATGGGATGGGGTTGCAAGAAGAGTAATAGATTTTGAGATATTGCCGCTGTCTGTATTAGGGCGTCCCCGTGTAGATGTAACTTTAAGAATTTCAGGATTTTTCCGCGATGCATTTCCAAATTTAATTGAGTTATTTGACCAAGCTTCAGTAGCAGTGGCGGCATTAAATGAATCAGAAGAACAAAATCCTCTTTCTGCATCTGTAAAGAAAGAAACAAATTATTGGCAAGGGCAGGGATTAAACTTAGAGGAAGCAAAGACTCGCGCTAGTTATCGTATTTTTGGTTCCAAGCCAGGTGCCTATGGGGCGGGTCTTCAAGGTTTAATAGAATCCCAAGATTGGTCTAACGACGAAGATTTAGCAAAAGCATATATTAACTGGAGTTGTTATACCTACGGAGGAGAGGGGGATAAAGCAAAATCAGGACAAGGAGAAGTCAACCAGGATTTTTCATCCACTTCCCCAGAAATATTTGAAAGACGTTTAAAGGAATTACAAATTGTTCTGCAAAATCAGGACAATCGGGAACATGATTTGCTAGATTCCGACGATTATTATCAGTTTCAGGGTGGTTTAACTACAGCGATTCGCATGATTCAAGGTAAAAATCCTCATACTTATTTTGGGGATAATTCTATACCCAGTAATCCAAAGGTTCGCCTTCTGAAAACTGAAATAGCTAAGGTTTATCGTTCGCGGGTTATTAATCCTAAGTGGATTGCTGGTGTTATGCGACATGGTTATAAAGGTGCCTTTGAAATGTCAGCAACGGTGGATTTTTTATTCGCTTACGATGCCACGGCAAAATGTGTAGAAGATTATATGTACGAGGGTGTCGCAAATGCCTATCTATTTAATCCTGAAGTGAGTGAGTTTATTCAACAAAATAATCCTTGGGCATTGCGTGATATTGCTGAAAGATTAATTGAAGCTTATCAGCGCGGTTTATGGCAGGATTTAAATATAGAAACTCTGGAAAATTTGCGTTCCCTTGTTCACCAAGCAGAAGCTGATATAGAACAAAAACAAATGGGGTAAGAAAAACTATGGAAAACCTTGCGTATTTGCACTTAGCGTCCGCCCATGAAGATGAAATCGATAGTGAATTATTATGGGCAAACAGTTTATTAAGTAAAAATTTATTCACTACAACTGTCGCCCCTGATTGGAAACGTTTTTCTACTAAAGCATGGCGCTATATGTTACCAGTGGCTTTAACTTTATCACTTTTAAGTGTAGCCACTAGTGCCTTCGCCTTAGAAAGAGGCGACCAAGGACCATCTGTTAGAAATTTACAGCAACAGTTACGACAAGCCGGCTTTTTAAAAGCGCCAGTAACTCAAGTTTTTGACGTCCCCACAGAGGAAGCAGTAAAACGCTTCCAAAAACAAGTTGGTTTAGAAATGGATGGGATAGCTGGTCCTGTCACTCAGCAAAAATTATCTGATTGGGGTCAATTAACAGCAACTAATAATCCCACTAACAATCCCACTAACAATCCCACTAACAATCCCACTAACAATCCAACTAACAATCCAACTCAACAGAAAAAACCTGTTGCAAAAAAAACAAGCACAGAAACTGTCGTCGCAACAACATCTACTCCAGCTTCTACACCAGAATTAACAGAAGCACAAGCAACAGAAACACAAGCGACACCTTCTAATACATCAACAAATACACCAGCCGTAGCAATACCTCCTACTAAACGTCGCAATCCAAACTTCCTTGCCAAAGGAGACCAGGGTATTGAAGTTAAGCAGTTACAAGAAAGGCTTCGTGTAGCTGGCTTTTACTTTGGTAATGCCACTGGTTTATTTGGCCCAATTACCGAAGAAGCCGTAAAACGTTTCCAAATATCTTATAATTTAGACTCTGATGGTATTGTTGGACAAGCCACCTTAGCAAAACTACCGCCTATAGGTGTTGGCTTTGGCGAAGAAAAAGCCAAGGTTTTCACTGAACAGGAAATGCTAAAGTTAGGCGATAGAGGTGAAGCTGTAAGAGTTTTACAACAACATTTAATCCAAGCTGGGTATTTAAAAGGTGAACCCACTGGTTACTATGGCACAGTAACTACAGATGCTGTTAAGCGCTTCCAAGCCTCTAATTATCTACAACCCACTGGTATTGCAGGTCCTACTACCCGTGGGAAAGTATATGCATCAATCAATACTACTGCTAATAGTGATTTTAGCATCTTAGAAATTCAACGTCGTTTAAGTCAAGGCGGCTTTTACAAAGGGCCCCTTAACGGTGTCATGAATGATGAAACAAAACGAGCTATTAAACTAGCTCAAGAACACTTTGGAGTAAATGGTAATGATATTAAGGGTGGGCGCCAATAGCACCCACCCCTGTTGTGATACTTGTAGTTGGTGATTTTGTCTCAATAGATTAATAACCTCCAAAAATTTGAATCAGGCGCTCATAATTATGTTCTTAGGAATGATTTGAGCGTCTTAACTTTTAGAAATTAAAATTTACAAAGATAATTAGGTCATTTACAAAGGTATCAATGCCCGCTGACATTTTGGACACACCGCATGAATTGTTAATTGACAATCTAGTAGATGAT
>Ga0114939_10003827_pt1 | contig 10280 bp, 12 predicted proteins | sample AshMeaCrysSpring_FD_87196 | JGI IMG/M metagenome (GOLD analysis project Ga0114939, IMG submission 87196) | Groundwater microbial communities from Big Spring, Nevada to study Microbial Dark Matter (Phase II) - Ash Meadows Crystal Spring | ecosystem: Environmental > Aquatic > Deep subsurface >... | reverse complement strand
GACGCGGAACACCTCGGCCGCATCACCGTACTCCGTCACGCCGCGAACCTCGAGTTCGACCGGCTTGCCGGCGGCGTCGAGTCGCAGCTTGCCGTCGGTCTCGGTGATCCAGCCGCGAAGGTCCTGCGACTTGCGGAAGGCGTGCGCCCCGTCGGCCGTCTTCCAGCGCCACTCCCGGCCGTGTGTGTTGTTCTCCGACACGATCACGTACGGCTGCGCGTCCGGCGGCGGCTGCATCAGCTGGTCCTTGGGAACCGGCGCGGCCACGGCCGCACTGGCGGCGCTCGCGGCGATGAGGATGGCGACGGCTGAGAGGCGGAATGTCATGTTGACCCCTGGTTTTCTGCAGGCGCGGAGGATGGCTGGTAGCGGGAGCCGAGGCAAGCTTCGGGAGGCGCAGCGGGTCGTCCGGTAGGAGGACCGACGTCCCCCCGCTTTCAGTGGCCGGCGGATCTAGAGTCCGCCGGCATTGCAAGCGGCTTAGTGGCCAGTTGCTTCGCGTCCTGCGCGAGAATCAGCCCGCCCAGTGTCCGCACGCTACTGGCCGCCTTTGCACGCGTTTCCGCTTAATTCCCGCGGTGCGCCAGGCCGTTCAGCGTCTTCTCCGGCGTTCGCCTGTGCCCGCCGCCGGCCGAGACCTTGTCCCAGCCATAGAGCATGAATGTCACGGCGCTCAGGACCAGGTGCCTGGCAAGAACCCACCACGGCGTCCGCCCGGTAACAACCAGCGCCACGATGACCACGAGGAAGACCGACGCACCGACGATGGCCTGAGTCAGGCTCGATCGCAGCGGCGGCGATGGGATCAGCGAATGAAGCCGAAGCCCCGGTCGTCGTTCCACTCGGAAATCTTTCCCTTGAATCGCATCAGGTCCGTCTCCCGCGAGAGATCCTCCTCCGGGCTCGATCACCGCGCCGACTTGATCCTCGTCCACACCCGATTGACCGCGTGCATCTGCTCGGGCGACCAGGACCGGTCGAGGATCAGTCGCCGGTAGACCTCCTCCGACGGGTAGATGGAGGGATTGTTGCGGACGACCTCGGCGACGTACGGCAGCGAGGCAGCATTTCCGTTCGCCTGCCCCACCGTGTTCGTGATGTCGGCGATGACTTTCGGCTCCATCAGGTAGTCGAGGAACAGGTAGGCGTTCTCCGGATGCGGCGCGTCGGCCGGGATCGCAACCATGTCGCACCACAGCGGCGCGCCTTCCTTGGGGATCACGTGCGTCACCTCGACCGGCGCCGCCGCCTGGGCGCCGCGCTGGCGTGCCTGCTCTATCCCGCCGCTCCAGCCGACGGAGAGGCAGACCTCGCCGCTCGCGAGATCGTTCAGGTACTGCGATGAGTGGAAGTAGCGAACGTACGGCCGCACGCGCGTGAGCAGCGCCTCCGCGGCCGCAAGGTCTTCCGGCCGGTGGCTGTTGGCGTCGAGGCCGAGGTAGATGAACGCGAGCTGGAACATGTCGGCCGGTGCGTCCAGCCAGGTGATCCCGCATTCGGCGAGCTTCGAAGCCATGGCCGGATCGAAGATGGCGGCCAGGCTGTCGATCGTGCGGGTGCCGAGCACCTTCTCGACCATCGCCGGGTTGTAGCCGATGCTCGTCGTCCCCCGCAGATAGGGCACGCCGTGCTCGTTGCCCGGGTCGTTAGCCTGCACGATCTGCACGATCTGCGGATCCAGGTTGCCGAGATTGCGCAGCTTCGACTTGTCGAGCTTCCGGAGCGCACCGGCCTGGATCAGCCGGTACGTCAGGGCGCCGGAGGGCACGACGACGTCATAGCCCGAGGATCCGGTGAGCAGCTTGGTCTCCAGCACCTCGCTTGCGTCGTAGACGTCGTAGACGACCCTGATGCCGGTGCGCGCCTCGAAGTCCCGAATCGTCGACTCGGCGACGTAGTCGGCCCAGTTGTAGACGTGCAGGACTTTCTCGGGCTCTGCGGTGGCGGTGGTGTCGTCACCGGTGCCGCAGGCGACGAGGAGTGAGGCGAGGAGGATCGGCAGGAGGCTCTTCAGCATCATTGGCACCGCTGGCGGTGGCTGGTTTTTCCTGGCGGCGTGCATTGCGCATACTCGGCCGCGGAACGGCCGGTTCATTCTCCGGGGGACGCCGCGGGCTTGGCCACTACGCTGCGCGCAGTGCGAAATCCGCTTCGATGACGGCGTACGGCACCTGGACTTTGCCGCCCGCGGTCTTCTCGACCAGCCCGACTTCGACCAGCACGCCCACATCCTCGTGTACGCGCTTGACGTCCCGCTCGAGCGCCCGCGCGAGGCCCCGCACGCTCGTCGGTCCCAGCGCCTGCATCCGCTCGATCAACTCCCAGCGCTTGGGACTGAGCACGCGAAACAGCGCGGCAGGAGACTCGAACGAGAACACGCGGGCGGACGCAGGCCTCCCGCTCTTCCAGGCCGACGCGAATCGCCGCCCCATCTCCTCGAGCACCGCGGTCGGCCGGCCCGTCGCACATGCACCACTCGATCTCCAGCCCTTCTCCCGGCCTCGCGGTTCTCGGTGTAGCTCGAGAAATGCTCGCTCGGCGAAACGGCGGGCATTGGCTACGGCTCAGACTGCGGCGGTCGCCGCCATCGCCGGGTACTGCAACCATTGGCGACCGTCCAGGCGGTTGCCCCCGGACTTGGGCGTCTTTCCGCCCCACTCCTTGAAGAAGAACGCCACGCCCTGCGCCAGACACTGCTCACGAATGGCCCGCGCCCACTCCGGGTTCATCGGCCTCGCCTGCGGCCCACTTTCGCCACCGACGATAGCCCAGTGGATGCCTAGCAGCCGGAGGTCACCCAGATCCTCAAGCAACGGCTCGAAGGAAACGAACCGGACAGAGGCACGCGCCTGCATAAGGTGGCCGAGACGACCGAGGGACTGTCGGTCTTCCACCGACACACCCAACCAGATGTGCGGCGGGGCTTGCCCGGATGCATAGCGCCGATTCACGTAGTTGCGCAGCAGCGAACTGCGCTTGGTCAGGATCTGGAAGTTGTGCCAGTGCGCCTGCTCCATCGTGTCGAATACGCGGTCCACGAACGCACCAGGGATCTCTTTGTGGAAGAGATCGCTCATGGAGTTCACGAAGATGCGGCGCGGACTACGCCAACGCAGCGGCTCGGTCAGCTTGTGGGGCCGCAGCGTGAGGTCAAAGCCGTTCTCGAAGGGGTGACCCGGCGTGCCGCGAAAGCGCTCGGCCATGCGTTCCGCGTAACAATGATCGCAGCCGCGGCCGATCTTGGTGCAGCCGCTGACTGGATTCCAGGTGGCATCGGTCCATTCAATGGCAGTCGTCGTCGACATGACCGGCACCGTAGTTGGCCCGAAGGAGTCCGGGCAAGCCTGAGAAGCTGCGGGATTCGCCCAATATCCGCGCGATGCGCTGGGACTGTATAAACGTCCAGTCCTCGTGTCAACGGACCGGATGCCTTGCCCCTTCGCTTACGCAGCCGCCCGCTGGGCCTGCGGCGTCGACCCCGGCGGATTTCCCGGCACCTCGACCGCCGTTGGTATTCACGCCTCCACAGCCCTACGCCGACGAGCCCGTACCGGTGCTCGTGGGCACGGTGCTGAGCGTCACGGATGGAGACACGATCAAGGTCCAGCTGAGTTCCGGACCCATCGCGGTTCGCATGCAGTCGATCGACGCGCCGGAGAAGGACCAGCCATGGGGAACGGAGGCGCGCGCCGCACTGGCGAGTCGACTGGACCGCCGGCAGGTCGACCTCGAGGTGGAGGCTCAGGACCGGTACGACCGACTCGTGGCGATGGTGTTCCTGGGCGGCGAGAACATCAACGCCTGGATGGTGAGCGAAGGGAACGCCTGGGCGTACCGCGACTACCTGAAGGATGCGAGCTACTGCCACTCCGAGGCCGACGCCCGCTCCCGACGTCTGGGACTCTGGGGCCGGTCGCCGAGCTCGACATACGCGCCGTGGGAATGGCGTGCACACCAGCGTGACGCATCGACGCGTCTCTCGAACTACAGCCAGGAGACGGCTGCGAACTGCGTCGCCACGATACACGGCCGTCGTGCCCAGACCCGCAGCGCAGGCGCTGCCGCGCCTGCCCCGTCATCGGCTCCATCAGCGCCGCCCGCCGGTTGCAGCATCAAGGGCAACATCAGCCAGAGCGGCAAGATCTACCACGTGCCGGGCAGCTCGTATTACGACCAGACCACGATCGACGAGTCCAAGGGCGAGCGGTGGTTCTGCACCGAGACAGAGGCACGCGCGGCGGGATGGCGGGCGCCGCGTTGAGGCGGCACGTCTGATGCCGCCGCCGAGTAGCTCCGACTTCCAGACCCACGGCTCACCCTCGTTGGCGGCGAGCCGTACGATTGCACGACGAATCAGGTCAATGTCCGGACGTGACGCCACTTCGTACTCGACCGCCAAATCGCTGCACTCGAGTGACTGACTGATCCGTCCCGAATTGCGCGCCAGCAACGCAATCAGACCCGCACGGCTCGCAGGAATCCCTGCTTCGCGTATGCGAGGATTCCCGCATCACGGGTCGCGAGCGCCACATCGTGCGTCCGCGCGGTCGCGATCAGGAACCGGTCCGCCGGATCTCCCTGCGGCTCGCCCGGCAACAGCGTGCTCTCGGCCGCCACCGCCGCATCCAGCGGGGCGAGACGAATGCCAGGAGCGGCCAGCGCCCGCTCGACCCAGTCGCGCAAGGGCACGGCCAGCTGAATCCGGCCGCGCGCCGCATGCATGCCGATCTCCCACACCGAGATCGCCGACACCAGCAGGCCGTCGCTCCGGCGGGCCTCTTCGAGCTTCCTGATGCTCGCCGGGCGCAGCCGATCGGCGACACCTTCCGCGTACCACAGCCAGACGTGCGTATCGAGGAGCAAGGCTCTCACTTCCTCGGGCCGACACGGCGAGAGCGCGGCTTGTCCCTGACCGCCCCGCGGAATCGATCGTCATCGCCTGAATCGGCGCTCCATCGCTCACCCGACGGCGCCACGACGTCGCCCTTGATGGTGACGGTGTCCTTCAGGTAGCCGAACGACGACCTCGGCGTCGCCGGCACGGGCGCCAACTGCGCCACCGGCTTGCCGTGCTTGGTGATCACGACGGCCCGCCCGGTCCTGGCGACCTCGTCCATCAGCCTCAGGCACTCTGCCTTGAACACCGCAGCAGGAATGCTCATGTCGGCTCCTGTCATGACCACTATTTCTGGTCATTATAGGCGGTGCAGGCGGAGCAGCAAGGCTGGATGCCCGATCGTTTCATCGGCGCACGCCGCGGGCGCGAGTTGGCGCAGGGCCATAACCAAATCGATGGAGTGCAGGCCAGTCCTGAACGATCGACTTCGCGATTCGACAATTGCCCCGAAACTCCCCCAAATCAGGCGTCGCCCCGTCGGTCGCAGCCGACTCGACAACCTCCGCAGCCCCCCTGCGGACGACCCGGATTCGGCCAACCCCGGTCAGGCATATGTTGATCACTGCCGATCTTGGTCGGCCGCCCCGTCGCACATGCTCCACTCGATCTCCAGCCCTGCTCCCGGCGTCGCGGCGATCCGCGCCACACCGGGGCGTGCTTTCGCAGCGACCGCCCTGCTGCTGCCGCTGCTGCTGACGGCCTGCGTCGCGACGCCGCCGCGTTCGACGCCGACGGCCGGCTGCACGTGCTGGCGGGCGCGCAGCACATCGTGCGCGAGCCCAACGGAAAGTGGTCCGAGGCCGCGACGCAGTGCAGATCGCCAGCGACGGGGAGGAGCGCGTGGTCGTGACGTGGCCCGTGCGGGGCGGCATCGAGGGGCGGTGGGTGCGGGTGCGGGGGGAGTGAGCGGTCCAACGCCTGCAGCTGCTTTCGCGCCGACCTGGCAAAAGTGATCGCGTACTCAGCCACGGCCCCGTCGCCTGGCAGGAGACTGAATCAGTCTCTTAACCGTGGCGAGGGATTCACGAGGCTCGGCCCGACGCTGCTCGGCAATGTAGGCGTCGTACAGGTCTTCCCACAGGGAGCCATGCTGCTCGAGGTCGATCAGCACCGACTTACGCCGCCCGCGCGAATCGATCACGAACGCGATGCCGGGAATGTCCGTTTGTGTCTCGTTGCCTATCAGCAGGGAGTGTAGACCCCCGATCCGCGACAAGCCTTGGGCAGTCGCCGGCCGCTACAGCAGAGCCTCGACGCCGACGACGATGAAGAACACGAGCACACCGACATTGACCAGCGTCGCCAACCAGAACTCGACCTGGAACGAGGTCTTGCGGGACTTGTGCCGCCACGCGTACTGAGCGATCCAGCCACCGGGCCAGCCGCCCAGGAGCGCCAGGCCGTTCAGCGTCTTTTCCGGCGTTCGCCTGTGCCCGCCGCTGGCCGAGACCTTGTCCCAGCCATAGAGCATGAACGTCACGACGCTCAGGACCAGGTACCACGGCAAGACCCACCACGGCGCGCGACCCGTAACCACCAGCGCCACGATGACCACGAGGAACACGGACGCACCGACGATGGCCTGAGTCAGGCTCGATCGCAGCGGCGGCGACGCGACCGGCGGCGGTCTCGCGGCCCCGGCATAACGGATCTGGGTTGCGCGCGGGCGGCCGCGATCATCTTTGCCGAGATCGTAGGTGACGATCTTGCCGACCTCCGGTCGACCCGATCGCTCCGTGAATGCCTTGATGTGGCAGAAGACGCGAGCGCCACCTTCTGCTGGTGCGATGAAGCCGAAGCCCCGGTCGTCGTTCCACTCAGAGATCTTTCCCTTGAATCGCATGCGGTCCGTCTCGTCGAGTTCAGCGAAAATGTGCTTGGCGAGCCGCTACTTGTCGGTCATCGCACGCTGCCTTCGGGTTCATTCGTCTGCCGAACCCAGATCCAACCTTCCTTAACAGCGGATCCGCTCTCGTCGACAGTCGGCGGTACCGCAGTTCCATCCAGGAAATCCTTGGCCGCCAGGAGACACAGACAGGCGTCGAATGCATGGTCGCTTGCCGCGACCGCGTCGGCCAATCCCGGCAACTCGCCGGCCAAGGATTCCGCGATGCGTCGGCGGGCATCGAGGCTTTCGGGTCGCTTGTACCCGGGCTCGCGAACGCCCCTGCTTCGAAGAGTGGCTGCCGGGTAGACCTCGATCACAGCCGTCCCGTCCAACGTAGGCGTCCACGCCAGCGGAATCGCACGCCCGGTCGCTGCCCGCAGACGATTCAGCACGTCTAATGCGCGGTGGGCCGCCCGCGCGATCCGGTCCGCGCCGACCTCGAGCGGACCTTTGCCAGTCCGTTCCATCAGCGCCCTGTCCGTGCGTCGCCGGAACAACTGCTCCTTGGACTCCGGCAATGCGGCGCCGGCTGAGTGACGAACGAGCCTCGCTCCCAGGGCTTGCGGCCAGCCTAGCGGTGCATCGATGGCCAGGAGCGCCGACGACTCGCGATGAATTGCCGAGACGAGCACATCCTTCATTTCATCAGGGCTCGTCCCAGCAGCCAGCAGCCCGAAGCTTTCGATCGCCACGGCTCGTCCGGTCTCGTAGCGTCCAAGTGCGTAGCCGAAGTTCCGGAGATCTGACGCGGCATCTAGTCCGACAATCAGCACGTTCGCCTTCACCCCCGGCGCGTAGAACAGGCCCGCTGGCAGGCGCAGCAGGGCGTGTACGTCGCACTCGTGCCGCAGCTTGCGACGGATCGTCTCACCGGCGCCGCCTTCGAGGTGCTCACCTGCGCCAGCTTTCCATCATGCCTCCGAGCATCGAATCGAGTAGCGCGCGCGCTCGGTCCGCGTCGGCGGGCGCCATCTCGGACGGAAGACGCGCTGGCGTCAGCGGATCGGCCTGCTCCGACAGCAAGCGCCCTACCCTCTCAATGCCTTCTTCGTCGAGCAGCGCCCGAACGTCGTGTCCGAGCATCCTGGCGCCTGCCAGTTCGTAGTCGAAGTCTTCTTCCTGTGTCCAGTCAACGAACGCATCGAACAGGCGGGCTTCGTTTCCGGCCGGCAGGTAGTTCTTCACAATGAGCATCAAGTCGTGCGCATCCTTGCGCGGCGACGCGTAGTGACGATCCTTCCAGCACACGATCTTCAGCAACCCGAGCGCCGGCAACGAGACGACGCGGCCGCGCACTCCGCCGGGAAAGGCTACCTCACACGCGCTCGCCTGCGCCTCGCGAAAACCGAACACGTCCATCACGACCTCGCCACGCGGCGGCCAGGCAATCTTCCGCTCGCGAGTCTCGACACTTCCGAACGGGACCAGATCGATCGGCAGTCCGTTCCGGTGGCGCACTCGATGCGCTGCCGTCGGCGACGTAGAGAACCGCGCGGTCCTGATCAGCCCCTCTTGTAGTGCATCAAATGCACTCCAGTCCGGTACGGCCAGTGCGAAGTCGAGGTCCTCGGTCTGTCGAAGCGTCTCGATGCCGTGCCGGTAGAGCAGATGCAGGTCGCGTGCGAATGCGCCGACGATCGACGGCGCGATGCCGAGCGGTTCTGCGACGCTGGCGATGTCGCCGATGACCTCCGCGTGCAGCGCGAGATCAGGCTGCCGGGAAAAGTCGAGCAAGGTGGTCGTCATAGATCATCTGCGCAGTTTCGATGCAGCGCCCATCGCCCGTTGCGAGCAGGTCCGCGTACACGAGCGCGGCCGGTACGGTGTTGGCCGGTGCGCCGTTTAGAAGCGCCCTTCCCCAGAAGGGCTTTCGCACTTCCAGATACCGGGGCGGGCCCAAAGGTCCTGCAGGAACAAGGCGCTGTTCGATCATCAGCTTCGGCGGCAGCGTCTCCGCATAGAGCGTCAACACGCCTGGCCTCAAGTAGCGCACCAGGAGGTGCGCTGCCGGTTCACCGCCCCATCGAGCCTGGTCTGGGTCGATGTGCCAGTCCTTCCAGGCGTCGAAGTGCGGCGTGTCGTACGTGGCGGTTTTCGTCCTGGGACGCAGTACCCGTGCGTATGCGAGGGCCCATTCATCGAGCAGGCGTTTCGTTGCGTTCAGGCGGCGGTTCTTGCCCGCAACCAGCACGTGGCCCGCCGCCTGGAGGTCTCGCAGCACGGCAGGGACCGCGCCCAACGCGACGCCCGCGGCGGCGGCAATCGTCCTGTGGGGTGCGGCAGCGAGCGCCGGATCGCACAGCAGTGCAAACAAGACCTTCAGACCGTTCGCGGTGAACGTCCTTTCTGTTGGTGCGCGAGCCTGCGTCGGTAGCGGCTTGCGACCCACCACGTAGACGAGCAGGGCCGGTCCGTCCAGGTACGCATTCCCCGCCGCGTCGGCGAACTGCTGCTGTTGCTCGCGCAGCCTTTCGGCAACAGGGGGAGTCAGGTAGTCGGTGATCAGCAGCGTCGGCCGCTCGGCGGCGGTGGCCTGATCGCGAAGCTGGGCCACTGTCGCGCCAAGGGTGGCGGGAGTCACGGCGCGCCGGGCTGCGACCAGGTAGTCCGTGGTCTCTTTGCCCTTGCCGATGCGCAGCCACGCGTCCGCGCGGGCAGCGCCCGCACCGCGGGGCTCCTTGAGCACGGTGACCGTCAGGCCCAGGTTTCGTAGCCCCTGTACGGCACGACCGATCAGCACGGGTTCAGGCGTCTTGTTCATTTCCTTACGCTGTTCATATTTTGTGAACAGAGGGAGATCTTGAACGCTCCCGTCTCTTTGTTCAAGTCTTGAGCGCGTTCATAAAACATGGACGGGCAAGAAATGTGAACAGCGCGGGCAGCGGACCAGCGACCGGCGCCTACCGATTGCCAATCTCCTCGCCCGCCTTCGTTTCGTCGGCCAGATCCGCCTCTATCAGCCGGAACTGCTCCAGCGCCGCCTCGAGGTCGTCGATGATCTCGCGGGCGATCACTGCCGGCGGCGGCAGGTTGTCGCTGTCCGCGAGCGAGTCGTCCCTGAGCCAGAAGATGTCGAGGCTGGCCTTGTCGCGGGCGACCAGCTCGTCGTAGCCGTACACCCGCCAACGGCCGTCGGGGCCGGTCCCCGCCTTCTCGTCCGCCTCAGCCGACCAGGTCGCCTTCCGGTCATGCCGGTTCGCCGGGTTGTACAGCCGCACGAACTCGTCCAAGTCCCCGCGCCTGAGCGGGTTGGTCTTGAGCGTGAAGTGCTTGTTGGTGCGCAGGTCGTAGATCCAGAGTATGCGGGTCCACGGCGTCTCGCTAGCCGGCTTCTTGTCGAAGAAGATCACGTTGGCCTTCACGCCCTGCGCGTAGAAGAGGCCCGTGGGCAGGCGCAGCAGGGTGTGCACGTCGCACTCGTGCATCAGCTTGCGGCGGATGGTCTCGCCGGCGCCGCCTTCGAACAGCACGTTGTCGGGCACCACCACCGCGGCG
>Ga0114939_10003826_pt1 | contig 10280 bp, 13 predicted proteins | sample AshMeaCrysSpring_FD_87196 | JGI IMG/M metagenome (GOLD analysis project Ga0114939, IMG submission 87196) | Groundwater microbial communities from Big Spring, Nevada to study Microbial Dark Matter (Phase II) - Ash Meadows Crystal Spring | ecosystem: Environmental > Aquatic > Deep subsurface >... | reverse complement strand
TTCTAATAGATGCGGCACGTTGCAATGCAACGGTTGCGCAGCTAGCTGTAGCATCCGACCGAACAGAGGTCAAACGAATCGGGCACTCGCCGCGCGGCGCGCGACACCGGCCGGGATGCACGGGGAGGAGGCGCCGTTTCGCCGAACCGGGCCGCTTTGGTGCAGGAAACGGGCCTCATGACCGGCCACGCACCCGCGAGGGTTTGCTCAAACCCCTCGGCTTTCAATTCGTTACGCCAACCCTCCGGTGTTGGCCCATCACTTGCTGCAGCACGGCTGCGTTGATTTCTCACGAAGTCAGCGGCTTTGAACCTGCGATTCTCCTCTACCTCAAGCCCGCTCTCCGGAGCGGGCTCTTTTTTCAGGCGACGGGCCGGGGAGGCAGGCGCATCGCCACGGTCCAGCACAGCAGCGCGAGGCAGAGCAGTGCGAACTGGCCGAGCGCGAACCAGGCGATGCGCTCGTGCACCAGCGGCATCAGGGCGCCACCCACGGCCGCCATCACGACCATCTGCACGAAGCCCTGCATGCCGGACGCCACGCCCCGTTGTTGCGGAAAGCAGTCGAGGGACATGACGGTGATGCCAGGCATCGCCAGCGCGGCGCCACACGCGTACAGCGCGAGCGGTCCGATCACTGTCCAGGGCGCAGGCGGCAGCAAGGTGGCCTGGGCAATGTTCAGCAGGGTCGCAAGCAGCATCACCGCGAAGGCGCTGCGCACGATCGACGGCGCGGCCCAGCGATGCGCGAGTCGTCCCGAGATGAAGGATCCCACCATCAGGCCGCCGACGAACGGGACGAACAGCACCGCGAAATCCTCCGCGCCGTAGCCGAGGTGATCGAACACCAACGCGGGCGATCCAGACACATAGAGGAAGATCCCGCCGAAAGCCAGGGCGATGGAGAGCACGAGCGCGAGGAAGCGCGGACGCCGCAGCGTGCGCGCGTAGGCGCCCAGCACCCGCATGGGATGGATCGACTGCCGGGCGTGGTGCGGCAGGGTCTCGGGCATCGCGAAGCGCACCAGCGCCAGCGCCGCGACGCCGTAGGCCACGAGAAAAAAGAAGACGGCGCGCCAGCCCAAGGCGTCCTGCAGCAGGCCGCCGACAATCGGCGCAAGCGCCGGCGCGAGGGCGAACAGCAGCATCACGGATGACAGCGCCCGCTGCGCCTTCGGCCCCGCGTGCACGTCGCGGATCATCGCCCGGCCGATGACCACGCCGGCACTGGCCGCCATTCCCTGCAGCACGCGAAAGACCAGCAGCATCGAGAAGTCGGACGCCAGGGCGCAGCCCAGGGACGTGGCCACGTAGGCCAGCAGCGAGGCCGCCACGGCGCGGCGCCGGCCGAAGGCGTCCGACACCGGCCCCCAGAGCAGGGTCGTCGCGGCAAAGGCCAGCAGGTAGAAGCTCAACGTCTGCGCCATCGACGCCGGCCCGACGCCGAACTCGGCCTGGATGCTGGGAAAGGACGGCAGGTAGGTGTCGATGGTGAAGGGGCCGAGCATGGACAGCAGGGCCACCACCAGGACCAGTCCGCGCGGCACGGCGGCGTCGGCGGAGCCGCTCATGCGCGATGCCCAGGCTAATCCGCCGTGCCGGGGCTGCGGATGATGTAGCCCCCGGATTTCTCGTCGAACTCGAGTTCGATCAGCTTGCGATCGCGGGCCTCCTCGAGCAGCGTCCCGAACGTGCGGAAGCCGTGGTAGCTCTCGCTGAAGCCCGGCTTGCGGCGCTTGATCGCCTGCTTGACCATCGAGCCCCAGACCTTCTCCTCGTCGCCGCGCTCCTCGAACAGGGCCTGGATCGTCTCTAGCACGAGATCGATCGCCGCCTGGCGCTTGTCCTCCTCGGACTTGCCTTCGGCGGCCGCCTCCGCCCTGCCCTCGGGCTTCGCCTCGCCCTTGCCGTTGCCCTTGGCCGCCTTGCTCTGCGCCTTGCGCCTGGCCGCGCGCGCCTTTTCGGCCTCGCGCACGAGGTCGTCGTAATAGATGAACTCGTCGCAGTTCGCGATCAGCAGGTCCGACGTCGACTTCTTCACGCCGACGCCGATCACCATCTTGTTGTTCTCGCGCAGCTTGCCGACGAGCGGCGAGAAATCGGAATCGCCGCTGATCACGACGAAGGTGTCGACGTGCGACTTCGTGTAGCAGAGGTCGAGGGCGTCGACCACCATGCGGATGTCCGCCGAGTTCTTGCCCGACTGGCGCACGTGCGGGATCTCGATCAGCTCGAAGGCCGCCTCGTGCATCGCCGCCTTGAACTCCTTGTAGCGCTCCCAGTCGCAGTACGCCTTCTTCACCACGATGTTACCCTTGAGCAGCAGACGCTCGAGCACCTTCTGGATGTCGAAGGCGGCGTACTTGGCGTCGCGCACGCCGAGCGCGACGTTCTCGAAATCGCAGAACAAGGCCATGTTCTGCGTCTTGGGCTTTCCGGTCATGGGGCTCCTTTTGGGGGTCGGACTGTTTCAGTCCGCGGTGAACTGTCGCCGCATGATCGCACGGCGGGGGGCGTTTCGGCTTTCGCGGAGCGTCGCCCGCCGGCACGCACGGCGCGCTCCATCGGTCCGGCGCTTCCCGGCGTGCACGAGACGCCCTATTCGTCGGGACCGACGCTGCGGCGCCCCCGCTTGGTCCCTGCCCGCTCGCGCTTTCCGGCGAGGCGCCGCTCCTTCGACGCGCGGGTCGGCCGCGTCGCCTTCCTCGGCTTTGGCGCCTCGGCGGCGCGACGCACGAGCTCGACGAGGCGCTGCCGCGCATCCTCGCGGTTGCGCTCGCGCGTGCGGTAGCGGTGCGCCTCGATCACCAGCACCCCGCTGCCCGTCAGCCGTCGTCCCGCCAGCCTGACCAGCCGCTCCCGCACCGCGTCGGAGAGCGACGGCGAGACCGCGACGTCGAACCGCAGCTGCACCGCGGTCGCGACCTTGTTGACGTTCTGCCCGCCCGGCCCGGGAGCGCGGACAAACTGCTCGACCAGCTCGCGCGCGTCGATGCGGATGGCGCGCGTGACCTCGAGCCAGCGGCCGCCTTCCGGCTCGCTCACCGCTTCTTCAGGAGATCCGCGAGAGCGGCGAAGGGCTGGTGCGTCACGGCCCCCGCCGCCTCCGCCAGGGTGCGCCCGCTCGCCGCGAGGTGGTCCTCGTAGCGACGGTGCTCGTTGTCGTGGCAATAGAGGCAGAGCAGCTCCCAGTTGCTGCCGTCGGGCGGGTTGTTGTCGTGGTTGCCGTCCTTGTGGTGCACGGTCAGCTCGCGCAGAGTCGCGTGCGTGAAGCTGCGCCCGCAGCGGCCGCAGACCCACGGGTACAGCTTGAGCGCCTGCTCGCGGTAGCCGCGCTCGCGCTCCTCGCGCGCACGGCGCGCGGCCGCGACGACCGCGTCGAGCCTGCGCTCGTCGACGGGGTCGCCGGGCCGTCGCCTCGGTGGGCCGCCAGCCATGGGTCTCGCCCCTCCCTCGCTCTGTTGCCGCCGATGATGGGATGGCGACGCCGGTGACGTTGCCCGCGCTACCGCTGCACCCAGCGGCCGGCGTCCCTGACGTACTCGCCAGGGCCGGCGCGATCGACCAGCTTCTTGCCGGCGAGCGAGGCGACGCTGTCCACCGAAACGCCATTGCGCTTGGCGAGCTCCTGATAGCTCTGCCGGCGCTGCGCGTTGACGCTGCGGACCAATTCGGCCGCCTCGGGGGTCTGGCGGACCGCGCCGAGGTAGCCATCGGGCTGCTCGCCGACCAGGCCTTGGCGCTTGGCCGAGTCGAGGTCGATGGCGAATGCCGGCGCCGCCACTAGCAGCAGGAAGAGCGTGAGTGCGTTGCGCAGTGATCTCATGGCGGTGTTCCTCAGAAAATCCCGGGCTGATCCTTGAAGAGGTCGTCGAGGTCTTTCTCGACCCGGACCCGGATCTCGTGTTCGATCTTCACGTTCATGTTGATCGTGATCGGCTCGCTGGGCGCCGCCAACTCGATGCGCGGCTGGCAGGCCGTAACGAGCAGTGCCCCGAAGAGCAGCCAGAACGGATTCATCAACGCCTCCTCTCCTTTGGGGACAACCGCTGTTCGATGCCGCGGGACAAGTCGGGTCCGAGGCGCAGGCTCTGCAGCAGGTGCAGTAGATTCTCCTCGTGACGATAGTTCAACCGCACCGGCCGATTGCCGCGCTCCGGGTTGCGGCCTTCGATCGTCGCCTCCAGAACCAACGCCCCGTCACGCTGCAGGTTCACGGTGCCCGCGAGCTGCTCGACGTGCAGGTCGGAGAGCCAGTCGGCGGCCTGCGCCAGGCTCGGGTTGTTCGCCTTGAAGGCCGCGATGGCCTCGACATCGGTCAGGCGCAGTCGTACGGGCGTTGCGTTGCGCACCGTTCCGTCCGCGACGAGCCGGCTGCCGTGGTCGAAGTGCAGCGGCAGGTCGGCGTCGACCGCGCCTGACAGGCCCACCACGCGTTCGCCGTGCAGCGCGGAGATCTGCTCCAGCGCGATGCCCCGCAGCCTCAGCTTGACCGCCCGGCCGCGCTGCGGCAGGCGCAGGGGATCCAGCGTCGCCTCGCCGCCGAGCAGGCGCAGCCGCAAGCCATCGACCCGCAGCGGTGCGCCCGAGGACCAGGGCCAGGCGCCGGCGACGCGGGCGCTCAGCGCCTCGGCCGGCACTGCCGCCGCGATGGCCCCGGCCGCGATCTCCGCCGCGCGTTGGCCGCCCAGGTGCCAGTTGCCCCCTGCATAACGGAACGGCAGCCGGACCGTCACACGGTCGGCCGCCCAATGCGTCGCGTCGAGTCGCGCGTCCGCCACCCGGATCTCCCCCTCGAGGTCGGGCCCGGTCGCGGCGGCAGCCTCCCAGGCGAGGGTCAGCTCCCCACTCACAGTGCCTTCCCGAAAAGCGAATGGGAGCATCGGCGGCAGCACCGGCCCGAGCGCCGCCAGGGCCTGGCGGTCGATCGCCAGGCGGCCTGCGAGGGTGGAATCGACCCAGGTTCCCGCGCCGCTGATCGGGCCGAGCCCGCCGCCCGCCCTGCCCTCCGCCGTCCAGGCAAGACGCGCAGGATCGCCGGTCAGGCGCAGGGCGATCACCGGCTCGTCGAGCCGGCCGGCAGCAGTGAGGTTGAGGCGCTCCGCCCCGATCCGCGCCGCGACCGAGAGCTGCAGCGCGGCAGGATCGAGGCGCGCCGGCTCGTCGAGCTCGAGACGGGGACGCAGTGCGGTGACGTCCGGCGTGGCGAGCTGGTCCAGGCTCAGGCGCAGAACGTCGAGGGTCACGCCGTCCGGCTGCCAGCGTCCGGCAAGCTCGCCATCGAGCCGCGAGCGGGTCGCCGGCAGATCGCCCTCGAGCCGGGCGTTCAGCGCAATGCCGGCGGCAAAATCGGGTCCGGTCCGCACGCTGCCCTGCAGGCCCAGACCGCCGACCGGGCCCGCCTGCGCCACGGTGGCGCGGAACTCCCCCGCGCCCGTCGCCCGGCGCCACTGGGCGTCGAGCGACGCGACCGGGCCGTCGACCGCGACGCGGAGCGCGCCCTCCGCCGAGCCGAGCTCGAGCCGGTGCGGCTCGGCCAGCCAGCCGGCGACGGTCAGCCGCTCCACGACGAGCCGCGCCCCGGCCAGCGCCGCGGCGACCCAGTCGGGCGGCGCGCCGACCGCACCGGGCGCGGTGGGGCCCGCGGGGAGGCAGGAAGGGTCGACAGCCAGCGCGGCGATCTCGACCGCCTCGACCGCCGGCAACCGCTCCTGCCAGCCCAACGCGACGCGGGCGTCCTCCATCGCGAACAGCCGACAGTCCCCGGCGGACAGGGCGACACGCGCGATGGACGGCAGGCCGGCGTCTCCGTCGGCGAGGGCGAGCGCATCCAGCCGCCAGCCCGGCGGCAGCAGCGCGCCGAGTGCCGGGCCGAGCCAGCGCGGGGCGGTGAGCACCGCCGCGGCGAGGAGCAGCGCCGCGGCGGCGGTCGCGACGAGGGCGTAGCGTATGATGCGGCGCACCGGAGACCTACGGGGTTGGTCGTCCACATTCTAGGCCGCGGATCCGGCGCCCACGCCGTCCGGCCCTGGGGTTGGCGGCTGTCCCTGCCAACGCCACCGGCCCGTCCGAGGAGCCCCCGATGAAGCTGCTGTACCTCGCCCACGTGCTCGCCACCGTCGTCTGGGTGGGCGGGATGCTCTTCGCCCATCAGTGCCTGCGGCCGGTGGCGCTCGCCCAGCTGGAAGGGCCGCAGCGGCTGCGCCTGTGGAACGGCGTGTTCGGCCGCTTTTTCCCTTGGGTGTGGGTGAGCGTCGCGACCCTGCTCGCGAGCGGCCACGCGCTGATCCTGCAGTTCGGCGGATTCAAGGGCCTGCCGGTGCACGTGCACCTCATGACCGGCGTCGGCTACCTGATGGCGGCGATCTTCGCGTTCATCTACTTCGTGCCCTACGCGCGGCTGCGCCGGGCCGTCGCTGCGCAGGACTGGAAGGCGGGGGCGGCGGCGCAGGACCTCATCCGCCGGCTGGTGGGCACCAACCTCGCGCTCGGCCTCGTCAATGTGGCGCTCGTATTCGTGCTGCCGGTGCTGCAGCTCTAGCAATCAGCCCCGCTCTTCCATCCAGGTCATCTGGATGGCCTCCAGCACCTTCTCGCCGCTGTGCGCGGGATCGTCGTCGAAGCCGGGCAGCGCGAGGATCCAGTTGCGCAGGTCGAGGAAGTTGACGAATTGCGGGTCGACGTCCGGGTAGGCCTCGTCCAGCGCGATCGCGATCTCGCGCACGTCGGTCCATTTCAGGCGCATGGCGCTCTCCGTTACTTGCGGTGCTCCGACACCATGTTGATCGTGTACTTCGGGATCTCGATGACGAGATCCTCGTCGCCGACGATCGCCTGGCAGCTCAGGCGCGACTCGGGCTCGAGGCCCCAGGCCTTGTCCAGCAGGTCCTCCTCCTGCTCTTCCGCCGGCGCGAGCGAGGCATAGCCCTCGCGCAGGATCACGTGGCAGGTGGTGCAGGCGCAGGACTTCTCGCAGGCGTGCTCGATCTCGATGTCGTTGGCCAGCGCGGCGTCGCAGATGCTGATGCCGGGCTCGACCTCGATCACGGCCCCCTCCGGGCAGATGTCCTCGTGCGGCAGAAAGATCAGGCGCGGCATGACGTGTCCCCGGTTTCCTTACTCGAATTCTTCCAGCCGGCGCCCGGCCATCGCCCGGCGGATGCCGGCGTTCATGCGGCGCTCGACGAAGGCCTCGCAGGCCGTCTCGAGACCTTCCCGCACGCGGCGGATCGCGGCGGGGTCGCTCCCGCCCTTCGCCGCGACGAGCGCGACGAGCGCGGCCTCGATCGCCTGCTGCTCGGCGGCATCGAGCAGCGCCGCGCCGTCGGCGGCGAGCGCGGCGCGCAGCGCCTCGATGACCCGGTCCGCCTCGACCTGCTCCTCGCGCAGCCGCCGCGCGGCCAAGTCGTCGCCCGCGTGCGCGATCGAGTCGCGCAACATGCCGGCGATCTCGTCGTCGGTGAGGCCGTAGGACGGCTTGACGGTGACGGCCGCGCGCGCGCCGCTGCCCCGCTCCTCGGCCTCGACGTGCAGCAACCCGTCGGCATCGACCGTGAAGGTCACGCGGATGCGGGCCGCGCCGGCGACCATCGGCGGGATGCCGCGCAGCTCGAAGCGCGCCAGCGAGCGGCAGTCGGCCACCAGGTCGCGCTCGCCCTGCACCACGTGCACGGCCAGCGCCGTCTGGCCATCCTTGAAGGTCGTGAACTCCTGCGCGCGGGCCGTGGGGATCGTGGTATTGCGTGGGATGATTTGCTCGACCAGCCCGCCCATCGTCTCGATGCCGAGCGACAGCGGGATCACGTCGAGCAGCAGCATTTCCTCGCCCGAGCGGTTGCCGGCGAGGACATCGGCCTGGATGGCGGCGCCGATCGCGACCACGCGGTCCGGGTCGATGTCGGTGAGCGGCGGCCGGCCGAAGAGCTCGCCGACGAGGGCGCGCACGCGCGGCACGCGCGTCGAGCCGCCGACCATCACCACCTCGCGCACCGCCTCCGGCGCGATGCCCGCGTCGCGCAGCGTGCGCCGGCAAGCGGCGAGCGTGCGGCGGATCAGCGGCTCGACGAGACCGTCGAAGGTGGCGCGGTCGAGCGCGCCCTCCCAGTGCCCGCCGTCGTCGAGCTCCACGCGCAGCGCCACCGTCTCCCGCGAGGTCAGCGCCTCCTTGGCCGCGCAGGCCTCGCGCATCAGGCGCCGCAGCTGGTGATGCCCCGCATCATCGCGAATGCCGGCCTGCCCCATGATCCAGCGGGCGACGGCGAGGTCGAAGTCGTCGCCGCCGAGCGCCGAGTCGCCGCCGGTCGCCAGCACCTCGAACACGCCGCGGTTGAGACGCAGAACCGAGATGTCGAAGGTGCCGCCGCCCAGGTCGTAGATGGCGTGCACGCCGTCCGCGCCGCGGTCGAGGCCGTAAGCCACCGCCGCCGCGGTCGGCTCGTTGAGCAGGCGCAGCACCGGCAGGCCCGCGAGCGTCGCCGCGTCCTTGGTTGCCTGGCGCTGGGCATCGTCGAAATACGCCGGCACCGTGATGACGACGCCGGCGAGGGGCCCGCCGAGCGTGTCCTGCGCGCGCTGCGCGAGGGCCTTGAGGATCTGCGCCGACACCTCGACGGCGCTCACGTCTCCCCGCACGGTCCGGATGCGCGGCACGGCGGACTCGCCCTGCGCGATCGCATAGGGCAGGCGCGTGCCGAGCCGCTGCAGGTCCGCGACGCCACGCCCCATGAACCGCTTCACGGAGACCACGGTGTTGAGCGGGTCCTCGGCGGCCGCCGCCTTGGCCGCCTCGCCGACGATCACGCCCTCCGGCGCGTAGCGCACCACCGAGGGCAGCAGGTGCCTGCCGTCGGCATCGGGCAGGGTCTCCGCCCGGCCGCTGCGCACCGTGGCGACAAGGGAATTGGTGGTGCCCAGATCGATGCCCGCCGCCAGCCGGTGCTGGTGCGGCGCGGTCGACTGGCCCGGCTCGGCGATCTGCAGTAGCGCCATCGTTGCGCGCCTCAGGCGGCGTCCTCTAGCTCGGCCTCGAGCATTTCGGCCTCGTGCTGCAGCTTGCGCAGGAACTGCAGCTCCCGCAGGCCCTCGGCGGCCGCACCGAGCGACGCGGCGTCGCCCGTGGCGAACTGGCCCGAGAGCGCCGCGACGGCCGAGGCCACGCGCCGCCGGACGTCGGCAAGAAAGGCGTTGGCGGCCGCGAGCGGATCGGCCTCGCCGCGCAGTTCGGCGAGGCGCTCGCGCAGCGCCATCTGCTCCATCAGGAAGTGCGGCGACATCGGCCGGTTGCTGCTCCCATCGGGGTCCACGCCCCGGAGCGCGAGCAGATAGCGCGCCCGCAGCAGCGGATCCTTCAGCGTCCCGAGGGCCTCGTTGAGATAGGTCGCGCCCTGCAGGGAGAGGCGTCGCTGCTGATCCGTCCCGCTGGCGTGGCGGTCGGGGTGCACGATGCGCTGCAGCTCGCGGTAGCGCGCCGCGAGCGCCGAGAGGTCGACCTCGAATGCCACTGGCAGGCCGAACAGGTCGTAATAGTTCTGCGTCAGGTCGAGCATCGCCATGCGAGTTTAACCGCCGGGGCGCCCCGGCGGGTCGGGGAATAGTGCGTCAGACGAGAAAACGCCGGCGGGATGCCGGCGTCCGGGGGCCAGGAAGGCGGCGTCTCAGACGCCGAAGCTCTCGCCGCAGCCGCACTGGCTCTTGACGTTCGGGTTGTTGAACTTGAAGCCCTCGTTCAGACCTTCGCGGCCGTAGTCGAGCTCCGTGCCGTCTAGGTACACGAGGCTCTTTGGGTCCACGATGACCTTGACGCCCCGGTCCTCGAACACGACGTCCTCGCTGCCCACCTCGTCCGCGAACTCGAGCACGTAGGCCATGCCCGAGCAGCCGGAGGTGCGGACGCCGAGGCGCACGCCGACGCCCTTGCCCCGGTTGGCGATAAAGGTGGAGACGCGCTTGGCGGCGCTCTCGGTAACGGTGATGGACATGCGTCTTCTCCTTAGCGGCCTCGCCTGACCAAATCTACCGGGTGCGGGCGGGTCAAACCGGTTTCTCGGACACGCCGTGAATACCTCCCTGTAGGCTCGGACGCGGCATCCATGCCGCGTACGGTCCTCGAAATCCGGTCTGCCCCGTCCGCCCCACTGGCGCCCTGCCCCGGGAAGATCGGGATCACTGTCCCTCTTTCAAGCGCCCCTGCTTCTGGCTGTAGTCGCTGATCGCGGCCTTGATCGCGTCCTCGGCCAGCACCGAACAGTGCACCTTCACAGGAGGCAGCGCGAGCTCCGCGGC
>Ga0114939_10003825_pt1 | contig 10281 bp, 8 predicted proteins | sample AshMeaCrysSpring_FD_87196 | JGI IMG/M metagenome (GOLD analysis project Ga0114939, IMG submission 87196) | Groundwater microbial communities from Big Spring, Nevada to study Microbial Dark Matter (Phase II) - Ash Meadows Crystal Spring | ecosystem: Environmental > Aquatic > Deep subsurface >... | reverse complement strand
GTTCCGCACCATCGCGGCAGGCTTCGTCCTGCTCGGCGCCGCCCTGCTCACCGGCGTCCTGTTCGTCGACAATTTGCTGGCGCAGCACCTGGTGCACAAGACCGTGCTCAGCGTCTTGTCCTGGCTCGCCTTCGGCGCCCTGCTGCTGGGCCGCTGGCGGCGCGGCTGGCGCGGTGCCATCGCGGTGCGCTGGACCCTGGCAGCGATGGCCCTGTTGGTGCTTGCGTTCTTCGGCAGCAAGTTCGTGCTGGAGCTGCTGCTGCAGCGCGCCTGACCGGCTCAGGCCTGTTCCAGCGCCTCCGCCAGGCGTTCCACCCCAATGACCTCCATGCCCTTGTAGGCGCCGGCCTTCGGGGCATTCGCCTTCGGCACGATGGCGCGCCTGAAGCCGTGCGTCGCCGCCTCGCGGAGGCGCTCCTCGCCATTGGGGACCGGACGGATCTCGCCGCTGAGGCCGACTTCGCCGAACGCGATGGTCTTGTCCGCCAATGGCCGGTCGCGCAGCGAGGACAGCACCGCGAGCAGCACCGGCAGGTCCGCCGCGGTTTCCTGTACGCGGATGCCACCCACGACGTTGACGAACACGTCCTGGTCGCCGGTGACCACGCCACCGTGCCGGTGCAACACGGCCAGCAGCATCGCCAACCGGTTCTGCTCCATGCCAACCGCGACGCGGCGGGGATTGGACAGCGGCGACGCGTCGACCAGCGCCTGCACCTCCACCAGCAGCGGCCGCGTGCCCTCGCGGGTGACCATCACGCAACTGCCGGGCTGCGCGGTGCTGGCGCCGGACAGGAAGATCGCGGAGGGATTCGGGACCTCGCGCAGGCCCTTGTCGCCCATCGCGAACACGCCCAGTTCGTTGACCGCGCCGAAGCGGTTCTTGAACGCGCGCAGCACCCGGAAGCGGCTGCCGGAATCGCCCTCGAAGTAGAGCACCGCATCGACCATGTGCTCGAGCACGCGCGGGCCGGCGATACCGCCCTCCTTGGTGACATGGCCGACCAGGAACACCGCGGTGCCGGTCTCCTTGGCGTAGCGCACCAGCCGCGCCGCGGCCTCGCGCACTTGCGACACCGAACCCGGCGCGGCGCCCAGGGTGTCCGTCCACAGGGTCTGGATCGAATCGGCGACGAGCACCTTCGGCTTCGCCGACACCGCGTGTTCGAGGATGCGTTCGACGCAGGTTTCCGCCAGCGCCTGCAGGCCGTCCAGCGGCAGGCCCAGCCGCTGCGCGCGGCCCGCGACCTGCGCCAGCGATTCCTCGCCGGTCACGTACAGTCCCGGCAGCTTCGCGGCCATCAATGCGAGCGCCTGCAGCAACAGCGTGGATTTGCCGATGCCGGGATCGCCGCCCACCAGCACCACCGCGCCCTCCGCCAGCCCGCCGCCGAGCACGCGGTCGAACTCGCCGATCCCGGTGGAGACGCGCGCCTGCGCATCAAGGCCCACGTCGGCCAGCGCGGTGATGGCCGGCGCATCCACCTTGCCGGCCCAGCCACCGCGCCGCGACGCCGGCGATTTCGCCTGCTGCGCGCTTTCCAGCGCGATCTCCGCCAGGGTGTTCCACGCACCGCAGGCCTCGCACTGACCCTGCCACTTGCCATAGCCGGCGCCGCATTCGGAGCACACGTAGGCGGTGCGGCGTTTCGGGTAGGGGGCATTCGGCGCGGGCTTGACCATGCCGCATCCTAGCCGCCGCAGGTCGCACCCGTTAAGACACGCGCACGAAAAAGCCCGCCGAGGCGGGCTTGTCCGTTGCAACTGGTGCCGGAAATAGGAATCGAACCTACGACCCCATCATTACGAATGACGTGCTCTACCAACTGAGCTATTCCGGCGTGGGCGCGATTCTAGCCGGTGCCGGGCCGGGGTTCCAGCGAACGCGCGCGGTGCCTGCGCCGCCTTGGTGCCGCGACGGCCGGCCTGCAGGGCCAACACCAGCTCCATCACCAGATGCTGCGACCGGCACGGCAGGTTGCGGTAAGCGGCCAGCAACTCGCGCTCTTCATGCGCATCGACCAGTTCGGCGTCGGCCGTCGGGATGTCCGCCTGCGTTTCGGGATCGGTCGACATGCCACCGCGCCCGGTGCCCAGCCATTCGATCGCCACCCCGCAGGCGCGGGCGATCGCCAGCATGTTCTGCATCGATGGCTGCACGTCGCTCGCGGACTCCCAATTGGAGACCGCACTGCGCTGGACCTTGATCTGCGCCGCCAATGCCGCCTGCGACAACCCCGCCTTGCGACGCGCTCGACGGATCCGCTCCTGCATCTTCACGGGACCTGCTTGCCAGTGATTCTGGCGGCCATGAATACTGTCGTCATCATGCACACTATGGCTGTCAATTCAATCCCATAGCCTTGCAGACGAGCATGTCTGCGCCGGTATGACAGCAATCCTGTCATGGCAATCCCGGCCTGACCTGTGCACGATCAGGGCACGGGTGACACGGACGTTGCCCGGTTCCTCCCCCCGGGGCGCCGGATCTCCTCGTCAATGGCGCGAAGCCGCCAGTCCTGGCCGCCCCGCTCTACCGCTGGACCGAACGCCACGCCGCACGCGTGGCGTTCGCGTTTCAGTCCACCAGCCGCAGGCGCAGTTCCTTGGGCAGGGCGAACACCATGTCCTCCGGCTCGCCATGCAGTTCGCGCACGCTGGCGGCACCCAGTTCGCGCAGGCGGTCGAGGACGCCCTGCACCAGCACGTCCGGTGCCGACGCGCCGGCGGTGACGCCGATGCGCGTGCGTCCCTGCACCCAGGCGGGGTCGATCTCGTCGGCGCCGTCGATCAGCCACGCCGCCGCGCCTTCGCGCTCGGCGAGTTCGCGCAGGCGATTGGAGTTGGAGGAATTCGGCGAACCGACCACCAGCACCGCGTCGCAGCCCTCGCCCACCAGCTCGCGTACCGCGTCCTGGCGGTTCTGGGTGGCGTAGCAGATGTCGTCGTTCTTCGGCCCCTGGATCTCGGGGAACCTGGCCCTCAGCGCGGCGATGATCTCGCGGGTGTCGTCCACGCTCAGCGTGGTCTGCGTGGTGTAGGAACAGTTGGCCGGCTGCGAGACCTCCAGGCTGGCGACGTCATCGATGTCTTCCACCAGGTAGATGCCGCCCGTGCCGTCTTCGCGATTCCATTGCCCCATCGTGCCTTCGACCTCCGGGTGCCCGGCATGGCCGATCAGCACCATGTCGCGGCCGTTGCGGCATTGCCGCGCCACTTCCAGGTGGACCTTGGTCACCAGCGGGCAGGTGGCGTCGAACACCTTGAGCCCGCGGCAATCCGCTTCCGTGCGCACGGCCTGGGAGACGCCGTGCGCGCTGAAGATCACGGTGTTGCCGTCCGGCACTTCGTCCAGTTCCTCCACGAACACGGCGCCGCGTGCCTTCAGGTCGTCGACCACGAACTTGTTGTGCACCACTTCGTGGCGCACGTAGATCGGCGCGCCCAGCGTCTCGATGGCGCGCTTGACGATCTCGATGGCGCGGTCGACGCCAGCGCAGAAACCGCGGGGATTGGCGAGCAGGATGTCCATGCCGCGATTATCCCGCGCCGCGCTTGGGCTTGCCCGTGAACAGCCCGAACAGCACGATGCCGATGGCCCCGCCGACCACCGCGCTGTCCGCGATGTTGAACGCGGGCCAGTAGTGCTGGCCGACGTGCCACTGGATGAAATCGACGACGTGGCCATGCACGATGCGGTCGATGACGTTGCCGATCGCCCCGCCGATCACCAGTGCAAGCGGGAAGGCCTGCTTCCAGTCCCGGCGCGCGGTGCGCGCCAGCATCCAAGTCATCAGCGCGCAGATCGCGAAGGCCAACAGCACGAAGAAATACTTCTGCCAGCCGCCGGCATCGGCGAGGAAGCTGAAGGCGGCACCGGTGTTGTACGTGCGGTACCAGTTCCAGATGCCCTCGATCACCGGTATGGCGGTGTATTCCGGCAGGGACGACAGCACCCAGGCCTTCGACCGCTGGTCCAGCGCGATCACCAGCACCGACACGACCAGCCATGGCAGGGCATTCGGCTTGACCGCGGCCGCCATCAGAACCACCTCCGGTCTTCGCCCGGCCCCTCGATGTTGGTAACGCAACGCCCGCACAGCAGCGGATGCGCGGCATCGGCGCCGACATCCTCGCGGTGGTGCCAGCAGCGGACGCACTTGGGCTTCGCGGTGCGTTGCGCGAACACGCCGATCGCGCCCTTCGCCTCCGCGTCCGGCACTACCCGCACGTCGCCGCTGATCAGCAGGAAGCGCAGCTCGTCGGCCAGCGGGGCAATCCAGTTCTGGTCCGCCACGCCGCAGCGCAGCTCGATCTCCGCCTCCAGCGCGGCACCGATCTCGCCGGCCGCGCGCATCGGCTCAAGCACCTTCGACACCTGTTCGCGCAGGGCCAGCAGGCCGTCCATGTCCGCCGGCGACAGCGATGCCCCGCCTTCCAGCGGCCCCACGCCGTCGTACCAGGTCGCGAACAGCACATTGGCCGCGCGCTCGCCGGGCAAGTGGCCCCACATTTCGTCGGCGGTGAAGCTCAGCACCGGCGCGATCCAGCGCACGAACGCCTCGGCAATGCGGTACATCGCCGACTGCGCGCTGCGGCGGCCGCGCGAGTCCTCGCCCATCGTGTAGAGGCGGTCCTTGGTGACGTCGAGGTACAGCGAACCGAGGTCCACGCTGCAGAAGTTCATCAGCGCCTGCACCACCGCGGCGAAATCGTAGTTCGCATACGCTGACGCGATCTCCTCCTGCCACTGCCAGGCGCGATGCACGATCCAGCGGTCCAGCGCGACCATGTCCTCCAACGGGCGCAGGTCGCGCGCGGGATCAAAGCCGCAAAGGTTGCCGAGCAGGAAGCGCGCGGTGTTGCGGATGCGGCGATAGGCATCGGCATTGCGCCTGAGGATTTCCTGCGACAGCGACATCTCGTTGCTGTAGTCGGCGCTGGCGATCCACAGGCGCAGGATGTCCGCGCCGAGGGTCTTCATGATGTCCTGCGGCTCGATGCCGTTGCCGAGCGACTTCGACATCTTGCGGCCGTGCTCGTCCACGGTGAAACCATGGGTCAGGCACTGCCGGTACGGTGCCGCCTTGTCGATGGCGACGCCGCTCAGCAGCGAGGACTGGAACCAGCCGCGATGCTGGTCGGAGCCTTCCAGGTACAGGTCGGCCGGCTTGCCGATGCCGCGCGCCGCCAGCACTGCCTCATGGGTGATGCCGGAATCGAACCAGACATCGAGGATGTCGGTGATCCGGTCGTAGTCCTTCGCATCGTCGCCGAGCAAATCAGTGGTGTCGAGCGAGTACCAGACATCCACGCCGCCCTGCTCCACCCGATCCGCCACCGCGCGCATCACTTCGACGCTGCGCGGGTGCGGCTCGCCGGTCTCGCGATGCACGAACAGTGCGATCGGCACGCCCCACGTGCGCTGGCGCGAGATCGTCCAGTCCGGGCGGCCCTCGACCATGCCGGCGATGCGCGCTTCGCCCCACTCCGGATACCACTTCACGCCCTTGATCGCGGCCAGCGCGTCGCGGCGCAGATGCGCCTGGTCCATCGAGATGAACCATTGCGGGGTGGCGCGGAACGCGACCGGGGTCTTGTGCCGCCAGCAATGCGGATAGCTGTGGGTGAGCTTGGAGAACGCGAGCAGGTGGCCGCTCGCGCGCAACACGTCCACCAGCACGTCGTTCGCCTTCCACACGTGCAGGCCGGCGATCTCCGTGCCATGCGCCGCCGGCGTGGACGGCAGGTACACGCCACGGCCATCGACCGGGTTGAGTTGCGCTGCCGGATACTTCTCGACCAGGCCGTATTTCTGCGAGACCGCGAAGTCCTCCTGGCCATGGCCCGGCGCGGTATGCACGGCACCGGTGCCGTCCTCCGCACTGACGTGGTCGCCGAGCAGGATCGGGATGTCGCGCTCGTCGTAGAACGGATGCGCGAAGGACATGCCTTCGAGCCTATCGCCCAGCGCGCGACCGAGCACCACGACCTCGTCGACGCCGTAGCGCTGCAATGCCTTGCCGGCCAGCGCCTCGGCGAGCACCAGCCAGCGGCGCGAACCGTCACCGTTCGCCGGGCCTTCGACCAGCACGTACTCCAGCGCCGGCCCGACGGAAATCGCCAGCGACGCCGGCAGCGTCCACGGCGTGGTCGTCCAGATCGGCAGCGCCACCTCCACGCCTTCCGGCAGTTCGCTGCCGAACGCACGGCTCACCGCCTGCGGATTGCGCGCGGCATAGGCCACGTCCACGGCCGGCGAGACCTTGTCCTGGTATTCGATCTCGGCCTCGGCCAGCGCGCTGCCGCAATCGAAGCACCAGTAGACCGGCTTCACCCCGCGCAGCAGGTGGCCGTTCTCGACCACCTTGGCCAGCGCGCGGATCTCGTCGGCCTCGAACTTGAAATCCAGGGTCCGGTACGGGTTGTCCCAGTCGCCGAGCACGCCCAGTCGCTTGAAGTCGCGGCGCTGGACCTCGATCTGCTCGGTGGCGTACTCGCGGCACTTCTGGCGGAACGCGGCGGCATCCAGCTTGGTGCCGACCTTGCCCCACTTCTTCTCGACCGCGATCTCGATCGGCAGGCCGTGGCAATCCCAGCCCGGCACGTACGGCGCGTCGAAGCCGGCCATGGTCTTCGAGCGGACGATGATGTCCTTGAGGATCTTGTTGACCGCGTGTCCCAGGTGGATTGCGCCGTTGGCGTACGGCGGGCCGTCGTGCAGCACGAAGCGCGGCCGCCCGGCGCAGTTGGCGCGCAGCTGCGCGTACAGGCCTTGCGCCTCCCAGCGCGCGAGCGTCTCCGGCTCCCGCTTCGGCAGGTCGCCGCGCATCGGGAACGCGGTCTCCGGCAGCAGGATGGTGGCCTTGTACGGATTCTCTTGCTTGTCGCTCACGCGGAGGCTCGCTGCGGGGCTTGGTTCATGAGGATGGCCCGGGCGCGTTGGTCGTCGCGCCGGATCTGCGCGACCATCGCCCCGAGGTCGGGGAATTTCTCCTCGTCGCGCAGGTGCGCGACGAATTCGACCTCGATGCGGCGGCCGTAGAGGTCGCCGTCGAAATCGAACAGGTGGGCTTCCAGCAGCGGCTCGACGCCCTCCACGGTCGGGCGCGTGCCGAAGCTGGAGACCGACGGCCACGGGTGGTCGGCCACGCCGTGCACCCAGGTCGCGTAGATCCCGCGCAGGGCCGGGGTCTTGCCACCATGACGCAGGTTGGCGGTGGGGTAGCCCAGCGTCCGCCCGAGTTGCTGACCGCGCACCACGTGCCCGCCGATCGCGTACGGACGCCCGAGCAGCCTGGCCGCATGGGCGAAGTCGCCGGCCGCCAGTGCCGCGCGGATGCGGGTGCTGGAGACGCGCTCCCCATCGCCGCAATGCACCGGATCGAGCGTGTGTGCGGTGAACCCGTGCGCATCGCCCATCGCCTGCAGCAGGTCGAAGTCGCCGGTGCGTCCCTTGCCGAAGCGGAACCCGGGCCCCGTCCAGACCTCGCGCACGGCCAGGCGCCCGACCAGCACCTCGTCCACGAACGCTTCGGCAGGCATCGACGCAAGCTTCGCGTTGAAACGCAGCAGCCCGACGCTGTCGCAACCCAATGCAGACAGGCCCTCGAGCTTGGCCCGCGGCAGCATCAGCCGCGGCGGCCTGGCGTCCCTGGCGAAGAATTCGCGGGGCAGCGGCTCGAAGCTGAGCGCCACCGCTGGGAGGCCCAGCTCGCGCGCACGCGCGGTCGCGCGGCCGACCAGCGCGCGATGGCCCAGGTGCAGGCCGTCGAAGGCGCCGATGCAGGCCACGCTGCCTTGCGGGCTCAGGACCCGCATGCCCTCAGGGGGAGAGCCGGCGTCGCGGAACAGGCGTTTCATAGGAACCCGGGAGTATAGCTGCGGTGCAGCAAACCGGACCGTCTCAGTGCCGCAGGTGACGGGGGCGCAGGCCCAGCACGACCTGCACGATAGCGTACGCAATCGCACCGGCAGCCACCGCGACGAGCAGCCAGCCAACACGCAGGCGCCAGTCGCCGATGGCGGCCCATTCGCCCACCCACAGGCGGATCGCGAGCACCACCGCGGTCATCGCCACGCAAGCCGCCAGCATCCGCAGCAGGTAGCGCCCCCAGCCCGGCCGCGGCTGGTGCAGGCCGCCACCGCGCAGGTACACCCACAGCAACCAGGCATTGAACAGGCCGGCGATTCCCGAGGCCGCGGCAATGCCGCCATGCGCACCGGCCACGCCGTGGTGCCAAAGCGGCCAGGTGATGGCGACGGTCAGCAGCACGTTGACCGCCACCGTCCAGATCGCCGCGCGCATCGGTGTCCTGGTGTCCTGACGCGCGTAGAAGGCCGGTGCCAGCACCTTGCTGAGCATGAAGCCGGGGATACCCACTGCCATCACGGTCAGGCTGATCGCCGACATCCGGGTGTCGTGGTCGGTGAACTTGCCGTAGTTGTAGATGGTGGCGGTCAACGGCTCGGCCAGCAGCATCAGGCCCAGGCCCGCGGGCACCCCGACCAGTAGCGCCATGCGCATGCCCCAGTCCAGCGATGCGTTGTAGCCGGCGGCATCGGCATCCGCATGGCGGCGCGACAGGTGCGGCAAGATCACCGTCCCCAGCGCCACGCCGAACAGGCCCAGCGGGAATTCGATCAGGCGGTCCGAGTAGTACAGCCAGTCCTGGCTCCCATCGACCAGCAGGGATGCAAACGCGGTACCCACCAGCAGGTTCACCTGCGCCACCGAGGACGAAAACAGCGTGGGCAGCATCAGCCTGCCGACCTTGCGCACTTCCGGATGCCGGAATCCCCACCGGAACCGCGGGCGCAGGCCCAGCCGGCCCAGCGCCGGCCACAGCAGGGCCAGCTGCAGGAAGCCGGCGACCAGCACGCCCCACGCCAGCCCCATCGGCGGCACGTCGAAACGCGGCGCCAACCAGAACATCGCCGCGATCATCGTCAGGTTGTGCAGCACCGGGGTGAACGCCGGCAGTCCGAACTTGCCGAAGCTGTTCAGGATGGAGGCCGCCAGCGCCATCATCGAAATGAAGGCCAGGTACGGGAAGGTCACCCGCAACATGGCGCTGGCCTGGGCGAACTTCTCCGGCTCGTCCACCGCCCAGCCCGGGGTGAACAGGCCCGCCACCAGCGGCGCCAGCAGCACACCGGTGGCCGCCACCACCAGCACCACCGCGCACAGCGCGCCGGCCATGTGGTCGATGAAGTCCTTCAGCGCCGCCCTGTCGCCGCGCTGCTTGATCTCGTTCAGCACCGGCACGAAGGCCATCGCCATCGAGCCCTCGGCGAACACCCGGCGCAGGAAATTGGGGATCCGGTAAGCCACGATGAAGGCACTCATCGCCCCGCCGGTGCCGAACAGCATGCCCTGCAGCATGTCGCGGACGAAGCCGGCGATGCGCGACAACAGGGTCATCGCGCTGAACACCGCGCTGGAACGGAGCAGGCCGCTCATGCCCGCCCCGCCCCGCCCACCGCCCCGAACCGGGGCTTGTTGACCCAAGCCATTGAATCGTCCATAATTTTGAGTCTTCCCGATCCTTTCGTCCGTGGGCAATGCTGCCGGCGGCCGATTCTTTCAGCCCCAACAGACTTCCCAGGATTTTCCCCGTGGCCAATATCAAGTCCGCCAAGAAGCGCGCCAAGCAGACCGTCGTGCGCAACGAGCGCAACGTCGCCCAGCGTTCCATGCTGCGCACCGCCGTCAAGAAGGTGATCAAGGCGCTCGACGCCAACGATGCCGAAGCCGCTACCGCCGCGTTCGTCACCGCGCAGCCGCTGCTGGATCGCTTCGCCGCCCGCGGCCTGATCCACAAGAACAAGGCCGCCCGTCACAAGGCCCGCCTGACCGCGCGCATCAAGGCACTGAAGGCCGCCTGAGGCTTCCGCACCTTTCGCGAAAAACCCGGCGCCAGCCGGGTTTTTCTTTGGGCGCACGAACCCGGCCTTGGCCGGGTTTCTTGTGCCCGCCATCCCTGGCAGGCACCCTTCGGGCCAGCGCTGAGGCGCTGTCAAAAAACGCTCCAGGCGTTTTCTTGTTGCCCGGGCGAAACCCTCAGGCATCGCCGGGTGCACTCGCCGCCTGGTTCGCGGCTTCCTCGAGTCCCTGTTCGCGGAGGCGGTCGAAAAAGGTCTGCACCGCGAGCATGATCGGCCGGGTGCCCTCGCGACCGATCGCCGAGATGAGGTACCAGGGCTGGGTCCAGCCGAGTTCCGCGACGATCGCCTCGGCCGCGGCCTTCGCTTCGTCCTCGAACAGCAGGTCCGCCTTGT
>Ga0114939_10003824_pt1 | contig 10281 bp, 8 predicted proteins | sample AshMeaCrysSpring_FD_87196 | JGI IMG/M metagenome (GOLD analysis project Ga0114939, IMG submission 87196) | Groundwater microbial communities from Big Spring, Nevada to study Microbial Dark Matter (Phase II) - Ash Meadows Crystal Spring | ecosystem: Environmental > Aquatic > Deep subsurface >... | reverse complement strand
GGCACAGCCCTTGCCCACGTCGCCGTAGCCGCACACGACCGCGGTCTTGCCGGCGATCATCACGTCGGTGGCGCGGTTGATGCCGTCGATCAGCGAGTGACGGCAGCCGTAGAGGTTGTCGAACTTGCTCTTCGTGACCGAGTCGTTGACGTTGATCGCCGGGAACAGCAGCTCGCCACGCGACTGCATCTGGTACAGCCGGTGCACGCCGGTGGTGGTCTCCTCGGTGACGCCCTTGACGCCTGCGGCCATGCGGGTCCACTTCGTGGGGTCGTCCTTCAGGCTGCGCTGCAGCAGGCCGAGCACGATGGCGAGCTCGGCGTTCGACGCGCCCCCCGGGTCGGGCACGGCGCCGGCCTTCTCGTACTCGACGCCCTTGTGGAGCAGGAGCGTCGCGTCACCGCCGTCGTCGAGGATCATGTTCGGTCCGTCGTGACCCGGCCACGTCATCATCTGCTCGGTGCACCACCAGTACTCCTCGAGCGTCTCACCCTTCCAGGCGAACACGGGGACGCCCTGCGGATCGTCCGGCGTGCCGCCCGGCCCGACCGCGACGGCTGCTGCCGCGTGGTCCTGCGTGGAGAAGATGTTGCAGCTCGACCAGCGGACCTCGGCACCGAGCTCGACCAGCGTCTCGATGAGCACGGCGGTCTGGATGGTCATGTGGAGCGAGCCCGAGATCCGCGCCCCGGCAAGTGGCTTGAGCGGGCCGAACTCCTTGCGGATGGCGCGCAGGCCGGGCATCTCGTGCTCGGCGAGGTGGATCTCCTTGCGCCCGAAGGGAGCGAGCGAGAGATCGGCGACGCGGAAGTCGAACTTCCCGAGAGGGGTGGTGTCAGCCATAGCGGGTCGAGTCTAGGGCTGCGACCCTCCCCGCTCCGGTCGCTGCCCGCGCGGACCAGGTCGGCGGTGGCATGGGTCAGCCCCCGAGGTTCGCCTTGATCCAGTCCAGCGCGGGGATGGGTCCGGGGTCGACACCGGCGTCGGCGGCGAGGTGGAGCGAGGTGTAGGTGCCGACGAGCGACAGGTCGAGCAGCTGGGCGAGGGGGCCGTCGCCCTCGGCCCACACCTCGTGCAGGTCGGCGACGACTTCGAGCACGAGCTCGTTGACCAGCTCGAACCGCCGGGCCACCTGCGGGTGCTCGAAGTCGTGCCGGAGCTCGACGAGGGTGAAGACCTGGCGGGTGACGTCGCCGTGCTGGCCCCAGCCCGCCGCCTCGTTGTGGCACAGCTCGGGCACGCGGTTCGCGAAGGCCGGCAGCTTGGCGTTCTCGTTGAGCTCGGCCTTCCAACGCGCCGCGGCGATGGCACCGAGCGGTCCACCTCCGTACACGAGCGGGAGTGTCCGGCCGATGCGCCGGGCGAGCACCTCGGCCACGTTGCCCGAAACCGTCAGCTCGTCGCGCCGGCGGCGCAGCTGGACTGCCGCTGCGCGCGCCTCGGCCCTGGCCCCGGGATGGATGCCGAGGTCTTCGAGGACGGCGAGCATCGGCACGGTGAGCGCTCCGATCGCCGTGCGGGGCATCACGAGGTGGCCCGGGACCGTCACGTGGGGTACCGCCCACTGGTGCGCGAGCTCTGCGAGCAAGCCACCCTGGCTCACGGCCACGAGATGGGCGCCCGCCTGAGCGGCGAGGGTCGCGGCCGCAACCGTCTCCTCGGTGTCGCCCGAGCACGACACGGCGAGCACCAGCGTGCCCTCGCCGACGAAGCCGGGCACCTCGTAGTCCTTGCTCACCACGATCGGCACCGGCGCGACCGGCGCGGCGACGGCAGCCAGCACGTCGCCGGCGATCCCGCTGCCGCCCATGCCGATGACGAGCACGCTGGTGACGCTGTCGGCACCGGGCAGGCCCCCGATGCCGTCCTCGACAGAAGCGAGGGCGGCGTCGACCTGGTCGGCCAGGGCGTACGCAGTGCCGAACAGGTCGAGCGTGTCGATGAGCGGCGGCACGGCTCAGCCCTCGAACGTCGGCCGGATGCCCTCGGCCTCCGCCTTGGCCAGCAGGCGGGCATGCTCGGTGTCGTCGACCGTCTCGGCCTCGTCGACGAGCATCACCGGGATGCCGTCACGCACCACGTAACGGCGGTGCAGGCGAGGGTTGTAGAGCGTGTCCTCGTCGGCGAAGTAGAGCAGGGGTCCCTTGTCCTCCGGGCAGGCGAGGATCTCGAGGAGCTGGGGATCGAGTGCCATGGGTCCTCTCTCGGCTCTCAGGTGGCCACGATGGTAGGCGGCCGCGTCAACCGGCGGTGATGACGGCGAGCACCTGCGCCACCCGCTCGTCGCACTCGTCGCGGGTCGGTGCTTCGAGGTTGAGGCGCAGCAGTGGCTCGGTGTTCGAGGGACGCAGGTTGAACCACCACGCGCCGCAGTCGACCGTGAGCCCGTCGAGGCGGTCCTGTTCGCCCTGCACGAAAGTGTCGGCCACCCGCTCGATGACGGCCCCCGGGTTGTCGACCTCGGTGTTGATCTCACCCGAGCTGGCATATCGCTCGAAGGGCTTGCGCATGACCGACAGCGGCACCCCGGTCTGCGACAGCTGCTCGAGCAGGAACATCGTGGCGATGATGCCCGAGTCGGCCCGGTAGTTGTCACGGAAGTAGTAGTGGGCGCTGTGCTCGCCGCCGAAAGCAGCGCCGGTCTCGGCCATCACCTGCTTGATGAACGAGTGGCCGACGCGGGTGCGCACCGGGACGCCCCCTCGCTCGCGGACCACCTCCGGGACGGCGCGGGAGCAAATGAGGTTGTGCAGGATCGTGGAGCCAGGGTGCTTCGCGAGGACTCCCGAAGCGAGGATGGCGGTGGTGGTGGAACCGCTCAGACCGCGACCCGACTCGTCGACGAAGAACACACGGTCGGCGTCGCCGTCGAAGGCGAGGCCGACATCGAACCCACCGGCCACCACGCGCGCCTGGAGGTCACGCTGGTTGGCCGGCTGGATGGGGTCAGCCGGATGGTTGGGAAACGTGCCGTCGAGCTCGCCGTACATCACCTCGAGCTCGACGCGTGGCAGGCGCTCGAACACGGCGGGCACCACCAGCCCTCCCATGCCGTTCGCCGTGTCGGCGACCACCCTCAGCGGGCCGATCGCGTGGACGTCGACGAACGACACCACGTGATCGGCGAAGTCGCCGAGCACGTCGCGGTGCTCCTGCGCACCGGGCTGCGCCGCCGGCGCGGGACCCGCTCCGGCAAGCACCTGCTCGGCCAGCCGCTTCACGTCGAGCAGGCCCGAGTCGACCCCGACCGGTCGCGCCCCCGGCAGGCAGCACTTGATGCCGTTGTACTGCGCCGGGTTGTGCGAGGCCGTCAGCATCACGCCCGGCGCGTCGAACCGGCCGGACGAGTAGTAGAGCAGGTCGGTGGATGCGAGGCCGAGGTGCACCACGTCGACGCCCTGCTCGACGAGGCCGGCGGTGACAGCGGCCTCGAGCGCGACACCGGACGGGCGCATGTCACGGGCGACGAGCACACGGGGGGCGCCGGTGAAGCGGGCGAAGGCCACGCCGATCGCGCGCGCGACCGTCTCGTCGAGCTGCTCGGGAACCGTGCCCCGGATGTCGTAGGCCTTGAAGACGGTGTCGAGGGGGGACATGAGCGCGGTCACCCTAACCGGGTGCCGTCATCGGGCATGTCCCGACCGGCGGTGTCGGCCTCCGGACCCTCCGCGGTCGAGTCGTCGCCGGCGCGGTGGTCGACGACGCCGTGATCGGTGGTCTCCGCCGCGGGCACCTCGGCGACCTCGTCGCCGGGCGCCACCTCGACGGGCACCTCCACCTCGGGGGCGTCGGCCATGACCGGCACCGGCCCGGTCGGCGGCTCGTCGCTCGCCGGTGGCGACCAGGCACCGGGTCTCGCGGGGTTCGGGAGGTCCTCGGGCTCGTCCCAGGCCAGGAACAGCAACGGTTCCTCGTCGACGGTGGTGGCGGTGTCGGCCGGTTCGCCAGCAGCGACCAGCTCGAGCTGGCCGTCGGGGTACCGCACCGGTCCCCTGCGCCACAGCACGAACAGCCCGCCGACACCGAGCAGCGTGAGGGCGTACGCGAGCAGGTCGACCCAGGTGTAGCCGTAGTGCAGCGACACGTCGTTCGCCGTGGGTACGACGACCATCAGGTTCGGCGCGACGCGATACGGGCCGTCGGCGCCCGACACCTTCCAGTTCGGGAAGTAGCTGGCCTTGACCAGCACGGGCACGCCGACCTGGTCGACCCGGAACGAGATCCGGTCGTCGTCGGTGGTGATGTCGCTGACGGCCACCGCCGGCAGGTCGACCGGCTCGATCTCGGTGGTCGGGGCCACCTCGGCGAGGTACCGATCGTCGGTCTCCCGCACCGCACCCGTGGCGTCGGGCACCGGGGCCACCGCAATCCGCTGCCACGACGAGGGGCCATCGGCGGCTGGCAAGGCTCCCCACACGTCGGGCGTCTGGAAGAAGCTGGCACCCACCTCGAGCCACGCGTCCTTCGCCTTGCCGGTCCGCAACGGCGAGGTGGGCAGGTCCTCGACCACCACCGGCTGCGTGATGAGCGGGGTCACGAGCTCGCTGCCGGCGACCTCGTAGACCTTCCACGGGCCGCTCTCGGCGACCTGCGTGAGGTCGGGGTGCTCATCGGCCTGATCAGTGACGCTCGGGTTGTACGCGAGGTAGTAGCGCACGCCGAGCGCCTGGAGGTACTGCACACCCCTCGCGACGTCGCCGTTCTCGTAGCGCAGCCGTCGCACGGGGTTCGAGCTGCCCTCCGACAGGGCGGCAGCGGACAGGAAGTGATACGGGGTCGTGCCCGCCGCCTCGAAGAACAGGCCCTCCATCGAGCCGATGCAGCCGTCGGTCCAGAACGGCAGCAGCATGAGCGCCATCGGCGTGCCGTACTTGTCCTGGTCGTTGTTGTTCTCCCACAGCGCGCGGCCACACCCGCGCTCCTGACCGAGCCGGTCCATCGTGGTGACGATGCCGTGGTACTCGCCGTAGGCGTCCTTCGCCTCGTAGCCGGAGTAGTTCCACTTGGCCCAGTCGTCGACGAATGCCGGGTCGCTCTTGACGCCCAGGTTCTGCCGGGCCAGGCCGTACTCCCAGCGGGCGTCGCCCTGGTCGTAGTACTGCTTGAGGCCGGGAACGATCTGCAGGTGCAGGGCGAGCGCGCCGAGCGCGAGCAGCAGCGAGGTGGCCCACGTGACACCCCGCGCCACCCGGTCGGCAGTGGCGTTCTCCGGGGCGATGAGTCGACCGACGGCGCGGCCCACCTCGACGACGCCCATCGCCATGAGCATGTAGCGAGTCAGGTAGAGGAAGGGCAGCAGGCGGGCGTTCAACAGATGGCTCTGCGGCCACACACGTGCCCACACGGCGTAGAACACGCACAGCGCCCCGAGCCAGATGCCGATGCGCTGCCGGCGGGCGATGGCTCCGACGAGACCGATGACCGCGAGGCCCGTGATGACGACGTTCCAGAACGGCGTGTGCGGGAAGAACATCTCGCCGAAGTCGAGGCGCCGCTCGTAGAACATGTCGGTCAAGTACGGGCCCCGCCAGAAGAACGGCAGAATCCAGAACGCGGTGAGCAGGCTGCCGACCAGCCCGACGGACGCGGCGTAGAGGAAGCGGCGCCGGTCGAGCCAGAACAGGAACATGAGAACGGCACCGATGATGGCGAAGAACGCCACGATGAGGTGGCTCAGGACCGTGAGGGCGAACAGCACTGCGGCGAGCGGGCGCAGCCGGCCGGTGCGCAGCCCGAAGGCGAACACGCCGAAGAAGAAGAACGCGAACGACAGTGCGATGGAGAACGAGAACTCGCCGGCCATCGTGCTCGCGATGTTCCCGCCGTAGATCGTGAAGTTCTCGTCGAAGAGGAAGAAGACCGCTGCGACCGAGAACAGCTCGGGCACCGGGAAGGGCAGGCGCCCCATGCGTCCCAGGAACCAGATGGCCACCGGCAGGGTCACGAGGCCGACGACGCTGATGATCTTCAGGGCGATGCCGTAGGGCAGCAGCACGTCGAGCAGCACCACGAACAGCGCCGGCATGACCATGTAGAAGTGGTACATGGGGAAGCCCGCGTACCAGTCGGGTGCCCAGCCGGTGAGCCGGAAGTGCGGCAGCAGGTGGTCGCGCAGGTAGGCGGGGCCCCACACATGGGCGCCCATGTCGCCGCCCGCGGGGGTGGAGTTCGTGAAGAAGATCAGGTCAGGGTGGAGCTGCGCGAGCACGAAGAGGCTCGAGCCGACGACCGTCACGACCGTGGCGACGATGCGCAGCACGCGGAGCACGTCGGGGTTCCGGTACCACGGCACACCGGGCTCGGCGGCTTCGACGGCGGCCACCGGTGGCGAGGGTTCGGAGACGGGGGGAGCGTCGAGCAGGTCGGTCATGAGCTCGCCCATTCTCCCACCCGGGCCCCGGCCAGCGGGGGTCAGCCCCAGACGAGGAGCGCGACGGTGGTGGCGTTGAACCCGGCGTGGGCCAGTATCGGCATGCCGAGCCGGCCGGTGCGCTGGGCCAGGTAGCCCAAGATGACACCGAACAGGATGAGCGCCGGCAGGGTGTAGAGGTTGAAGTGGACCAGCCCGAACAGCACCGCCGACACGATGATCGCCAGCCCGTCGGTCCACCGGGCCTCGATGGAGCGCATCACCAGGCCGCGGAAGAACAGCTCCTCGACGATCGGGGCGCAGACCACCACGAGGACGACGAGCAGCAGCACACCAACCGTGCTCGTCGCGCGGTCGGTGAGGCTCTCGGCGGCCTCGCCCACCTTGTCCCGGTCGATGATCGGTGACAGCAGCCAGTACAGCGCAGGCACGAACACGAGCTGGGTGAGCACCCCGATGGGGAACCCGGCGAGGTCGACGGTGCGGAACTCGAAGCGGTAGTCCTTCTGGAGGTCTCGCGACCCGAAGCGGCGGCTGACGAACACGGCGCCGCCGACGAGGCCGAGCCACAGCGGCACCTGCAGGATGGCCACCAGCCAGATCGGATAGCTGTCGGCGGGGTCGCCGATGTAGCCGGTGACGGCCAGGACGACGCTGGCCCCGATCACTGCGACGATCCAGGCCGCCAGGTAGGCGGCGGCCGCGTGCCACGGACCGAAGCGGGCATCGTCGGGGGCCGGGCGCACGTGAGCCGACACTACAAGCGGGGTGCGCCGCGGGGGGGGCGGCCGGCGGGTGCCGGCATCCCGCGGAGTCGGGGTCATCCGGCCAGTCGCTCGCGCAGCGGCACGACCACCCTGGTGCGGCGGTCGTCGAGGCGCCAGCCGCTCGGCACACCCACCCGGGCAGCGTGGCGCTGGCACAGGTCGTAACCGTGCGGGTCACGGTCGGTCGTGAGGTCGTCGACCCACGCCACCCCGCGGTCGTACTGGTACGTGAGGGTCGCTGCCGCTGGTTCGGCGCAGCCCTGGCGGGAGCACTGCCGGGTCACAGCGGGCGAGGGTACCGCTCGTGCCCGCGCGGCCGGTGGATGCGCCGGCACGTGGTCCGGCGGGTGCGTACGGCGTCCGCGCCCGTCCCGGATGAGGGGCATCGGGCACGCCGTCGCGACCGGGGGAACAGGCCGTTCGACCCGTAGCATGGTGCGCCATGAGCAACCTTCCCCCTCCCCCGCCGCCGCCGAGCGGCCGCGGCCAGGGAGGCCCCACGCCCGGCCCGGACCGCAACCGGCAGCCGGGGCGCTCGCCTCGCGCTGGCCTGCCCCGCTGGTCGGTCTGGGTGCTGCTCGGCGTGGTGGCCCTGCTGCTGTTCGGCGCCCAGGTGCTGACGCCGTCGAGCGGCACGCGCATCGCGTACTCGGAGTTCATCGACCGGGTCGAGGCCGGCGAGGTGGCCGAGATCCGGTACAACAACGAGACCGGCGGCATCAGCGGCACGCTCCGCAACGGTGACAAGTTCACGACCAGCGGGTACGTCCCGATGCCCGAGACCGACCAGGCGCTGCTCGCCGAGAAGGGCGTGAAGGTCACGCCCTACACGCCGCAGTCGAGCTGGATCGGCAGCCTCATCCCGCTGCTCCTGCCGATCGTGCTCATCATCGCCTTCTTCGTGTGGATGCAGCGACGGGCCGCCGGGCAAATGGGCAACGTCATGTCCATCGGGCGGAGCCGGGCCAAGGCGTACAGCACCGACAAGCCGTCGACGACGTTCGCCGACATCGCCGGCTACAGCGGGGTGAAGCAGGAGATCACGGAGGTGGTCGACTTCCTCCGCATGCCCGAGCGCTTCAAGGAGATCGGCGCACGTGTGCCCAAGGGCATCCTGCTCGTCGGCCCTCCGGGTACCGGGAAGACCCTGTTCGCCCGAGCCGTCGCCGGCGAGGCGGGGGTCGGCTTCCTGTCGGTCACCGGCTCGGACTTCATGGAGATGTTCGTGGGTGTCGGCGCCAGCCGGGTCCGCGACCTGTTCCAGCAGGCCCGCAAGATGGGCCGGGCGATCATCTTCATCGACGAGATCGACTCGATCGGCCGCAAGCGGGGTGCCGGTCTGGGCGGCGGCCACGACGAGCGGGAGCAGACGCTCAACCAGATGCTCGCCGAGATGGACGGCTTCGAGACCACCGAGGGCATCGTCATCATGGCCGCCACCAACCGGCCCGACATCCTCGACCCGGCGCTGCTGCGTCCAGGACGCTTCGACCGCCAGATCGTGGTGCCACTGCCGGAGTACGAGGAACGGCTCGCCATCTTGAAGGTGCACACGCGAGACAAGAAGCTCGGGCCCGACGTCGATCTCGAGACGATGGCCAAGGGCACGCCGGGCATGAGTGGCGCCGACCTGGCGAACCTCGTCAACGAAGCGGCGCTGTTCGCCGTCCGGCGCGGCTCGAAGCAGGTCGAGCGGATCGACTTCGAGGGCGCGCGCGACCGCGTGCTCATGGGCGCCCGGCGCGAGAGCCTGGTGCTGTCGGCCGAGGAGAAGCGCGTCACCGCCTACCACGAGGGCGGGCATGCCGTGCTCGCCGCGGTGCTGCCGAACGGCGACCCGCTGCACAAGGTGACGATCCTGCCGATGGGCATGGCCCTCGGCGTCACCCAGACGCTGCCCGAGGAGCGGCACTCGTTCTCGAAGGAGTACATCGAGGACCGCATCTGCATGGCGCTCGGCGGCCGCGCCGCGGAGGAGCTGGTGTTCGGCCAGCGCACCACCGGCGCTGCGAACGACCTAGAGGTCATCACGGGGCTCGCCCGCCGCATGGTGCGGGAGTGGGGCATGAGCGACAAGATCGGCCCGATGGCGTGGCACAGCCAGCAGCACGTGTTCCTCGGCGAGGACCTGATGCACTCCCAGCGAGACTTCAGCGACGACACCGCCCGGCTCGTCGACGAGGAGATCGAGCGCATCCTGCGGGAGCAGGAGCAGCGGGCCGTGCGCCTGCTCACGACGCACCGCGGCGGTCTCGACCTCGTCGCGCAGGCGCTGCTCGAGAAGGAGACGATCGACGGACCCGAGGTGGTGCGGCTGGTGCAGCAGGCGCTCGCCGCCACGCCCGACCCGACCCCGCCGCAGCCGAGCCGACCCGCGGCCGGCTGAGCTCGGCGCTGCTACGCCGGATCGGGGCCAGCCTCCTCCCGCTGGCAGCTCCCGCCAGTCGGGGTCGATCCCGGCTCGCGAGCTTCGGCGACCGCTGCCCACAGATCGGTCGCCGAGACCGGACCCACGTACGAGCGGTGCACCACGCCGTCGGCGTCGGCGATCACCGTGATGGGCACCGCCTCGATGCCATAGCGGCGGTGGGCGTCGGGCCGAGCGGTCACCTCGACGTCGTCGGTCGCCACCTCGCGGCTCTCGAGCACGGCAGCCTTGCGCACCATGTCGGCGCAGGTGTGGCAGGTCGCCGAGCTGAAGACCGCCACGAGCCACGGCGCGTCGGGGCGGGCGAAGTCGCGCCGGTCGAGCTGCTCAGGCGCCGCGAACCCGGCCTGGGTCGGCGCAGCCGGCACCTGGCGCCGCCGCAGCACGAGGGCCACGACGACGGCGACGGCCACCAGGGCGAGGGCCAGGGCAAGCCGCTCCATCAGGTGCCCGCCACCGGGATGGCGAGGTACGACGTCGCGCCCGGTGCGTCCGGCCCGGGCGTCACGAACCTCTCGACGACCAGCGCGGCCCGAGCGTTCGCCGGATCCGCCTGCACCAGGAGCGGGGCGCCCGCCACGCCCGCCTCGGTGAGATCGACGCGCACCGTGCCCGCCCGCGGCAGTGCGATGCCATCGGCCGACGGCAACGGCGTCGCACCGGCGGTGCCGAGCACGAAGACCGTGAACGAGGTGTCCTCCCCCGTCGGGTTGGCG
>Ga0114939_10003823_pt1 | contig 10283 bp, 5 predicted proteins | sample AshMeaCrysSpring_FD_87196 | JGI IMG/M metagenome (GOLD analysis project Ga0114939, IMG submission 87196) | Groundwater microbial communities from Big Spring, Nevada to study Microbial Dark Matter (Phase II) - Ash Meadows Crystal Spring | ecosystem: Environmental > Aquatic > Deep subsurface >... | reverse complement strand
TCCACCTTGGGGGAGACATCCGCGTACGCATACCCCTCGCCGGTGTAAATGTCGGTGATGGCGAGCACGTCGCTGCGCAGGGTCTCACGGTTGTAGAAGGGCTCTTTGGTGATCTTGATCTTCTTCATCAGCTCCTCCCGGGGCAGGATGAGATCCCCGCTGATGTCGACCGTGCCCACCTTGAACCGCGGCCCTTCGCTGACCTTGAAGGTGACGACGATGCCGTCCTCCTCGAATTCCACCTGAGGGTCTCCGACCCGCGCCCGGATGTAGCCGTTGTTGTGGTAAAACGCCGTCAGCCGGGTGGAGTCCTGGTTCAGAATTTCCTGGTTCAGGTCGCCGGCGGACGTGAACCAGGACAGGATGCTCTTCTCGGAGGTGGCGATCTCCTTTTTCAGCTGGCGCTCGGTGAAGGCGGCGTTGCCGGTGAAGAGGATTTTCTTGATGAGAATCTTGCTGCCTTCCTCGATCGTGTACTCCACGTCGGCTTGATTGTTCTGTTGAGGCTGGATCTGGTAGCTGACGGCGACGTTGTGATAGTTTTTTTCCTTGTACATCTCCTCGATCCGCCGCACGTCGTTGCGCACCGTGTAGATGTTCAGAATCGATCCTTTCTTGAGCGTAAGGCTCTTGCGCAGGTCCTCCTCGTCGATGACCACGTTGCCGGCGAGCTGGATCGAACGGACGGTCGGCTTCTCGGTTACCTGGTAGATCAGCGCAATGCCGTTCGACCGGGGTTCGGACCGGATCTGGACGTCGTCGAAATAGCCCATGGCATAGACGGCCTTTAGGTCGTCGGCCGCGTTTTTGGCCAGGAACACATCCCCCGCCCGGCTCTTGATCACCCGGCGGATGGCATCGGTTTCAATCCTCTGGTTGCCCTGGATCTCGACCTCGGCGATCTGCTGCCGCCTGAAAATCGTGAGCCCCATGTCGCGCGCGACCTTCTTCACGGTGCCGGGCAGATTCTCCACCCCCTGGCCTACGGCCGAAAAGACCTTCACGGGCCGGTCTCCGGCGGCGGGCACCAGGCGGGCGTCCAGGCTGAAATTCTGGCCGATCCAGGTCAGGCTTCCGCGCACCACGAAGTCGGCGCCGGTCTGCATCGCGAGCCGCGCCACCTCCGAATCCCCGTCGCCGCTGGAGGCCCAGACCGCGGCGGTCTCCGGATCCAGAACGCGGGCGTTGGCGCCCTCTTCTTCGAACTGCTGCCGCATGGCCGCGGGGATCTCCTCCTTCAGATAGGCCAGCTCCGGAGGGGCATTCACCGTAAACGGCATGACGACGACCCCCGCCGTCGGCTGGGCGCCGGCCGCACCGGCCCCCAGGACCGCGCCTATCAGAATGAGCCATGCCGCCTGCCGGCACAGCCAACCGTTTCGATTCCAGAACCTCATGCGCAAAGACTCCTGTCGCCGGGAGCCGGCCGCCGCGGATCGCTCGCCGGCGCCGGCCGAAAAGGGGGGCCGCCTCGTCATGCAACCGGCGATATCCGCCCGTCGGAGAGCGTCACCCGCCGGGACATGCGGGCGGCCAACTCCAGGTTGTGAGTGACCACGACCAGCGTCATTCCGATTTCCTCGTTCAGCTCGATCAGCAGGCGGTGGACCTGCTCGCTGTTGGCCCGGTCCAGGTTGCCGGTCGGCTCGTCGGCGAGCAGCACGGGGGGGTTGAGCAGCAGCGCCCGCGCCAGCGCCACCCGCTGCTGTTCGCCGCCGGAGAGCTTGCCCACCCGGTAGGCGGCCCGGTCCTTCAATCCGACCCGCCCCAGGATCCGATCGGCGGCTGCGGCCGCCTTGGGTCGGCTCCATCCCTGAATGAGGCCCGGCATCATGGCGTTTTCCAGGGCGCTGAACTCGGGCAGGAGGTGATGAAACTGAAATACGAACCCGATGCACTGGTTGCGGAATTTCGCTAAACGCTCTTCCGGGTAGTCGAAAAGACTTTCATGGTTGAAGCGCAGACTGCCCCGATCGGGCCGGTCCAGCGTGCCGAGAATGTGCAGCAGGGTGGACTTCCCGATCCCGGAGGCGCCGATGATGGCGATGGTTTCGCCGGCCATGAGGTCCAGGTCGAGGTCCTGCAGGACGGTGACTTCGGCCCCGCCGTTGCGGAAGCGCTTGCAAAGCCCGCGCGCCGCGATGACCGCCTCGCCGCGCTTCGGCGTCCGCCGGTTTTCCCCAGGGAGCGGTTGGCCGTCAACCATAGCGGATGGCCTCCACGGGGTTGAGCTTCGCCGCCTGGCGCGCCGGGTAGATCGTCGCCAGAAAACAGATCCCAAGGGCGGCGACGACGATGCAGGCCACGTCGAACGCCTCCATCTTAACCGGCAGCTGGGTCGTGAAATAGTAGATGTCGCCGGTCAGCTCGTGGATGTTGTAGCGCCGGAGCAGGCTGCACAGCAGCACGCCGAGCACCAGCCCCAACCCGGTGCCGATGACGCCGATCACCATGCCGTTGAAAACGAAAATCTTGCGGATGCTGCGGTGGGTGGCCCCCATGGCCTTGAGAATGGCGATGTCCTTGGTCTTGCCCATCACCATCATGATGAGCGAGCTGGCGATGTTGAAGGCCGCCACCAGAACGATCAGGGTCAGGATGATGAACATGACGCGCCGCTCCAGCTTGAGGGCCTTGAAGAGGTTGCGGTTCATCTGCATCCAGTCCCGGGCGTAATACTCGCTGCCGAGCTGCGCCACGATCGCGTCGGCCACCGCCCGCGCCTGGTAGATGTCTTCGACCCTCACCTCCACTCCCGTGACCGCATCTCCCATGCGCAGCAGCTGCTGGGCATCGCGCAGATGGATATAGGCGAAGGTCTGATCGAATTCGTACATCCCGGATTCGAAATAGCTGCTGACCCGGAAGGGTTTCATGGCCGGGACATGCCCAGTGGGCGCCAGCATGCCGCGCGGGGAGATGAGGTGCACCGTGTCCCCCGGCACGACCCCGAGGTTTTTGGCCAGCTCGCGGCCGAGCACGATGCCCGGAAGGGCGCCGCCGGACGGCTCCGAGCCCCTGGCGGGGGCGGTTTCAGGCAGCTTCACGTTCTCGAGCGTTTTCAGAACGCCGCCGATGGTGGCGGGGTCGATCCCGCGCAGCACCGCACCGGTGGTGCTCGCCGCCGTCCGCAGCATGACCTGGCTGTAGATGAACGGGGTCGAGGCCGCCACTCCTGGGACGGCATCGACCCGCCGCATCACTTCAGGGTAGCCGTCGAACGGGCTCCGGTAGCGCAGGAGAACCACATTGGCCTGCGCGCCGAGGATGCGCGTTTTCAAATCGGCTTCGAACCCGGCCATCACCGCGATGACCACGATCAATGCCATGACCCCCACCGCCACCCCCGCGATGGACAGATAGGTGATGAGCGATATGAACGCCTGCTTCTGCTTGGCCCGCAGATAACGGCCGCCGATAAAGAATTCGAAGGACATGCTGTGTGTGAACCGCTCCGGTAAGTTCGCCGCAAACCGCAACGCCGCTGGTGAGCGTGCGGCGAAGTCGTCAGTCGCGCGGCTTCATGTGCGGGAAGAGAATGACCTCCCGAATCGACGGCACATCCGTCAGCAACATCGCGAGCCGGTCGATGCCGATGCCTTCTCCGGCCGTAGGCGGCATGCCGTATTCCAGGGCCTCGACATAGGCCTCGTCCATCCAGTGGGCCTCGGCATCGCCCGCCTCGCGCTCCTGGACCTGCTGCACGAACCGCGCGCGCTGGTCGATCGGGTCGTTCAGCTCGGAGAACCCGTTGGCGATCTCACGGCCGCCGATAAACAGCTCGAAGCGTTCGGTCAGATCGGGCGACGCATCGCTGCGCCGGGACAGCGGCGAGACTTCGGCCGGGTATCCGACGATGAACGTCGGCTGGATCAGATGGGGCTGCACCAGCGCGTCGAACAGCTTGGTGATCACCTTGCCCAGTTTGCCGGTCTTGGTCACCGTCACCTGGCGCTGAGCGGCGTAATCAAGCAAACCTGCGCGGTCGTGAAGGAGGTCGCGAGAAATTCCGCCGATCTCCACCAGCGCATCGAACAGCGACAGGCGCCGCCAGCGGCCCGAAAAATTGATCGCCTGCCCCTGGTAGCTGACGGTGGTGGACCCGGTCACTCGAGCGGCCACGCGCGCCATCAACTCCTCGGTCAGTTCCATCAGGTCGGTGTAGGTGGCGTAGGCCTGATAGAATTCGAGCATGGTGAACTCCGGATTATGCTGAGTGGAGATGCCTTCGTTCCGGAAGTTGCGGTTGATCTCGAATACGCGCTCGAACCCGCCCACCACCAGGCGCTTCAGGTAGAGCTCCGGCGCGATGCGCAGGTAGAGGTCCATGCCCAGCGCGTTGTGATGGGTTCTGAAAGGGGTGGCTTCGGCTCCGCCGGGAATCGGCTGCATCATGGGGGTTTCCACCTCCAGGAATTCCCGCTCTAAAAAAAAGTTGCGGATCTCCTGGATCATCCGGCTGCGCCGGCGGAACACCTCCCGCACCTCGGGGTTCATCACCAGATCGATGTAGCGCTGGCGGTAGCGCTTCTCCGGGTCCTTGAGCCCGTGGAATTTCTCGGGCAGCGGCCTCAAGGCTTTGGCCAGAAGCCGCAACGCGTCGGTCAGCAGCGTCCACTCGCCGGTCCGGGTTTGAAACAGAGTGCCTCTCAGGCCGACGAAATCCCCGATATCGAGCTGTTTGAACAGCGCGAAGACCGCCTCCCCGACGCGGTCTTTGCGGATATAGGCCTGCAGCTGGCCGGAGCGGTCGCGCACCCGTACAAAGGCGGCCTTGCCGAAGTGGTTGACCGCCATGAGCCGCCCGGCGATGTCGAAAAACGGGCCTTGCTCGCTCAGGGTTCCGGGAGCGCTTTGAACCAGCGCCAGTATCTCCCCGATGATGTGAGACACCTTGAAATCGTTGGGATACAACCCCGTTCCACTGTGCTTCAGGGCTTCGATTTTTTCGTAACGCTTCTGGATGACGTCGCTGGTGGTGTCCATAGGCTTCCGATGGTTGATGCCCGATGGCGGTTTTCGGTCGAAGCGGAAGGCGCAGGTGGGAGGAGGGCCGCTTCAGGCTCGCCGGGTTCCTTCGGCCTTGAAGTCGGGCCGGTCAATCCGGCGTGGGACACGCCGCCCTTTCCCAGGCGGGATGCCCGCTCAATCCATGAGGCCGCGCCTGCAGCCGCCCCGTCGAAAGATCATGCCCCGCAGGCAGGCCGCATGCACCGGCCTTCTGCACGAGCGCAGATGCAAGTTTAAATTTTGCAAGTAGCTTATTTAGGAAGGGCTGTCAACAATTATGGCCGTGGCGCCACGCGGGGGCTGACCTTGCATGGCGGGTCGCTGAATGGGCCGGAAATACAGGATGAAGGCGGTTCCGCGCCCGGGGGTGCTGTCAACATCCAGACGACAGCCGTATGCATCGAGGATGCGCTGAACGATGGAAAGCCCCAGGCCGGTGCCGTTGGATTTGGTGGTGAAGAAGGGATCAAAAATCGATGGAAGCCTATCCGCCGATATTCCAACGCCGCTGTCGCAGACCCGCAGGCAGGCCTGACGGTCTTTGCCGATAAAGAGCTCGACGCGGATTTCCCCCCGGGCCTCGATGGCTTCCGCGGCATTGATCAACAAGTTCCAGAGCACCTGTTTCAAGTGCGCCGGGTCCATTGAAATCCAAATGTCGGGCTGCGCGGCCACGACGAGATGGATGTCCCCCCCCACGGCCGCTTTCTTGCCGAAAAGCTCAGTGGTCTCGCGCACGGCTTTCTCCAGATCGATCGCTTCGGGCTTACCGGACGGCGGCCGGGCATACAGCAGGAAGTTTCCGACCAGCGAACTCAGCCGGTCGGCTTCGCGCAGAATGATCTGCATCAGGCGGTCATGATCGGGGTCGGGAGGGATGTCGTCGCGCAGCAGCTGGATCGCGCCGGTGATGGAGGCCAGGGGGTTTTTAATCTCGTGGGCCAACCCGGCCGCCATCTCCCCGACGGCCGCCATCTTTTCGACCCGCTTGACGTGCTGCTCCATGGCGCGCAATTCACGGCGGGTGTTCAACGCCTGGTTGGATAAGAAGCTGCTCAGCATGGCCACCACGATGCATGCCATCGTGATGCTGATCATTTTGTACAGGGCCTGGTCTCCGCCGTAGACCGCCGCCAGGGCGTTGCCCGGCCCATCGTAAGGGCTGAGAATGCCGTAATACTCCAAGTCCACCATCAGACCGAATTGAAGGCCGCACAAGGCGGCCACCAGCATCGTGCCGCGACGCGGCAGCAGCAGGCTGGAGTAGATGATCACCACCAGATACAAAAACGAAAAAAGGCTTGCAAGTCCGCCGGTCACATGCACCACGACGGTTACCAGAAGGCTGTCGATGACGGTCTGCACGTAGGCGAAGGCCTGCAGGTTCTCGAGCCGCTTCAAAACGACGGCATAGGCCAGGGAAAGGATGAAAATAACGCCGATCAGGCCGTAGAGGACGAGCAGGGGCGCCGCGTCTTCGGACCGCGGCCGGTAGAATTCCAGGAACACTGTCGATCCCAGCAGAAGGCAGGAAAAGAGGACCCGGGCGCCCATGAGCTTTTGAAGCCAATTCCGCAGGTCACGCTCCGGATTCATGAGCCCCTTCCCCTGGCCTGGAAAGAAAAGGCCTAAAGACCGCTGGGAACGCACGGTCTTTAGGCCCTGGCGGATTTACGGATCGGTGGCGCAGTTCAGCGCACGGATTAGGAAATGGCGCCGGCCATCTTGAAGATCGGCAGGTACATCGCCACCACCAGGCCGCCGATGGTTACGCCCAGGAAGACCAGCATGACCGGCTCGATCAGCGCGGTCATGTTGTCCACCGCCTGGTCCACTTCTTCATCGTAGAAATCGGCAATCTTTTCCAGCATGGCGTCCAGGGCGCCGGTGGACTCTCCCACCGATATCATCTGGCAGACCATGGATGGAAACACGCCGCTCTCGCTCAGCGGATCGGCCATCGTCCGGCCTTCGGCGATCCCCGAGCGCACGTTGTAGATCGCCTTTTCAATGGTGCGGTTGCCGGCCGTTTTGGCGACGATATCCAGCGCCTCTAGGATGGCCACGCCGCTGGCCAGCATGGTGCCCATCGTCCGGGTGAACTTCGCTACCGCCACCTTGCGCAGCAGCATCCCGAACACCGGCAGCTTCAGCACGAGGGCGTCGATCGTATCGCGGCCCTTTTCGGTGGCGTAGTATTTCTTGTACGCGATCATAAACAGAATCCCCGCACCAATCAGGTACAGGATCTTGGACTTTACCAGGTCGCTCATGGCAACCACCACCTGCGTGGGGGCCGGCAGTTCGCTGCCGAAATCGGCGAACATCTCCTCGAAGACCGGGATGACGAAAACCAAAATGACGATCAGCACCATCACGGCAATGGCCAGAGTGACCAGAGGATAGGTCATGGCGCCCTTGACCTTCGCCTTCAGCCGGGCGGCCTTCTCCATGTACGCGGCCAACCGTCTCAGAATGGCATCCAGAATCCCGCCCGCTTCGCCGGCGGCGATCATGTTGACGAAGAGGTCGTCGAAGTGCTTGGGAAACTTCTTGAGCGCCTCTGCCAGGGTCGCGCCGCCTTCGACGGACTCCTTCACCTGCTTCAGCATTTTCTTGAAGGTGGAGTTGTTCTGCTGGTTGTACAGAATATCGAGGCATTGGATGATGGGCAGGCCCGCGTCGATCATGGTCGAAAACTGCCTGGCGAACAGGATGATGTCGCTTTCTTTGACCTTCGGCTGCAAAAAGCGGACGTTCTCGAACAGGTCCTTGGGTTTTTGCTTGATCCGGCTGGGCGTGATCTTCTGCCGCATCAGGCTGGCGCGGACGGCATCCTCGCTCTGCGCCTCCATCTCGCCTTTCTGAACCTTGTTCGACCGGTTTTTTCCGATCCATTGATAAACTGGCATGCGCGAATCCTCCCTGATCGACCATGAATAAGGCGGGCCATGACGCCAATCCAGGCGTTTGAATCTGTATCGGCCCGGCTTTAGAAAACTTGAGCGGTTTGAGGCCGGCCCCGCTGGTCGATGGGACCGCGGCGGGCTCTCGCGAACCACGCCGGCGGAATGCCTTTATGGTTAATAATTTCGTATTATTATACGATGCGATCAGACCGCCGGACGGCCTATTTGGCTTTCATGTGCGGATGTGGTAGTAAATCCATCTTATGCCCAGCCGGCCTGAAGACCCTCCTTGCCGGTGAACGGAACGTCAACGGATTGGAAGATGTCTTGACCCCACTCAACCCCTCCTCGAAGCTGACTGTCATCACGACCCACATCAATGCGGATTTCGATGCCCTGGCCTCGCTTTTGGCGGCGCAAAAGCTGTATCCCGAGGCGCAGGTGGTATTTCCGGGAGCACAGGAAAAGAACCTGAGAAATTTTTTCATCAGCACGATGGTGTACCTCTTCAACATGGTTGAGATCCAGGCGATTGACCTCGATCAGGTCCAGCGGCTGGTGATCGTGGACACCCGCCACATCGGCCGGATCGGCAGGCTCGCCGAGTTGATCGGCCGCCCCGATCTTGAAATCCACATCTACGACCACCACCCCGCCACCGCCAACGATATCCGCGGCGTCTTCGAGGTCTGTGAGCCGACCGGCGCCAACGTCACCCTCCTGATCGAGGCGATTCGCGCGCGGGGCCTGTCGATCTCACCCGATGAGGCCACGATCATGTGCCTGGGGCTCTACGAGGACACCGGGTCGTTCACCTATTCCTCGACGACCGACCGGGATTTTCTGGCCGCTGCCTTCCTGCTGACGAAGGGCGCCAATCTGAACGTGGTCTCCGACCTTATTTCGCGCGAGCTCAACCCGGAACAGGTGGCGCTGCTCAACGACATGATCCAGACGGCCGTGCGCTCGAACGTGAACGGCGTCGAGGTGGTCGTGACCCGCATCGCGCTCGAGAGCTACGTGCCGGACTTCGCCTTCCTGGTGCAGAAGATGGCCAAGATGGAAAACCTCGATGTCATCTTTGCGCTGGCCATGATGGAGTCCAAGATCTACATCGTGGCGCGCAGCCGGATCGACGAAGTGGATGTCGCTTCGATTCTGGCCGAATTCGGCGGCGGCGGCCATCCTTACGCCGCGGCGGCCGCAGTAAAAGGCCAGACCTTGGTCCAGGCGGAGCAGCGGCTGCTCGAGCTGCTGTACCGGAAGATCAAGGCGCGACGCTTGGCCCGGCACCTGATGTCCTCTCCAGCCATCGTGGTCGAGCCGGAGGTCCCCTGCGAGCAGGCCAATCAGATGCTGACCCGTTACAATATCAACGCACTCTTGGTCATCGAAAAAACGGGCGGCCGCGCGGAGCTGCGCGGCTACATCACCCGCCAGGTGATCGAGAAGGCGCTTTTTCACAAGCTGGGCGCCGTGCCGGTGCGCACGTACATGAACACCGAAGTGGTCACCGTCGGGCCGGAGGCCGACCTGAATGAAATCCAGAAGAAGATCATCGAAAACAAACAGCGCATTCTGCCGGTGATGGAAGGTGCGCAGATCGCCGGGGTGATCACCCGCACCGATCTGCTGAACGTGCTCGGCGGCCAGGGGCGATCCGATCCCGGGATCTCGGCCGACCCCCTGCAGGGCTCCTTCAGCCCGCGCATGCGCAACGTCACGCGCTTCATGCACGAACGGTTGCCATCGGAGCTCATGGCACTTCTGAAGGACGTCGGGGAGGTGGCCGGTTCGCTGGGCTTCGGCGCCTACGTGGTGGGCGGTTTCGTGCGCGACCTCTTCTTATACCGCAGCGACGAGGACGTCGACATCGTCATCGAGGGCGACGGCATCGCCTTCGCCCAGAAATTCGCCCGGATCTCCGGCGCCCGCATCCACACCCATGACAAATTCGGCACGGCGGTCATCATTTATCCGAACGGCTTCAAGATGGACGTGGCCTCCGCCCGCATGGAGTACTACAAGTTTCCGGCGGCCCTGCCCGTGGTGGAAATGAGCTCGATCAAGCTCGACCTCTACCGCCGGGACTTCACCATCAACACCCTGGCCATCCAGCTCAACCCGGACCGCTTCGGCCTGCTGGTCGACTTTTTCAACGCCCAGAAGGATCTCAAAGAGAAATCCATCCGGGTCCTGCACAACCTGAGCTTTGTCGAGGACCCGACGCGCGTGTTCCGCGCCATCCGCTTCGAGCAGCGCTTCGGCTTCTCCATCAGCCGCCTGACCGCCAGCCTGATTCAGAATGCCGTGGGCATGGATTTCGTTCGCGACCTTTCCGGCCGGCGGATCTTCAACGAGCTG
>Ga0114939_10003822_pt1 | contig 10290 bp, 6 predicted proteins | sample AshMeaCrysSpring_FD_87196 | JGI IMG/M metagenome (GOLD analysis project Ga0114939, IMG submission 87196) | Groundwater microbial communities from Big Spring, Nevada to study Microbial Dark Matter (Phase II) - Ash Meadows Crystal Spring | ecosystem: Environmental > Aquatic > Deep subsurface >... | reverse complement strand
CTGAGGCACCCATTAAAAGGCGACTGTCAATAAAAAAAACACCTGTCCATCGCAAAATGGTATCCTTCTTTGCAGGCTTACCACAACGGTTCCAACGACTGCCACTGCCTGATCCGCACCCGGGTTTTCTTTTCGATGTTGACCTGCAAACAGGTAACTCTGGCTTATAGACGGTTACCAGGGACCACTGCCACTATCATACGAAATTGCAAGATTAAAATTTTATCAATACAAATATGTAAATAAGCCATATCCTTTTTGATCTTTGCATTGTATGGAGAATATGCTGTAATTAAACAAATAACATTATAAAGATAAACTGACACGCTTTCTGAACTGCATTTCTGCTTTGCAATACGGAGCGCCGGGTTGAGCCAATCGAGGGTGAACCCAATGATGAACCACAAAATGGACCCATCCAATGCCGAGCAGCTGCCGAACAGCCTTTATGATCCCCGCGTTGAGTGTGATGTTCGTGGGGCCGGATTTGTCTAAAGCCGCCAAAACAACACCCCGTCCCACGACATCGTGGAGAAAGGCTTGCAGATCTGGCTGATCCTGGCCCACCGGTGCGCTTACGCCTGCGATGCCGACAAAGGCGGCATCGGAGATGCAGTCGGGCGGCTGCAGCCGCGGTCACTAGGCGGTGACGCCTGATATGCCGGGTTTCAATCTCTCCGCCAAACCCGCGGATCTCAATCAGTACCACATTAAAGCCCTGGTGGAAGCCATCCGCACCTTGTCGGACCTATTCACAAATTGATGCTCCACAACACCTTCGGATAGGGAGGAAACGATTCCATGAAATCCTTTGCAGTTTATGATCCCGGGGATTTCTACGATGAATTAGTTGATTCCAGCGGGATGCCCCGGCCCGGAGCCCGTTTGCTGGTGGAAAAAATAGAATCCCTGCCGGAAGGGGACTTGACTCTGCGTCAGAAGGCGGCCGAAGCCATGCTTCTAAAAATGGGCATTACCTTCAATGTGTACGGCCGCGACGAGGGCACCGAAAAGATCATGCCCTTCGACATCATTCCCCGTATCGTCCCGGGCAACGAGTGGAAGCAGATCGAAAACGGGCTGAAGCAGCGTACGTTCGCCCTCAACGAATTTCTTCAGGATATTTACAACGAGAAGAAAATCTTGAAGGACAAGGTTGTTCCCGAAGACCTGATCTTCACCAGCCGGACCTACCGCAAGGAGTGTGAGGGGTTCACGCCGCCCCGAAAGATCTGGTGCCATGTGACAGGCACCGACCTTGTGCGGGACCGCGACGGCCGTTTCTACGTGTTGGAGGACAATCTGCGTTGCCCTTCCGGTGTTTCCTATGTGCTCGAAAATCGCCGGGTGCTCAAACGGACCTTCCCGCAGGTTTTCGAGGCGTCGCACGTGCGTCCGGTGGACGATTACCCCACCAAGCTGCTGGAGATGTTGGAATACTTGGTCCCTCCTCATGTGCAGTCCCCCACCATCGGGGTGCTGACCCCCGGGATTTACAACAGTGCTTACTTTGAGCATTCATTTCTTTCTCAGCAGATGGGAGTGGAGCTCGTGGAGGGCCAGGATCTGGTGGTGGCCGAAGGCTTTGTGCACATGCTGACCACCAAAGGCCTCAAGCGCGTGGATGTGCTCTATCGGCGCATCGACGACGACTTCATCGACCCGGAGGCGTTCCGCCCCGACTCCCTTCTGGGGGTCAGAGGCCTCGTCGGGGTCTACAAGGCCGGGCGCCTCGCCATGGCCAACGCACCCGGAACCGGCATCGCCGACGACAAGGTGATCTATGCTTACGTACCCAAGATCATTTCTTATTACACCGGCGAGGACCCGATTCTGCCCAACGTGCCCACTTACATCTGCCGCAACGACGAGGACCGTGCCTATGTGCTTGCCCACCTGGATCAACTCGTGGTGAAGGCCGCCAACGAGTCCGGCGGATACGGCATGCTGGTCGGGCCCCACGCCGCAGAGGCGGAACGGGCGGCGTTTGCCGAAAAAATCAAGGCCGAACCGCGCAACTATATGGCCCAGCCCACGATTTCGCTCTCGCGGGTGCCGACCATCGTGGGCGACCGGCTCGAAGGACGCCACGTAGACTTGCGGCCTTATGTCCTTTTCGGCAAAGACATTTACGTGCAACCGGGCGGACTGACCCGGGTCGCCCTGGTCAAAGGCTCCCTGGTCGTCAACTCTTCCCAAGGCGGCGGCAGCAAGGACACCTGGGTACTTAAGGAAATATAGATTGGAGGAGAAAGGCCGATGCTCAGCCGGGTAGCCAACTCAATCTATTGGATGTGCCGGTACATCGAGCGGGCGGAGAACGTGGCCCGCTTCATCAACGTCAATCTCAACCTGCTGTTGGACATGCCTTCGGAAAAGGGAAAGCATTGGGAACCGCTGGTGATGATCACCGGCGATCAGCTCCTGTTCGAAAAGCATTATCGTGACTTCGGCCAGGAGGCGGTGATGCATTTTCTGACCTTCGATCGCAACTATCCCAATTCCATTCTCGCCTGCCTGGCGGCGGCCCGCGAGAACGGCCGCTCCATTCGTGAGATCATCTCCTCCGAGATGTGGGAGCATCTGAACCATTTTTATCTGGAGCTGGCGGATGCTAGGGGCGCGGCGCTTGCTTTGGAGGACCCTCACCGTTTCTTCCGGATCATTCAGATGCGCAGCCATCTGTTTACCGGTCTGATGGATTGCACCATGAGCCATGGCGAGGCTTGGAATTTCGCGCGCATCGGAATGATGATCGAACGGGCGGACAAGACCTCGCGCATTCTCGACGTAAAATACTTCATGCTGCTCCCGCAGGCGGATCTTGTGAACACGCCGATGGACAACATTCAGTGGACGGCCGTGCTCAAATCCGCCAGCGCCTTCGAGATGTTCCGCAAGCAGCAGCATCACATCACTCCGCGCAATGTGGCCGAATTCCTCATTTTCGACAGCCAGTTTCCGCGATCCATTCGCCATTGCGTTTCGAAATCCCAGGTCTGCTTGCACCGGATTATCGGCTCGTCGCCCGGATCGGCTCAGAACATGGCGGAAAAGCTGGTGGGCCGGCTTAAGTCAGAGCTGGACTATACGGATATCGACGAAGTCATCCAATTCGGCATGCATCAGTATATGGACAGTCTGCAGAAACGCCTCAACCAAGTGGATACGGCCATCGGCGGCACCTTCTTCAATCTCAAGCCGTTGGTTGAAACATCCACGGCAGAGCAATAAACCGATAGTGTGTCCCCGGTTCGATGAAAGCCATCTTCAACCGGTCATCGGTTTTCTAAGTGAGATGGCTTTTATTTTTTTCAGGCTGCCAAGGCCGCCGGCAGGCACCGTCATTCAAAGAAAGGACCAATCGTGGGAATCCAGGTAGCCCTGAATCACGGAACCTCCTATCGCTACGACCGCCGCATTTCGCTCGGGCCTCAGATCGTCCGGCTGCGGCCCGCGCCGCATTGCCGCACACCGATCCTGAGCTACTCGATGAGCGTCACGCCCAAAAACCATTTCATCAATTGGCAGCAGGACCCCTTCAGCAACTATCTGGGGCGCTTGGTGTTTCCGGAAATGACGAACGAGTTTCAGGTGGTGGTGGACTTGGTGGCGGAGATGACCATCATCAATCCATTCGATTTTTTCCTGGAACCCCACGCAGAGAATCTGCCATTCGAATACGAGGAGAAGCTCGACTCGGATTTGGGGCCTTACCTGGCCGTGGAGGCGGCGAAGGAAAATCTCGATGCTTATCTGGGCACGATCGACCGCAGCCCAAAGCCGACCATGGATTTTCTCGTCGATCTGAACCGGAAGCTGAGCCGTGAGATCCGCTATCTCATCCGGATGGAACCCAATGTCCAGAGCTGTGAGCAGACTCTCGTTCTGGGCAGCGGCTCCTGCCGCGACTCCGCCTGGCTGCTGGTGAATATTCTGCGCCATCTGGGCCTGGCCGCGCGCTTTGTATCCGGCTACCTGATCCAACTGACCCCTGACGTCAAATCATTGGACGGCCCCTCGGGACCGGACGCAGATTTTACCGATCTGCATGCCTGGGCGGAGGTCTATCTGCCCGGAGCCGGATGGGTAGGCTTGGACCCAACCTCCGGGCTTCTGGCCGGTGAGGGGCATATTCCACTGGCCTGCTCGCCCGAGCCCCAAAGCGCAGCGCCCATTACGGGATCGCTGGACGAATGCGAAGTCAATTTCAGCTACCAAATGTCGGTGCGACGCATTCGCGAAGCGCCGCGCTCCACGAGGCCTTATCCGGAGGAGGTCTGGACCTCGATTCTGGAGTTGGGAGATCAAATCGACCGCGAGCTCGAAATTGCGGACGTGCGCCTGACCATGGGCGGCGAGCCGACCTTCGTTTCGATCGACGACATGGACGGCGAGCAGTGGAACACCGCCGCCCTGGGGAAGGAAAAACGGGAGCTTTCCGAAACGCTGATCAAGAGTTTGCGTCGCCACTGGGCTCCCGGAGGGCTGCTGCACTACGGACAGGGTAAATGGTACCCGGGAGAATCCCTGCCGCGCTGGGCGTTCGGCTGTTACTGGCGCAAGGACGAACGGCCGGTTTGGGCGGACGATCGCTGGATCGCGGAGACTTCGAAAGACTACGGCTTCGGTGCGACGGAGGCCAAGGCTTTCATCGAAGCGCTGGCCGACCGTCTGGGGGTCAGCAGGAGCTATATCCGCGATAGCTACGAAGATATACTCTATCATCTGCACCAAGAGCAGTTGCTGCCGGTGAATGTGGATCCGACCGATCCCAGGCTCAAGGATCCCGAAGCCCGGGCGCGCATGGTGCAAATCTTTCAGGGCGGTCTGGGAGCGGTGGTCGGTTATGTTTTGCCGTTGCAGCATGGATCGTGGAAGAGCGGCCCCTGGCCTTTCCGGAGAAACCACCTCTTTCTTTTGCCTGGCGATTCTCCGGCCGGGCTCAGGCTTCCACTGGAATCCTTGCCCTGGGTCTCCCGGGTGGACTTTCCCCACGACCATCCGCTCGATCCCATGGCCGAGCGCGGGCCGCTGCCGGATCTGCACGCGGGGCAGCCATTCGTGAAAGGCGCGGAACCGGAAAGATTGGGGGAGGGCGTGCGATTCCAGTTCAAGCCCTTCGAAGCGCCCGAACCGATGCCCGGAGAGTCGGCCGGATGGGTGGTGCGCACGGCTTTGTGCGTTCAACCGCGTGGGGGGCGGCTTTACGTGTTCATGCCGCCCGTGGCTTCCCTGGAGGGCTACCTCGAGTTGGTGGCTGCGGTGGAAGCGACCGCCGGCCAGACCCGCACACCGGTGGTGATCGAAGGCTACACCCCGCCTTACGACCCACGCCTTAACTATTTAAAGATCACCCCGGACCCCGGCGTGATCGAGGTCAATATTCAACCGATGCACAGCTGGCGGGAAATGGTGGCCTGCACCACGACCCTTTATGAGGAGGCCCGTCAGACCCGCCTGGGCACGGAAAAGTTCATGTTGGACGGCCGGCATACCGGCACCGGCGGGGGCAACCACATCATCATGGGCGGCTCCTCACCCGCGGACAGCCCTTTTCTGCGGCGGCCGGACCTGCTGCGCAGCTTCGTCACCTTCTGGAACCATCACCCGTCGCTCTCCTATCTTTTTTCCGGTCTCTTCATCGGCCCAACGAGCCAGCAGCCGCGGATCGACGAGGCGCGGCATGACAGCCTCTATGAACTGGAGATCGCCTTTGCCGAATTGGAGCGGCAAAGCGCTCCGGAACAGCCCTGCCCGCCGTGGCTGGTGGACCGCCTCTTTCGCAACCTGCTGGTGGATGTCACCGGCAACACTCATCGGGCGGAGTTCTGCATCGACAAGCTCTATTCGCCCGACAGCGCCGCCGGGAGGCTGGGCCTGCTGGAATTCCGCTCCTTTGAGATGCCGCCGCATGCCCGCATGAGCCTGGCACAGCATTTGCTGCTGCGGATCCTTATGGCCTGGTTCTGGAAAACCCCTTACCGCCATCGGCTGGTGCGCTGGGGCAGCCAGCTTCACGATCGGTTCATGCTGCCGCAGCCCATCCGTGAAGACCTTGAGGACGTGGTGGCCACCCTGAAGGCCGCCGGATACCCGGTATCCCTCGACTTCTTCCACCCGCACTTCGAGTTTCGATTTCCCGTTCACGGCACGGTCGCCTGCCAGGGAATCGAGATGGAACTACGCCAAGCGCTGGAGCCCTGGCATGTGCTGGGCGAGGAGCCCGGCGGCGGAGGCACGGTGCGCTATGTGGACTCTTCAGTCGAGCGGCTTCAGATCCGGGTGAAAGGCATGACCGGGGACCGTCACGTCGTCACATGCAACGGTCGCCGCGTGCCGCTGCAGCCCACCCGTGTGCAGGGCGTGTTCCTATCCGGTATCCGGTATCGCGCCTGGCAGCCGCCGGCTTGCCTGCATCCCACAATCGGGGTGCATGCGCCGCTCGTGATCGATCTCTTCGACACCTGGTCGGGGCGACCTTTGGGCGGCTGCACCTATCACGTCGGCCATCCGGGCGGCCGCAATTATGACGTTTTTCCGGTCAACGCCTATGAAGCCGAAGGACGCCGGCACGCGCGGTTTGTCCCCGGCGGCCACACTCCCGGCTTTCGCGCGGACCTTCCTGCGGCCGAAACGAATCCCGAATTCCCGTATACGCTTGATTTGAGAAAGGGAATAGGTTAACTCGTGGCGGCTGTATTTCGTAACGGCACCAATGACCTGCAAGCGAGGCACCGGCAGCATGAGTGATATAAGACCGGACGATCCGGTTGCGTCCCGGAGCGAAGCGGCATCCCTGTTCGATGGGCGCTCCTTTGCCGGCGATGGGTATTGCGAGGCATTCGGGGCTGACTCCACGCTTCGGGACCACTGGCAGCCGCTGACCGCAGCGCTGGACGGCCTGGGACCTGAAGTTCTAAACAAACTTCAAGACCGGGCCAGGCGCATGCGCCACGAGGACGGTGCCACCTATAACCCGTTCGACGATCCGACCGGGAAGGGGATCCCCTGGGCGCTGGAGATCATTCCGCAGCCGATCACGGCAGCGGAGTGGAAGATCATCGAAGACGGTCTGATTCAGCGTGCCCATTTGCTGGAACAGATCGTAAAGGACAGCTATGGGCTGCAGAACCTGCTGAAGGAAGGACATCTGGCCCCCGAGCTAATCTATGCCAACCCCCATTTCCTGCGTCCCTGCCATGGCATTCAACCGGCCGGAAACCGCTTTTTGACTTTTTATGCCGCCGATCTGTATCGGGCCGCCGATGGACGGTTCCGGGTGTTGCGTGATTATGGGGCCAATCCGGCCGGAATCGGCTACGCTTTGGAAAACCGAATCGTCCAGTCGCGGGTCTTTTCCGAACTGTACCACAAAACCCAGGTTCGACGTCTGGCGCCATTCTTCCAGATCTTTCAACAAGGCATGATCCAGCGCGCCTCTCTGCGCAGGGAAGATCCAAACATCGTGCTGCTTTCCCCGGGACCGGACAGCCGCATTTACTTCGAGCATGCGCTGCTCTCCCGTTATCTGGGCTACCCGCTGGTGGAAGCCCAGGACCTTACCGTGCGCAACGGCAGGGTATTCTTAAAAAAACTGGCGGGCCTGGAGCCGGTGGAATCCATCTTCCGGCACATTGCCGACGACCAAAGCGATCCTTTTCTTTCAAGGCAACAGACGGCTGCGGGCGTGGCCGGGCTCATACAGACCTCCCGGGACCGGACGATCGACATTACCAATCCCATCGGCAGCGGTTTCGTGGACACGCCGGCCCTGCAAGCTTTCCTTCCGGCGCTCTGCCGCCAACTGATGGGGGCGGAGCTGATATTGGAGAACCATCCGATGTGGTGGTGCGGCACAGCCGAAGGGCGGGAGCATATTTTGAGCAACATCGAGCAATTCGATGTGGGCCCGGCCATGGATCGTCATCTATCGGTCACCCCGCCGCCCGAGGGCCTCAGGACCGCCATTCAGGCTGCGCCTTTCAACTTCGTCGCGCAGGAAAGGGTCTGCCCGTCAACGGTACCTGCCTGGCAGGGTGAGGGGGTCTCGAGCCGCTGCATGCTCATGCGCGTGTTCGCCTGTGCGAACGATCATGGGTTCGCCGTCATGCCGGGCGGGCTGGCCATCACCGCCCCGGATGCGGGGACACTGCTGGGGAATTGCTTCGAGATGCAGCCGAGCAAAGATATCTGGGTGCTTTCCGAGCGGCCGGTGGAACCCTTCAGCCTCATGGCCAGCCTTAAGACCGTGACGACGGTCAGGCGCAGCAGCGATCTGCCCAGCCGGGTGGCAGATCACTTGCTCTGGCTAGGGCGCTATTCGGAACGGGCCGAGGGCCTCGTGCGCATTCTGCGGTCCGTTTTTCGGCGGCTTTCGGGTGAATCCCGGGTGGGCGACATGCCTGAATTTCCTTTTCTGTTGAAACTGCTTCGAGCGCGAAATGCCATCCCCAATGCAGTCGACATCGATAACCCCATCCCGCGTTATCGGGAGTTGTCGGTTCACCTGAACGACGCGTTGCTGCAGCAAGATCGCCCTGAAAGCGTCTTCGCCATTCTCAAGCAGGTGCGAGAAGCGGCGCGCAATGTGCGCGACCGGCTTTCGTTGGACTCCTGGCGGGTGATCAACCGTTTGGAAGGCTTTGCCGACGCACCGTCCAGCGATCCGTTGGATCTCTTGGACGACATCCTGTTAACGTTGAGTTCCTTGAGCGGATTGGCCATGGAGAGCATGACCCGCGGCCTGGGGTGGCGGTTCATGGACATGGGGCGCCGCGTGGAGCGGGCCATCAACCAGACCGGCCTGATCCGAATCGGCCTGCCCCAGATTTGCGGCGGATCTCCGAGTGCGTTGGAGGCGCTGCTAGAAGTGGCCGACACCATCATGACGTATCGGGCACGCTATCGGATGACGTTTCAGCTGGAGCCCGTGCTGGATTTGCTGATCCTGGACGAAAGCAACCCCAAGTCTTTGGCATTCCAGTGCAGCCAGTTGGCCCAGCATGTCGAGCATCTGCCCGGCCAGAGCGATCGGCGCTTCGTTATCCCGGAAGATCGCATCGCACTCGAAATGCTCACCGCCGTCCGCCTGCTGGATCTCACGGCCGTCGGCTGCGAAGAAGCCGACCCTCCGACAGAGCTTCTGGCGGCATTTCTCGATTCCATCGAGGAGCGCCTGAAAAATTTCGGCCAACAGATCAGCGCCCACTACCTGAGCCGAGTCCCTGCGACGCCCCATTTCTCCCACATTTCCCATGACCCGAAGGTATGAAACATCGCGTAACCCACCAAACGATTTATCGCTATTCGGAACCGGCTTCGCTATCTCAAAACGAACTGTTGCTGCAACCCCGCCAGACCGAGACCCAGCAGGTGCTGCAGAGCCGCTTGACGATCGCGCCGGAACCTCAATACCTGCAGCAGCGCAGCGACTATTTCGGGAATACCACCCATGTTTTCATGGTACAGCATTTACATAACGAACTGGCGATTACGGCCAACAGCGTTGTGGAGACCTCGCCGTCCTTCAGCCCGAGGCCAGAGAGGACGGCCGTCTGGGAGACGGTGGTTCGGCGGCTGGCAGTTCATCAGCAGGCCGCCGAGTTCGATGCCTATCAGTTTATCTTCGGCAGTCCGTTCGTCACGATCTGTCCCGAAGCCAGCGCGTACGCACAGCCGTCCTTCCCGCCGGGGATCCCCCTGCTACTGGGCGCTCTGGATCTGGTTCGCCGAATATTCATCGATTTCAAATACGACAAGACGGCCACCACGGTGGACACCGTAGTCGACCAGATATTGGCCAGCCGCAAGGGGGTCTGCCAGGACTTCGCTCACCTCGCCATCAGCTGTCTGCGGTCGCTGGGGCTGGCGGCGCGTTATGTCAGCGGCTATCTCAAAACGTTGCCGCCGACGGGTGAGCCAAAGCTCATCGGCGCCGACGCCTCTCACGCCTGGATATCGCTTTTCGTTCCGGACGAAGGTTGGGTGGATCTGGATCCCACGAACAATGTCATTCCCAGCGAGAGCCACATCGTCCTGGCCTGGGGTCGGGACTATGGTGATGTTACGCCAGTCAAAGGGGTGGTGATGGGCGGCGGCAAGCACACGCTGTCGGTTCAGGTGGATGTGGAAGAACCATTATGACGTTAATAGACGGAAGGTTTTTGTACAGTGACAGCAAATTTCGACAACAATTGTTTGGCTGGATCCGGCAATTTGGGTCGCATAACAAATGAGGCTTAAAGACCCTTTTCGATTTGGTTCAAGTTGATAAAATCCTTTTGAGTG
>Ga0114939_10003821_pt1 | contig 10294 bp, 10 predicted proteins | sample AshMeaCrysSpring_FD_87196 | JGI IMG/M metagenome (GOLD analysis project Ga0114939, IMG submission 87196) | Groundwater microbial communities from Big Spring, Nevada to study Microbial Dark Matter (Phase II) - Ash Meadows Crystal Spring | ecosystem: Environmental > Aquatic > Deep subsurface >... | reverse complement strand
GGTGGTCAGGGCGATTGTCAGCAGGGCGTGACTTGTCTGACACATGAACTATGGAGTGATCTCAGCGATCAGATCCATCATTTCTTGTCCAACATTAGTCTGCAGGAGTTGCTGACGCGGCGTCAGGTGCAGGCGGTGTCGATTCGCCAAAGTGAAGCACAAGCTCGGCGTCGCTTGGATATTGAAGCTGGTGCCAGTGTGGCAGTAGCAAACTGAATTGAGTGTTAGGGGTAATTCATGAAGCGTCCGATCTATCTCGACTATTCTGCGACCACGCCAGTGGATCCGCGTGTGGCCGAAGCCATGATGAATTGCCTGCGCGTGGAGGGTAATTTTGGTAACCCCGCATCGCGCTCCCATTTCTATGGCTGGCAAGCCGAAGAAGCTGTTGAAGAGGCGCGTGGCCATGTGGCGGCGTTGGTGAATGCTGACCCTCGTGAGATCGTCTGGACATCGGGCGCAACAGAATCGAATAACCTAGCCATCAAAGGCGTTGCTGGTTTTTACAAGAGTAAAGGCAAGCATATTGTCACGTCGAAAATTGAGCACAAAGCGGTGCTCGATGCCTGCCGCCAACTCGAGCGCGAAGGCTTTGAGGTGACCTATTTGGATCCAGAGCCTGGGACCGGTTTGATTCACCCAGCGGCGGTGGAAGCCGTCTTGCGTGATGACACCTTGTTAGTGTCTTTAATGCACGTGAATAACGAAATTGGCACCATCACGGACATCGCTGCGATCGGTGAGGTTACCCGTGCGCGTGGCATTCTGTTCCACGTTGATGCCGCACAATCCACTGGCAAAATTGATATCGACCTCGACGCCATGAAAGTCGATTTGATGAGCTTCTGTGCCCACAAGACCTATGGTCCCAAGGGCGTCGGCGCACTGTATGTACGTCGTAAGCCACGTGTTCGCTTGGAAGCACAAATTCATGGCGGTGGTCATGAGCGCGGTATGCGTTCCGGCACCTTGGCCACGCATCAATTGGTTGGCATGGGCGAGGCGTTCCGTCTGGCGAAACTTGAGATGCATGAGGAGCAGGCACGCTTGCGCGTTCTCCGCGATAAGCTCTGGGCCGGTTTGCAAGGCTTGGAGCAAGTGTTCCTTAATGGCGATGCCAATCAGCGCATCGCTGGTAATCTCAATGTCAGCTTCAACTTTGTTGAAGGTGAGTCATTGATTATGGCGTTGAAAGAACTGGCCGTGTCGTCGGGTTCGGCGTGCACCTCGGCTTCGCTGGAGCCATCCTATGTGCTGCGCGCACTGGGCCTGAGCGATGAGCTCGCCCACAGTTCGATTCGCTTTACCCTCGGCCGTTTCACCACCGAAGACGATATCGATTTCGTGATTGGCCACGCCAGCCAAGCCGTCAATCGTCTGCGTGATTTGTCGCCCTTGTGGGACATGTACAAAGACGGCGTTGACATCAGTTCCGTGGAGTGGGTTGCGCACTAAGCGACCCCCTCATCACCAGGAGAATCATCATGGCATACAGCGATAAGGTCATCGACCACTACGAAAATCCCCGCAATGTCGGCAAGCTCGACAAGGCCGATGAGTCTGTCGGTACCGGCATGGTTGGTGCACCCGCCTGCGGCGACGTGATGCAGTTGCAAATTAAGGTCAACGAAGACGGCATCATTGAAGATGCGCGCTTTAAGACCTATGGCTGTGGCTCGGCTATTGCTTCCAGCTCGTTGGTCACTGAGTGGGTGAAGGGCAAAACCTTGGATCAAGCAGCGTCCATCAAAAATACGCAAATCGCCCAAGAACTGGCCTTGCCGCCGGTTAAAATTCACTGCTCGGTGTTGGCAGAAGATGCCATCAAGGCAGCCATCGCCGATTACCGTCAGAAGCACGGCGCGTAAGCGAGGAGTAGCGAGTGGGCATCACCCTAACAGAACCGGCGGCACGCCACGTACAAGCGTGTTTAGCTGGGCGTGGCAAAGGCGAGGGCATTCGGGTCGGTATTAAGACTTCGGGCTGCTCTGGCTTGGCCTATGTCCTTGAGTTTGTCGATGCCGTGGAGTCGGATGATCATGTCTTCGACTCCTTTGGTGTGAAGGTGATTGTCGATCCCAAAAGCTTGGCCTACCTCGATGGCACGCAAATGGACTTCGTCAAAGAGGGTCTCAACGAGGGTTTCAAGTTCACTAACCCGAATCAAAAGGGTGAATGTGGCTGCGGTGAGTCCTTCACCGTCTGAGCGGAGTGTGGTCGTGGATTTGAATACCAACTACTTCCAGCTATTTGGCTTGCCCGTTTCATTTTCGCTCGATGCTGCCGCGCTGCAACCCATGTGGCGCAGCTTGCAGCAGCAGTGGCATCCCGACCGTTTTGCGCAAGATGATGCCGCGGCTCAGCGCCATGCCTTGCAAATGATCTCTCGCATTAATGCCGCCTATGACACCCTGCGTGAGCCTGTGCGTCGCGCCAGTTATATGTTGGAGCTGGTCGGGCGCGGCAGCGAGGCAGAGCGTGTTAGCGTTATGGATACGGATTTTTTGATGGCGCAAATGGAGCTGCGCGAATCCCTTGAAGAAGCGGAGGCGCTGCATGAGCTTGATGCCATTGAGGCGGAAGCTCAGGATTGGCTAAATGCCTTATTGCGTGAATTTCCGTTGGATTACGCGGCTGAAGACTGGCCGGAAGCCACCGACTGTTTACGAAAAATGCAATTCATGTCGCGTTTGCTGGCGGAAATCCGTGAGCAACGCGAACGCCTTGAAGACGAACTGGACGATTTTTAATGGCCTTGCTGCAAATTGCCGAGCCCGGCCAGAGTCAGGCACCACACCAACACAAACTCGCGATCGGTATTGATCTGGGCACCACACATTCGTTGGTTGCCACCGTGCAAAGTGGATTGCCCCGGGTTTTGCCGGCTGAAGATGGCAGCGTGCTATTGCCGTCGGTTGTGCGCTATTTAGCTGATGGTTCAGTGGTGGTTGGTGAGGCGGCGCGCCAAGCAGCCAGCAGTGATGCCCTGAACACTTTAGTCTCCGTGAAGCGCTTTATGGGGCGTGGTCTAGAGGCGGCCGATCAGCTAGGCGATAAGTTGCCCTACGAGCTCGTGTTGCACGATAACGGCATGCCTTATTTCAATACCGTCGCCGGCATGAAAAGCCCGATTGAAGCATCGGCTGAGATTTTACGGGTGCTCCGTCATCGTGCCGAAACAGCGCTCGGTGGCGACATTACGGGTGCGGTGATTACGGTTCCGGCCTATTTCGACGAAGCACAGCGTCAAGCCACCAAAGATGCCGCCACGCTCGCGGGATTGAAGGTGCTGCGTCTGCTCAATGAGCCGACGGCTGCAGCGGTGGCCTATGGTTTAGATCAAGCGCATGAAGGTATCCACGCCATTTATGATCTGGGTGGTGGCACTTTCGATATTTCCATTCTGCGCTTGCATCAGGGGGTGTTTGAGGTGTTGGCCACCGGTGGTGACTCGGCCCTCGGCGGTGACGACTTTGATCATGCCATCGCGCGTTGGATCATGGCCGATGCTGGCATTGCGAATCCGGATGCGGAGTTGCAGCGTCGGCTTTTGCAGACCTCACGCCGTGTCAAAGAGGCGCTGAGTAGTCGGGAGTCGGTGAGCTTGTCGTTAGCGGCTGACACGACCGGAGCGCCGGCAGATTGGCAGGCGACGTTTACGCGGGAGCATTTTGAGTCGCTGATTGCGGCGCGAGTAGATGACACCTTGAAGGCCTGTCGTCGTGCACTGCGTGATGCGGGCCTGAAGCCCGCCGATTTGACGGAGGTGGTGTTGGTCGGTGGCTCCACTCGTGTGCCACTGGTGCGTCGTCGCGTCGCCGAGTTCTTTGGCAAGCCTGCGTTAGACCATCTGGATCCCGATCAGGTGGTCGCCATTGGTGCTGCGGTGCAGGCCAATATTTTGGCCGGCAACAAGCCTGATGGTGATTTGTTGTTGCTCGATGTGATTCCACTGTCTTTGGGGCTAGAAACCTACGGCGGTTTGGTGGAAAAAATCGTGCCGCGTAACACCACCATTCCGGTCGCGCGAGCGCAAGAATTTACCACCTTCAAAGATGGCCAAACCGCCATGAGCCTGCATGTGCTGCAAGGTGAGCGTGAGATGGTCAATGATTGCCGCTCGTTGGCGCGTTTTGAGCTGAAAGGCATTCCCCCCATGGTGGCGGGTGCTGCGCGGATTCGGGTGTTATTTCAAGTCGATGCAGATGGCCTGCTCAGCGTCAGTGCGGAAGAAACTACATCCGGCGTGCGTGCTGAGATTGTGGTGAAGCCCTCGTGGGGCTTGCAAGATGACGATATCTTGCGCCTGTTGCGGGAGTCGCAAGCGGCGGCCGTGCAGGACATGCAAGCACGCTCTTTGGCTGAGGCGAGGGCTGAGGCCGAGCGTTTGTGGATAGCCACTGAAGCTGCGCTCGCGCAACAGGGCGACCTGCTCAATGCCAACGAATTAGCGGAGCTAGAGAACGCCGTGGCTGGCTTAAAGTCGTTGGCAGCTAGAGACGATGCTGCGGCCATCAACGCGGCGGCGGATGCCTTAAACCACGCCAGCGAAACGTTTGCGGCCCGCCGTATGGATGCGGGGATTCGCCAAGCCTTTACCGGCAAAACCTTGACCGATTTCGAGGAGCACTGACATGCCTAACATTATTTTGCTGCCGCACCACGAAATCTGCCCTAACGGTGCGGTGATTCAGGCGGAAACTGGCGAAACGATTTGTGATGCGGCCTTGCGCCAAGGCTATGCTATTGAGCATGCCTGTGAAAAATCCTGCGCCTGCACGACCTGTCATGTCGTGGTGCGTGAAGGTTTCGATTCGTTGAATGACCTGGATGAGCTGGAAGAAGACATGCTCGACAAGGCCTGGGGTTTGGAGGCGGAGTCGCGCCTTTCCTGTCAGGCGGTGGTCGGTGATGAAGATTTGGTGGTTGAGATTCCGCGTTACACCTTAAACCACGCGTCAGAGAAACACTAATTACTGGGGTTCTCGCCAGCTCAAAGCATTGCTAGCAGTTCACCTCAGACCTCCGTATAATTCGCGCCCAAGTTCTGGTCATTGCGACCTGACACCTTTTTTCTATCTTGTGACACCGGGAGCCCACCATGGCCGTTGAACGCACACTTTCCATCATCAAGCCTGACGCTGTTGGCAAAAACGCCATTGGCGCCATTTTCAGCCGCTTTGAAGCGGCTGGCCTGAAAATTGTTGCTACCAAAATGAAGCACCTGTCGAAAGCCGAAGCCGAAGGCTTCTATGCAGAACACGCTGGTCGTGGCTTCTTCAATGACCTCGTTGCGTTCATGACCTCGGGCCCTGTTGTGGTGAGCGCTTTGGAAGGTGAAAACGCTGTGTTGGCCCACCGTGAAATTCTCGGTGCCACCAACCCGAAAGATGCCGCTCCAGGCACCATCCGTGCAGACTTTGCCGTCAGCATCGATGAAAACGCTGCTCACGGCTCGGATTCCACAACTTCGGCCGCGCGTGAAATTGCTTACTTCTTCAGCTCGCTGGAAGTTTGCCCACGTACCCGTTAAGGTTACGTTGGGCTCTGTGCGTATGTAGCGCAGAGCGGCCGTGAAAGCGGCTTGAAGATGCAAAGGCCGCACTACATGGGTACTGCGGCCTTTGTGCATGAAAAAACGGGCAAAAATGATATGACTGACGCTGTGCCTATCGATAACGTTGCTTCGCCAAAGGTCAATTTGATCGGGCTGAGTCGCGAGCAAATGGAGGCCTATTTTGCGACCCTGGGCGAGAAGAAATTTCGCGCCGGTCAGGTCATGAAATGGATTCATCAGCAGGGCGTCACCGAATTTTCTGAGATGACCAATTTGGCGAAATCGCTCCGGGTGAAGCTGGAGCAATTCGCTGAGGTTCGACCGCCAAAAGTTACGCACAAGCACTTTTCGGCCGATGGGACGCGTAAGTGGATTATTGAAGTCGCCCCTAACGCCATGGTCGAAACCGTGCTGATTCCCGATGGCGAGCGTAAGACCTTATGTGTTTCATCTCAGGTAGGTTGCGCGCTCGATTGCAGTTTTTGTTCGACCGGTAAGCAGGGCTTTATGCGAGACCTGACGCCGGCCGAAATCATTGGTCAGGTGTGGATTGCCAATCGCTCGTATCTGGATGATGGCGAGTTCAGTGGTCGCAATGCCGATGGTGAGTTGACTCGTACCCGCGCGATTACCAATGTGGTCATGATGGGCATGGGTGAACCTCTGCTCAATCTCGATGCGGTCTTGCCTGCCATGAGCTTGATGTTGGATGACTTTGCATACGGCCTGTCGAAGCGCCGTGTCACGTTGTCTACCTCGGGCGTGGTGCCGATGATGGATAAGTTTACGCAGGCGATTGATGTGTCGCTGGCGGTATCTTTGCATGCCCCCAACGATGAGCTCCGTAATGAGCTTGTGCCCATCAATAAAAAGTATCCCTTAAGCGAGCTGATGGCTGCCTGTAAGCGCTGGTTGGTTCACCACCAGGGCGGTGAAGTCGGGCGTCGCCGGGTCACCATGGAATATGTCATGTTGGCTGGCGTGAATGACCAACCGGAGCATGCCGCGCAATTGATCGAGCTGTTGCGTGATGTGCCTAGCAAAATCAATTTGATTCCCTTTAATCCCTTCCCGCATGCGCCCTATGGCAGTACGCCGCGAGCACAGATTATTGAGTTTCAAAACCAGCTGATTCGTGCCGGTTACACCTGTACTATCCGTACTACTCGTGGCGACGATATTGATGCTGCCTGTGGTCAGTTGGTTGGACAAGTAAAAGATAGAACGCGTCGTGCCGAGCGCTGGCAAGCACAGACGCGCAATAATGAAATTATTCGGGTTTAAGGCCCTGAACTTAGCGTGACTTTGAGGAATTTTCAGTGAGCTCGTCAGATGAATTGAGTGTTTCCACCTCAGGCAACAGTGCAGCCCCTACACCGGGCCAGCAACTGAAGCTGGCACGTGAGGCTTGCGGTTTGTCGCTGGAAGCCGTGAATGCTGAAACCAATCTGTCCGTAAAGTACCTGCAGGCGTTGGAGGCTGATGATTTCGGTGCGCTGCCGGGCTTGGCCTTTGCCCGTGGTTATGCTCGTCGTTATGCGCAATTGGTCAACCTCGATGGTGCGACGTTAATCGCCGAAATTGATGCATTAGCGGCAGCGAAAGGGTTGGCGCTCACGCCCGTGTTGACGACGGCTATTCCGACCGTTGAGCGTGGCAATGCCGCGATCTCTCAGGTCAATACACGAAAAGTGAGTGAACCCCCCGGTGTGGTGAAACAGCTCGCCGCGAACCTTAAGCAAGTGAATATGTCGCAGTTGTTGTCTATGGGCTCGCTGTTCTTGTTGCTCTTGTTGCTATTAGGCACTCTGTTCTGGCAGGGCAATAACGATGCTGATATCGAGCCGATGCCCGCCAACGGCATGCTGGACATTGATGCGGATATGGCTTCGTCGATGCCTCCTGAGGCGCCGGTAACACCTGCGGTGACGGCTACACCAGCACCTGTTGTGGCTGCAGCACCAGTAACAGCCGGTACGCCAAGTGTGCCTGTGGCCGAAGCAGACTCTGCGCCTGCGCAGACGGCAACGGATCCGCAAGTGATCCCCGTTACTCCCGCAGCGCCTGTAAGCGCAACGCCAGCCCCAGCACCTGTTACACCGGTGGCGCAGCCTGCGCCAGCACCTGCCCCCCAGGCGAGCACGCCTGCTCCCGCGCCATCTGCTGCTGCTCCTGTGGCAGAAGCACCAGCGGCTCGCCCGGCGCCAACAGCCACCATCAAGCCGGTGGCGCCAGTGACGGCTCCGCCGGGTATCGATAGTTTGAATTTTAGTTTTACTGGTAAATCGTGGATCAGTGTTCGCGATGCCACGGGCCAAGAGCTGGTCTATGGCTTAAAAAATGCCGGTCAAGCGGTCACGGTGACTGGGCAGGCGCCGTTCTCGATCAATATTGGTAACGTGCATGTCACGTCGTTGAGTCGTAATGGTCGTGCCGTGAACCTAAAGCAATACGCACGCGGAGAGATTGCTAGTTTCCGCTTGGCCCCGGCGGCTCCGGCCACGGCGCCAAGACCGTAAGCGTACAGAGGACTGTTTAGCCATGCATGAGTCGCCCATTAAGCGTCGTCTGACCCGAAAAATTCGTGTCGGCAACATTTTTGTGGGAGGAGATGCTCCCATCACGGTGCAGACCATGACCAACACGGAAACCTGCGATGTGGCAGCGACCGTGGCGCAAATTCAGCGTTGTGTGTCGGCGGGTGCCGATATTGTTCGTGTCTCCGTGCCCTCGATGGAGGCTGCCGCCGCATTTGGTAAAATTCGTCAGCAGGTGCCAGGCGTTCCGTTGGTCGCTGATATTCACTTCGATCATCGCATTGCGCTGGCCGTGGCTGAGCAGGGTGTCGACTGCTTGCGTATCAACCCCGGCAACATTGGCTCGGATGATAAGGTCCGAGAAGTCGTGGCGGCTGCCAGACATCACGGTATTTCCATGCGCATTGGTGTCAATGCCGGGTCTTTAGAAAAAGACCTGCAGAAGAAGTATGGCGAACCCACGGGCGAGGCTTTACTCGAGTCTGCCATGCGTCATATCGACATTCTCGATCGATTGAATTTTCACGAATTCAAAGTCAGCGTGAAGGCATCGAATGTATTCCTGACCTTGGATGCCTATCGCTTGCTGTCGGCGCAAATCGATAACCCGTTGCACTTAGGTGTGACCGAGGCTGGCGTGTTCCGATCAGGCACCGTGAAGTCAGCCATCGCCTTGGGCGGCCTTTTGCTAGATGGTATTGGCGATACCTTGCGCGTGTCCTTGGCAGCGGAACCAGAGGATGAGGTGAAAGTCGGCTTCGATATTCTCAAGTCGCTGGGTATTCGCTCCAACGGGATTAATTTTATCGCTTGCCCGAGCTGCTCCCGCCAGGAGTTTGATGTGATTCGCGTCATGAACGCCTTGGAAGCGCGACTGGAAGATGTGCGTACCCCGATGGATGTGTCGGTCATTGGTTGTAAGGTTAATGGTCCCGGCGAGGCCAAAGAGGCCGACATCGGTGTGGTTGGCGCATTGCCAAAAAGCTTGGTGTATCGCAACGGTGAAAAAAGCCATTTAATCGACACCAATAAGCTCGTCGATGAAATCGAGGCCATGGTGCGTGCCCAAGTTGCTGAAAAAGCGGCCGCTGAAGCTAAATTAATTGTTAAAGCGTCGGCCGAATAAGTCGTCGCCTGCTGAGAAACTTAATGAGCCGTATTAACGCCATTCGTGGCATGAATGACATTCTGCCCGAGGCGACGCCGCGCTGGCAGCAATTAGAGTCGACGTTACGTCAACTCATGCAGCGCTATGGGTATCGCGAGATTCGATTGCCGGTGGTGGAGCCGACGCCGTTGTTCAAGCGTGCGATTGGCGAAGTCACCGACATCGTTGAAAAGGAAATGTATAGCTTTGAGGATCGTAGCGGCGAGTCCTTAACGCTGCGTCCGGAGGGAACGGCGGGTTGTGTACGTGCCTGTTTAGAGCATGGCTTAACGCACAATCAGAGCCCCAAGCTCTGGTACACGGGCCCCATGTTCCGCTATGAGCGTCCTCAGAAAGGTCGTTACCGTCAGTTCCACCAGTTTGGCGTCGAAGCGTTTGGTCAGGCTGGGTCTGATATGGATGCCGAGCTTATTCTGCTCACGGCACGGTTGTGGCAAGCCCTGGGATTAAGCGAGGTCGTTACGCTTGAACTGAATAGTTTGGGCGAAAGCGAGGGTCGCGCCGAGTACCGAAAGGCGTTGGTGAAGTATCTTGAGCAATTCCGTACCCAGCTCGATGACGATTCACAGCGCCGCCTCACCACGAACCCGCTGCGCATTCTCGACAGCAAAGATCCGTCAACGCAAGCCATTTTGGTGAATGCGCCGCAATTAGCGGACTATTTGGATGACGGCTCACGCCAGCATTTTAAAGCCTTGTGTGACCAGTTAGATGCCTGTGGGGTACGCTACCGCGTCAATGCCAACTTGGTGCGTGGCTTGGATTACTACAATAAGACAGTGTTTGAGTGGGTGACCACCGCCTTGGGTTCGCAAGGCACGGTCTGCGCTGGTGGGCGCTACGATGGCTTGGTGGCTCAGCTGGGTGGTCAGGCTACGCCAGCGGTAGGTTTTGCGATTGGCTTGGAGCGCTTGGTGTTGTTGCTGGAGGCTGTGCATCCGGTAGCCGACACCCGCGAAGCCGACATCATGGTATTGGCCTTAGGTGAGGGTACGGCGCAGCAAGCGATTTGTTTGGCTGAGCAGCTACGAG
>Ga0114939_10003820_pt1 | contig 10295 bp, 9 predicted proteins | sample AshMeaCrysSpring_FD_87196 | JGI IMG/M metagenome (GOLD analysis project Ga0114939, IMG submission 87196) | Groundwater microbial communities from Big Spring, Nevada to study Microbial Dark Matter (Phase II) - Ash Meadows Crystal Spring | ecosystem: Environmental > Aquatic > Deep subsurface >... | reverse complement strand
GGTGTGGTGGGCGGCACGGCACCTGGGTCTTGCTGGACCACGCTGCTGTGGTCAGTCCTGGTTCTGCGGGGGAAGCACGGCGATGATCGGGTGGTCCTTGTCGATCACACCGAGCTTCGCGGCACCCCCGGGCGAGCCGAGGTCGTCGAAGAAGTCGACGTTGGCGGTGTAGTACTCCTGCCACTGCTCCGGGGTGTCGTCCTCGTAGAAGATCGCCTCCACGGGGCAGACCGGTTCGCACGCACCGCAGTCGACGCACTCGTCGGGATGGATGTACAGCATCCGCTCGCCCTCGTAGATGCAGTCGACCGGGCACTCCTCGATGCACGCACGGTCCTTGAGATCGACACAGGGCTTGGAAATCACATAGGTCACGATGGGTCCTCCGCTGGTGCTGGACGGTGCGAGTCAGCCTACGCAGGATGCTCTCAGCCGGTGCACACGACCTCCGGTGTCGGCAGGTACCGGGTGAACAGCTCCTCCCGGTCCTGGACAGCCCCGCCGCGGCTCAGGGTCCGCGTGACCACGATGTCGAACCCGTTGCTGCCGCTGGACGGCACGCAGTCCGGGCCGGCGATAACCTGACGCTGGTACGGGGTCGGGTTGAATCGGTTGCCGGTCTGCGAGTCCACCTCCCAGTACGGGGTGCTCCAGATCCGCACGGTCACCGACCCGCTGGAGCCCGGCGCGCTCGGGTTGATGTAGGCCTGTATGACCGCGCCGTGGGGCGTGTTGTTGCCGAACCGCAGGTCCCACGACCCCCACGCGACGGTCGCCTCGCGGCCGACCGGGTAGCGGTCGATGTAGAAAGAGTGGGGATGGTGCTCGACGTCGGAGAACCCGGCGAAGTGCCCGGCGTTGAACAGCGTCGTGGCCATCTGGGACACCCCACCGCCGACCCCCTCGGCAAACCTGCCGTTGTCGATGATGAACCCCTCGACGAAACCGCGGTCGGTGCGTCGCTCGCCGACGGTGTCGTTCATCGAGAACACGTCCCCGGGCTTGAGGAAGGTGTTGTTGATCAGCTCAGCGGCCCGCCCGATGTTGGTGTTGCGGTAGTCCGCGTGCGGGTAGTTGGTGGTGAACTCGGCCACCACCTGGGACACACCGCTGGCGGCCGCCTGCTCGGTGGTGAACTCGGCCAGCTGCTCGACGAGCGGCACGGTGACGGCCCGGCCCGCCCCGGTCTGGGACGCCGCCGCCAGCACGTCCTCGGCGTACGTCGAGGTGTCGGCCTCGCGACCCGTGACGGACGGGACGACGACGGGGACACCGCCCTGGAGGATGACCGAGGCGTCCTTGGGTGGGGTGCCCAGCGCGTCGAGCTGGTCGGCGGACAGCTCGAGCAGCGCGTCCGCGTCGATCTGCGGCTCGAGCACTCCCTCGTCGTCGGCGGTCATGCTGAGCACGGAGCCGAGCACCTCGGTGCTCAGCAGGCCGGTGCCAAGGTCTGATCGCAGCGGGAGGGGAGCCGACATCGCCGGCTGCGCGAACTCGCTCACCGCTCGCTGCACCTCCGCCTCGGTCACCAGGGTGGGCTGAGCCTGGACGGGCAGCGCGACGGGACCCGCGACGGCGAGGTAGGCGTCGGCCACCTCCTGCACCGACGCCTCACGGTCGACAGTGCGTCCCGGCTCGGGCAGCGTCGCCACCACCTGGCCGGCCTCGAACGCGACCGCACCCTCGACCGGCTCCCGGTCGGCGTCGTCGGCGACCTCGGCGATGGTGGCGGCCAGGGCCTCCTCGTCCACCACGACGACGGGCTCAACCGGTCCGCCGCCTCGAGAGATGGTCTCGACCAGCCGCACCGGGTCCGACGCGCCGACCCCGGCGGCCCGGACGGTGGCGGTGATGTCGACGTTGAGCCCGGACTCCGACGGCACGATCGGATAGGTGGCTTGCTGCACGAGAAGCGTCATGGGCGCGTCGGCGAGGGGCGGAAGCTGATCGACCAAAGTCGCCTCGGCCTCGTCCTGGGTCTGCCCGCCGATGTCGATCCCGAGCACCGTCGTCCCCCGCGGGACAGTGGTGCCGGCATAGAGGTAAGCGGCGAGGTAGGCACCGCCGAGAATCACCAGGGTCACCGTGACGCCGACGATCCAGCGCCAGCGCCGCTTCGGCGACGGCCTGTCCGGCTCGTCCGAGGCGGTCACCGGGGGCAGCCGCTGGTCGCTGGGCCGCCCGGGCTGACCGGGTCGGGAGGCAAGGGAGTCGGTCACGGCATCTCGGAGAGGGGACGGGGAGGGAGATCGGGTCGGGGGACGTCGGCTCCGTGCCCATCATGGTAGGCGGGAAACGGCACCACCACCCCAGCGGTGATGACCAGGGCGGTCGCACCGAGCAGCGTCAACCCGAAGGCGTCCTCGGCGACGACCAGGTCGCCCTCGGGGCGGAACTGGCTGAGCACCAGGACGGGCACCGCGAACGCCGTCCCGACCAGCAGGACCGCCACCCTCGACCCACCCACCAGCCGCGCGAGCAGCACCAGCCCGATGAGCGCTGCGCTGCCCACCAGCAACCCGAGCGGGACGTCGACACCGAGCACCTGCACCGTCGTGCGATGCACGAAGGCGGCCACCGAGCCCGCGGCGAACGCGACCACCAGCAGGACACCCGTCCCCAGCCAACGCCACCAGGGACGCGGCCGTCGGGTCGGGGTCACGCCACCCCAGCGAAGAGGTCGGTCTCCCAGCCGGCGTCGTCCAGCGGGCGCCCGGGCCTGCCGCGGGCAAGACGGTAGAACTCCAGCGACCACGCCTCCATGCCGAGATGGTTGGACAGGGCGAAGAACGGCCCGTCGACCGCGATCTGCGTGGCGTGCGCCCGCATCGCGTCGAGCTTGCGGTCGATGTAGGCAGCGCCGTCGACCCGGGCGGACACCGCCTCGTCCGGCACCACGAACGGCAGGTCGTCAACGGACGCGGCGCCGAAGAAGTCACTACCCGCAGCCTTCATCCGCTCGACACCCTCGGCGACGTACGAGCGGGGCAGGGCGTTCCAGTACACCTTGGGCACCTCCCATGCCGGGCCGAGGTCGAGCCGGTAGGACGGCACCGCGGCAAGGTCGATCGCGTAGGTGGCCACCCGGTGGGCCTGGATGTGGTCAGGGTGCCCGTAGCCGCCGTTCTCGTCGTAGGTCACCACGACCTGGGGCCGCACCTCCCGGATGATGGGCACCAGCAGGTCGGCCGCCTCCCGGAGGTCGGCACGCCAGAAGCAGGTCGGACGGTCGTTGGCCGGGGTCCCGATCATCCCCGAGTCACGGAACCGGCCGGCGCCACCGAGCAGACGGTGATCGGTGACCCCCAGCGCGGCCATCGCGGCCGCGAGCTCGCCCTGCCGATGCTCCCCGAGCCTGTCCTCGGCGTCGGCAGCCAGATGGGCCAGCGCCGGCACGAGCACCTCGCCCTCCTCACCGAGGGTGCACGTGACCAGCGTGACGTGGGCTCCCTCAGCGACGTAGCGCGCCATCGTGGTGCCGTTGTTGATCGTTTCGTCGTCGGGATGGGCGTGAACGAGCAGCAGGCGGCGACCGTCCGGGGCCACGTCCAAGGGGGGCGTACTCACCGGCGGCAGCCTATGGCAGCGTGCAGGGCATGAGCAGCACGGGCAGCGCCCCTGACCAGGGCACGCTCACCTTTCCCGCCCTGTCGGCCCGCACGATGCGCTTCACGCTGGGCATCCCCAGCCAATTCGCCATCTCACCGGACGGCGAGCACGTGCTGTTCCTGCGCGCCCGGTCGGGCACCGAGCGTGACGGGCTGCTCTGGCGCTACGACACCGCGAGCGGCGAGGAGGTGCTGATCGCCGACCCGCGCTCGCTGCTCACGCACGGCGAGGAGCAGGTCCCGGACGCCGAGCGGGCCCGCCGGGAGCGGATGCGCCAGGGCAGCACGGGTATCACCGCGTTCAGCACCGACCGGGCGGCGAGGTCGGTGGCGGTCACACTGTCGGGCCGAGTGTTCGTGATGGCCACACAGGCAGACACCGTCGTCGAGGTGCCGGTACCTGCACCCGTGGTCGACCCGCGCCTGTCCCCCTGCGGTCGCTGGCTCGCCTGGCACAGCGACGGCAGCGTGTACGTCGCCCCCAGCGACGGCTCGCAGACCGCGCACCCCCTCGCCCTGCCCGACGGCGATGCGGTCAGCTGGGGCCTGTCGGACTTCGTGCACGCCGAGGAGTTCCACCGGCTGCGCTCGTTCTGGTGGGCCCCGGACTCGACCGGCCTGCTGGTGGTCCGGGTGGACGAGTCGCCGGTGCAGACGTGGCACATCGCCGACCCCGCGCGACCCGAACGCGTGCCGACGGTGCTGCGCTACCCCGCGGCGGGCACGGCCAACCCAGTCACCTCGCTGTGGCACATCGGGCTGGACGGGGTGCGCACGGCGGTGCCGTGGGACACCGAGAGGTTCCCGTACCTCGTCGACGTCACCTGGGCGGACCAGCGACCGGCCCTGATCACCGTGCTGGATCGGCACCAGCGGCGCATGCGGATGGCCGCCTGGGAGCCGGGCGGGACGCTGAGCGTGACCCGCGAGATCACGGACGGCGCCTGGGTCGATGTCATCCCCGGGGTGCCTGCCTGGTGGGGGGAGCGGCTGGTCACCGTCGAGCACGACCGCGGCACCGACACCCGCCGGCTGCTCCTGGACGGAACGGCGGTCACGCCGCCGGGCGTGCAGGTCCGCGCGGTGCTCGACGTGACCGACGACTTCGTCCTACTGGCGGCCGGCGAGGACGGGCGGGAGGTGCGGATCGGTCGCGCGCAGGCCGACGGTCGGCTGGAGTGGGCGTCGCCGCCCGGCGCCGTGAGCACCGGCCGGTACGCCGCCGGGACGACCGTGGTCCGCACCGACACCCTGGCCGCGACGATGCCCTCGGTCCAGGTGATGCGTGAGGACGGTGCCTCGCGGCCGCTGGTCGTGCTGGCGGTCGAGCCGCCGCTGCACCCACGCCCGCGGTTTCTGAGCCGCGAGAACGCCGACGATCCCCGGGTGGCCGTCCTGCTGCCTGCGAACCGGCCCGACGGCCCGCTGCCGGTGCTGCTGGACGCGTACGGGGGTCCGCACGCCCAGCGGGTACTCGCCACGTCCCGGGCATACCTGGAGAGCCAGTGGTGGGCCGAGCAGGGCTACCTGGTCGTCGTCGCCGACGGGCCCGGCACCCCCGGCTCGCCCGGGTGGGAGCGGGCCATGGCCGGGCAGTTCGCCGAGCCGGCGCTGCGCGCCCAGGTGCGGGCGTTGGAGATGGTCGGCGAGGCGTTCGGCGAGCAGGCCGACCTGTCCCGGGTGGGCATCCGCGGCTGGTCCTTCGGTGGCTACCTGGCCGCGCTGGCCGTGCTGGAGCGTCCCGACCTGATCCACGCCGCGATCGCCGGAGCCCCGGTGACGGACTGGGCGTACTACGACACCGCCTACACCGAGCGGTATTTGGGGCTGCCCGCCGGGCACCCCGGACGGTACGCAGGCGAGTCGCTGCTGGACCGAGCCGCCGGGCTGCAGCGACCGCTGCTGCTCATCCACGGGCTCGCCGACGACAACGTCGTGGCCGCGCACACGCTGCGCCTTTCGGCCACTCTGCTGGTGGCCGGGCGGGCGCACGACGTGCTGCCACTGTCCGGGGTCACGCACACCGCGCCGCCGGAGGTGGTGGCCGAGAACCTGCTGCTGCTGCAGCGAGACTTCTTCGCACGGTGTCTTCACCCGTAGCAGAGGTGCTCGGCTACGACGGCAGGCTCTCCTCGGGGGCGACGATGACCTTCTCGGGCTCGGCGAAGTGGCAGGCCGCCGGATGCTCCACTCCCGGTCGGGGGACCAGGGCCGGCTCCTGCTGCGCGCACAGGTCGGCGGCCTTCCAGCAGCGGGTCCGGAACCGGCAGCCCGAGGGTGGGTTGACCGGGCTGGGCGGGTCACCGGTGAGCACGATGCGATGCCGGTCCTCCCGGCCCAGCGGGTCGGCCACCGGCACCGCGGACAGCAGGGCCTGCGTGTACGGGTGGGCCGGGCGCTCGTAGATCTGCTCGTCGTTGCCGAACTCGACGATCTTGCCCAGGTACATGACGCCGACCCGGTCGGAGATGTGGCGCACGACCGACAGGTCGTGCGCGATGAAGATGTAGGACAGGTCGAACTCGTCCTGCAGGCTGCCGAGCAGGTTGATGACCTGCGCCTGGACGGAGACGTCCAGTGCGCTGACCGGCTCGTCGCAGACGATCACCGACGGCTTGAGGGCCAGACCGCGGGCGATGCCGATGCGCTGGCGCTGACCGCCGGAGAACTGGTGCGGGTAGCGGTTGATGTGCTCCGGGTTGAGCCCGACCACGTCGAGCAGGTCCTTCACCCGCTGCACCCGGTCACCCTTGGGCGCGACCTCGGGATGGATCTGGAACGGCTCGCCGACGATGTCGCCAACGGTCATCCGCGGGTTGAGCGAGGTGTACGGGTCCTGGAAGACGATCTGGATCTGCCGGCGCAGCGCCTTGAGCCCCTTCCCCTTCGCCGCGAACAGGTCCTCGCCGTGCAGCTGGGCGTGCCCGGAGGTTGGTCGCTCTAGGACGGTCAGCACCTTCGCCAGGGTCGACTTGCCGCAGCCGGACTCGCCGACGATGCCCAGCGTCTCGCCGCGGTGCAGCTCGAAGGAGACCCCGTCCACCGCCTTGACCTCGCCGACGTGCTTCTTGAAGACCACACCCTTGGTGAGCGGGTAGTGCTTGACCAGGTCCTGCACCGAGAGGACCACGTCACTGCCGAGAGCCATGCAGCACCTCCTCGTGGAAGTGGCACGCCACTGCGCGGGTGCCCGACAGCCGCTCCAACGCCGGCGGCGGGTCGGCACGGCAGACGTCCTGGGCATAGGCGCAACGCGGGTTGAACGAGCAGCCGGGCGGCACCCGAATCAGGTTCGGCGGCAGGCCCTTGATCGCGTACAGCTCGGCGCCCTTGGCATCCACCCGTGGGATCGACTGGAGAAGTCCCTTCGTGTAGGGGTGGGCGGGGCGGTGGTAGATGTCGTAGACCGGGGCCTGCTCGACGATCCGGCCCGCGTACATCACGGCGATCGTGTCGGCGACGTCGGCGACCACCCCGAGGTCGTGGGTGATGAGGATGAGCGCCATGTTCCGCTCGCGCTGCAGGTCGGCCAGCAGCTCCATGACCTGAGCCTGCACGGTGACGTCCAGCGCGGTGGTCGGCTCGTCCGCGATGAGCACCTCCGGGTCGAGCGCGATCGACATCGCGATCATGATGCGCTGGCGCATCCCGCCGGAGAACTGATGGGGGTAGTCGTTGACCCGCTGCTTCGCCGCCGGGATGCGCACGAGCTCCATGAGCTCGACGGCCTTGGCCATGCCGTCCTTCTTGCTCATCCCGCGATGCACCCGGAACATCTCGGCGATCTGCCGACCTACCGAGTACACCGGGTTGAGCGCGCTGAGCGCGTCCTGGAAGATCATCGCGATCGACTCGCCCCGGTAGGTCCGCCGCTCCTTGTCCGGGAGCTTGAGCAGGTCGGTGCCCTTGAACCGCACCGACCCCCCGGTCACGAAGCCCGGCGGGGTGTCGAGGATGCCCATGATGGCTTGGGCTGTCACCGACTTGCCGCATCCGGACTCACCGAGCACCGCCAGCGTCTCCCCGGCGTCCACGGTGTAGCTGACGCCGTTGACCGCCTTCGCCACGCCTTCGCGGGTGCGGAACTCGACCTGCAGGTCCTCGACGACCAGGACGGGTTCGTCGCCCGTGCTCTCCGACCCCGGCTCGATGGTCACGTCCGTCGCTGTCATGCATCCACCTACCGCAGCTTCGGGTCGAGGGCATCGCGGACGGCGTCGCCGAGCATGATGAAGGCGAACACCGTGACCGACAGGAACAGCGCGGGGAAGAACAGCATGTGCGGCGACGTGCGCACGTACGTGGCGGCGTCGTTGATCGCGATCCCCCAGGAGATGACGGGTGGCTGCAGACCGATGCCGAGGAAGCTCAGGGTGGCCTCGGCTCCGATGTAGGCGCCGAGGGAGATCATCGCCACCACGATCACCGGCGCCAGCGAGTTCGGGAGCACGTGACGCGTGATGACTCGGTTCGAACTGGCCCCGAGGGCGCGGGCAGCCTGAACGTAGTCCTGATTCTTCACCTGGATCACGCTCGAGCGCATGATCCGCGCGAGCTGGGTCCACCCCAGGATGGCCAGGGCGAACACCACCTTGCCGATGACCACCAGCTCCGGCGTCTCCGCCGTCGACGGGAAGGCGGTCAGGAGCAGGATCGAGCCGAGCAGCAGCGGCAAGGCGAGAAAGATGTCGGTGATGCGCGAGGCGATGCTGTCGGTCCAGCCGCCGAAGAAGCCAGAGACGATGCCGATCAGGCCTCCGATGACCATCACTGCGGCGGTCGTGAAGATGCCCACCAGGATCGACGCCCGGGCCCCGTAGATGGTGCGGGCGTAGACGTCGCATCCCTGCAGGTCGTAGCCGAACCAGGCTTCGGACGACGGCGGCTGGCGGGAGTTCGAGAGTGAGCACGACCGGGGGTCGACACTCGTGAACAGCTGAGGGAACGCCGCCATGACGACCAACACCAGCACGAGGATGGTGCCGATGATGAACAGCGGGTTGCGCCGCAGGTCTTCCCAGGCGTCCTGCCACAGCGAGCGTGGCTTTCCGACGTCACCGACAGGCAGGGCGCTCTCCTCCGCCGTCACACCAGGAAGCGCGATGTTCTGTGCGCCGGCGCGCATGAACTCCTGGCGGATCTCCTGCTGGTCCGGCGTGCCCGTGCTGGTGGGGTCACTCATAGCGAATCCTCGGGTCGAGCACGCCGTAGAGAAGGTCGACGAGCAGGTTCACGATCAGGAACACGATGACGATGAACGTGATGGCCGCCGTGACGGTCGCCCCTTCTCGGGTCTGGATCGAGCTGAACACCAGCCCGCCGATCCCCTTGATGTTGAAGATCCCCTCCGTCACGACAGCTCCCCCCATCAGCGCACCGAAGTCGATGCCGATGAAGGTGACCACCGGGATCAGGGAGTTCCGCAGCCCGTGCCGGACCACCTGCGAGCGTGGCAGTCCCTTGGCGGTGGCCGTACGCACGTAGTCGGCCCGCATGTTCTCGGCCAGCTGTGTTCGGGTGAGCCGGGCGACGTAGGCCAACGAGACCGACGCCAGCACGAGCCCAGGCAGGATGAGATCTGACCACGGCGCACCTGTCCCCACCGTGGGCGGGAACCAGCCCAGCTGAACACCGAAGATGTACTGGGCCAGGTAACCGATCACGAAGATCGGGATCGAGATGACGACCAACGTCGACAGCAGGACGAGGTTGTCGATGAAGCTGCCGCGTCTCAGCCCCGCGAGCACGCCGGCGATGATGCCGATCACGATCTCGACGGTGATGGCGATGATCGTCAGCTTCAGCGTCGGCGGCAGCGCCACGGCAAGCTCATCGATCACCCGGGTGCCTCGGAACGTGTCCCCTAGGTCCCCGGTCAGCAGGTTGCCCATGTACTTGACGTACTGCACGATCAACGGGTCGTCGAGGTTGTACCGCGCAGTCTGCTCGGCGACGTAGGCCTCGGGACAGGGACGGTCGCCGCACTTCCCTGCGAAGGGATCGCCGGGCAGCGCCCACACCGCCGCAAAGATGAGGAACGTCGTCCCGATGACGACCGGGATCATCTGGAGCAGTCGGCGGATCGTGTACTGGCCCACTTACGCCTCCCACTCCAACGGCGGCTACGACACCCTAGCGAACGATCGTGCTGCGTGTACCCGCCGAACCCCGGAATGGTGTGGGCCTGCTCGCCCCTCACGGGACGGGCAGGCCCACACCATGACCCTCGGTCAGCCGGCGACGCGCAGGCTGGCGAGGTCCGTGCGCCCGAAGGCGTTGAACTTCACCTCGGCGATGTTCTCCGACCAACCGGCCACCAGTCCGGAGTACCAGAGCGGGATGACCGGCAGGTCCGCGGCGAGCACCGCCTCCGCCTGCTGGTAGATCTCGTTGGCCTCCTCGATGGAGCCGGCCTCCCCGGCCTCGTTGATGAGGCTGTCGAACTCCTCGCTGGAGTACCCACCGTCGTTCGAGCCTGCCGTGGTGGTGTACAGCGGGGAGAGGAAGTTCTGGATGTTCGGGTAGTCCATCTGCCACCCGGTCCGGAACATGCCGGTCATCTCGTCGGCGTTGATCGAGGCGCGCAAGGTGGCGAAGTCCACCACCGGGGTGGCCACGCACTCGATCCCGAGAACCGCGTTGATGCTGTTGCAGGCGGCCTCGGTCCACGCCTTGTGGTCGCCGTCG
>Ga0114939_10003819_pt1 | contig 10295 bp, 7 predicted proteins | sample AshMeaCrysSpring_FD_87196 | JGI IMG/M metagenome (GOLD analysis project Ga0114939, IMG submission 87196) | Groundwater microbial communities from Big Spring, Nevada to study Microbial Dark Matter (Phase II) - Ash Meadows Crystal Spring | ecosystem: Environmental > Aquatic > Deep subsurface >... | reverse complement strand
TCACCGTCATCCGGACCGTGGAAGGGGCTTCGCTGCCTTCGTTCACCTGCGTGAGCTGCTGGGTTGACCCCTCGAACGGCCCCACGATCTTCAACGCAACCTCGAGCGGGGCGCTCCCGCGCGAGTCGCCTGTAGCGGCACTCCCGTGCGGCTGCGACAATCGCGCGCCTCAACGCCCTGAGGGCCCTCGTGCCGTCGATCGTCCCTGCCGTCCCCACCGCGCATTCCAGACCGACCCCCCGAGCACCCCTCGAGCGCTTCCTACAGCTCTTCACGGACGTCCGTGACGGCGAGGGGCCGCAGCTCCTGCTGCTCACGTTGAACGTGTTCCTGATCCTGACGGCCTATTACGTGATGAAGCCGGTGCGCGAGGCGCTGATCCTCGCGCAGCCGGGAGGCGCGGAGATCAAGAGCTACTCCATGGCGCTGCAAGCGGTGCTGCTCGCCTTCGCGGTCCCGGCCTACGGAGCGCTCGCGACACGGTTACCGCGCCGACCGCTCATCAATGTCGTGACCGCGTTCTTCATCGCGTGCCTGCCGCTCTTCTATATGGCAGCCCAGGCGAAGCTCCACGTCGGCGTTCCGTTTTTCCTCTGGATCGGCGTGTTCAGCCTGATGGTGATCGCGCAGTTCTGGGCCTACGCGAACGACCTCTATACGCCGGAGTCCGGGAAGCGCCTGTTCGCGCTGGTCGCGTTCGGTGCCTCGTCGGGGGCGGTCTTCGGCAGTCTCATCTCCGGGCATCTGATCGGCGTCCTGGGCGTCCACGCGATGCTCCTCGTCGCCGCCGCCATCCTCGCGGCCAGCCTGATGCTCTTCAATCTGATCGACGCGCGCGCGCGCTCGACCGCGGCCGCCCCCGGGCGCAATAAGGGTGCAGAGGTGCCGATCGGCGGCGGAAACGCCTTCGCGCTCGTGTTCCGCAGCCGGCACCTCCTGCTCGTCGCCGCGCTCGTCTTCCTGTTGAACTGGGTGAACGCGACCGGCGAGTACATCCTGTCCTCGATCGTCGCTCGCGCGGCCGAGGCCGATGTCGCCGCCGGGAGGCTCGCGCCGGAGAAGGAAGGGGCGTTCATCGGCGCGTTCTACGCCGACTACTTCCAGGTCGTGAACATCACCGGCATGCTGCTGCAGCTTTTCGTCGTATCGCGCCTCGTCAGGTATCTCGGCGTGCGCGTCGCGGTGTGCATCCTGCCGGTCGTCGCGTTCGGCAGCTACGTCGTCGCCGCCCTCATCCCGTCGCTCGCGATCATGCGCTGGGTCAAGACGGCCGAGAACTCCGTCGACTACTCGCTCCAGAACACCGTGTCGCAGATGCTTTATCTGCCGACGACACGCGAGGAGAAGTACAAGGCGAAGCAGGTCACGGACACCTTCGTGGTCCGGGCCGGCGACGTGCTCTCGTCGGCCACGGTTTTCGTGGGAACGTCCCTTCTCACCCTCTCAGTCTCGCAGTTCGCGATGATCAACGTCGCGCTCGTCACCTTGTGGTTCGCCGTCGCGTTGCTGCTGGGCCGCGAGTTCCACCGGCGCACCACCGCGATAGCCGCTGCGAAGGTATGACGGACGCGACGCGCACGGCGAGCCCGCGCTTGTTCGCCCGCTGGAACCGGCTCGGCCTGTCGACCCAGATCATCATCGGGCTCGCGCTCGGCATTCTCGTGGGGCTCTTCTTCGGCGAGCCGGCCGCCGCGCTACAGCCGTTGGCCGACGTCTACATCCGCCTGATGCAGATGACCGTGCTGCCGTACCTGGTGCTCACGCTCGTGATCGGGCTCGGCCGGATGGAGGCCGCGGAAGCGAAGCGGCTCGCGGCGCGCGGCAGTCTGCTTCTCGTTCTGTTCTGGGCCGTGGCGCTTGCTGTGGTGGGTCTCACGCCGCTCGCGTTCCCGGTCCTGGAAAGCGCGTCGTTCTTCAGCACGTCGCTCCTTGAGCCTCATCAGCCGCTCGCGCTGCAGGAGATCTACATCCCGTCAAACCCGTTCAACGCCATGGCGAACGCGGTCGTCCCGGCGGTCGTGCTGTTCAGCTGCGCTCTGGGTGTCGCGCTCATCGGCATCGAGAACAAGGGAACGCTGCTCGCGAACCTCCGCATCCTCGAGCAGGCCGTGGTCAGGGTGACCCGGTTCGTCATCTCGCTGACGCCGCTCGGCGTGTTCGCGATCGCCGCGGTGGCGGCTGGGACGCTGGATCTCGCGACCCTCGCGCGGCTGGAGGTGTACCTGGTCAGCTTCGCCATCGCCGCCCTTCTGCTCACCTTCGTCGTGCTGCCGCTGACTGTCGCGGCGCTCACGCCCTTCAAGTACGGGGACGTATCTCTGTCGCCCGCGACGCGCTGCTCACCGCCTTCGTAGCGAACAGCGTCTTCATCGTCCTGCCGATCCTCGTGGAGCGCGCCAGGGGCCTGATGGAGCGCAACCAGCTGCGCAACCCGGATGCCGACTCGGCGATCGAGGTGCTGGTGCCGCTCGCGTTCACGTTCCCCAATGCCGGGAGGCTGCTGACGCTGCTGTTCGTCCCCTACGCGGCCTGGCTCTCGGGAAGTCCAATCGAGGCCGGCGGTTATGGCGTGCTCTTCGCCGCCGGACTGCCCGCCTACTTCGCGAAGGCCCAAGTCGCGCTGCCGTTCCTGCTCGACCTGGTTGGCGTCCCCCACGATCGCTTCCAGCTCTACATCCCCACGACCATCGTCACGGGGAAATTCGACTCGATGGTGTCGGCGATGGCCGTGCTTGCCTTCGCGCTGGTTGGCGCGGCGGCGATGACGGGATTCCTGCGGGTCGCGCCGATGCGTATCCTGGCCACGGCAGGCATCGTCCTCGCGGCGCTCGTCGGGTCCATCGCTGGCACAGGCGCACTGCTCGCGGCCATGACCGACACGAGCTACCGCAAGGGCGAGGCACTGCAGCGGATGCAAACGTCGGGCGCGCCTTCGAACGCCATCGTTCACAAGGACCAGGCTTCGGTGCGACCCGATCCGCCGGACAGTAGCGTGCCGACGCTCGAGCGCATCCGGGCGCGCGGTACGCTGCGGGTCGGCTACGATCCAGGCAACCCGCCGTTCAGCTTCTTCAACGCCAGCGGCGAGCTCGTCGGCCTCGACGTCGAGCTCGCGCAAGGACTCGCCGAGGCACTCGGTGTGCAAGCCGAGTTCATCCCGATCGCGTGGCCGCAGCTCTCCGCGGCACTCGCCGGCAACGTCATCGACGTGATGCCGGGCGTCTGGTATCGCCCGTTCTGGTTCTCTTCCGTGCGCCTGTCCGAGCCTTATCACATCGGCACCATGGCGCTCGTCGTGCGCGACGAGCGGCGGCACGAGTTCGCGAGCATCGCAGACCTGCGTCGCAGCCGCGGGCTCAGGATCGGCGTGCCGCTCGACACGAACCAGGTGCGCGCGAGCATCGCGCACTACTTCGCGGACGCGGATGTGGAGTTCGTCCCGCTCAAGACGAACGCCCCCTTCTTCGAAGGCCGCCAGCCGGAGCTGGACGCCGTGCTCATGCCGGCCGAGAGTGGGTCGGCGATGACGCTCCTGCATCCGCAGTACAGCGTTGTGGTGCCCGAGCCCGCCCCGGTCCGGATCCCGACGGGCTTCGGCACCGCGCTGCACTCCGGCGACCTCGTCGACGCGATCAATCAATGGATCGTCTTCGCCAAGAGCGAGGGCTCGATCCAGCGCGGCTACGACTACTGGGTGCTCGGCAAGGGTGCCGAGAAGCCCGGCCGGCGCTGGTCAATCCTGCGCGATGTGCTCGGCGTGGGTCGTTGAGCCGCGCGGCAAACAAGACAACGTACGAAGGATGTGGACTCCATGAAGCAACAGCCTCCGCAGCGCGCGCGCCATGCGCGCCTTTACGCCATCGCGCTGGCACAGGTGGTCGCGGCCGGGTCGTCGGCAATCGCGGCCGGCCAGGGCACGGACAAGACGGCCGAGTACGGACAGTGGATCGCGCAGATGAAGGCGAGCGACCGCGGGCCGTTCTCCGCCATCAGGTGGTTCTGCAAGGACGGCCGCGTACTCCAGCCGAAAGACTACGCCTGCGCCGCGAAGGGCGAGGGGTGGCAGCACGGCGAGTGGAGCGACCGCACGAAGCAGCTGCGCTCCGATGGCTACAAGGTCGCCAACGTGCTGGCGGGGATCGACGCGCGACAGGCGATCGCGACGCCGGACTTCCCCGACACCTACGCCCAGCTGCTCGTCGAGAAGTTCCTCGTCGGCGCCGACGACGGCTGGATCCTGCGCCGCGCGCAGTTCTATCGCGGCGCGCTGCAGGAGGAGGACGAGCGCGAGGGTGCACGCAACCTGCTGCTCGCGATGGTGATGAAGCCGGAATGGATCGGCTACCGTTACGTGGCCTTGCGCGCCGGTGCGCAGCTCCTGCCGCACGGGCAGGACACCGCGTCAGCGCAGAAGGTGCGGCAGATGGCCGCAAGCCTGGCCGATGCCGACCCCGGCTTCCAGACGCTGCGCGCCAAGATTCACGGCGCCCCCGAGGCGTCGGACGCGGCGCGAGTGCGCGAGTACGCGCAGGGCGTCAGCGCCGGCGAGCAGCGTGTGCGCTACCAGGCGCTTGCCGCCGAGATCGACCGGGTCTATCAGCCTCGGCCGTTCGCCGACACCCTGGAGGAGGGCACGCGCGCGCTTGCGAGGGAACCCGCGCTGCAGCTCATCCTGCGCGATTCGAGCGCCGCCTACGCGAAGGACCCGAGCGACGCCAACCGCTATCGGGTGACCGCCCACCTGCTCGCATCGCTTCGCGCCGCGATGCCGCAGATCAAGTCCGCGGAGGACCGCCTGCGCGCGCTCGACCTGTCGCTCGCGACCGAACAGGAGAACCTTCGTCTCGCCAGCCAGCTGCGCGACCGGATCGGCAAGACCTCGCGCAGCCAGGACCTGTTGCTGCTGCGGGCCGCGGCCGACTCCGCCTATGGGACCGGACTGCTGTCCGATCGCGAGATCCATTCCCTGGGCCAAACGTTCGACTCCCTGGCTGCAACCGAGGTGCCGCTCAGGACCTATCTCGACGGCCTGCGCTACCTCGGCGTCGTGCCGGGCTGGGGGACGCAGCAGCTGCGGCTCCAGTTCGGCGAGGCCATGGACAAGCTGGGCGAGGTCGAGCCGAAGGCCGAGCTCTTCGTGCAGGACCAGCTCCGCGGAAGCCCGCTGCTCTTCTATTCGCAGATCCTCGACGCGCTCAACCGCGATGCGAACCGGCTGGCGGGCGTGCAGCACCAGCTCTTCGGCCAGGACATCGGCGCGGGCCTGAACGCTCTGAATCCGGGCCTTGCGCGCGGCGTGCTCCGCGCGAACCCGGACATGAAGCACATCGAGTCCTTCACCGCCGACGGCATCTACCTGCTGCCGGAGACCGTTGCCGACCTGCCGCCGCTCGCGGGCATCCTCACGGCAGGCGCGGGCAACCCGCTCTCGCACGTGCAGCTCCTCGCGCGCAACCTGGGCATCCCGAACGTCGCGGTCGATGCCTCTCTGCTGCCGACGCTGCGCGGAAACGACGGCCGGCGCATCGTGCTGGCCGTGAGTCCCTCGGGCCGCGTCGAGATCGCCGACGACGGACCGCGATGGGACGCCGTCTTCGGGAAGGAGCGGAAGCCCGATGCGAACGTCATGTTTGCGCCCGACCTGGAGAAGCTTGACCTCTCGCAACGCAGCTTCGTGAGCCTCGACAGCCTGCGTGCGCGCGATTCGGGCCGCATCGTCGGGCCGAAGGCGGCGAAGCTGGGCGAGCTCAAGTCGCGCTTTCCCGATCGCGTCGCGCCGGGCGTCGGCATTCCGTTCGGGCTCTATCGCGCGGCCGTGCTGGACCGACCGTACCGCGACACCGGCAAGACGGTGTACGAGTGGATGGTGGCGAGCCTCCGGAACCTGGAGGCGTTGCCGCCCGGCTCGCCCGAGGCCGCCGACCAAGCGGAGAAGCTACGCGCGGAGATCTACTCGACCATCCGCAACACCGATCCGGGCCCGGAGTTCAGGAAGCAGTTGCGGGCCGCGATGGCGAAGGAGTTCGGCGCCGATTTCAAGGGCGGCGTCTTCGTGCGATCGGACACCAATGTCGAGGACCTCCCGGGCTTCACCGGCGCCGGGCTCAACCTCACGCTCTTCAACATCGTCGGGTTCGAGAACATCGTCAAGGCCATCCAGGAAGTCTGGGCCTCGCCCTATACCGCCCGCGCGTGGGCGTGGCGACAGTCGCACATGAAGGGGCCCGAGCACGTCTATCCGGCGGTGCTGCTGCTGAAGACCGTGCCCTCGGACATCTCCGGCGTGATGATCACCCAGGATGTCGAAACCGGGAATCCGGGCGTGCTCTCCGTCGCGGTGAACGAGGGGGTCGGCGGCGCGGTGGAGGGACAGGCGGCCGAGTCGGTGCGGATCGACCGCAATTCGGGTGACGTGCGGCTGATGGCCGCCGCGACTGCGCCGCGACGGATGGTGCCGCAAGCGAACGGCGGGATCGCGAAGCTGCCGGTCTCCGGCCGGGAAACGCTCCTGACTGGGGCAGAGGCGAAGCAGCTCGTCGCCTTCGCCGACGAGATCCCCCGGCAGTTCCCCCAGCTCGGCGAGGACGGCAAGCCGGTGGCGGCCGATGTCGAGTTCGCCTTCGTGGATGGCAAGCTCTGGCTGCTGCAGATCCGGCCCTTCAACGAGAGCCGGGAGGCACAGTCGAGTGCGTATCTTGCGCAGATGGACCAGGCGCTGGCGAAGAACATTGACCGCCGCGTCGACATGAACGAAGCGCCGCGATGAACCTCGGCCCGCTGCTCTGCGCCCTGGCGTGCGCTGCAACCGCGCTCGCTCCCGCTCCGGCGAGCGCCTATCCGCTCGACGCCTACTCGGAAACCGGGATCCGCCGCATCGAAGGCAGCCGCCTCGCGAACGACGGCATCGTGAAGGACGTGAAACAACCGCCCGGGGCCCTGCTGGCACTGAAAGACGTGGATCTGCGCCTCCTCGGACAGACCTTCGACCTGCCGCCGCCCGACCCGGCGTTCACGCGCGAAGTCACCGGGATTCTCAGCGGCAGCATGGACGCCTACGGCCTCGCCGTGCTCGACCTCACCGACCCGGCGAAGCCGCGCTACGCCGAGCATCGGGGCGACTACAAGCAGAACGTCGGCAGCGTCGGCAAGCTCGTGGTCGTGCTCGCGCTGTTCCAGGCGCTGGCGGACGCCTACCCGAACGACCTCGAGGCGCGCAAGCGCATCCTGAGAAACACGATCGTCACCGCCGATGGCTTCTCGCAATCGGACCACCACACCGTGCGCATCTTCGATCCGAATACGAAGTCGCTCACGCGTCGCACGGTGCAGGTCGGCGATCGAGCCTCGCTCTACGAATGGCTGGACTGGATGCTCTCGCCGAGCTCGAACTCGGCGGCAGGCATGGTGATGAGCGAGGCGATGCTGCTGCGGCAGTTCGGCACCGCCTACCCGCCGTCGGAAGCGGAGATCCAGCGCTTCTTCGGCGAGACCCCGAAGAAGGACCTCACCGCGCTCTTCGAGAAGACCTTCTACGAGCCGGTCACGCGCAATGGCCTCGACCTGAACCTGCTCCGGCAAGGCAGCTTCTTCACCGCCACCGGAAAGCGCAAAGTCCCCGGTCCCGGCGACAGCTACGGAACCGCGCGCGAGCTGATGCGCTACCTGCTGCGCATGGAGCAGGGGCGGCTCGTCGACGAGTTCTCGAGCCGCGAGATCAAGCGGCTGCTCTACGTCACCGAGCGACGCATCCGCTATGCATCGTCACCGGCCCTCGCCGAGGCGGCCGTCTACTTCAAGTCGGGCTCGCTCTGGGAATGCGCCCCCGAGTCGGGCTTTGTGTGTCGCGAGTACGCGGGGAACGTCAAGAACTACATGAACTCGACCGCGATCATCGAGTCCCCCGCGAACGGGCGGCAGGTCTACTACATGAGCACGCTCGTGACCAACATCCTGCGCAAGAACTCGGCGGCAGAGCATCAGGCGCTCGCGACAAGGCTGCAACAGCTCATCGCGAAGGACCACGGTATGAAGTAACTCCACCCGCTCCAGGAATCCCTATGAAAACGTCGATCCCATCTTGCTCGCGCCGCGCCGCGGCCGCAGTGCTGGCAGGACTGCTCGGCACCGGGCTCGCGCACGCCGATACCGTCCAGGCGCGCTGCGACATCTATCCAAAGGGCGAGGACCGCGCCTCGGCCGTCGTCCGGTGCACGTTCTCGCAGCGCCAGGGTTACGTGACGATCGATCGTGCCGACGGCGTTCGGCACGAGCTCAGCCCGAAGGGCGATCAGCCCGGCACATACGTCGACGAGAAAGGACGGCCTGCCTACCGCAACCGGGGGCTCGGCAGTCTCGGTCAGATCTACCGGCTTGCCGATCAATCCATCTTCGTGTACTGGAGCACCGCGGGGCTCCCGGGCGCCGCGTCCGCACCCGCCGCGAAAGGTGGGGCGGCGGCCCGCGCGACTGTCATGCCGAAGATTCCGGCACCCGAGGTGCCCTTCGACAAGACGTTCACGCTGCAGGGCATCAGCTTCCGCGTGAAGTCCGCGAACAACGCCTCGGTCAACGCGCTGGAGATCATCCCGAGCGGGCTCGAGATCGACAACCGTCCGATCACGCGGCAGATCGACGGCGCCGTCACCGGCGCAGAAGTGGCGGACCTGAACGTCGACGGCTCGCCCGAGATCTACGTGTATGTCACGTCCGCAGGAAGCGGGTCCTACGGGTCGCTCGTGGCGTACTCGGCGAACCGCCGCAAGTCGCTGAGCGAGATCTACCTTCCGCCGGTCGCCGACAACAAGGCGGCCTCGAAGGGCTACATGGGGCACGACGAGCTCGCCGTAGTCGAGACCACCTTCGTTCAGCGCTTCCCGATCTACCGGGATGGCGACGTTCAGGCGAAGCCGACCGGTGGCACGCGGCAACTGCAGTACAAGCTGGTGCCCGGCGAGGCCGGGTGGGTCCTGAAGCTCGACCGGACGGTCGAGTACTAACGGCTCAGCGGCGGGCGGCGAACTGTGAAGAAGGTACGACGAGATCGTGCATCGGTGCCGCGAGGCGCACCAGCCAATCGCCGCCGTCCTTGTGATGCGCCAGTCCCACTATCACGAATTTGTGGGGGCCAGCCTCCACGAGCACGCTGTCGGCGTGGAAGGCCTGCCAGGTGCCCGACTTCCTGTAGATCTCGACGCCCGGCCGGCTCTCGAGTCCCTTCACGAACTTGTGCCGGATCCCGGGCTGCGAGAGCACCTGCTTCATCAGCGGGGTCAGCTCCGGGCCGACGAGCCGCTGGCTGTCGAGTAACCAGTAGAAGCGCGCGACCTGGAAGGCCGTCGCGCCGCGGGAGAGGTTGCGCACCGGGTCGCGCTGGTAGGCTTCCTCGCGTCCGTAGCTCTTGCCGACCCACAGACCGCCGTGGCGCTTCGGGTCGTAGAGCGCGATGGCGGGCGATTGCAGGATCTCGAGCAGCCGCTGCCTCCCGACCCAGTCGAGCACCCGTGTGGCCGCCTCATTGCTCGAGAAGCGGATCATCTTCGTCATCTCCGCCATGCGCTCGTCGTCCAGTGGGAAGCGGCCGCGCGCGGCCTCGACGAACGCGCCCACCAGGATGGCGATCTTCGGCAGGCTCGCGGCGTAGACCATCGTATGGCCGTTCAGCATCGCGAGTCGCGGGGCCTCGCTGTCGGAGAGATCGACGAGCGCGAGCGAAAGACGGCCTGCGTCGACCTCTCGAGCGAGGCCGAGGTCGCGAACGACGGCCTCGAGGCCGCGCTGCAGCGCTGGATCGATCGTGTCGTCAAGCTCGCGGGCCGCACCGCGATCGGCGGCCGTCGCGGCCGACGCCACGAGGAGCGCGGTGCTCAGGAACAGGCGAGCGAGTCGGCGAAGCAGGTTCGAGACGGTCACCGGGCGCGGGGGGAAACGAGTGCTCGCAGGGCGCGGCCCGCTCGCGCGACGAGCGAGCCGAAGCACGAGAGCATAGTCGGCCCTTCTCGAGTGATCAATCAAGGCATGCCGCTTGCCATCGCGCGGGCCGTGCGGTATAGCCCCCGGGGTCGCCTCACCCATCTGACCAGCGCAGGCTCGGCTCCCTGGAGGAATGAGGACCTCGCGCACCCTCAAGGGCGGGCGATGTGGCGCCGAGGCGAAATGCCGAGGCCGATCGCCCTCGCCGTTGCCGGCCACGCGCGAAATCTGCAGAGTTGCTGCACCCTTCTGCTTGGCGCCGTGCCTGCTCGCGGGTTCCGTCGAGTATGTTCAATGGGAAGCCGCGGCGCTCGCGCCCAGGGCTT
>Ga0114939_10003818_pt1 | contig 10297 bp, 8 predicted proteins | sample AshMeaCrysSpring_FD_87196 | JGI IMG/M metagenome (GOLD analysis project Ga0114939, IMG submission 87196) | Groundwater microbial communities from Big Spring, Nevada to study Microbial Dark Matter (Phase II) - Ash Meadows Crystal Spring | ecosystem: Environmental > Aquatic > Deep subsurface >... | reverse complement strand
TGAGCGTTCATCCCTTCGAGAAAGTCACTCTAAATGAGCTACTTACGGAATCCGATCACAGAATATTCATTGACCCTGATCCTAACCAATTGAATTTGTTTTAGTTACAACCGGACACTCGTGTCTGTATCAATCAAATCCAAAGACCCATGATAGCACGTCTATTTCTTCTAATGATGATTGCTGCGTTTGCTGTTTCGTGCAGCAGCGTCAGTTCAGATAAAAACCAATTTTTGGAAGATTTTAGCCATGGTGAATCACTATATGCAATCAACATGCGTATAGTCCTTAATCGCGATGACCAGCTAATATCTAGCACGGTTATGTCTCAGGAGCTTCTGACTTGGAAGCAAGATTTTATAAGAAAATACGGAAACGATCAGTGGCAACACTACAAATCTCAAATGATAAAGAAATATGGCCACGAGGAGACCATGACTTGGTTCCTACAATAGGACACTCAATCTGGAAGGTTTCTCGCGTCATCATTCCAGTGCACCCCGCTTCGATTCCAATTCTTCAACCAATTCTTCAAACTTCCAATTTTCCTGATGCTCAAACGCCTACTTCCACTTTTCCTCTCGTTGTGTTCTTTCCTCTCAGCTGATGAGTTTAAGATGACGAGTAATTTCTTCATGCTCGAAGGGAAGCCGTTCCAAATCCGCTCCGGAGAAATGCACTACTCGCGGGCTCCCCGCGCCGAATGGCGGAGCAGAATTCAAATGGCCAAGGCCATGGGTCTCAATACGGTCTGCACCTACGTATTCTGGAACTATCACGAGGCCAAACGAGGCGAGTTCGATTTCACCGGTGAGAAGGATGTGGTGGAGTTTGTACGTCTGTGTGGCGAGGAAGGCATGAAAGCCATCGTGCGGCCTGGTCCCTACATTTGTGCGGAGTGGGATCTCGGAGGTCTGCCTGCTTGGATGCTCGCGGAGCCGGGCGTCAAATTGCGTTCGACAGATCCTCACTTTCTCGAACCCGCCATTGACTGGATGAAACGGATGGGGGCCATGATTCAGCCTTTGTCCGTGGCACAGGGAGGTCCTGTCTTGATGGTGCAGATCGAGAACGAGTTCGGCTTCTACGGTTCCGATACCGCATATCTTGAGGAAATGCAGCGCGCCCTGAGAGCGGGCGGCTATCAAGGAATGGTGTTCACCTGTGACGGAGGAGGAGAGGATAAATTGCGTCGCGGCGGTCTCGCCGGAGTATTGAAGGCCGCCAATTTCGGAGGTCGGGCGGAATCCCATTTCGCGGCCCTTCGCAGGGTCAGCCCGGGACAGCCTGTTTTCACTGCGGAATTCTGGGTGGGATGGTTCGACCAATGGGGACGCCCGCACCATTTGGTGGATTCCCAAGCCAAGCTGACGGATCTCGAATGGATGATGCGGACCGGCGCGTCGTTCAACCTCTACATGTTTCACGGCGGCACCACGCGTGGACTCTGGACAGGCGCGAATTGGGATGGTCGCTACCGACCGAGCACCGATTGCTACGATTATTCGGCTCCGCTCGATGAGTCCGGGCGGCCCACGGAAAAATACCATGCATTCCGCAGCGCGATCCAAGCCGCGTTGAAGAACGAAACACTGCCCGAAGTCCCGAAGTTGCCCGGCACTGCCAGCATCGGAACCATCGAACTGAAGGAACAATGCCGCATGCTCGACCCCCTTCCCAAGGGCATGCCCACGGCAATTCCCCAAACCATGGAAACCTTTGGACAGGGAACAGGAATGATTGCATACCGGACGACTGTGGAAGGCCCATTGGAAGGATCGCTCCCCTTGGGAGAAGTGAAGGACCGCGTGTATGTGCTCCTGGACGGCAAGCTGCTCGGCATTTCCGGCAGATCCACGAATGGTGAGGCGGTTCCCGTCCAAGTCCCCGCAGGTACCCACCGGCTGGACCTGATTGTGGAGAACATGGGCAGAATCAACTTCGGTCAGAAGATCTCAGAGGAGAGAAAGGGCCTCTCAGGGCCGCTCTCACTGGGTGGAAAGGAACTGGGTCTTTGGGAACAGGTGGGTCTGCCACTGCAAGAGCCTCTGAATGGCACCTTTGAGGAAATAAAGGATGGCAGGACATTCGGCAATTTCACGCTCTATCGAGGGAAGTTCAAAATTGGAAGCGCCTGTGATACTTGGCTGGATATGAGGGGATACGGTCGTGGAATGGTTTGGCTGAACGGCCGGAATCTCGGTAGATACTGGAAGATCGGCCCATCCCGGTCGATTTTCCTTCCCGGGTGCTGGATGAAGACCGATCAGGAAAACGAACTGGTGATATTGGAAATGGAAATAGATCAGCCACCAACAAAAGTGCCGACCAGCGCGAAGGCGATATGGGGAAACTGACAATGGCAATTTGTGAATGCAATCAGACCTTGATCGGCCTCACCGATCTGGCAGACGTATGACGAATGAATGAGATTCTGACCCGCCAAGCCAGCCACCGGATTTCCGGCAAACCGGCTCAGGCTTGTCGGTCAGGTTTCAAATTCGTCCACCCAATCGGGGCAGAAAGGCGGTTTTTCCGACGGATTTCTGACAAAGTGCTGTGTCGATGCCTGTCATTCTTGGCAACCCGGAAAATCCACTGACCCAAAGAATCCCATGAAATCAAAAGATGACCCACCGTCCGAGGGCTTCCCGCCCGATCCGCCATGCGGAGCCTGTGGCCGTCATTCGGGCATGGTCGGTTTGCTTACTGGCAACGATCGTTATTTCGCTGCTCTCACGCCGGACCAAGAGCGATGAGGAACCGCGCGGTCCGGTCCATTCGCTCACCCCGGGGGAGTGCGACGCGCAATCCGCTTGGTACAAACAACCGGGTGCCCTCGGCGTGATCCTGATCATCGCCTTGATCGCGCTGAATGGCTGAGGAAAATCCCCCTTGCGCGATCACGCCGAGGCCCGGCGCAGGCGGTCCATGATGGCGACGCCCAGTCCGGTCTCGCTGACGGGCTCGGCGATGATGGCGTCCAGCCCGGCTTCGTCGAGCAGGCGCATGACGTGAAAGAGGCGGATGGCGGCTTCGGCGAGCTTGCCGCTGCCGGGGCTGAGGGCTTCGACGATGTCCCAGTCGTGAAGCGCGGCGTAAGGGTTGTCATCCCCGCCGCGGTAGCTCAAGAGGCCGTATTTTTTCCCGGGCTCGGGTTTGAAGTCGGCGGGGTTTTCCAGCAGGACCAGCGGAGTGAGCGGCGCGTAGTGGCCGGGCAGCTGGCCGGGCGCTTGCGGGAGATCGCCGGGCTTCTCCCTGACTTTCTCGACCTTGCCAAAATCCTGGAGCTGCTCCCTGGTGACCGGGCCGGCGCGGTGAAGACGGAAGACGGGTTTTCTGCCTTCGCGCGGTTCGATGGAAATGATGGTGCTCTCCAAGCCTTCGCGGCACGCCCCGGCATCGATGACGAGCGGGATGCGGCCGCCGAGTTCCTTGATCACGGCGGAGGCGGAAGTGGGGGAAATCCGGCCGAAGCGGTTGGCGCTGGGCGCGGCGATGGGGCGGTCGAGTTCCTTGTTGATGGCGCGGAACACCGGATGGGCGCTTTGTCGAACCGCCACGGACGGCAGCCCGCTGGTGACGAGATCCGGGACATCGGGGTGCTTTGGCAGGATGAGCGTGAGCGGTCCGGGCCAGAAAGCGGCGGTGAGTTTGCCGACCGTTTCGGCGATGTCCTTCGGGACGATGGCGACGTGTTTCAAATCCCCCCGCGAGGCGATATGGACGATGAGCGGATCGAAGGCCGGACGCTCCTTGGCGGCGAAGACGCCGGCGACGGCGGCGGGGTTGAAGGCATCCGCCGCGAGACCATAGACTGTCTCGGTGGGCAGGGCGACGATTCCGCCGGCGCGCAGCAGGGCGCAGGCCTCGCGCACGGCGTCTTGCATGTCATCATCGGTGGCTTGGACAATTCGGGTCTCGGGCACGCGCGCACACTGACAGAACCATCCGCCCGAGGCGAAGCCGGATTTTTGAACCCGCGCGGCGATGGCGGCGGAACCGTCAACTTCCCGTCCCGATTTGTGAATCCACACGCAGTGGCCGGCCCGGATGGCAAGAACACGGACGCGGCGATGAAAACACCGGCAGATCCTGCATGAATTGTCGAAAGCTTGGCGTGGATTGACGTGATTTTGGAAATGGCCTCGACTTTTTGCGGATTTGGCCGGATCAGGCGACATGCATATTCCCTCATCCATCATGGCAGGAGCGGTTTGCCCGTTCACGGCCGCGCTTGGTGTGGCAGGAATCGCAGTGGCCGCCACGATGGCCGGCAAGGCGGTTGCGCGGCCTGCGCCCGCCCGTTTCGCCGCTGTCAGCGCGCTGGTCTTCGCGGGACAAATGGTGAACTTCCCGGTGCTGTCCGGAACGTCCGGCCATCTGCTGGGCGGAGTGCTCGCGGCGGCGCTGCTGGGGGTCCGGTTCGGAGTGCTGGCCATCGCGCTGGTCGTGACCCTGCAGTGTCTTGTATTTGCCGATGGCGGGCTCTCCATGCTCGGGGCGAATCTGTTCAACATGGCGCTGCTCGGCGCGGGTCTCGGCGGGTGGATTTGGAAACGGCTCGATGCGTCCGCGCCGGATCATCGCCGGATCGCGCTCGGTCTCGCCGCGTGGTTTTCGGTGATCGCCGCATCGTTTGGCTGCTCGTTGGATCTCGCCGCCTCGGGAGTGATCGCGTTTTCCAAAGTGGCTCCCGCCATGCTGGGCGTGCATGCGGTGATTGGCCTTGCCGAAGCCCTGATCACGGTGGCGCTGGTTTCGATGCTGGATGTTCCCGTTTTGAAGTCCGCCGGGCGCGGGGCGGATTTCATCATCCCCGGCGTTTCGGCTTTCGTCATCGCGCTGGTGATCGCCCCGTTCGCCTGTGAATGGCCGGATGGCTTGGAAGCGGTGGCGGCAAGCCTGCGTTTCCTTCACGAGTCCGCGCCGTCGTTTGTGTCGCCATTGGCGGACTACACCGTGCCGACGGTCACGAACAAGACGCTCTCGGCATCGCTCGCCGGCCTGGCCGGTTGCACGTTCACGTTTGCCGCCGCATGGGCGCTTGCCAGATCCTGGAAACGGTGCGTGGCGGGATGATATTCCGGCAGCTTCATCCCGCCGATCTTCTGGCGCGCCTCCCAGGTCAGGAGTCTGCAGGACCGCGGGAACGGACCTCCGCCACCGCCGGCTCGCGGGTGGACCCCGCGCGGAGTTCCGCATCCTGGAACGGACAATTCCATGAAAGAAGAAATGAAAACGCCAGACTGCGCGGAGGAGCCTGACCGTCAGCTTGCCGTCCATGACGGCATCATCCGCGTGACCACCGATCCGGAACATGCGGTCGTGGACGTGGTATTCGATCCCGCGAAGCTGAGTGACAGCGAGGTTCGCGCGCTCCTCAAGGATCACATTACCCAATTGGAGTCCGCGATCCGCAAATGCACATACCGCCTTGAGGGAAACGCCTGCGAGGTCTGCGCCCAGAAGCTGGAGAAAAAAGTCGGAAGAATCCCCGGCGTGCGCCGCGCCACCGCCACCTATCTTGGCAAGGTTCTCTCCGTCACTTTTGATTCCGACATCGAATCGGAGGCCCGCATCGCCGATGATCTGAAACGGGTCGGCGCCGACATCCGGCCGCTGGAGCCGCGCGCAAGCGACCGCCGTCCGTTCTGGCGCAAGACCCTCGCCGGCGAACACAATGAGGAGATTTCCTGCGCCCTCGGGCTGATGTTCCTCCTCGCCGCCCTGATCGTTGAGAAAACCACGAGCGTCGGCCCGCTGACCCATGCGCTTTACGCCGGAGCCTACGTTTTCGCCGGCCAGCAGGGAGTGCGTTCCGCCGTCGCATCGCTGCGCGAGAAGGTGCTCGATGTGGACGTGCTGATGGTGCTCGCCGCACTGGGCGCCGCTGTCATCGGTGCTCCGTTCGAGGGCGCGCTGCTGCTGTTTCTGTTCAGTTTTTCCAACGTGCTGCAGCGCCACGCGATGGACCGCACCCAGAAGGCCATCGAGTCCCTGCTCACGCTGCGGCCCAGCGAGGCTCTCGTCAAACGCGGCGGCGAGACCCGCAAAGTTCCGGTCGAGGAGATCGAAGTTGGCGAAACCGTCATCGTCCGCCCCGGCGAACAGATCGCGGTGGACGGAGTGTTGCTGGAGGGCGGCACCAACGTCGATGAATCCTCCCTGACGGGCGAGTCGATGCCCGTTTCCAAAACCGTCGGCAGCCCGCTCTTCGCCGGGACGATCAACCAGAGCGGCGGCATCGAGCTGAAGGTCACCAGGCGCTCCGAAGATTCGGCGCTGGCCCGCATGGTGAAGCTCGTCGCCGAGGCCCAGGCGGAAAAATCCAGGACCCAGCGCTTTCTCGAACGCGCGGAGCAATACTACGCCATGGGCGTCATCGCCTTCACCGTCGCCGTGTTTCTCGTGCCGTTCCTTTTCCAGAAAGAGGATTTTGCCGCCGCGTTTTACCGGGCCATGACGATCATGGTGGTCGCCTCGCCCTGCGCGCTGATCATCAGCACGCCGGCCACCGTTCTCTCCGCCATCGGCGGCGCTGCCCGCCGCGGCATCCTCATCAAGGGCGGCTCCCACCTCGAACGCGCCGCGAAGATCGATATCGTCGCCATCGACAAGACCGGCACGCTGACCGTCGGCAAGCCATCGCTGACGGAAATCGCCACTACCTCCGGCATCCATCCGCTTTCAGACAAGCTGCCCGGCCACGCCGCGTATCTCCTGCAAATCGCCGCCGCACTCGAGGCCCGCTCCGAGCATCCGCTGGCCCATGCCATCGTCAATAGCGCGGCGGCCCTCGGCATCGAAGCCGGCGCGGCCACGGATTTCCAATCAACCCCCGGCAAAGGAGCCGAAGCCACCGTCGGCGCCACCCGCCACATCGTAGGAAGCGAACGGCTTTTCCGCGAACTCAACGCCGCCGGCCTCGACAAACTCGGCGAAATTTCCCGGCCACTCCAGGCGATGGGCAAGACCTGCGTCTGGCTGGGCATCCGCGAGGGCGATTCCGTCACCGCCGAAGCGGTGTTCGTGATGGCCGATACCATCCGCCCGGCAGCCCGCCACCTCTCCGATGACCTGCATCGCCTGGGCGTGAAAAAAGTCGTCATGCTCACCGGCGACCAGCGGCCCGTGGCTGAAGCCATCGCGCGCGAGGCGGGAGTCGATGAGGTCCATGCGGGACTCCTGCCCGAGGACAAGCTCCGGATCATCCGCATGCTCAAGCAGGAGGGCAGCGTCATGATGGTGGGTGATGGCGTCAATGACGCGCCCGCCCTCGCCATGGCGGACATCGGCGTGGCGATGGGCGCGGCCGGCACCGACGTGGCGATGGAAACCGCCGACATCGTGCTGATGGGCGACCGCCTGGAAAACATCCCGCTGCTGTTGGCCCACACCCGGCAGGCGCGGCGCGTGCTGTTGCAGAACCTGGTCTTCGCCAGCGCGGTCATCATCGTGCTGGTCATCTCCGCGCTCGGCTTTTCGCTGGCTCTGCCGCTCGGCGTCGTCGGCCACGAGGGCAGCACCGTGCTCGTCTGCCTCAACGGCCTGCGGTTGCTGCTGATCGGGAGGACGGCGTGAGCGCGGAGCGATCTCAGTCCGTTTCGTTTCGCACCGACCGCCGCGCGGTGGTGAAGGCCGCGGCGATGGCTTTGAAGGGCCGGAGGATGCCCGCAATCAGGGTGCGGGAGATTTTCGCGTAGATCATCACTGGAACGCCGGTGATCCTGAGCAGTGGCGCTGTCAGTTTGGCGAGCGTCTCGCTGTTTGAATACCAGATGGAAAACGCCACGATGGCGGCGACGCCGATGAACTTGCGCACGGGCTCGATGTGGATTGGCGTGCCGAATGCGTATTCGGCGGTCATCTCCACAAGCAGGATCATGCCGACGTATCCGATGAGCAGAAAAGCCGTGTGCTGGAGAACCGGATATTTTTCGACCAAGCGCAGACTGAGCGTTGCGAACATCCACAGGGTCAGCAGACCGAGACAGACCCCAAGACACACCACCTGGATTTCCGCGCTCATCGCCACGGCCGTGACCACGTTGTCCACGCTCAGGCTCAGGTCCATCAACTGGATGGCGAAGACCGTGGGCCAGAAAGCCCGCGGCTTGGTGGGATTGGTTGCGGGATCGTCGTCATGCTCCGCCACGTAGTTGCTGAAATGCTCCGCCATCAGGTGGATCAGGTAGAACGCGCCGATGAACTTGACCCAGACGTTGGCCATGATGAAGCCCACGAAAAACAGGGCCGTGAGCCGGAACACATAAGCTCCGGCCAGCCCCAGGCGCAGCGCGGTTTTCCTGCGATTCTCCGGCAACTGGGCCGCCATGCTGGCGATCGCCAGCATGTTGTCCACCGACAGCAGCCCTTCGATGATAATGAGGGAGATCAGCACGGGAAGGGCTTCGCGGACTTGGGGAAGGTGTTCAGCGATCATGGTAACGGTTTTCTTCCTTATGACCGATGAAGCGGCGGCAGGCAAGGATAGTCGCGGTCCCGGCCGGAAAAACGCGGACACTGGCATGAATCCCGCGCATGGCGGATCGGTGACATTTCTGATTTTGATGGAAAACAGGGCGAAATCCGCAGTTGGCGCGGAGCCATTTGCCCAGGCCCGCACCATTTTCCGCCCGTGCCTTTTCAAGGGCCGCGCTCAGGCGCCTCGATATCCGGTATTCTCCCAGCCTAGCAATCCCAACACCACATGGACAACACGACATTCGGACTGACAATGCTGCTCGTCGGCATGGGGGGCACGCTGCTCACCCTCTGGATTCTCGCCATCCTCATCGGCTGGCTCACCCGCATCTGCCAATCCAAATCGGAAGGAGGCGGCCATGAGTGAGGCCATTCTCAACGCGCTCAACGCCCTCGGTGCCGGTGCGAGATATTTCATCTCGCCGGCCGGAGTGCCCAATACGGTGATGATCCTGATCTCGCTGGTCATGTTCTGGCTGGCCATCAGGAAGGACGTCGAACCGCTGCTGCTGCTGCCGATCGGCTTCGGCTGCCTGCTCGCCAACCTGCCGCTCAGCGATGTGATGGAAAAGGAAGGCTTCCTGCGGGTGATGTATGACATGGGCATCGAAAACGAACTGTTCCCGTTGCTCATCTTCGTCGGCATCGGTTCGATGACGGATTTCACGCCACTCTTGGCGCGCCCCAAGATGATCCTCTTCGGCGCGGCCGGCCAATTGGGGATTTTTCTCACGCTGATGGTCGCGCTGGCGCTCGGATTCGACAAGGAAACGGCGGTCTCCTGCGCCGTCATCGGCGCATGCGACGGCCCGACGGTGATCTACGTTTCCAATCTTTTCGCCGGACTCGGAAAAATCGACCCGTCGATGGTCGGTGCGCTTGCCGTGGCCGCATACTCCTACATGGCGCTGGTGCCGATCATCCAGCCGCCGATCATGCGCCTGCTGACCACCGAGAAGGAACGGTCCACCAAGATCCCGCCGATGAGCAACAAAGTGCCCAAAAGCGCCCTGATTTTCTTCCCAATCATGGTGGTTGTTCTCACCGGCATCATCGCACCCAAGGGGCTGCCCTTGATGGGCTCGATCATGCTGGGCAATTTCCTGAAGATGAGCGGCGCCGTCAGCCGCCTCACCAAGGCGAGCGAAAACGAGATCGCCAATGTCAGCACCCTGTTCCTCGGTCTGGCCATCGGCGGCACCATGGACGGGCACGAGTTTCTCAAACAACAGACCCTGATGGTCTTCGCCCTCGGTCTCATGGCCATCGTCGTGGACACGGTCGGCGGCCTTCTCCTGGGAAAAATCTGGTACCGCCTGTCCGGCGGCAAAATGAACCCATTGGTCGGCGCGGCGGGCATTTCCGCCTATCCCATGGCGGCCCGCATCGTCCAGGTGGAGGGGCTCAAGAGCAACCACCAGAACCACCTGCTCATGAACGCCATGGGCGCCAACACCGGCGGCCAGATCGGCTCGGTCATGGCCGCCTCCATCATGCTCGCCATCCTCAAGGGCATGGGCCTGATCTGACGGCTCCCGTCACCGCCGTGCCCACACCGCTTCAAAAAACCCGCCACAACATCAATCACATAACCAAGAACGCTTGAAGAAGGAATTGATCGCATGAATATGGAATTCTGGATATTGCTGGCTCAGATCATGTTGGTGAACATCGTGCTGAGCGGGGACAACGCCGTGGTGATCGCCATGGCGGCGCGCGGACTGCCGGAGGACCAGCAGAAAACCGCCATCATGTGGGGCAGCGGCGGAGCCGTGGTCCTCAGGGTGCTTCTGACGCTCGTCGCCGTCAC
>Ga0114939_10003817_pt1 | contig 10304 bp, 10 predicted proteins | sample AshMeaCrysSpring_FD_87196 | JGI IMG/M metagenome (GOLD analysis project Ga0114939, IMG submission 87196) | Groundwater microbial communities from Big Spring, Nevada to study Microbial Dark Matter (Phase II) - Ash Meadows Crystal Spring | ecosystem: Environmental > Aquatic > Deep subsurface >... | reverse complement strand
CGGAATCTAAGTTGCTAATAAACTCGCCTAAGGCAATATAGGTTTCTCCCCCATTTGCCCTAATTTTTTCTAACATGGCCATTTCGGTTTCGGACAAAGGAAGTTCGGAAAACTTCTTCATGATTTCACCATAACGATCGGCTGAGTAACGCATCGCTTGACGATCTTCCGCCTGACTCTTGGCATCCATTCTAATCACGAGATTGCGTTGTGCTTCGGCACGAACTGCTGACTCATACTGAATTTGGCGTGCTAGATCGTATTTCACGCGATGTTCATTAAGCATTTCAGCAACACGAGATTCAACTTTAGCATTCATGACTAAACTAATGGACGAACCAACGGCTACGAGCACAAACACACTACCAAAAGCCAGTGCAAACTTGTTTTTAATCTTCATGTGCTGTCCCCATATTTTTTATTTACCGACTTTATGCCAGCGCTGCCATGAAAAAGCATAAGCATGTCGTTCATCGACTGAGTGCTGTTGGCAATCCACTAAACGCCATTCGCCAAGATTCCATTGAGGAAACCAAGCATCTGCTTGCTTAAGTTTCGTTTCAACCTGTGTTAATACTAATTCAGTTGCTTGACTAAGACAAGCCCCATAAATTTCACCACCACCAATAATCCAAACTTTATTTATTCCTTGTAACATCAAACTGTTATATAGTTGATGCCAATCATGAGCGATTTCAATATTTTCATATATCCAGTCTGTTTGACGAGTTAGTACGATATTGCGACGATTGGGCAAAGGGCGACAACCTAAAGACTCAAAGGTTTTACGCCCCATCACCACCACGCCGCCTTGAGTTGAAGCCTTAAAAAACCTGAGATCATCGGGTAAATGCCAAGGGAGTTGATTATCAAATCCTATCGCACGATTGATATCCATGGCGGCAATCAGTGAGACGATCATACCGCGACCTTAGCCGGAATATGGGCGTGAGCTTGATAGTTTTCGATGACGAAATCATCCAACTGATAATCGAAAATACTGTCAGGTTTGTGCAAAATTTTAAGCGTTGGTAAGGGGTAAGGTTGACGCGTTAATTGTAATTGGGCTTGTGCTATAGTATTACGATATAAGTGAACATCGCCCCCTGTCCAAACCAAATCACCCACTTCTAAATCGCATTGCTGTGCCATCATGTGCGTTAACAAGGCATAACTCGCGATATTGAAGGGAACGCCCAAAAAAACATCGGCACTGCGCTGATACAACTGACAATTCAATTTGCCATCATTCACCTGAAACTGAAACAACGCATGACAAGCCGCCAGCGCCATTCTGCCCTGCTCGACGTTATCTTGTGGCGAAATACTTTCATCAGGTAAGTCGGCGGGATTCCAAGCAGAAACAATCAAACGACGGCTGTTGGGTCTCGCTTTAATCTGCTCAATGACCTGCGCTATTTGATTAATTTCACGACCGTCAGGGGTTGCCCATCGAGTCCACTGTTTACCATATAAGGGTCCCAATTCGCCACTTTCTGTGGCCCATTCATCCCAAATACGCACACCATGCTCTTTGAGATAAGCCAAATTGGTATCACCACGTAAAAACCACAACAACTCAATGGCTATGGACTTCCAGTGCAATTTCTTGGTCGTTAATAACGGAAAACCTTGTTGTAAATTAAAGCGCATTTGGTGACCGAAAACGCCGACCGTGCCTGTTCCCGTTCGATCATCTTTGACAGAACCCTGCGCTAAAATTAAGCGCAGTAACTCATGATACTGTTGCATGACGCTTACTCCAGAAGAACAGTAAAAACAACCCGCCCACAATCATCGGCAAGCAAAGCAATTGTCCCATCGTCAACCAATCCCAAGCCAGATATCCCAACTGTGCATCGGGCATACGCCAGAATTCGACCAAAAAGCGAAAAGAGCCATAACCTAATAAAAACAACCCCGAAACAGCACCCAAGCCTCTGGGTTGACGAGAATACCACCAGAGTATGATCCCTAATACTAAGCCTTCTAATAACGCCTCTAACAACTGCGTTGGGTATTTAGGCACCATCGCTTGCACATTGTAGTCATAGACCAACATTGCCCATCGACTGTCTTCTGGTGCAACCCTACCCCATAGCTCACTATTAATATAGTTACCAATTCGACCAAAAAATAGACCAATGGTGACAAAAGGAGCGATAAAGTCAGTAATTTCTAATAGGGATTTATTGACTTGACGACCAAACAACCAAACACTGGTAATGACGCCTAGCAAACCACCATGAAAAGACATTCCACCCTGCCATATTTTTAGAATATCTAAGGGGTGTTGCAGATAGTGTGCGAAATCATAAAAGAATATATAGCCTAAACGTCCGCCTAAAATAACCCCTAATGCACAATAAAAGAGTAAATCACCCACTTGATCTTTATGCCAGCCACGCCAAGCATCTTGGCTACGCACCACACCATAATACCAAGCACTGGCAAAACCGATTAAATACATCAGCCCGTACCAACGTATCTGCACCACACCCAAATCTAGGGCAACGGGATCAATGGTTTGATAAGTCAACATTCATTTAATTCCTCACGGCTCATCTATTAATCTTCTGGTCGGGGCTGTTAATGCACTTAGCTTTCATCAGACCTACCTATTATCTGTTCTTGATTCGTGTCAGCAGGGATGTGATCACCTTCTCATCATGCCGCAACTCATAATGCATTATAATTGAGAAGGATGCCACTTTCATAAGAGATTGATCATGACTTTTATTCTTGACCCACGCCTTGAACGAGACAGTATTTTTATGGTTGACCTTGAGCTCTGCCAAGTGCGCTTAGAAAACGTGCGTAACTTTCCTTGGCTTATTTTAGTGCCTCGTATTAACTTGCTGACTGAAGTTCATCAACTTAGCAGCGAACAGCAGGCACAACTGATCACTGAAAGCAGTCGCTGCGCGCGCGCCTTACAAGATTGCTTTGTCTTAGATAAGATTAATGTCGGCGCTTTAGGCAACGTGGTATCACAATTGCATTGGCATGTTGTGGGGCGTCACCAACACGACGAAGCTTGGCCACGACCTGTGTGGGGATTTTCGCCGACAGATGAGTGGACGCCTTGTGAACAAGCAGACATCTGCCAGCGTATTGCCAACGCACTTAGTGGCTAACTTGATTGGTTCTCAGGGATACTATGCTTAAATCAATGTTCAGCCATTAGAGTTTACAGAGATGCGCTAAATAATTTTCGAAAATTTGCCTGTGGCTTTTTCCCGATTATAACTATCGAATAACATCGCCATAGAACGTACCATCATACGACCGACGGGTTGCACTTCCATACGTGAACCTTGCATCACGAGCAGTCCATCGGCAACAAACTCCCTTAACAATTCACGTTCTAAGGCAAAATACGACATGCCATCAATATCCCAAGCCTTACCAAACTCAACAAAATCAAGCGCAAAATCGCACATTAAACGCATAATAATGGCGCGTCTAATAAGATCATCAGGTGTTAAGGCAACCCCACGGAAAATAGCCAGTTCATTCGCATCAATACGTGCGGTGTAGTCTTCTAGTCCGCGCAGGTTTTGGGCATAAACATTATCGACCATCGAAATACTGGTCGAACCTAATGCCACCAAATCACAATCGGCATGCGTGGAATAACCTTGAAAGTTGCGATACAACTTACCTTGACGCTGAGCCAGCGTTAACTCATCCTCAGGCTTGGCAAAGTGATCCATACCAATATAAACGTAACCTGCAGCTTGCAAACGTTCAATGCTACTCGACAACATGCGTAACTTCATATCACCAGAGGGCATATCCGCTTCATTCATACGCTTTTGCGCTGGAAACATACTGGGCAAATGAGCATAATTAAATATCGTCACACGATCAGGGCTGGCTTCTAAGACCTCATCAAGCGTACGTATAAAGCTTTGATCATTTTGCAGCGGCAAACCATAAATTAAATCCACATTAATGGATTTAAAACCATAATCACGCGCTGCCTGCATCACTTCAAAGGTTTCGGCTTTGCTTTGAATCCGATTGACTGCTTTTTGTACCGCAGGGTCAAAGTCTTGCACACCTAAACTCATGCGATTAAATCCCAGTTCACGCAACAATTTTACCGTACCTGCATCAGCTTCACGGGGATCAATCTCGATAGAGTATTCTCCTTGATCATCATCACGTAAATTAAAATGGGTACGAAATTGATCCATCAGTTCCTTCATCTCATCATTGCTGATAAAGGTTGGTGTGCCTCCTCCCAAATGCAATTGATCTACAACCCGTTTCTGATCGAACAAACGCGACTGCATGGCCATTTCGTGATAGAGGCGTTCTAAATAAGGCGCCGCTCTAGATCTGTCTCGTGTGGGAATTTTATTACAGGCACAATAAAAGCAAGCGGTATTGCAAAAGGGAATGTGAGCATAGAGTGAAAGCAGTCGTTCACTGTGATTTGAACGTTGAATCGCTTGCTCATAAGCTTGGCTATTAAAGCCTTCGTGAAACTGTACCGCGGTCGGATAAGAGGTATAACGAGGACCGACTCGGTCATATTTTTGAATCAGTTCGGGATCAAAGGCGAGAGATTGTTGCATTGTTGCTTTCCATTCATATCATAGCTAATTGAAGATATTAACAGAAAGAAAACCCACTAGGTGCAGAGTTAGTGCACTGAATGCTGTGATGATTGCGTTGAATCAAGTTGTGCATCACTCGCCGCAAAAAAATGACTTTGCAAATAAGTTAAGGTTGCCAATAACAGCAAAGCGGCAATATAAGCCCAACGAGGTGTTTTATGATGCGATGGATTGTTCATGAAGCTTCCGTGTGGTTGTTGATATAAATTTATTTTATCACAACCAAATTTTTATTAATGACATTTGTGTCATAAAAAGACATTATTCTTTATGGGCTCTCAAACCCGCCATTTAAATGAAGCCCAACCACTCAATCATTAAACTTCACGAACCGATTCGTTCTAACGCATCTTGTGCTTCCAGCCAAGCCTCTTCAACGGCTGTTAATCGACTTTTCAATATCCCTTGTTGCTGTAATGCTTGTTGTAATTGGGTTTTCTGTTCGGCTTCATAAATACTGACATCGGCTAATACAGATTCCACCTGCGACAATTCTATACCCAGTTTGTCCATTTCCTTTTCTAGCTTCTGCAAGGCTTGTTTCAACGGACGTTCCCGCTCTCGCTGTTCTGCCGCGTCTTTACGATCTTGTTTTTTATCAATTTTGGGTTCTAATTTAGGATTTTCTTGCTGAACTTGCGCGTGATACACTGCTTTTTCTTGGCTTTGTCGTTGTTTAAGCCAGCCCGCATAATCCTCTAAGTCACCGTCGTAAGGCTGAACTTGTCCGTCGGCAACTAACCAGAACTCGTCCACACAGCTAGACAACAAATGACGGTCATGCGATACCAGCACCATAGCACCCGAAAATTCCTGTAAGGCGACTACCAAGGCTTCTCGCATATCCAAGTCCAAATGATTGGTCGGCTCATCCAACAACAATAAATTGGGTCGTTGCCATGCCAGTAACGCTAAAGCCAAACGCGCTTTTTCCCCACCCGAGAAGTTTCCTACCCGAGCTAAAGCCGCATCACCTGCAAAGCCGAAGCCACCTAAAAAGTCACGATGTTCTTGCTCTTTAACCAGTGGTGAAAGACGCTGTAAATGCAATAAAGGCGATGCTTGTGCATCTAGGGCTTCTGTCTGATGCTGCGAAAAGTAGCCTATCGTGAGGTGATCGCCGGTTAAACGCTTGCCAGTCAATTGCCGCAACTCACCTGTCAGGGTTTTAATGAGTGTCGATTTTCCCGCACCATTGGGCCCTAGCAGACCAATACGCATACCAGGCAATAACGAAAAATTAACCTTATTCAGAATGCTTTTGTCGCCATGCCCTAAGTCGGCAAACTTAAGTGTCATTAATGGGCTAGATATTTTATCACTGGCAGGCAAGCTAAAATTAAAGGGCGAGTCCGCATGCGCTAACTGAACCAAGGGCATACGTTCTAGTGCTTTTAAGCGACTTTGCGCTTGTTTTGCCTTAGTCGCTTGCGCACGAAAACGACGGACAAAATCCTCTAAATGCGCTCGTTGTGCTTGTTGTTTGACATACATCGACTGCTCAAGTGCCAGACGTTCGGCACGCTGACGCTCAAAGGAGGAATAATTACCCGTGTAAAGTGTGAGTTGTTGATGATGCACATGTAAGCTATGCGTACAAACGGCATCTAAAAAATCTCGATCATGCGAAATCAGTAATAATGTACCCTGATAGGCTTTTAAGAAATCTTGCAACCATAATACCGTTTCTAAATCTAAGTGATTGGTCGGTTCATCTAACAACAATAACTCGGACGGTTGATAGAGCGTCTTTGCCAAATTTAAACGAATGCGCCAACCCCCAGAAAAACACTTGACGGGTTCGTTCAGCTGACTTTGCTTAAATCCCAAGCCAGCCAACAAGGCTTGCGCTTTGGATTTGGCTGAGTAGCCGTGCATGCTGTCATAGGCTTCGTGCCAGTGTGCCAGTTGCATTGGATCTGTAGATTCATCCACTGCGTCAAGGTTGCGCTCTATATCACGCAAAGCAGTGTCACCATCTAATACATAGTCTAAGGCGGATTGATCGAGTGCGTCGACTTCTTGCGCCATATGCGCAATACGCCATTCCTTCGCTACCAATGCTTCGCCAGCATCGGGTAAGAACTCGCCCAAAAACAAAGCGAACAAACTCGACTTTCCCGTTCCATTATGACCAACGAAACCGACTTTCCAACCGGCATTGATGGTTAAGTTGGCGTCTTTAACCAGTTGCTGATCGCCACGATAATAAGCCAGATTTCGTAGCGTGATCACGAGTTGACTCCAAGCGCTCTTAACCCTGCTAGTCCAAGCTTCTGTAAAGTACGAATATTATTTTCATAAACAACATCCGTGTTGGGCATGGAGGCGACCGCACGATCGATACTGGATTCTCGCAGTAAATGAACAATGGGGTAAGGTGAGCGATTGGTGTAATTTTCTACGTCCTCAGCCGAGGTGCCATCGAATTGAAAACTGGGATGGAAGTAAGCCACTTGAAACTCACCGTCTAATTCCAAGTCGGCTATGGCATCTTCACACACGCCAATAAAATCATTGAAATCTAAAAAGTCGTGCATCACCCAGGGCGCAATCAGCAAGGTCGTTTCTCGATCACTCACATCCCTTTCTTTGAGCTCCCACAAAGCATGCGTAAAGTCGCCAAACAAAGCTTTTGCTGAACGAGCCTCGCTCACTTGATAATATACAAGACCCTCATCCACTACGGGCTTTGCAAAAGGACAGAGATTCAAACCCACGACGACTTTTTCGACCCAAGCGCGGGTTTGTTCAATTTCAGGGGCAGACATGCTCATTCCTAACTCAGACAAAGACGGTGCATTATAACGCTAAACAGACCAACACCATCCACCAACCCAGTTGGTTTGTGTTCGATTAAGCCCCATTTCTCCTCTGGGAGCAATGCGCCACTCCCAACGAGCATCTGGTGCTGGCTGATCTAGCTCACGCCAAGCATCAATCACACTTCTAATCTGATTCGATTCGGCGTAATGCCATTCCAAATCGGCAATTAAACAAACGCCCGCGCCTTGTTGTGCAAAAGCATGCAAATAGTCCAAATGCCCTTGAAGCAGTTGTTGTGACCAAGCATCCAGCTCTGACTCTTCTTTATGAGGATAATGTTTTGCTAACCAAGCCAAAGGCTGGACAGGCAACTGTCCCAGTATGTTCGCTGACAACACAAAACGAATCGCTTCGTGATCTAACCATCGCTGAGGATGGGAGGCGAGCAATTCGCCACGCGTCACCGCTGAAATGACTTGGGTGACGTCAAATTCTATAAATTTTACCTTGTTTGAAACAGACCACAACTTGCGAGTTGAGCGCAAATGCACCATATCCACCAACCAAATCTCATCAAAATGTTCCAATAAGGCTTGTTGCGGAATGTCCAACCCCAATCCTGACCCTAACACCAGCGCAACACCGCCCTTTTCTTGCTTCTCGATGCAGGCTTGAGCAAATTGGCGAGACTGAGTTAAGTGAGAACGCCAACTGACCTCACACCGCTTCACTCGCTCTTGCATCGCGATGGCTTCGTACAAGTAACCCATTTGACGCGCTTGCGGTGCACAGCGCGTCGTCAACCAGCTAAAAAGCTCCGCAATCATTCGTCAATACCCAAGGCTTGCGACTTGCGCGTGAGTGTATTCCTTCCCCAACCCAGTAAAATCGCTGTTTCTTGGCGGTGAAAGCGAGTAAACGACAAAGCTTCCTCAATCAATACGGTTTCAAACAACTGTTCTGCCTCTCCATGCAAGTTACTTTTACCTTGTTGTAAAAACTGGCGTGCATAAAGGCGCAAAGGTGTCTGCCAATCTAAACTATTGGCGGGAGTTGTCTCACTCTGGTGCACTAAATTCAACTCGAGCGGTAAATCAAGCATGCTCACTACTTTGCCGGGCGTCATGACGGTGAGCCAAATACACACACTTCGTAATTGCCGAATATTTCCTGCCCATTCAAGTTGTGATAGGTATTTTTCCACTTCCGTCGACAGGGTTTTTTCTTCCACACGTAAGGTTTTGGCTTCAGTCTTCATGTAAAACCTAAGCAATAAAGGAATATCTTCACGACGTTCACGCAGAGCAGGAATTTGAATGCGAATAATATTTAAGCGATACAATAAATCTTCACGAAATCGCCCTTCTTTAACGAGCTTATCCATCGGTTGATGAGTAGCTGCCAAAATACGAATATCGGCATGAAGTGGCTCATGTCCACCGACCCGATAAAAACTGCCATCATTCAGCACACGCAACAATCGGGTTTGCAGTTCAATCGGCATATCACCGATTTCATCCAGAAAAAGTGTGCCGCCATCAGCCTGTTCGAAACGCCCCGAGCGCTGGGTTAAGGCTCCAGTAAAGGCACCTTTTTCATGACCAAATAATTCAGATTCTAATAGATCACGTGGAATGGCGGCCGTGTTAATAGCGACAAACGGCTTATCTTTACGAGGCGACAATTCATGCAATGCCTTAGCAATCAACTCTTTACCAGTGCCCGTTTCGCCATTGATCAATACCGTAACATCTAAAGGGGCAACACGACCCATTACGCGAAACACCTCTTGCATGGCAGGTGCTGAACCAATAATGTTTAAGGGTTGTTTTTCCGTATCCTTTTCTCGTCGTTTACGTACCGTAATCCGTTTGGCAATTGCTCTCTCAATCAGCGACAAGGCCTCATCAATATCAAAAGGCTTGGGCAAATACTCAAAAGCACCCCCTTGATAGGCAGATACCGCCGCATCTAAGTTAGCGAAAGCAGTCATTAAAATAACAGGCAAGTTAGGGTCTTGCGTGTGCGCTGCTTTCATTAATGTTAAGCCATCGACATCGGGCATACGAATATCACACACCAACACCGTCGGTACACTAGCTTGAATATCTGCCATCGCTTGCTTAGAGGAATCGAACAAACGTATTTTCCAAGGCTTTTCTGCTAACGCCTGATCCAATACCCAACGAATGGAGGCATCATCATCCACCACCCATACTTCAGCAAGCCCATCAGACATCTTCACTTCCTTGATCGGCATAACGATTGGTTAAGGGTAAAAACACACGGAATTGCGTTTGCCCTGGCTGGCTTTCTACCAAAATCAGCCCATCGTGTTGATGAACAATAGTTTGAGCAATAGGCAAGCCCAACCCTGTTCCTTCATCTTTGTTAGTAATCATCGGTAAAAAAATAGCATCCATTAACTCGGGAGGAATACCAATACCCGTATCGCTCACTTCCACAACCAAGACTAAGGGATGTAAACGATTACCCAGCGTCATTTTATGCACGATGCGAGTACGAATACTGACTTGTCCTCCTTGCGGCATCGCCTGAATCGCATTTCGCACCAAATTGAGAAAGACCTGTACTAAACGGTCAAAATCCATAACCAATTCTGGCAAGCTCGGGTCATAATCTTTAACTAATAGGATATTATCGGGTAACTGACCCCGTACCACACGAGATACATGCTCTAACACCGCATGAATATTATGCTCTACCCAATTAACGCTCTGATTTCCTCCAAGCATTTGGTCAAGCAAACTATTCAAACGGGTGGTTTCACGTACAATCACATCAACAAACTCTCGTTGTTTCGTACTGGTCAGTTGACGACCCAAGAGTTGTGCTGAGCCCGAAATTCCTGCTAAGGGGTTTTTAATTTCATGAGCTAAGGTTCGCACT
>Ga0114939_10003816_pt1 | contig 10307 bp, 11 predicted proteins | sample AshMeaCrysSpring_FD_87196 | JGI IMG/M metagenome (GOLD analysis project Ga0114939, IMG submission 87196) | Groundwater microbial communities from Big Spring, Nevada to study Microbial Dark Matter (Phase II) - Ash Meadows Crystal Spring | ecosystem: Environmental > Aquatic > Deep subsurface >... | reverse complement strand
GCCGCTGGTTGTCGAACGGGTAGTCCTTGCGCTCAAGGGAAATGCTCGGGTGCGTGAGCGCCTCGGCGAGCAGGAGCCCGTTTCGGAACTTGTATCCAAGGATCCCCTCGAGGGGGTTCATGATTTTTGCGGCGTGGCGGTTGGCTTCGGGTGTCGGCATGGCGGTCCATTGGCCCGCCCGCGCGCGGCGCGGACGGAAACCCCCGATCATGGGCCGGGCGACGGGGGTCTGACAACCGGAAATCTCGGGCATTTGCGCTGGCGTGAGGACGGGGACTCCTGCCATAGTGGGCCCATGGCAAAACCCGCACTCGGAAAGGGCCTCGGAGCCCTCATCAACACACGCGTCGCGGCTCCCGCACCGCGCGAGGAGCTCGGCGAGAGGATCCAGCTGCTTCCCCTCGGGCAGATCGCCGCGTCCCCGTTCCAGCCCCGGCAGGAATTCCATCCGGATCAACTCACCGAACTGGTCGCAAGCATCCGCGAACGCGGCATCATCCAGCCGCTCATCGTGCGCAAGGTCGGCGACCATTACGAATTGATCGCGGGCGAGCGCCGCTGGCGGGCCGCGAACCAGGTCGGTCTCAAGGAGGCCCCGGCGATCATCCGGGAGGCCACCGACCGCGAGGTGCTCGAACTGGCCCTCATCGAAAACCTGCAACGCGAGGACCTCAACCCGATCGAGGCCGCCAACGCCTACGGCCGCCTCCACAAAGACTTCGGACTCACCCAAGAGGAAATCGCCGTCAAGGTGGGCAAGAGCCGCGAGGTCGTCGCCAACGCGCTGCGTCTCCTCACCCTCGACCCCGAAGTGATGGGATTTGTCCGCACGGGCCGGCTCACGGTCGGACACGCAAAGGTGCTGCTGGCGGTGAAAGATGCGGAGTCCCAACGGGTGCTGGCCGACGTGGTCATCCGCAAATCGCTGTCGGTGCGGGCGGCCGAGGCCCTCGTCGCCGCGCACACCGGACGGCAGGCGGAGGCCGGCGGAGGACGCGCGCGTTCCAAACCCACCAAGGAGTCCCTCGCCCCGGCGCTCCAGAATGTGGAAAATCTTTTGCGTCACCGATTCGGCACCCACGTCGTATTAAAACATGGTGAAAAGAAAGGCACGATTGAAATGGAATACTACGGGGCGGACGACCTCGACCGTCTGCTCGGGGAATTCGGCGTTCGCAGTGAATGAGGCCGCCGTGCACAAAGCGCTGGCGCGGATGGTTCCAACGTGCAAGGTTGTGGGTTCATGAATTTTCTCGCCCGCCCATGGGCCGTCGTATTGTCGGCCATTGATTCCGATTATTTTCCGGAGGGAGCGGAGGCGGTCCGCAACAAGCCCGAGAAGTTCGAGTTCAAGCGGAGCATCCCTTTCATCATCCTGCACATCGGCTTCCTCGGCGTGATCTGGGTGGGGTGGAGTCCGGTGGCGGTGGCGGTGGCGGTGGCGCTGTATTTTGTGCGCATGTTCGCGGTGACGGCCTTCTACCACCGCTACTTTTGCCACAAGGCCTACCGGGTCTCGCGATTCTGGCAATTTGTGTTCGGGCTGGTCGGTCTCACGGCCGTTCAGCGCGGCCCGCTTTGGTGGGCGGCGGTGCACCGCCATCACCACCGGCATTCCGACGACGAGCACGACGCGCACTCGCCGCACTGCAAGGGGTTCCTGTGGTCCCACATCGGCTGGCTCACAAGCAGCCGGAATTTCCCCACCGACTACAAGGCCGTGCCGGATCTTGTGAAATACCCCGAGCTGGTTTTTCTGAACCGCTTCGATCTCATCGGTCCGCTGCTCCTGATCGCGCTTCTCTACGGGTTGGGGGCGCTGCTGGAGGCGTTCGCGCCCGGGTTGGCCACGAGCGGATGGCAGATGGTGGTGTGGGGATTCTTCGTGAGCACGGTTTTCCTTTTCCACGCGACATGCGCGGTGAATTCCTTCGCGCACACGCTGGGATCTAAACGCTTCGACACGGGCGACGAAAGCCGCAACAGCCTCCTCCTCGCGCTCATCACCCTCGGCGAAGGCTGGCACAACAACCACCACCACTACCAAGCCTCCGCGCGGCAGGGCTTTTACTGGTGGGAAATCGACATCAGCTACTACCTCCTCCGGATGCTCGCCGCCGTCGGAATCGTGAGCAACCTCAAGCCGGTGCCGAAACGCATTTACGAGAAAAAATCTTGAGCCGGAAAGTCGCCATCATCGGCAGCGGCGTCGCCGGCCTAGGTTGCGCGTGGAATCTCCGCGATTGCGCCGAAATCGAAATCTACGAAAGGGACAGCCGTCCGGGCGGCCACACCAACACTGTCGAAGTCCGCACCCCCTCCGGCCCGCTGCGGGTGGATACCGGCTTCATTGTCTTCAACAAAGTCACCTATCCAAACCTCTGTGCGCTCTTTGACGAACTGGGAGTCGCCGCGCAGCCCTCGGAGATGTCGTTCAGTGTGCAGCACCTCGCCTCGGGACTCGAATACAACGGCATGGGGCCGGCAAAGCTTTTCGCGCAGAAGCGCAATCTCCTCAACCCCCGCTTCTGGAGGCTGCTCGCCGACATTTTCCGGTTCTTCAAAGTCGCCCGCGCCAGCCTTGAGGAAAACGAGGAAATCAGCCTTCGCGATTTTGTCGAACGCCACCGGCTCGGACGCGATTTTCTGGATTTCTACCTCGTGCCGATGAGCTCGGCGGTCTGGTCCACCGAGCCGGGGGATATCCTGGGTTTCCCGGCCATCACACTCGCGCGGTTCTTCTACAACCACGGATTTCTCGGGGTGACCACCCACCATCCTTGGTTCACGGTTGCGGGCGGCTCGCGCACCTACATGGACAAGATCCTCGCGCGGGTGGGGCCGCCGCGGCTTTCGGCCCCCGCGGTCGGGGTCGCCGAGGGCACGGACGGCGCCCGGGTGAGGTTCGCGGACGGATCGGAAAAGCTCTTCGACCGGGTGATTCTTGCCTGCCATGCCGACCAGGCGCTCGCGATGCTCGAGGCCGCCGACGAAGCCCAGTCGAAGGCCCTCTCCCCTTTTCGTTACCAGCACAACCGGGCGGTCCTCCACACATGGGAGGGCGTCATGCCGAAGAAGCGCATCGCATGGGCCTCGTGGAATTACCGGGTGGCCGATGCCCGCGCGACCACGCATTACTGGATGAACGCCCTCCAGAAGCTGCCCGTCCCCACAAACTACTTTGTCTCCCTCAATAGCGAGATCCCGGCGGAACACGTCGTTTACGAGACCGACTACGAACACCCTGTCTTTACTCTCGACGCGGTGCGCGCCCAGAAAACCCTTCCCGCACTCAACGCGCGCACCCGCGGCCAGCGCGTTTTCTTCTGCGGGAGTTATTTCAAATACGGCTTCCACGAGGATGCGTATTCGTCCGCCCTCTACCTCTCCCGCATCTTGAAAGAACGCTTGCGCGGGGACTGACCCCGGCCGGCAGTATAGTGACGGGCTCCTCGGGATGCCGCCCCGACGCCCATCGGTCCGTCCCTCAGGCCGCCTCGGCGAGCCCGGACCGGCTTTCGAGCCAACCCATGATATCGAAGTCCCCGCTTGCGATGCCGTCCAGCAAACGGACCTCCAGCTCCGAATCGATGGGATCGGCGGGAGAGAGACCGAAAACTTCCCGCCCGAAGGCCTCGAAATCTTCCCGCAGAATTTCCTGACCCGTGTTCTCGGCCTCTCCTTCCGCCGTTACGTCTTCCGAACCAGCTTTCGGGAGGATGCTTTCGAGCTCCGCGGCCTCATGCGTTCGCTGCAAAAGGTCGCCCAGCGAGACCATGCAATCCGGGATATCGTTCGGATGCTCGCGCAGCAGCCAACCAATGAAATCCGCATGCCCGTTGTTGATTTCCTCCAGGGCGTATTGGAATTGAGAGGGAAACAGCGGAGCTCCGGCATCCAGCCGGAACCTGCTCCTGGCAAAATCCTCCACCAACCAGCGCGGAACCTCCGCGATTTCCGGGACAAGGGCGGCGTTCGCAAGCTGGAACCGGCGCACGTTGCGAAGGCCCATACGTTCAGCCCCGGGGGGCCCTCCGGCGATCGAGTGAAAAACCAGTTGCGGAGACCATGGGTGTCTGTTAGCAAACTTACTGGTCAACGCAAGAAGAATTCTCAGGAAGAATTTTGATCTCCGGCGGACATGGCGCGAAACAAACCGCAAAATTCCTGCGTGCGGGCGGGCGCGCCCCGTGCTAGGGCTCTCGATCATGAATATCCGATGCGGTCGTTTCCTTCCCGGCGTGCGCGCCGGATTCGCGGTGGTTCTTGTGTTTGCGGTGTCGGCCGCGCTGCCGCCTCGCTCGGCGGCCGAGTTGCCACCTTCCGCCTACGAGAAGAAACAAAACGAGGCCGGGGAATTCCTGACGATCGAAGTCCTCCGGGTGGAAATATCTCCGGGTTCGGCCGCGAATGAACAGGCCATTCACGCGGTGGCCATGGTCAACAAAGTCGGCCGGAGCGCGTCGGGCCTCCACGAGGGCGACATCATCAATATCGAATACGCGATCACCGAGCGCTCGCCCGGGTTTGTCGGTCCGGGGCCGATCCCCCTGCTAGAGGAACGTCAGACCACCGTGGCCTACCTCACCAAGAACGAGGAAACGGGAGCCTTCACCCCCGCCGCCGGAGCCATGAGCTTCAGCAATTTCTAAATCCCCGGGCCGGGATGGCGGTCCCCCGCCGGCAAGATTTACCCGGCCTTTGAGATGGACTTGCCCGCAGTGGCGACAAACGGGCCGACCGCCGCGACCAGCTTTTTGAAACCGGCGAAATCGATTTGTTGCTGGCCGTCGCTCATGGCCTCGGCAGGATTCGGGTGGACCTCGATGAGAAGCCCGTCGGCCCCCACCGCCGCCGCCCCGCAGCACAACGCGATCACAAGGTCGGCCCGGCCGCAGCCCTGGCTGGGATCGACGATGACCGGCAGGTGGGATTCCTTCTTGGCGATGGCCACGGCGGCGAGATCGAGCGTGTTCCGGGTGTAAGTTTCAAAGGTGCGCACGCCGCGCTCGCAGAGGAAGACATTCGGATTGCCGTGCGCGAGGATGTATTCGGCCGCCAGCAACCATTCCTCGATTTTTTCCGACATTCCCCGCTTGAGCAAAACCGGCCGGCCCGATTTGGCCGCAGCGATCAATAACTGGAAATTCTGCGCGTTCCTGGCTCCGATCTGCAGAATGTCGGCCACCTCGGCCACGTGCTCCACGTCGTTCTCGCTGAGAACCTCGGTGATAATCTTGAGACCGGTGCGCTCGCGCGCGGCCGCCAGCAGGCGCAGTCCCTCGCGACCCAGTCCCTGAAACTCGTAGGGAGATGTGCGGGGCTTGTAGGCTCCTCCCCGCAGGATGGTTGCCCCGGCCGCCTTGACCGCCTCGGCCGTGGCCATCAATTGCTCTTCGCTCTCGACCGAGCAGGGCCCGGCCATGAGCCCGAAGTGCCCGCCGCCCACCGGCACTCCGCCCACGTCGATCACCGTGTCCTCGGGATGCGATTCCCGGCTCGCCAGCTTGTAGCGCTTCTGGACCCGCAGCACGCTTTCGACCTGCGCCAGTGCGGTGAGCGATTCCAGATTCGCGTGCGTGCGCTCGTCGCCGATCGCCGCCACCACGGTCTGATTCGTCCCATGGATCGGAGCCGGCGTGTAGCCGAGCACCTCCACCTCGCGGATGACTTCCTCGATTTGTTTCTTTGTGGCATGCGGCCGGATGACAATAATCATGCCCCACCCTAACCCATACCACACACCTCCCCTCAAGTTTCCTTTTCCAGAAAATGCCGGTGCGATTACTCATCGTCCTTTTTCCGCACACCGGGCGGGATGAAGATCATCCCCACCAGCACGGCGGCAGCCCATGCCACGGCGGCATACGCGTAATGGCTCAGGCGGATGGCGGGCATCCAGTCTGCGGAGACGCGGGTGAGCATGGCAAGCGTGACCAGCGCGCTCCTCGCGAGCAACGACCACAGCGTGGCCCGGAATTTCTACGACTGGCCGCTGTGGCCGAGCACGACACGGCTCGCCACAATGAGCGTGAGCAGGCTGAAGCCGCCGGCAAACAAAACGTGCGGCAGAGAAAACGCATGCCCGGGCAACGCGGCCATGAGCGCATACGCGAGCGGCATCGAACACAACGCAATCCGCAACCCCAGCGCCAGAGAACCCCCTCCCAGCCCGGCACGATGCACCGGCACCTCGCGGAAAAAATACAGAAAGATGCCCGCCGCCGCACCCGCAAAAACCAGCGTCTCGTAAATCGTCACCTGCGGAACTTCCAGCAACCTCGGCAGCACCGTTGCCAAGACCCCGATCACAAACGCGGTCACGAATCCCTCGATCATCACCCGCGCGTGCCACTGGCCGGGTTACACGGACGTCACATACCAGATACACAGCGGCCACATCCCCACCCCCGCCAATCCGGTCAAAGCCCCCAGCGGAAACTTCAACCGGAACGCTCGCCCGCCGCCACTAGTTGCCAATACCCGGACGTCCGCGCCCGTGCGGGCATGTTCGACTTCGTGCAGCGCCGACGGGCGAAAAATACCGCCGGAGAAGCGGAGACGGACGACTCGGCGGAAGAACCTACCAGCGGAAGTGTGCGAACGCGCGGTTCGCCTGGGCCATTTTGTGCATGTCATCGCGCTTTTTGATGGCATTGCCTTGGCCGGAGGCGGCTTCTTTGAGTTCATTGGCGAGGGCGTGTTCCATGGGAACCCCCTTGCGCGATTTCGCGAAATTCACTATCCAGCGCATGGCGAGAGCGACCTGACGGTCGGCCGGAACTTCCATGGGCACCTGGTAGGTGGCTCCGCCGACGCGACGGGATTTGACCTCCAGCCGGGGCCGGGCGTTCTCGATGGCTTTGTTGAGCGTCTCGAGCGGGTCCACGGTGTCGGTGCCTTCGCGCGATTTGTCGATGGCGGTGTAAACAATGCGTTCGGCAATGCTTTTCTTGCCGCAGCGCATGACCGTGCTGATCAAGCGGGCGACCATCGGACTGGCGTAACGGGCGTCTTTTTTGACTTCCTTGCGGATTGTTCTGCGTCTGCGTGACATGGCGGATTATTTCTTTTTTCCTTTGGCTCCCTTGGCGTCTTCCTGGCCCGGTTTCGGGCGTTTGGCGCCGTATTTCGAACGACTGCGGCGGCGACCGTCCACTCCGAGGCTGTCGAGCGTGCCGCGAACGATGTGGTAGCGGACGCCGGGGAGATCTTTGACACGCCCTCCGCGAACCAGGACGATGGAGTGTTCCTGAAGATTGTGGCCTTCGCCGGGGATGTAGGCGATCACTTCCTGGCCGTTTGTGAGGCGGACTTTGGCGACTTTCCGAAGAGCGGAGTTCGGCTTCTTGGGGGTGCGGGTCATCACCTGCACACACACTCCGCGCCGCTGCGGGCACTTGACCAGCGCGGGCGATTTGGATTTGACGGTGACTTTTTTGCGGCCCTTGCGGACCAGTTGGTTGATCGTTGGCATCTGCTTCTAAGTTGGATTGGGTCGGGCCGCGCGCGGTCCCTGTCCAAAAGCGGACCGGCCGAAAAAATCGAACGGTCGCCGGACCAGTTGGCGTGCCTTCCCCCGCAGGGATGTCAAAACCCCTGCCCCGAAACGGGACGCTGAAACTACCAAGCACCCGGGGGGTGGCAAGCGAAAAAGCCGGATTTTTCCAATTTCTTTTGCGCGGCCCGGTCGGCGAGCGGGCCCCGGAAATGTCGCGAAAATGTTACAATCCCGCGCTTCCCGGCCGCCGGAGCCTGCTGTCAATAGATTGTGAACAACTTTTCAAATCATGAATGTTTACCGCACATGCTGGATCTCGGATGTTCACCTTGGCACGCGGGGAAGCCGCGCGGGGGAACTGCTGGAATTTTTGAAAGAAACGGAGTGCGAGACGCTCTACCTGGTCGGGGATCTGGTGGACATCTGGGCTCTGCGGCGGGGGATTTACTGGCCACAGCAGCACAATGATGTGATCCAGAAATTGCTCCGCAAGGGGCGCAAGGGCACATCGGTCGTCTATGTGACGGGCAACCACGACGAATTCGTCGAGCGGTTCCACGGCACTTACGGGTCGATTTCCGTTTGCGCGAACGCCATCCACCAATGCGCCGACGGACGCCGGATGCTGGTGATGCACGGCCACGAATTGGACACGGTCGTGCAGAATCTCGGATGGCTCGCGCATGCGGGCGACATCGGCTACACGCTCCTCCTCAAATTCAACGGGGCCTTCAATCTGATGCGACGTCTGCTCGGGATGGGGTATTGGTCGCTCAGCGCCTACGTGAAAGCCGAGGTGAAAAATGTGGTGAGTTTCATCGGGAAATTCGAGGAGGCGGTGGTGCGATACGCGAAGGAATACGATGTTGACGCCGTCCTGTGCGGACACATCCACACGGCGGCGATCCGCGAAATCGAGGGCGTCTCCTACTACAATACCGGCGATTGGGTCGAAAGCTGCACAGCCATCGTCGAACACTACGACGGCCGGATCGAGTTGATCTCACCCGCTCCCGATCCGCGCCTGATGCCAGCCACGGGAGGGCGATCCTCCGTCTCGGCAGGGCCGCCCTTCTTGTCGGGAGGGCAAACCGCCGTGGCGGGAGGGCGAACCTCCGTGTGAGTCCCAATTTTACCCCCGACCGAGCCTCGCCCTACTTCGCGTAATCGATGGGACGGCCATCCCGCTTCCCTCGCGGAGGCCGACAATCGATTTTCCGGAGGATCTCCTCTCGGAATCCCTGTGAAAGCCGTCTTTGCAAAACCACACTCGCGACACTGATCCTTCGGAACCGCCGCCGGGCGATTCCCGGGCTGGATTTTTCCGGGCCGGGCGGGTAGGCTGCCACGCCTGACTATCTCGGGCAAACCCGGATCGGGGCCGCTGCGGCGCCTCATCTTCCGGCACTACGCGCGCAGCGCCCTCGCTCTCGCCACGCGCGAATAGAGCGCAAATGGGAGGGCGAGGCTCCGTATGAGCCGAGATTTGGGCTCACACGGAGGTTCGCCCCTCCAACACGGAGGTTCGCCGTCCCATCGTTGGCACCACGCCCGGATCAGTGGCTTGGAAGATCGCTTGTGATTTTCGCGGGCTGGCCCGGGACATCCCGAGCCCGCCGGTCCGGAATGTCGTCCATGCTCAAATCTGAAGCAGCGGTTCCGTGGGCGGGGCGCAGATTTCCATCGGCTTGCGGGTGACCGGATGGAGGAAGGCGATCTTGTAGGCGTGCAACATGTGACGCGTGTATGGTCCGCGCTGGCCGTAGAGCGGGTCTCCGAGCACGGGGTGGCCGATGCTTTTGAGGTGCACGCGGATCTGGTGGGTGCGGCCGGTTTTCGGCCGGCATTCGAGCAGGCTGGTTTTGCCATCCGTGAGGAGGACCCGGTATTCGGTGACCGCCTCGCGGCCGCGTTCATTTTCCGAGACGGCCATCTTTTGCCGGTGGTGGGGGTGCCTGGCGATCGGGGCGTCGATGGTTCCGAAGGTGCGGCGCGGGATCCCGGCAACACGCGCGAGGTAGATCTTGCGGACATCCCGGCCGGCAAATTGCTCGGCCAGTGCCGCGTGCGCCCGGTCGGTCTTCGCGACGAGCAGACACCCGCTTGTTTCCTTGTCGAGACGGTGCATAATCCCCGCGCGGGTCGGATCGCCGCCGACGCCGGAGAGTTCCCGCGAATGGTGCATCAACGCGCCCACAAGGGTTCCCGTGAAATGACCCGCGCCCGGATGCACCACCATGCCCGCCGCCTTGTCCACAGCAAGAATGTGGGCGTCCTCATACAGGATCCGCAGTGGCAAATCCTCGGCCTCCACGCCCGTAACGGCCACCGCCGACGGCGGCGTCCAGACAACGACATCGCCGGAGGACAGAGGTTCGGACGGACGCGCGGGTCCGCCGTTCAAAAGGACAAACCCGCCCCGGATCGCGGCCTGGACACGCGAGCGGGAAACGCCATCCAACCGGCCCGTCAGAAAGATATCCAACCGCATCCCGGCCCCGGATTCGTTCACCGCAAACTCACTTGTGTCCATGCCCCCCCATCCCACCGCAGGAAAAAAACTCAAGGCTTTTATCCGCATAGGCGCTCGCGCATCTCCGAAAGTTGCAAAACGGAGAGACTGCGCCCGGCGTTTGACTGCGTCAGCGGGTTTTGGAACCGGAGGGCCGGAGATATCCTGCCGTGGATCGGGTGGCCTTGACGGGAGTTTCACCCGTCAAGGCTCCCACACCACCGGACGTGCGGTTTTCCGCATCCGGCGGTTGAACAAGGCGGCTCTCAGTTGCCTGATTGCGCGAGTTCCCAT
>Ga0114939_10003814_pt1 | contig 10309 bp, 10 predicted proteins | sample AshMeaCrysSpring_FD_87196 | JGI IMG/M metagenome (GOLD analysis project Ga0114939, IMG submission 87196) | Groundwater microbial communities from Big Spring, Nevada to study Microbial Dark Matter (Phase II) - Ash Meadows Crystal Spring | ecosystem: Environmental > Aquatic > Deep subsurface >... | reverse complement strand
TGCGAATTAGTCCCGCGATTCTTTCTAATTCCGCCTGATAGCTTTCGATCATCGCCAAAATTGGTCCCGGATTCGCCAGACAAATATCGCGCCACATGATCGGGTCACTACTAGCAATACGAGTGAAATCGCGAAATCCGCCAGCGGCATAGCGAAAAATTTCCTGACTGTCGTCGAGTCGCGCCAGCATCTCGACCAAAGAAAAGGCCAAAACGTGCGGTAGATGACTGGTTGCGGCAAGAACCGCGTCGTGGTGAGTAGGGTCCATTACCGTAACGGAAGCGCCGCAAAATTCCCACAGGGCGCGCACCTTGGCAACGGCGTCCGGTGATGTCTCGGCGAGGGGCGTCAAAATGCACCGGCGGTGGCGAAATAACCCGACGTCGGATGCCTCCACGCCGCTCTGTTCCGTGCCAGCAATCGGGTGTCCGGGGACAAACTGCGGGGGAATATCCCCAAAAACCCGGCGCGCCGCCGCGATTACCGATCCTTTCGTGCTGCCGACGTCAGTGAGAATAGTCGCGGATTCAAGGAGCGGCTTGAGTTGGCAGAATAGTCCCTCCATGACCCCGGGCGGGGTTGCGATTACCACGAGATCGGCGCCCGATATTGCACCGGCTAAATCCAATTCTGCGCGGTCGATCACTCCCAGTGCGAGGGCGCGTTCGAGCGTCAGACGGGTACGCCCCCAGCCGACGATTTCGCGACACACGGGGCGGACCGCACGCGCCAGTGACCCGCCGATCAGCCCTACCCCTAAGACGACCAAACGCCCGATCTGCATAAAGCCGCATTCCTTTTTTACTATAAATATCAATATTTTAGATTTATCTATTTGAGATTTTATCTTACCCAGCCAATACCTGGGCCAACGCCGCCAAGAAGCGGGAGTTTTCTGCCGGAAGCCCGATACTGACGCGCAGGTGGTGGGGCATCCCATAACTTGCGAGGGGGCGGACAATCACCCCCTTGTTCAATAAGGATTCGTAGATTATCTGAGCCGGTCGCCCCACATCCACCGCGATAAAATTCCCCAATGACGGGATATAGCCCACACCGAGCGCCTTCAATCCCGTAATTAAATCCGTCATCCCGTGAGAATTCACAGCGCGGCTTCGAGATAAATGATCGATATCGTCGAGTGCCGCTGTTGCGCCCGCGAGCGCAATATTATTTACATTAAATGGCTGGCGTACTCGATTGAGCAAATCGGCAATCTCGGGGTGTGAAACTGAATATCCGACGCGCAAACCCGCTAATCCATATGCCTTTGAAAAAGTCCGCGTAACAATTAAATTCGGGGCATGATTTAGCCATTGAATTGAATTAGGATAATCCGCCTCGGTAATGTATTCACAATAGGCCTCGTCCACAACCACAATTACCTGACTTGGTAGTGAATCGATGAAGTCTTTTAATGGCGTAGCAGGTAGATACGTGCCAGTTGGATTATTCGGATTTGCGATAAAAATTAATTTAGTACGAGAATTAATTGCCGCGGCGAGTGCCGTAAGGTCGTATCCGTAATTGTGTGCCGGGGTAGCAATGCCGCGTGCGCCAATTGCCTGGGTAACTAAAGGATAAACTGCAAACGCATATTCAGAATAGATCACTTCATCATCGGGCGTCACAAACGTATGCGCGATCAATTCCAAGATATCATTTGAGCCATTTCCCAAAGTGATCATTTCGCGTTCGATATTCAAGCGCTGTGCAATTGCACTGCGTAGGACAAATCCCGCACCATCGGGATAACGAGCGATCTCTGTAATTGCCGTCTGCACTGCGTCAATTGCTTTGGGAGATGGCCCGAGGGGATTTTCATTCGAGGCAAGTTTGATCGCATCGGTAATTCCATATTCACGGGCAAGCTCTTCGATAGGTTTCCCTGGTTGATACGGAACCATGGTCCGTACCCCGGGCGCGGCCAATTCACTAAAACGATTTTTGGGCGTCATCTTTTTGTTGCTCATTAAGATACATCAATTTTAGATAACGGTAATACGTCCCTTCGGCATTAGAAACAGCAAGGATAAATCCTTCGCGGCCATCAAGAAATCCGCACTTAAATAAATAGCTACGGAGAAATGCCCATAATCCTTTGATAATCGCTGTAGATAATCCGGATTTTTCACCGCGCAAATAACGTTGCTGGGCACCAGCGGTCGAATAACTATTGATTTTTTCCAAGACCTGCGTGAGATTATCAAATGAATAATGGAGTAAGTGCGAATTAAATCGTGTGGGTTTTCCATTAAACAACAATTTTTCATGGACTAGATCACTCGAATAACGGGCACACCCACGCTTAAATAAACGCGGCACATAATCAGATTGCCAACCGGAATATTGTATCCATCGCCCACAATAATTAGACCGGCGCGGCAATTCATAAACATCTGCCAATGGCGCCGATAATGCGGTACGAATCTCAGTGGCTAATTCCGGCGGGACAATCTCGTCGGCGTCTAACGCCAAAATCCAATCGGTATCGAGTAAATCGATGCAGCGATTTTTTTGGATTCCAAACCCCGGCCAATCTTGGGTCGTGTGGATTTCTGCCTGATGACGCGCCGCAATTAATAATGTCGCATCATTACTCCCACAATCCAGGACTACAATTTGATCCGCCCACGACACCGCTTGCAGACATTCGTCTAAATGAGCTGCGGCATTTTTACAAATCAGCGCGATCCCCAGCGTTGGCATTTTACTTTCGCCGAGCGCGGTGATAATGGACGACAGCGCGGGCTATTTCAGTATAGGGAAACGATTCCAGGTTTCCGTAACGCGCCAGTGCATCATGAATTAGCGGGGCTACATTTATTAATTGAATATCGCCCATAATAATTTGTTGTAATCCCTGAAGCCCACCACATTGAATTTTGATTTCTTTGCCGTGCGGAATTTCACCGGGATATTTCACGAGTTTCAGGCTAAATGTAGCGCGGGTCTGTAGAATTTTTCGCAATTCGATACAATTCCGCCAGTCCGGTAAATTTCGACAATTGATTGTTTCGCGCTCGGCCAATAAATGTTTTTCCGATATCGTACAGGTAACGCACCGAGTTAGAATTGCTTTTTCAAAAGGGCAAGGCGCGGGATTGATAATGCTATAGGCGTCACGGTAGGCGCTATATTCACTTGCCATATTAAAGCCATTTTACTAAATAATAGACCCGAACTCCTTCTGAAGAACGCGATGGGCCAATTACAATCGCCGGAAATAAATGCTGTGCTGGATTCGCTTGTTCGAGCGCCGCGGCCTCGCTTTCCATTGGCATTACGACCCCTTCTGGATAGCGCTCACGGTTTTTTACCCGGCTATTAATTAAAGCCGGAACTTCCTTGACCTGACTTGGATCAAAAGCAAATTTCATAAAATGGCTCGGTATAATCTCAACCAACAATGATTTAACACTCAGACTTTCCGGTCACTAACGCCCGCGCGAAATGGACGATTTTTGATCTTGCAATTTCGGATAAGCGCGAAATCTTTTTATTCAGCATAACGGACGCCCATCATGATCGTGCGCCCAGGCGGGTTATATCCCGCTACGGTTTGATAATCCTCATTCAATAAATTATCAATCCAGCCCTCAATCTTCCACCGCGAACTTACAGCATAATTAAGATTAATTCCAATTAAGGTATAACCGGAAAGGGAGATATTTTGATCAGGATAATGTCGCCGTCCTTGATTTAAGATCGTAGCCGAAGAACGGAGCGGCCCATCCTGGCGGGAAACTTGTAATTGCGCGGTATGTCGGGGACGCCCAGGTAAAATTTGCTCCGTAGTGCGATTACGCGGGTCTAAAAAATTAATTGCGCCGGAGACCTCCCAATTAGTCATACGAGTTTTAGCGCCGATCTCAATTCCATCGATCCGTGCCTGCTGTAAATTAATCATTGAGGAATAATCCGCCGTCGAGGTAATCAAATTGTGAATATTCGTGCGAAAAGCACGGACTTCCCAATTAGTTAGTTTGGAGGTCGAAACTAAAGCAATTTCGGTAGAATTGGCGGTCTCCGGTTGCAGATTAGGATTGCCTTGGTAAAACCCGGGGATGGCTAGATATTGGTCATTAAAAGTCGGCGCTCTAAATGCGCTACCCCAAGAGGCAACAAGGCGCGTCGCGGGTGTCAGGCGAATTCCATAGGTGACATTTCCGGTGGTATGACCCCCAAAGACCTGATTATCGTCATAACGGACGCCGGCAATAAAATTATGGGAACCAAAAAGCGCCTGATGCTGAAGAAAAAATCCGTCATTATCTCGGGAATTGAGTTTATAGAAATCGCTTGCGTCAATTTGCTCGTTTTGTTGGTCCATACCAAGCGTTAAGAGATTATTCGGGGTAAGTAGAAAATCATTTTGCCATAACCGATAAATCCGGCGCGTGTGATAATGCGCGGCAATTTGTGAATAATCCAATTCGTCCCGGGCTTCGCCCCACGTGAGCCGCGATTGCCAATTATCCTGCGGCGAAAATTTAATATCTAATCCGGCAACTTGCTGCAGAAAGTCATTCTCGTCCGCGCCGCCAGTAAAATCATTATCGAATTGATTATTTCCTTGGGCGCGCAATACATGAAGGTCAACCTGAGTATTTCCCCAGCGCTGTCCAAGGCGTAATCCAAACGATTTATTTTGATAGCCATCGGCATCGGATTGATTAGCATTTCCGATATCATTTCCCGAGGTGACGAAATTCCCGGCGCCGAGATAAAAATGAGTCTCGTCAGTCGCGCCGGAAATACTCGCGCGGGCATCGTAGGTATTCAGCGACCCGGTGCGTAAAGTAAAATTGGTCCGGTTCGGGCCTTTTCCTTGGGGCGTAAAGATTTGGACAATTCCCCCCAAAGCGGCAGAACCGTAAAGACTCGAACGGGGACCACGAACTACTTCAATTCGATCAATTTGACTCAAAGGCAAATATTCCCAGGCGGGAGTTCCAGCAGTTGCGGAACTCAAGGGAATACCATCAACCAAAAGCAATACATGCCCGGAATTAGTGCCGCGTAAATTCAGATTAGATAACTTTCCCCATCCGCCATAGGTAGTGAAATTGACGCCGGGCACATTTCGCAATGCCTCGGGAATTGATTGCGCTTGATTTATTTCAGCGCCATCCAAGACTGTCACTGGGCTGAGTGATTGCTCAACAGTGCGAGCGGTACGAGTAGCGGTAATTACAACCGGCGGTAATTCGGCAATTTCTTGAGCAGTAGCCAGAGATAAACAGCATAACGAGAAAATAAGGCTGTGGCTTTTATTTAGATAGTTCATGGGTATTTTTAATTAATTACTTTAAGTCTCGGGGAGAATTTCACCGGCGTGGGCATAGGCGTCGGCAGCAAATTCGCGTTGACCACAGGCCTCGTGTGCCTCGGCGATTTTTCCCCAGGTGGTTCGGGATTCATTAATGCGATTAGTCCGCCCCTGCCAATCCAAAGCAGTACGATAGGCGTCCAATGCCGCTCGCCAATCCTTTTGCGCGGCGTAGATTATCCCGATGTGATGCCATGCCCCCCCCATCCGCCGATATTGCCGGGTACGCTCCCACCAGTCCAAGGCATTGTGATAGGCCTGGAGTGCCTCGTCCCAGCGGTGGTGTTGCGCAAACACGGCACCCATCTGCGCCCAGGCATCCCCCAGGCGGTGGGGCTGTTGAGTGTGCTCCCACCAGGAGAGGGCCTGATGGTAGGCGTCCAGCGCCTGGTCTGGGGCGTGGAGGGTATCGCAGACATGACCAACGGCGTGCCAAGCGGCCCCAACCTCGAGCGGATTAGCCGGATTCGGGCTCTCCAGCTCGATCAGGGTGACAAGTTGTTGGGTATAAGTCAGGCCACGCGCTGCGGTAATGCTCGCGCTCCACGGCCACGGCGTAGGCTCGACCAGGTTTTCTAACGCACTGCGCACCAGGCGTAGGTTGGCGCGCTGTAGCGCCTGTCGCAGGGCGCGGTCGCGCAACACCGCGTGGTAATAGATCAACTCCGCAGTATGCCGTGACGCATCCTCGGCGAACAGCGCCTCGGCTTGATTCTTGACTTGGTACGCCAAGACATCGTAGAGCCGCGCCAGGTGAAAGTGGAAGAGGCGCGCCAGCCCCTCGCTGATTCCGAGCGGGGGGGGGCGCTGGGTCAGGTGTTGGCGCACAAACGGCAACAGTCGATAGCCGTTGGCGCTGGATTCAACTAGCGCTCGGCGGATTAAATCCTCCAAGGCAGCGCGGGATTGACGCACCGGCCAACCCAAAATCCCGCCGAGGGTCTGCCAGGCGCCTTCTAAGAAGGGGAATTGCTCGCGGCCGGCGATTACCGCCAATAATTCGAGCATCGGGCGGCTCACGAGCGGCACCCGATTCAGATAATAATCTAATAATCCATCGGGCGTATTTTTAATCTCGGCCAGGGTCGCAGCGGGATTATCACCGGGGTCGGCAAGAAATAACGTACATCGATAGGGATGCACGGCGATCGTGCGTAAAATTAATTGCTGATCATCGGTAGATAATTGCTCCCACTGCAGGGAACTCGATGGAAGTAAATTACGCAATAGCGTCAGGCCCTCGTCAGCATTTAACTCGTCGAGTGCTAACCACAAAATCGGGGTATCAAAGAGGTCAATTGGTGGTGGTTGATCACGGCGTGCTGTAAATAAAGTCGCCCAACCGGTATTTTCAATTAAGACCGCCAGTACCTCGTGCAAATACGAGTTGGGGATTCTCCCTGATTGGTCTAAAACTAACTCGGTTTGATCGATAATAAGGAGACAATTAGCGCTGAGTGCCTGACGCAATTCAGATGCAAGTGTATCTAAAGCAGGCTGGGGAGTAGCGCGGATTTGACGTGCCAGGGACACAAAATCCATTTTATCCATACAATCCGCAATCTGCGATAAAATTCCGCCGGCATCCGGGAAAATCCCCAATTCTAGCCACAAAACCCGCAATGGAGTCGGAGTTGTTTTACTATGGCTAGTGCTAAATGCGGCGGCGGCCTGGAGTGTAATTACCGATTTACCGATTCCCGCCGGGCCATAAACTCCGACTACCTGATGACCGGAATTCCAGGCATCTACAATGCGCGTCAATAATGCCGTGCGGCGCACCTCGCGTCCGGTAAGCGCCGGATAATCAGGGGAGCTATGATAAATTGCGAGATCAGGCATATTTTTCTACTATCGGTGATTTATTCATTCGGATAAAAGTCCATATCCATAATTTGCGCGAGACTATAAGGACAAGTCTGCGGAAAAACTTTACCATCTAATCCAGTCTCTGTTTCTGCCTTAACTAGGGCGCGCCGATAAGCTTTAGTAATGATTACTTGTAAAATTTCCGGATTCTTTAGGCTGGGATTGTCTTGCAAATGGTCATCCAGTTGCAAACGTTGTTCTTTAATAGTTAGTCGCCAACTACGATTTTGAAAGACTGGCTGAAATTTCCATTTTAGCAAGTGCATCAATAAAATTTCCAAGCGACTAATCAATTCCCGCTTTTCGGTCGCGCTCATACTCTCCAGTTCTGCTATCAAATGATTAATATCGAGTTGAGTGAATTGTCCCATTTTTAAGAGTTGAGCCTGTTGTAATGCCCAGGAATAAAAATCTTGCTCGTATAATGATGTCATATTTTACCCAGATGATCTGGAGTAGAACTAAAATTGTACAAGGTGTCGCACTGGTTTATTAAGCCGGCCAGGTTCTCCCCAAAAATATGATTCGGATTTATTCAGGATGTTATTTCTTGTTCTAAATAGCGGACAATATCTCGAAAGGCAAGCTCATTCCGCGCATCCATTTCAATTAAGGCACGATGCGCCTCGAGGATTGTTTGGCCTAATTCCGTTGGATTAGTTTCGGTAAGAGGGATCTGCACAGCATTTTGGGTCGATGCTTCAGGGAGATAGGTAACAAGCCGAAAGAATTGATCAAACCCCATACTAATCAATATTTGGTTAATATCCTCTCGCGGAGAGAATAAAACGACCGGCTGTTTCCCCATAAAACGCGCCAATTTGACTAATAGACCGAGATTGGTACTATCAATAGCATCGGTGGCGGCGAGGTCGACGATAAACTCTTGGGGTTTAGTCGTAGCAAAGATATTTTGTAGAAATTGATCAAATGAGGGGGCTAATGGATAACGGATATCGCCAATGAGACGGAGATAATGGGTGCCAGCGTGGTCGGCGTGTAAAATTGTGCCTGGATTAGTCATTTTTTTCCCGTTTCAGTTGAAAAAAGGTAATGTCATCAGGGAGCGCGTTACTGCGCGGTAATCCCATGCGGTGGGCGAATTGATCAATATTGAGTTGCGGATCAAAAATTTGCTCCTCAAGGGTAGCAAACTTTTCCTTGAGTGAACGCTCGCTCATAATTTCTAATAGGCCGTCAGAAAATAGCCACAAACTAAACTCTTCCGGGAGGTCTAATTCCTGGCGGGGAAATTCCGAATCCTCAAACAATCCCACCGGGCGACTCGGATAGGCCAAGGATCTTACTCCATAAGGGTCGCGTAGTAACGGATACGGAAATTGCCCACCATTACTACAAATTAACCGCGAAGATTGCTGATCAATTACGCCATAAAAAATCGTCAGATATTTATCTAAACGCTGACGGCATAAATCCTGATTCAAGCGGGTCAGTGTCCGCTCTGGGTGCAAAATAATCGGGTCATCTTCTTCGCTGCGGGCTTGGCGATATTGGCCAATTAGCGTGGTGAGCATTACAGTAATAAAGGCCGAGGCGGCGCCGTGCCCGGAAACATCCGCCATATAAAATCCCAAATAGCGTCCGTCAATCGGAAAATAATCGACAAAATCCCCAGAGAGAAATGTCGATGGATAGACCCGCGATTGAAAAAGATAATCACCCAAGCGACGCCGCGGCGGTGGCATTAATTGATCTTGGAGATGACGCCCGGCCTTTTCATCCTCTTGCAGGCGCTCTACTGCCACCTGTAATTCCTTCTCTTTTTCCTGAAGGCTCTCAATCGTAACTCGTAATTTGCGAATTATAGTCTCAAGATATTCCCGATAATAACGATTCTGTTGCATCAATTCCGCGCGCTCTAATGCCCGACACAAAGTGCTATCCAAAACGCCCATTTCTATAATTGGCTTGGTGACGTAATCCCAAGCGCCGCGCTTGAGCGCCTGAATTGCATCGCCCAATAGATTCGCGCCCGAGACAATTATCACCGGGGTCTCGGGCGCCTCTTGGGTAATTGTGGACAACACCTCAAGGCCATCGGCACCCGGAAGCCGGAGGTCACACAACACCGCATCCGGGCGTTCGCTACGGAATAATGCAATTCCCATAAGACCATTACTAGCCTGAAGCATTTCATACCCGCTATCTTCCAAATAAGCGACGATGCCATCGCGTACCGCTGGTTCATCTTCAATTGTAAGAATCCGGGCATTGCGGTCTTTTTTTGATGGGGGATCGATCGTAAATGCAGAGCTGAGGATATCGGAATTGATCCGCGCCTCGTGCGGACTATCGCAATTATTCATGGGTGAGGGTTCCCCGGGGCATTATCGATTCTTGGGCGGAGGTAGCGGCGCGCCGCACCGCAGCGGCCAATACTCCCAAGTCATTTTGGGGCTTAAAGAATAGTTCCGCCGGTGTTACACCTAAGGCGCGCAGGTCGTCCGGGAGCACATAGTCCGCCGATCCGGTATGAATTAAAAACCGCATCTGTGGTGCGTAATTCGCCAGCGAGCGGATTGCGGCATTGCCGTCCATCCCCGAGAGACGCATGTCCATGATACACACATGGAAATCCGCACGGCTGCGGACTAATTCACAGGCGTCCTCAGCGGAGGTAACCGTGGCGACCTGCATATCTTCGTCCTCGAGGTAAGCGCGGACCCCATCAGCAACGGCGCTTTCGTCATCTACCACCAACACTCGTACATTAGTCATATTAGCCATATTTTATGCTGATATGGTCGGGTCATCATCCCGATAGTATATCGGGCGCGGGGTCGCTACAATGGGTTTTTAACAGTCAATTGGAAAACTCTCCATAACTACTCTATACTAATCATTATGGAGAGATTAATAACAATAAGTGAAGCCGCCCAAATACTGGGCGTATCAATAACAACACTACGTAGGTTGAAAGCGGAAGGAAAACTAATCCAAAACACACCGCAGGCAAGCATCGTCGTTATAACCTTGCTAAATTAAAACCAGACAGGAATTACGCAGTTGAATTGTAACTGGTTGATTTAGTTGGAAAGCCATAAGACAGACTTCTTCCGTAACCGATTGAAAATGTTAAATGTATTT
>Ga0114939_10003813_pt1 | contig 10311 bp, 9 predicted proteins | sample AshMeaCrysSpring_FD_87196 | JGI IMG/M metagenome (GOLD analysis project Ga0114939, IMG submission 87196) | Groundwater microbial communities from Big Spring, Nevada to study Microbial Dark Matter (Phase II) - Ash Meadows Crystal Spring | ecosystem: Environmental > Aquatic > Deep subsurface >... | reverse complement strand
CTATCCCGCGCCGGGGCCACCCGCCTCCATCCACACAATCCCTGATCGCCCGCTTGACGGGCATCCATCTGAACAGCTTGTGTCCTAGCAAGCGCCAAAAACTCCTCCCTCCGGGACTGACTACGCCCACACCCATCCAAATGAAATATTCCTACGAAGTTCAGTTTGAAATTGCCGGTCCCGCCGCAATGTTCACGCGCCCGGATACGGGTGCCGCACCGATCTCTTATCCCGTGCCGACGTGGTCGGCGTGCAAGGCAATGTTCGAATCCGTTGCGCGTGGGTTCTTTGCTCGTGGCGGTGAGCCTGCTGCATTCTTCTCGGCGACAGAGATCGAAATTTGGAAGCCTGTTCGGTTTGAGAAGTATGTGACGAACTACCGTGGGCCGTTGCGGAAGGATGACCAGATTAAGAAGGGCAATTCGTATCAGCTACCGGCCACGATACTGGTGGATGTTTGTTTTCGCGTCAGGGGTCAGTGTGTTCGAGTTCCGGGAGCTGCAGACGAGTCGAACAATGCTCCTCATGCGTTGCAGGAGATGTTCAATCGGAGGCTTGCCCAGGGAAAGAGCAAGTATGCGCCTTGCCTTGGTTGGAAGGAGTTTGTCCCTGATTACTTTGGGCCATTTCGCGATCATGGTGAGAGCGTTGGCGGATTTGAACTTCAACGGGGCTACTTCGCTGAGTTGCCCGCTTTCCTAATGTCGGCGTGGGATGCTCCTGCAAATGGCCGCTATCAGCCGATATTCCGGGCCTTGGAAATCCAGGAGGGCAGTCTCCGGTTTCCGCAAGCTCATGTGCGTAGCGGCAAACTCGACTTCGACAAGGAGGCGTTGAAATAGCCATGCTTTCAGAACTCTACCACATCGCCAAGAACCTCAGCCATCAGGGCCAGGAGAAACGCTTAGTTCATACAGATTGCGGTGAACCGGGCCTTTCTACGAACGTGAATCTGCGGCTGCTTTTGAATGAAGAAGGCAAGATCGTTCGACTTGAAGCGCTTCAGGCCGCGGATGCCGTCAACCTGTGGACGCTGAAAAAGGGAAACTTCAAATTCTTCCCGGCAGTTCGAATGCCAATCCCGCTGATTGACGTGCCGACTGACGACCCCGCATGGAAGACGCTAAAGAAACCAACGGTTGAAACGCTTCGAACACTGCTATCAAGCTGGAAGGACAAAGTCCAATCGGTGAATCTTCCATCAGAACGGGAACAAGCGACCCGGATGATTAAGTGGGAACACGATGACAAGGAAGCCGTTGGCCGTATTCAAGCCTTTGCCGGGCAGTTCCTCGAACTGACAAAAGACCCGAAAGTCTTTGCCACTACCCTAGCGACCGCGCTCGAAGCTGCGTTGATTAGCGCTACCGACGAAAAGCTGTTCAAGCCGCTGCAAGCTCTTCTGTGCGGTGTGCTCAAGGAGCCGAAGAACAAGCCTCCGGAAGTGGAGTTCAAAGTTCAAATCATCTTCGATTTCATCGCAGCGCACGAAATCTCTGGTGGCTTATACAATGCAAAGATGAGCCGCGTTGTGATCGAGTGCCTCAACCAAGAAAAGACATCGAAATCAGGTAAACGCAGGAAGGCTGAAATGATCAGCGCAACGCGAGAATGCGCTTTTGAAGGCAGGGCAATGCCTTTGCTTGATGCCAAATCAAAATATCCGGACTGGTATGCCAAGCCCGTGATTGGGAATCAGTTCAAGCCGTTTGCCAAAAATTCCGCAGCACCCTGTAACTACCGTTACCATGTGGCGGATGCCGAGGGTTTTTCTATTGGAGCAGAAACAGCCAAGGCCCTCGTTGCTGCCGGTTGCAGTATCACCAGTCCCGAGGCACGAAACAAGACGTGGCGCTCTCTTCACAGTGGCAAGTTCGAGACGGTTAAGAGCAAAAAGAAGGAGACATTCGATGTTCTGATTGCTTATCCAACCTTCGACTGGAAGGATCTGGTTCCTGTCAGCATCTTTGGCAGGCCCGATAGCGAGAAGAGCGACGCACCTGATGAAGATGACGCAGTCACTTCCATTCCTTCGCAAGCCTTCACCCAAGTAGCGGAAACCTTTGTTAGCGCCCTGAAGAGTGTGGTTTCAAGCACAGACTTGGAGCGGAAATACATTCGACTGCTCATCTTGCGTTCCATATCACCTGGGCAGGTGCAGATGGCCTATTCAGCGATGCCCACCTGCGGACATTTTGCCTCTGCCGTTAAGCACTGGGCTGCATCGGCGAAGAATCTCCCACCGAGGCTCACTGTTCCCTTGCCGACGAAGAAGGCCAAAAGGGGCTTTGGCTGGTTTGCTCCCAATCTTCTGTTTCCAGATGATGCGATACACGTCTTTTCCCATCAGTGGATGCGAGGTGGCACTGAAAGTTCGCGTCTGCAAACCCCTCCAGTGTCCGCCATTCTGGATGTGTTTCTCCAACGCGAAGGAGTTTGGCAGGATACAGCTAGGCAACTCTTAGAAACGCTTCTTCCCCGAGTTGAGCCGCTTCTGATCGGCGCGGGGAACATTCTTCACCGGATCGACCGCGAAGATACCAGTGCATGGAGAGACTTCGCTCCCAAAACTGACGCAGGGCAGCCCGACAAGAGCAAACCCGATCCCCGCTATTATCTCGCCAAATCCCTGAGCCTTATCGGCACCCTGCTTCACGCACTCAACTCCACACCCAACCACTACATGAAAGAAACCTCCTACCTTGTTGGAAAGCTGCTCGCCGCGATGGACGAGCTGCACAAATGCTACTGTGTCTCCGAACGAAAAGGAGACATTCCGACGACACTGATCGGCAACGGGCTGCTCGGGCGAGCTGCTGATTCTCCAGAGATGGCGTTCGATGAACTTTGCGAGCGAAGCAGGATTTATCTTGGCTGGGCGAGATCTGTGCAGCTTTCTGGAAAGGAGACGGAGGCTGTGAAGATCGCCGTCAACTCCGCCAGAAAACTACTACGAATCGTCGAGCCAATGGCGATTGAGCTTCACCATTCTGCGAAGCTGAATCAGCCGATGAGTGCCGAAGGCAAGGCACATCTGTTCCTGGGCTACATCTCGCCTGTTTTGGGAGGCAAGAAGGATTCCGACGAAGCCACCACCGAATCATCTCAACCCGAATAATTTACCATCATGAGCACCAACACCAGCAACATCCCACGAGCCACAGGGCTACTCATCATCGAAGCACGCAACTCAAACCCCAACGGCGATCCTGACCGTGAAAGCGATCCACGGACACGCTCTCATGATGGCCGAGGTGTGATTAGCGACGTGTCCTTCAAACGGAAGCTCCGCGAACTGATCCTTGCCAAAGAGGGGCCTGTTTGGGAGCAGTTTAAGGCGGACATGAAACTGAGTGACGATGAATTTGGAATCCATGTTGACCAAGCTACGCGCACCAAGAGCAAAGCAACCCAAGGCGAAGGGGAAAAGAAGAGCCTTTCTGCGGCCCATTGGGATGTGAGGGTCTTTGGCAGCACGAGCTTAGAGGAGGGTGATAACTTCATTCGCACGGGTGTCGTTCAGTTCGGCATCGGTGTGTCTGCCGCCAAAGTCCGCATCCAGCGGGACACGAACACCGTGAAGGCTGGTGTTGACGCCAGCAAAGAAGCTGACCGTGGCATGGCTCCGCTCGGCTTCCGAATCATCGAGCATGGTGTTTATGCCATGCCGTTCCTCGTCAATCCAACTGCTGCATTGAAAAGCGGTTGCCAGCTTCGCGATATTGAATTGCTCTGCCGTTTGATTCCTTATGCCTATGCGCACAATCCATCGCGCGTCCGTCCTTTCGTGGAAGTCCGCCATGCTTGGTATTTCCAGCACACCAACGGACTCGGCTCAGCCTCGGATTTTGCTGTCATCGATGCGATGACACCGGCCAAAGCCGATCCGTCAGAACCTTCCACATCTTGGGCTGACTACAGCTATGACGGCAGTGCTGTATTGGCAAAGGCACGCCAAGCCTTTGAGGGAAAGTTTCAGCACTTCGGTGATCTGTGCGATGCCAACTTTGTTAATCAGGTCTTTCCACACAACGCATGAGCGAGCCTCTGGCCCATAGCGCCAGGCATGGTGCTCCGACTCAGTCCTACCGCGACCATCTGAGCAACGTGGTCAGTGGTGCTCTGGCGCGGAGCGAACGGATGCTACAATACTACGAACCAGCGGCTAGCTGGATCGACTCCCCAGCCATGCTGAAGATCGTGGGGAGTGCGGCAAGGTTTCATGATCTTGGGAAGCTGGACAGTGGCTTTCAAAAGACGTTGGAGACGAACCGCAAATCCGATGAACACATCAGGCATGAGGACGCGGGCGTGGCATGGTTGTTGGAAAATGGTGCTGACGAAGCGGCGGGGCTCGTTTCAGCGCATCATCAAGGCTTGGTGCGTTATCGGCTGGAAGTGGATGATGAACGTCCGGTGGCTACGGGGCGTCTTGATGGAAAAGACTTCCGCATCAATGAAGACAGGACAGCAAAAGCTACGGCTGCATCGCTCAGATCCTACCTCACAGGGCATGAGGAGCATTTTGGCCCGCGCACGGTTGAGCCTGAACAACACCAGAACAAGCTGACGGGACTATCACGGCGTCTTCTTCTCTCGTGCCTCGTGGATGCCGATCATTCAGACACGGCGAGGCATTATGGAAATGAGCCAGCAGTGTCACCCTCTCTGCCGCGCTGGGAAGAACGGTTGGCGAAGCTCGACGAGTATGTTGCCAAATTGCCGCGCACCGATCCGAAGAAGGCGACACCGCAGGAGTTGGAGCGGCAACGCATTCGCGATGAGCTTTACCGGCTCTGTCGCACTGCCGATCCAGCGCCTCGGCTGCGGAGTTGTGATGCGGTTGTCGGTTCAGGCAAGACCACGGCGCTGATGGCTCATCTGCTCAATGTGGCTGCCACACGGAACTTGAGGCACATCATCGTTGTTCTGCCCTACACCAATATCATTCGCCAGTCGGTCGAGGTTTACCGCAAGGCGCTCTGTCTTGAGGGGGAGAATCCCGAGGAGATTGTTGCCGAGCATCATCATCAGGCGGATTTCAAAAGCTTGGACACTCGCTATCTCACGACGCTGTGGCAGGCACCCATCGTCGTGACGACAGCGGTTCAGTTCTTCGAGACACTTGCTTCCAATAATACTTCCCGGCTTCGCAAACTGCATGAGCTTCCCGGTTCCGCTGTCTGTTTGGATGAGGCTCATGCCGCACTGCCTGCGTGTCTTTGGCCTGTCTGCTGGAATTGGGTCACGCAGTGGACTCGCCGGTGGAATGGTCACCTCGTCCTGGCATCTGGCTCGCTGCCTGCCTTTTGGACCGTAGAGGATTTTCGCTCGATATGTGAAGGCAGGGACTCAGGAAAAGCGCCCCAACGCCCTGCGGCAACGATTGAGCCGCTTTGTTCATCGATCACGGTGCAGGCCGAGGAAGCGGAGCATAAGCGGGTGAAGTTTATCTCGGAGCCACGGCCATTCTCCGCTGACGAGTTGATCGAGCGAATCGCTAAGTCGGCAGGTCCGCAACTTGTGGTTGTGAATACAGTGCAGAGTGCAGCCATGCTTGCTGCCAAAATCCGGGAAAAGGGAGAGATGCAAGTGCTGCATCTCTCAACCGCGCTGGCCCCGGTTCATCGAGCCATCATCATTGAAAGGGTCAAGGCTTTGCTCAAACATCAGTCAGATTGGGTGCTGGTAGCCACGAGTTTGGTCGAGGCCGGAATGGATTTCTCATTTGCCTCGGGTTTCCGACAACGCGCATCAACCGCAAGTCTCATTCAGCTTGGCGGCCGAGTGAATCGCAGCGCCAACCGAGGGGATGACTGCACAGTGTTGGATTTCGATTTCGCTGATGTGAAGACATTCCCGGATAATCCGAGCCTGAAGCCTTCCAAGGAGGCGCTGGAGCGTCTGTTTGCAGACGGACGAATCGGCCCGGACAAACCCTGCGACTTGGCGGACATTTGTCTCGCTGCGATGAAGGCGGAGTTTCGGCCCGGTTCTCAACAGGCAGCGCTGGAATTGGTAAAGGCAGAAAAGAATGATTGTGACTACCCCAAGGTCTCACAAGACTGCCGTGTGATTCAAACTGAGAGGAGAACTGTCGTCATCGATCCTGGCATCATCGCGCGTCTGAAAAGATATGAGCGTGTTCCTCCGCTCGAAGTCGTGCGGCACAGCGTGCAGATGTATAATGCGAAGATTGAGAAGCTAGGCCTTAGCCCTGTGACAAGCGAATCAGACCTATTCTTTCTGCCTTCATCCTGGGACTATGACCCTGAATTTCTGGGCTACATGACTGAGATGGTCAAGCAATCGAAGGCCGCTATCCCCGGAGGCTACTTCATCTAACCCTCATTCGCCGCATCTGAACCCCATGAAAACGCTACTTTTCAAAGTCGAACACGGCGGCTGGAGCGCGGAGCTCCAGTTGCCGGCCAATGAATCGCTCGAAGAACTCGCCAACGCCATCATCAAGGCCGTCGGGTTCGACATGGATCACTGCTACGGATTTTACAACAATCTGAAGCGGTATTTCGACAGCACCGAGGAATACACGCTGTTTGCGGACATCGGAGAAGACTGCAAGGCCAGCGACACGGGCGTGCAGGGCACCGGCATTGCCGGGGTGTTCCAACCGAAGAAGAAGATGCTTTTCCTCTTCGATTACGGGGACGACTGGATGTTCACGGTGACCTGCACGGGGGAGACGGACAGCAAGCCCTTCAAGCGGCCGAAGATTCTTTCCACCGTCGGCGAGCCGCCGGAGCAGTATCCGGACTATGAGGAGTGATTTCTTGCAACTCCTTCCCGATGTCCTTCGATCAAGGCCAGTTCGACTTCGACGCTCCAGGCAGTGATGCCGGATGGCGGCGCTGGCGGGAGGAGTTGGATGAGAAGCAGCGGGCTTTCGAATCACGCTGGGGAGTGATTCTGAGCAAGCGGGTGCGGGTGGAATTGCGGAATCATGAGAAGCCGCTGACGGGAGTGCTGGAGTGGGTGGAAAATCCGGGGAAGAGGCGTGACGGGCCGCCGGTCTTCCGGTTGAAGGGAGTGGAACTCGGCGTGGGGGAGATCGAGAGCATGGTGCAGGAGGATGGGACATGAGATTTGAGATTTGAAAATGGGAAGATGCCGCGACCGCCATGTTGAAAGAAGACCAGTTCATCCCGATCTCCGCGCTCCAGCACTGGCTGTATTGCCCGCGGCAGTGCGCGCTGATCCATCTGGAGCAGGCATGGGCGGAGAACAGGTTCACGGCGGAGGGGCGGGTGTTGCATGAAAACGCCCACGAGGGGGCGGATGAGACAAAGGCGGAAGTGCGGATCACGCGCGGAATGCCGGTGGCATCCGGGTGCCTGGGCCTGGCCGGGCAATGCGATGTGGTGGAATTCCATGCGGCCGGGCGCCTCCATGCGGGCGGACGCCGCGATTTGAAATTCGAGATTTCAGATTTGAGAGGGGCGGGTGGAGATTTGAAATTCGGGATTTCAGATTTGAGAGGAAGCGATGCGGGTGGAGATTTGAAATTTGAGATTTCGGATTTGAGAGGGAGAGATGCGGGTGGCGAGGCGCCTTTCAAATCTCAAATTTCCAGTTTCAAATCCGCGCTTCGCGCGGTGCCAGTGGAATACAAGCGGGGGAAGCCGAAGGCGCATCGGGCGGATGAGGTGCAGTTGTGTGCGCAGGCGATGTGCCTGGAGGAGATGCTGGGAATCGTGATCCCGGCGGGGGCATTGTATTATGGCGAAAAGCGGAGGCGCACCGAGGTGGTGTTCGACCAGCCCCTGCGTGATCTGGTGCGCAAGACGACGGAGGAAGTCCGCGCGTGTTTCGCCTCCGGCCGCACGCCGCTCGCGGAGTATGAGCCCCGCCGTTGTGACGCCTGCTCGCTCATCGACTTCTGCCAGCCGCACTCACTGCGTTTCAAAAAAGGAGCCGCCGCGTGGTTTTCCTCATCTCTCAAGTCTGAAATCTCAAATCACAAATCAACACAGCCATGACCTACCAACGCTTCGAAGATCTGCCGGTGTGGCAGGATGCCATCCGCCTCGCCGAGGGCTGCGAGGATTTCCTGATCGCCGCCAGGGACAGGATCACGTTTTCCAAACGGGACCAACTGGACCGCTGCTCGCTCTCGGTTTCCAACAACATCGCGGAGGGTTTCGAGCGGGGGACGAAGAACGAGCTATTGGCGTTTCTTTATATCGCCCGCGGCTCGGCGGGGGAGGTGAGGTCGATGCTGTGTTTCTTCGAGCGCCGGCCGGCTCTGGCCGATTTCAAATCTGAGATTTCAAATTTGAAATGGACCGCGGAGAGTTGTTCGCGGCAGTTGCGGGCTTGGGCGGATTCGTTGCAGAACTCGGAGATCGAAGGCCAGCGGCATTTGAACGAGCGGAGCAAGGAGGAGTGGCGGAAGGGCTGTGAGGCAAAGAAAGCGCGGAGCCGCTTCGATGCGATGACACGCGAGGGAATGATGAAGTTTCCCCGTGATCATCCGCTGCGGGTCGAATGGGAACGCAAGAACGGCCCTCTCTAGGATTTCAAATTTGAGATTTCAAATTGATGAAGAGGCACCTCAACACGTTGTTTGTAACCCTCGAAGGCGCATACCTCCGCAAGGACGGGGCGGCGGTGGAAATCAGGCATGAGGGGGAATCCAAGCTCCGCGTGCCACTGCACAATCTGGATGGCATCGCATGTTTCGGCTGGGACATCTCCTGTTCGGCAGCGCTCATGGCGGCATGCGCGGAGGCCAAGGTCTCACTCACGTTTCACACGCCGCACGGGAAATTCCTCGCCTGCTCGAATGGCTTCACCTCCGGCAACATTCTGCTCCGCCGCGAACAATACCGCCGCGCGGATCACGAACCGGCCGCCGTGGCCATCGCCGCCAACATGATCGCCGCCAAGCTGGCCAACTCCCGCCACGTCCTCATGCGCGCCGCGCGCGATCACGGCGAGAAATCCGCCGAACGCGCCTTCGCGCTCACGCAGGCCTCGGATTTCCTCGCCGTGCGCATCGGCTTGGTGTCCCGCGCCACGTCGCTGGATACCCTGCGCGGCATTGAAGGCGACTCCGCCGTCGCCTATTTCGCCGCGTTTCCCCATCTTCTCGTCCACCACGATCCGGCCATCACCATCACGGGCCGGACCCGCCGCCCGCCGCTTGATCCAGTCAACGCGCTGCTCTCCTTCCTCTACGTGCTGCTGATGCATGATTGCCGCAGTGCTCTGGAAAGCTGCGGACTCGATCCCCAGTGCGGTTTCCTCCACCGCGACCGCCCCGGCCGCCCGTCGCTGGCGCTCGATCTGATGGAGGAATTCCGCGCGTTCCTCGCCGACCGCACCGCGCTCTCGCTCTTCAACCGCCAGCAGATCACGAGCAAGGATTTCGACATCAGGGAAAACGGTGCGGTCCTCCTCAAGGAGGATTCCCGCAAGAAAGTCCTCACCGCATGGCAGGAGCGCAAGCAGGACGAAATCACCCACCCGTTTCTCGACGAGAAAACCACCATCGGCTTCCTCCCCCACCTCCAGGCCAGACTGCTGGCCCGCCACCTCCGCGGCGATCTCGACGCCTACCCCGCATTCCTCGCACGCTGATGCTCACGGAAAACGCATTTCAATTTTCAAATCTGAGATTTCAACTCCATGTACATCCTCGTCACCTACGACGTCTCCACCACCACGCCTGCCGGGAAGTCCCGCTTGCGCCACACCGCCAAAGCCTGCCTCGACTATGGACAGCGCGTCCAGAACTCGGTTTTCGAGTGCAAGGTCGATCCCGCGCAGCTCGTCACCCTCAAGGCGCGCCTGCTCGAAATCATCGATCCTGAGACCGACAGCCTGCGTTTCTATCACCTCGGAACCAACTGGCAGCACCGCGTGGAACATCACGGGGCGAAGCAAGGATATGATGTTGAGGGGCCGCTGATTCTCTGATTCCCTCCACCGCGTGATTCGCAAACCGCCGGAAACGGCGCGCCGCGAACCCCGAGTGCTCTTAAAAAGCCCGCCAGGTTCGCGCGACGCCAGTTTCCTACTGGATTCCGCTCTTTGACATCCCATGATTTTGAAATTCCGTGATCTTTCCGTTTGAATTTCGAAGGTTCGCGGATCACTCCATTCTTTCCTTACGGCGGAATAGGTTCCAGATTGAAGCGGTCGCCCCTCGCAAGAGGGGCGCGGATTGAAACGCATGGATGCAGTCTGCGCCGATTGATGATGTGTAGCCCCTCGCAAGAGGGGCGCGGATTGAAACAGCGCATTGAACACTCTCACAAACAATCATCATGGTCGCCCCTCGCAAGAGGG
>Ga0114939_10003812_pt1 | contig 10314 bp, 7 predicted proteins | sample AshMeaCrysSpring_FD_87196 | JGI IMG/M metagenome (GOLD analysis project Ga0114939, IMG submission 87196) | Groundwater microbial communities from Big Spring, Nevada to study Microbial Dark Matter (Phase II) - Ash Meadows Crystal Spring | ecosystem: Environmental > Aquatic > Deep subsurface >... | reverse complement strand
GTCACCATCGACGGCTACCAGCTGAGCGTCCCGCCCGGCACGTTGGTGATCCGCGCGGCCGAACAGCTCGGCATCGCCATCCCGCGGTTCTGTGACCATCCGCTGCTGGACCCTGTCGGCGCGTGCCGCCAGTGCCTGGTCGAGATCGGCACCCCTGACCGGGAGGGCACCGTGCGCTGGATGCCCAAGCCGCAGGCCTCCTGCACCATCCCCGTCACTCCGGGCATGCACGTGCGCACCCAGCTGACGTCCGCGGTGGCCGACAAGGCCCAGCAGGGGATCATGGAGTTCCTGCTGCTCAACCATCCGCTGGACTGCCCCGTCTGCGACAAGGGCGGGGAGTGCCCGCTGCAGAACCAGGCGATGAGCAACGGACGGCCCGAGGCGCGCTTCGATGGGGTGAAGCGCACCTACCCCAAGCCCATCCCGATCAGCAGCCAGGTGCTGCTGGACCGGGAGCGCTGCGTGCTGTGCGCCCGGTGCACCCGGTTCTCCGACCAGATCGCCGGCGACCCGTTCATCGAGCTTCTCGAGCGCGGCGACCTGCAGCAGGTGGGGATCTACGCCGAGCAGCCCTTCGAGAGCTACTTCTCCGGCAACACCATCCAGATCTGCCCGGTGGGGGCGCTGACGAGCGCCGCCTACCGCTTCCGCGCGCGGCCGTTCGACCTGGTGTCCACCCCGAGTGCGTGCGAGCACTGCGCGTCCGGCTGTGCCCTGCGCACCGACCATCGCCGCAACCGGGTCATGCGTCGACTCGCCGGCGAGGATCCCGAGGTCAACCAGGAGTGGAACTGCGACAAGGGTCGCTTCGCGTTCACCTACGCAACGGCGTCGGACCGGCTGTCGTATCCGCTGGTGCGTGGCGCGGGCGGTGAGCTCGAGCCGGCGTCCTGGCCGCAGGCCCTGCGGGCTGCCGCCGACGGTCTGCGAGGTGCCCGCGGAGCCGGCGTGATCGCCGGTGGCCGGGTGACCTTGGAGGATGCCTACGCGTACGCCAAGTTCGCGCGGGTGGCCCTGGGAACCAACGACGTCGACTTCCGAGTCCGCCAGCACAGCGAGGAAGAAGCCGCCTTCCTCGCCTCCACCGTGGCGGGAGCCCCCCTGGACCTCACCTACCGCGACCTGGACTCCGCGCCCGCGGTCCTGCTGGTGGCCTTCGAGCCCGAGGACGAGTCCCCCATCGTCTTCTTGCGGATGCGCCGGGCGGTGCGTCGCCGCGGCGCTCGGGTCAGCACCGTGGCGCCGCTGGCCAGCCGAGGCAGCCAGAAGCTCGCCGCCCGCGTTCTGCCCACCGTGCCGGGAGCTGAGGCGGCCGTCCTGGACGGCCTCCCGGCCGAGGTCCTGGCAGAGTTGCGGCAGCCCGGATCGGTGATCCTCGCCGGTGAGCGGCTGGCCGCGGTCCGTGGTGGCTTCTCCGCCGTGCTGCGTCTGGCGACGGCCACCGGTGCCCGGGTGGGCTGGGTGCCGCGGCGCGCCGGCGAGCGGGGGGCTCTGGAGGCCGGCGCCTTCCCCGCTCTGCTGCCGGGGGGGCGCCCGGTGTCCGACCCGGCCGCCCGCGTCGACGTGGCCGCCGCGTGGGGCGTCGAGTCGTTGCCTGCCGACCCGGGGCGGAGCACGGCAGCGATCCTCACGGCCGCTGCCGATGGCGACCTGGATGCCCTGGTGCTCGGCGGCCTCGAAGCCCTCGACCTGCCCGAGCCGGCGCTGCTGGCGCGGGCGGCGGCCCGGGCATTCACCGTCAGCCTCGAGCTGCGCAGCAGCGACGTCCACGAGCACGCCGACGTGGTCCTTCCGGTGGCCGCCGTCGCCGAGAAGGCCGGCACGTTCCTGGACTGGGAGGGTCGACCTCGCGCCTTCCCTGCGGCCCTGTCGTCCACACTGCGGCCCGACGCGTGGGCGCTGGACGCCGTCGCCGAGCAGCTCGGTCACCGCCTCGGCGTGGCGGACGTGGACGCCGTGCGCCACGAGATGGACGAGCTCGGCCGGTGGGATGGCGCGTGCTCGCCCGCGCCGCAGACCCCGAGTCCGGAGCGTCCAACCGACCTGAGGCTCTCCTGCTGGCGGGTGCTGCTCGACCTGGGCCGCGGCCAGGACGAGGAGCCGCACCTGGCCGGTACCGCGCCGCGACCGGTGGCCCGGCTCTCCCCGGCCACCGCGCAGAGCGTCGGGGTCAAGGACGGTGACCCGGTGCTGCTGCGGGGTCGCAGCGGCACCCTCACCCTGCCGTGCTCGGTGACCGAGATGACCGACGATGTGGTGTGGGTGCCGATGAACTCCCCGGGCAGCCAGGTCCACCGTGACCTCGGGGTCGGCTACGGCGCGGCGGTGTCGCTGTCGCCAGGAGGTGCTCGATGACACCCGATGAGATCCCCGGCTTCGGCACCGACCCGTGGTGGGTCATCGCCCTGAAGGTGCTGTTCATCTTCGTCCTGCTGGTGGTGTTCACGCTGTTCAACGTGTGGGCCGAGCGGCGGGTGGTGGCCCGCATGCAGCACCGGGTCGGGCCCAACCGGGTGGGACCCTTCGGGCTGCTGCAGAGCCTGGCCGACGGGGTGAAGCTGGCCCTGAAGGAGGACATCGTCCCGCGCAACGCCGACACCGTGGTGTTCTGGCTCGCTCCGGTCATCTCGGTGGTGATGGCCTTCCTCACTTTCGCGGTGATCCCGATGGCCGGCCAGGTGAGCCTGTTCGGCGTCAGCACGCCGCTGCAGCTGACCGACATGCCGGTTGCCGTCCTCTACGTGCTGGCCGTCACCTCGATCGGCGTGTACGGGCTCGTGCTGGCCGGATGGTCCTCCGGTTCGACCTACCCGCTGCTGGGCGGCCTGCGCTCCTCGGCGCAGGTCATCTCCTACGAGATCGGCATGGGTCTGTCCCTGGTGGCGGTGTTCCTGTACGCGGGGACGATGTCGACCAGCGGCATCGTCGCCGCCCAGCAGCCGCTGTGGTACGCCGTGGCCCTGTTGCCCTCGTTCCTGGTGTTCCTGGTCTCCATGGTCGGGGAGACCAACCGGGCGCCGTTCGACCTCCCCGAGGCCGAGGGCGAGCTGGTCGGCGGCTTCCACACCGAGTACTCGTCGCTGAAGTTCGCGCTGTTCTTCCTGGCCGAGTACATCGCGATGGTGAACGTGTCCGCGTTGGCCGTCACGGTGTTCCTCGGCGGCTGGTCCGCCCCGTTCGGGCTCCCGGACGGCGGCTGGATCGGCTTCGGCTGGTTCCTGCTCAAGGTGCTGGCGCTGCTGTTCGTGTTCGTGTGGCTGCGCGGCAGCCTGCCGCGGCTGCGCTACGACCAGTTCATGGCCCTCGGGTGGAAGGTGCTCATCCCTGTCTCGCTGGTGTGGATCGTGCTGGTCGCCGGTCTGCGGTTGGCCAGCGCAGAGCTGCCCCGCACCCAGCTGATCGTGGCCTTCGCCGGGGTGGCCGTGGGCATGGTGATCCTCAGCCTGCTGCCCTGGAGCCGACAGGGCCGGGTTCCGCAGGCGCAGCAGCGACCGGAACAGGTCGCTGGCTACCCTGTTCCGCCGTTGCCCGGCGTCGAGGAGGATCAGCGTGCCTAGGTTCCTCGACCCTGTTGCGGGGTTCGGCGTCACCTTCTCCACCATGTTCCGCAAGGTGGTCACCGAGTCCTACCCGGAGCAGAAGGTGCCCACCGCGCCGCGCTTCCACGGCCGGCATCAGCTCAACCGGTGGCCCGACGGGTTGGAGAAGTGCATAGGCTGCGAGCTGTGCGCCTGGGCCTGCCCGGCGGACGCGATCCTGGTCGAGGGGGCACCCAACACCGACGAGGAGCGTTTCTCCCCGGGGGAGCGCTACGGCCGGGTGTACCAGATCAACTACCTGCGCTGCATCTTCTGCGGTCTGTGCATCGAGGCCTGTCCCACTCGGGCGCTGACGATGACCAACGACTACGAGCTGGCCGACACCAGCCGGGAGAGCCTCATCTACGAGAAGCAGGACCTGCTCGCCCCCCTGCTGCCGGGGATGGAGCAGCCGCCGCATCCGATGCGGCTGGGGGAGACGGAGCGGGACTACTACGGGGGCGGGGTGTCATGACCGGGGAGGCCTGGACGTTCTGGATCGTGGCGCCGCTGACCGTCCTCGGCGGGCTGGGCCTGGTGGCCTCCCGCAAGGCGGTGCACTCTGCGTTGTGGCTGGCGGTCACGATGATCGGGCTGGCGGTGCTCTACATCGCCCAGGACGCGCCGTTCCTCGGCGTGGTCCAGGTGATCGTCTACACCGGGGCGGTCATGATGCTGTTCCTGTTCGTCATCATGCTCGTCGGCGTCGACGCCTCGGACTCGCTGGTCGAGACGATCCGCGGGCAGCGGGTGGCCGCCCTGCTGGCCGGCGCCGGCTTCGCCGCCGTCCTGGTCTCGGCAGTCAGCCGGGCGCTGCTGCCCGAGCCGGTGGACTCCGCGACGCTGGCCCCGATCGGCAACGTCGAGGGACTGGCCGAGCTGATCTTCTCGGACTTCCTGTTCGCCTTCGAGCTGACCAGCGCGCTGCTCATCACCGCCGCCGTCGGCGCCCTCGTGCTGACCCTGCAGCCGCGGGTGCGCCCCCGCACGACGCAGCGCGACCTGGCCATCGCACGGTTCCGACCGCCCGACGGGGATCTCAGCGCGGCGGCCGGGCTCCCCACTCCCGGTGTGCTGGCCTCGCACAACGCGGTCGGCACCCCGGCGCTGCTGCCCGACGGCACCCCGAGCGAGGCCTCCTACTCCCGGGTGCTCCAGGCTCGGGCGTCCCTGGCGGCGGCCGCGGACGCCGAAGCAGAGCCGGAGCCGGACCGGTGAACCCGGGCAACTACCTCGTCCTGTCGGCGGTGCTGTTCAGCATCGGGGCGGTGGGCGTGCTGCTGCGCCGCAACGCCCTGGTCGTCTTCATGTGCGTGGAGCTGATGCTCAACTCCGCCAACCTGGCGTTCGTCACCTTCGCCCGGGTCAACGGGTCGCTGGACGGGCAGGTCACCGCCTTCTTCGTCATGGTCGTCGCGGCTGCGGAGGTGGTCGTCGGGTTGGCGATCATCATGATGATCTACCGCAGTCGGCGCTCCGCCTCCGTCGACGACGCAAGCCTGCTGAAGCTGTGACGCGATGAGCGAGCAGCTACCGACGGCCGCCGAGGGGGTGTTCTCCCTGCTGTGGCTGGTCATCGCCTTCCCACTGGCCGGCGCTGTCGTCCTGCTGCTGGTCGGGCGGCAAGGAGACCGCTGGGGGCATCTGCTCGGCACGCTGAGCGTGCTGTCGTCCTTCATCGTCGCGGCGTTCCTGTTCGTCGCCGAGGTGGGCGAACCGGCCGAGTCCCGAGCTGTCGTCCAGACGCTGTACGAGTTCGTCGCCGTCGGCGGCTACCAGGTGTCCGTGGGGCTGCTGCTCGACCCGCTGTCCATGGCGTTCGTGCTGCTCATCACTGGTGTCGGCACGCTCATCCACGTCTACTCGATCGGCTACATGGAGCACGACCCGAGGCGGCGCCGCTTCTTCGGCTACCTCAACCTGTTCGTCGCGTCCATGCTGCTGCTGGTGCTGGCCAACGACTACCTCATCCTGTACGTCGGGTGGGAGGGCGTCGGTCTGGCCTCCTACCTGCTCATCGGGTTCTGGCAGGCCAAGCCGTCGGCGGCCACCGCCGCCAAGAAGGCGTTCGTGGCCAACCGGGTCGGAGACGTCGGGATGTCCCTGGCGATCATGGCGATGTTCGCCGCCGTCGGCACCAGCGAGGTGCTGGCCGTCACCGGCGCCGCCGACCGGATGTCGCAGGGCTGGCTGACCGCCCTGGGCCTGCTCCTGCTGCTGGCCGCCTGCGGCAAGTCCGCGCAGGTACCGCTGCAGTCCTGGCTGCTGGACGCGATGGAGGGGCCGACCCCGGTGTCGGCGCTCATCCACGCGGCCACCATGGTCACTGCCGGCGTCTACCTGGTGGTCAGATCCGGACCGATCTACGAGGGGGCCCCGGTCGCGCAGACCGCGGTCGTGGTGGTCGGCGCGGTCACCCTGCTGTTCGGCGCGGCGATCGGCACCGCGAAGGACGACATCAAGAAGGCCCTCGCCGCGTCCACCATGAGCCAGATCGGGTACATGATGCTGGCCGCCGGGCTCGGGCCGGCCGGCTACGTCTTCGCCATCTTCCACCTGCTGGCGCACGGCTTCTTCAAGGCCAACCTGTTCCTCGGCGCTGGGTCGGTCATGCACGCCATGGACGACGAGGTCGACATGCGGGTGTACGGCGCGTTGCGCCGGATCATGCCGTGGACCTTCGTCACGTTCACCGCGGGCTACCTGGCGATCATCGGCGTGCCGCCGTTCTCCGGCTTCTGGTCCAAGGACAAGATCATCGAGGTGGCCTTCGACACGTCCGTGGCGGCCGGGCTGGCTGCACTGCTCGGCGCCGGCGTCACCGCGTTCTACATGACCCGGGTCATGCTGATGACCTGGTTCGGGAACAAGCGGTGGAAGCCTGACGCGCATCCGCACGAGTCCCCGTGGGTGATCACCGGCCCTCTGGTGGCACTCGGGGCGCTGTCCCTGGTCGGTGGCGCGATGGAGCTGGGCATCATGCCCGGTGGCGGCATCGAGGCGTGGCTGGAGCCGACCACCGGCTACACCGAGACCGAGCACATCCTGCCCACCATCGCCTACCCGGTGATCACCCTGGCGGTCGTGGCCGTGGGGGCCGCCTGGGCATGGCTCGTCTACGGCCGGGACCCCATCCCGGTCACCCCGCCGGCCGGCTCGGCGCTGACCCGGGCCGCTCGCGCCGACCTGTACGGCGACGCGTTCAACGAGGCCGTCCTGATGAGACCGGGCCAGTACCTCACCCGCACCCTCGTCTTCGTCGACAGCCGCGGTATCGACGGGGCCGTCAACGGCATCGCCTCGGCCATCGGCGCGCTGTCGGTGCGCGGGCGACGGATCCAGACCGGCTTCGTCCGCTCCTACGCCCTGTCCATGCTCGGCGGGGCCGTCGTGGTCGCCGCCGCGCTGCTGTTCATGGGGGGTCGGTCGTGACCGTCGGGTTGCTCACCCTCCTCGTCGCCGTCCCCCTGCTCGGCGCCGTGGCCACCATGCTGGTCCGGTCCGACACCGCCGCGAAGGTCACCGCGATCGTGTCGTCACTGGTCACCCTCGGCCTGACCGTCGCGGCGGGGCTGCAGTTCGAGGTCGGCGGACCGCTCTACCAGCTGACCGAGCAGGTCGCCTGGGTGAGGCCCTACGGGGCGTACTGGTCGCTGGGTCTGAGCGGGATCTCCCTCGCCCTGGTCGGCCTCACCGCGGTCACCACGCCGATCGTGCTGGGGGCCATGTGGAACGAGGCCGACGGCAGCGGTCGAAGCGTCAAGGGCTTCTACGCTCTGCTGCTGGTGCTGCAGGGCATGACGATCGGGGCGTTCCTGTCCACCGACGTCCTGCTGTTCTACATCCTCTTCGAGGCGATGCTCGTCCCGATGTACTTCCTCATCGGCATCTACGGGGGGCCGAAGCGGCAGTACGCGGCCACGAAGTTCCTGCTGTACAACCTGCTCGGCGGACTGCTCATGCTGGCCGCCGTCATCGGGCTGTACCTGCAGGCCCCTGGGGACCGCTCGTTCCTGCTGGCCGACCTGGCGGCCCGCGACATTCCGGAGTCCACCCAGGCGTGGCTCTTCGCCGGGTTCATGATCGCTTTCGCGATCAAGGCGCCGCTGTGGCCGCTGCACACCTGGCTGGCCGACGCGGCCAGCGAGGCGACCCCGTCCCAGGCGGCCTACCTGAGCGGCGTCGTGGACAAGGTGGGCACCTTCGGGATGGTCGCCCTCGTGCTGCCGCTGTTCCCGGACGCCACCGTGACCTTCGCGCCGGTGCTGGTGACACTGGCGGTCATCAGCGTGCTCTACGGGGGCCTGGTCGCAATCGGGCAGACCGACATCAAGCGGATCATCGCCTTCTCGTCGATCTCCCACTTCGGCGTGATCGTCCTGGGCATCTTCGCCCTCACCAGCCAAGGGACCGGGGGATCGACCTTCTACATGGTCAGCCACGGCCTGTCGACCGCCGCGCTGTTCATCGTGGCCGGGCTGATGATCGTGCGCCGCCGGTCGCGTCAGCTCGGGGACTACGGCGGGTTGGCCGAACCGGCGCCGATCCTGGCCGGGTTCCTCATGGTCGCCGGCCTCAGCGGTCTGGCGATGCCCGGCTTGGCCACCTTCGTCAGCGAGTTCCTCGTGCTGCTGGGCACCTTCTCGCGCTACCAGGTTGCCGCCGCGCTGGCGACCCTGGGGATCGTGCTGGCCGCGCTGTACATCCTCATCCTGTACCAGCGGACGATGACCGGGCCGACGACTCCCGCCACGCGCGACATCCCCGACGTCCGAGGACGGGAGGCGGTGCTGGTGGCCCCGCTGTTCGCGATGCTGCTCGTGCTGGGCATCGCCCCGGCCCCGCTGCTCGACGTGATCGACGACGGCACGGCGCTCACCCTGGAGCAGGTCGGGGTCAGCGACCCCGAGCCGATCTTCGCGCAGGGGGAGGGGCCCTGATGACCACCATCACCGCCGGCGACCTCGCGGCGATCGTCCCGATCCTGCTGGTGCTCGGCGCCGCCGTCGTGGGGGTGCTCGTCGACGCGTTCGCCCCGGCGGCTCGCCGCCGGGCCGTCCATCTGGTGCTCAGCGTGGCTGCCCTGGGCGGTGCGCTGGCGTGGACGCTGGTCGCCATCGGCAGCGCGCCCACCGTCGGGTTCAACGGGGCGGTCGTGGTGGACGGGCCGGCCATATTCGCGCAGGGCACCATCGCGCTGGTCACCCTCCTGACCGTGGCGCTGTACGCCGAGCGGCGGCTCGACCCCGCCGGTGACCCGTTCACCCCCGCCGGGTCCGCGGTCCCCGGCAGCGAGCTGGAGCGGGTGCTGACCCTGCAGCGGGTCGGGCAGAGCGAGGTGTACCCGCTCACCCTGTTCGCGGCCGGCGGGATGATGACCTTCGTCGTCGCCGGCGACCTGCTGACCGCCTTCGTCGCCCTCGAGGTGCTCTCGTTGCCGCTGTACCTGCTGGGCAGCCTGTCGCGCCGCAAGCGCCTGCTGTCGCAGGAGGCGGGGATGAAGTACTTCCTGCTCGGGGCGTTCGCCTCGGCCTTCTTCCTCTACGGGGCCGCGCTGGTCTACGGGGCGACCGGGTCGCTGAACTACGCCGCGATCGACACCGCCGTCACCGGACGGGTCGGCGTCGACTCCCTGCTGCTGGTCGGGATGGGCATGCTCGCGGTGGGCCTGCTGTTCAAGATCAGCGCCGTGCCGTTCCACTTCTGGACCCCGGACGTCTACCAGGGAGCGCCTACGGCCGTCACCGGGTTCATGGCGGCGGCGACGAAGGCGGCGGCGTTCGTCGTGCTGCTGCGGCTGTTCTACGTCGCACTCGGCGGGCTGTCCGAGGACTGGGTGCCGCTGCTGGCCATCGTGGCCGCAGTCACCATGCTCGTCGGCTCGGTCCTGGCGCTGACCCAGACCGACGTCAAGCGCATGCTGGCCTACTCCTCCATCGCGCACGCCGGCTTCCTGCTGGTCGGCATGGTCTCGGCGGACCCTGACGGTACCGGGGCCGTGCTGTTCTACCTGCTTGCCTACGGCGTGGCTACCGTCGGTGCCTTCGCGGTGGTGACGCTGGTGCGCGACGCCGGCGGTGAGGCCACCCATCTGTCGCAGTGGGCCGGGCTGGGTCGCCGCTCTCCGGTCCTCGGCGGGGTCTTCGCGCTGTTCCTGCTCTCCTTCGCCGGCATCCCGCTGACCAGCGGCTTCATCGCCAAGCTGGCGGTCTTCGCGGCCGCCTTCGATGCCGGTCAGATCGTTCTGGTGGTTGTCGGCCTGCTCTCCAGCGCGATCGCGGCGTTCTTCTACGTGCGCGTCATCGTGCTGATGTTCTTCTCCGACCCGGCGCCGGGCGGACCGACCGTGGGCGTTCCTGGGCCCGGTACGACCGCCGTCATCACCCTGGCCGCCGCGCTGACCGTCCTCCTCGGGGTGCTGCCAGCGCCAGTGTTCGAGCTGGCCGAGCTGGCCGCCGAGTTCGTCCGGTAGCCGTGCACACGCAGACGATCACTGTCCCCGACGTCGATGACGCGCTGTCCGACCAGGTGCGGGCCGCGCTGGTCGAGGTCGAGGCCGGGCTGGCTGCCGCGGTCACCGTCGACGACGGGCTGCTCGACACAGCGGCCCGCCACCTGCTCGACGCCGGCGGCAAGCGGTTCCGGCCACTCATGGTGCTGCTGGCCGCCCAGCTCGGCGACCCGACCGCCCCCGGCGTGATCCCGTCCGCGCTGGTCGTCGAGCTCACCCACC
>Ga0114939_10003810_pt1 | contig 10322 bp, 6 predicted proteins | sample AshMeaCrysSpring_FD_87196 | JGI IMG/M metagenome (GOLD analysis project Ga0114939, IMG submission 87196) | Groundwater microbial communities from Big Spring, Nevada to study Microbial Dark Matter (Phase II) - Ash Meadows Crystal Spring | ecosystem: Environmental > Aquatic > Deep subsurface >... | reverse complement strand
TCGGGATCGACTAAAGATAATTCATGATAATAATTATCCATCGCATCTGCCGCTGAAGACCAATCCTGATACGGAAATTGCTTACCATAAGCGCTTAATCCTAACCAATCTACATATTTCGCCGCAGGATAATATTGCGCCATGTGGTTCCATAATGCTTGTGGTTCAGCATAGCCATTAACGTGAAATACCCAAAGTATTTGATTTGCACCTCGGGCGCGTACTCGATCAACAATATAGCGATAGGCATTTTTGTAAGTCTCGGGGCCAAGATATTGGCCATTAATTTTTTTTCCGCCACCATGAAAAACTCCCGACCAGGGAAACCAATTTCCGTTCATTTCTAATCCCCAAGAAACTAATAGTGGTTGCCCATAAGATTTTGCCGCATCCGCCCAGCGATCAATATAAGAATTATATTTACCGGCGCGGATCAAATGGAGGTTTAATTTATTTGGACGCGATTGTTCATAAGGTTGTTCCCAAGGCGACCAGAAAATTAATGGAAAGGCACCGCTGTGCTGTATGGTTTTTAATTGTGTAATTGGAAAAGCATTTTCGCCCCAATAATTAGAAAAAGCGACAATTGCTAGACGCTTCTTAATTAGTGATTCAAAATGGCTAATCGCCATTGCAGTAACATGATCTTCTGTTGGGCCGAAATCAATATATGCGCCGCTATAAACCCCTTTTTGAGGAAGTGCTAAAGTAGTTGTAGCGGCAAAGAGCTGCGGTATATTTTCCATACCAAAACACAATAGCACTGCCAAAATAAAACGACGATTCATCGGTATAATTCCAGAATTGGGATAGATTTTTCTATTACCAACAGCCAAAAGATCTATCCTGAATAGATATGACTCAGTGCTTAACGAGAAATTGATGCAACAATAAATATTTTAAGCTACACTGACAAAGTTTTCACGAATATTTTCGGAGATTAGAATGAAAAACCTTTCCGTAATGTTGTTGAACGCGACTTTGGTATTGGCAGTAAGTAATTGGGCGGGCGCTGAGCCAGTGGCGGATAATCCTAATCCAACGATTCCTCCGGCGCAGATTGAGAACACCCCGATGATTCCTATTACACCAAATACTGAATCGCGGGTGGAACGACGTGCGCGTCAATTGCCGTCGCGATTACAACAAATGAAAGAATCTCTCAACTTAACTCCTGAACAACAGGAAGCCTGGCAGAAATTTGAAAATACCTTTACTAATCAAACGCGTAATATTCTCGCGCGGTCGATAGATAAAAATAAACTATTGACAGCACCAGAACGTTTGCAACGTCAAATTGATATTTTGGAACGACGATTAGAGGCATTGAAAAAAATTAGTGTTGTTCAAGAATCACTTTATCAAATATTGACGCCGCAACAAAAGCAAATTATGGATAATAAATTCGGCGCAGAGCCAAAGCCTAAGATTGAAATCCAACCAAATCCACAACCGGAAATACAAACTAATCAGGAGTCGCCATCTCCTTCGGAGACCAAAATTGACTCAGACCCAAAAATAATTGGAGGAAAGTCGGCGCCGCCGACTCCCCAAAATGATCTAGAAACGCAAGCCCCTAATTCCCAAGGGTCTCCTGTGCCTGAATCGAAACCGGATGCAGGACCTGAATCAAAGCCAGAAGTAGAATCAAAACCGGCGACTGAAAAACAAGAGATTATCTCCCCGTCTCCGGTTGAAGAAAAATCTCTGCGTGAAACAGAAAAGACTCAAGATTAATTAGCAACGCTTGTGAAAAAATTGCTAGTTTCGATTTGGAGTCCAGGAATTTGGCGTGCAGATTATTTAGCAAAGTTTTTCGGGACCGCACCGCGTTTCGCCTGGAGAAAAATTCCGGCAGATGCTATTTGGATCGGCTGGGGATATAAATCAAGCGGATTGCGTGCGCAACAATTAGCAACGCGGAGCGGAACCGAATACTGGTTAATTGAAGACGGATTTTTGCGTTCGGTGGAATTAACAGAGTCGCCATTGTCAATTGTAATAGATGACTGTGGTATTTATTACGACGCCCATCGACCTTCACGCCTCGAAAAGATAATACCCAGACAACTTAACCAAAAAGAAATAGGGCGGGCGCAACAAATTCGCAAAATGTGGTGCGCGGGGTATGTTTCCAAATACAATTATCAACGTAATTTTACCGGCGATTTGCCGCCCTCGTTTGTATTAGTAATAGATCAAACCCGTCGCGATGCCTCAATTATCTATGGTCAGGCCAATGATAATAGCTTTGAGATAATGCTCAATGCCGCGCTTCAGGAAAATCCGCACTCTCCAATTGTAATTAAAATCCACCCCGCAGTAATTGCTAAACGTAAATCGGGACATTTCGATCTCAAAACGTTAGCTCGCAATCCCCGTCTATTAGTTTTAACCGAAGATGCCCATCCAGCTAATCTATTAGAACGCGCTGATAAAGTTTATGTTGTTACTTCTCAAATCGGTTTTGAGGCGTTATTGTGGAATAAACCAGTACGGGTCTTTGGAATGCCGTTTTATGCCGGTTGGGGTTTAACTGAAGACCTACTGCCCCCGCCGCCCCGCCGAAAAAATATTCTCCTTGAACAATTAATTTATGCAACTTTAATTACCTATCCCCGTTATCTCGACCCTGAATCGGGAAATAATTGTGAAATAGAGCGCATCCTCGAATATTTTTCTCTGCAAAGACAGATGCGAGAGCGGTTTCCGAAAAAAGTTTATGCTCATGGATTTTCAACTTGGAAACGTCCAATTGTACAAGATTTTTGTCAGGGAAGCGTTGTTCATTTCGTTAATTCGGTAAATATCATCCCTCCACACGAAACGCTATTACTTTGGGGGAAAAAATCAGTAATTGGAAATCTTGATCCCGAAATTAATATTTTACGCCTAGAAGATGGATTTATCCGCTCGGTTGGCTTAGGAGCAGATTTAATTCGCCCGCTGTCATGGGTTATTGACCCACGTGGTATTTACTATGATGCGCATAAAATATCAATGCTTGAACAAATTCTTGAATATCACCAATTCACCCCCGAAATAATCGAGCGCGCGAGGATTTTGCGTGAAAGAATCGTCGCTAATGGATTGACTAAATATAATTTAGTCGGTCCAAGATGGAATAAACCGGAAAGCGTTCGCTCGATAATATTAGTTCCCGGACAAGTCGAGAGTGACGCATCAATCAAATATGGCGCACATAAAATAAATACCAACATGGATTTACTCAGATTAGTGCGTGCAGAACATCCTCATGCGTATCTTATATATAAACCTCATCCTGATGTAATTGCCAGATTACGTCAATCATCCCAAAATGAAAATCAAGCTCGCCAATGGTGTGATGAAATAATAATTGACACACCAATAAATCAATTATTAGATGTCATCGATGAAGTCCATGTAATAACATCGCTAACGGGATTTGAAGCGCTATTGCGTGGAAAGAAAGTCGTAACTTATGGATTACCATTTTACGCCGGATGGGGATTAACCAACGATATAGAAAATATTCAACGGCGCACCCGGCGTCTCACAATCGACGAATTGGTCGCTGGTGCATTAATCTTATATCCGACCTATGTTAGTCGCGTAACAAAAAGGTTTACCACCGCAGAACGTGCGCTTGAAGAACTATTAGAATGGCGCAAACTCAGAAAAGAAATAGATTGGTGGCGTAAACCATTTCGATTAATATTAGGCGTTTTCGATCAATGGCGTGAATAATTCTTATGGAAAATGCACCAGGTCGTTTTATTACTGTCGAGGGAATTGAAGGTTGCGGGAAAACGACGATATTGAATCATCTTTACCATTTAGTAATAGAGTTAGGATATTCCGCGATAATTACCCGCGAACCTGGCGGTACTATTCTCGGGGAACAATTACGGAAGATTTTTTTAGAATGCAATTCCGATGGGATGACGGCTGAGGCGGAATTGCTACTGTTGTTTGCCGCCCGCGCGGAACACCTCGCCCGAGTAATACGTCCGGCTCTAGCCTCTGGTAAATGGGTATTTTGTGATCGTTTTACTGATGCAACTTATGCTTATCAAGGTGGCGGGCGGGGAATTGCTCAGGATCGAATTGCTTTTTTGGAGACTTGGACTCAAAATGAATTACGTCCTGATCTTACTTTATTACTCGATTTACCGGTGCAGATTGGATTTTCTCGTATTCAACAACGGCCAAATTTAGATCGTTTTGAGCAGGAAAATTTCGATTTTCATGAGCGAGTCCGCGCTACTTATTTGAAATTAGCACATTTTCACCCGCACCGCTTTCGGATAATTAATAGTGAACTTCCGTTAATTGAAGTAAAAAAATCCGCCGAGCGGATTGTCAAAGAAATAATTGATCATGTCGGAAAATAAATATAGCCGCGGAAAGTATACTTCTGTAATCAATAGAATAACTAAAAAATAAATACTGCCTGCAACCAACTACGTAGATCATTACGCGTTCCGTCGTTTTCATTTCCCTCTTGAGTACGCCCGGGATTATCACCAATAACATGTGCAAGCACCGCTTTGAGGCGTAAATTCGCCAAAGGTGCCCAATTTATTCCACACCCAGCGCCTTGAAGCAAATAATTATTCGGCTGATCCGCCACAGTTTGCCAACCATTCCACGGGCGATTATGCAATACAATCCGCCCTAAATCATAAAAGCCAAACAATTCCAGCTTCTCCTGCGCCTGCCAATGTAATTCAATAGAATTGAGCCAACCGCGATCGCCCCCGGCCTCGCTCGGCGGATAAGCGCGAATTGCATCCTGGCCGCCGAGGGAAAATTGCTCAGAGCCATCTAAATTAGGTTGCGACCACTGGGATCGAAAATTATTAATTAGAGTTAATTTATCTTGAAGCGGGTGTTCGCGGGTCGCAGTAAAAGATAATTTTGTAAATAGGCCATGAGTTCCGGCAGTAATTTGATCATCGGCAAATTTCTCCGCGTGATGCGCTAAATTAATTCGCCCGCTACTCGCGGTAATCCCCAGGAGATTAGTCCCACCGCCGAGCCAATTATCTTTAACCATCCCGGAAAGCCCGAAAGTGCTAACTATAATTCTCTTATCACTAGATATTTCTGCAGCGCTCCAATCTAGCATCCGTTTATGATCCACGGTTGCACTTGCAGTGAGTGAAAATCCCGGGCCGCGCTTTATCGGATAAGTCGCCGTGATTCCAAACGTCACCGCCGAGCCATGTAGATCCGCAGATGCGAATTGTCCACCGACCTGATAATCGAGCGTCGAGGCATTTATACCGAAATTTAATCCGGAAAATCCAAGCGGTTTTGTAGCCCCTAAGCGTAAATAAGAAGTACCGGAAGTTTTAAGTCCAACTACTGCGAATTGCTCACCTAATCCAAAAGGGTCGTCCACCGCTAAGGTAAATAGGCCACGTTTTTTTCCAGTTGAGCGCGAACCGCCTTTATCAAGAGTTAGCGAGCCATTTATTAATGGTCCATCATCAATTTTTAATAACGCGACGCTTTCGCTTTCGGAATTTCCCGGGGCTAAAGTACTTGTAGCGCGCACCCCAGGTAATTCATTTAGAATTTCCATTGCCGCGCTTAGACGCGATGGACGCAGGAATTGCCCAGGGGCAACGCGAAATTGCACCAGGCCAATTGCTAAATTATGGTCTAAACGAGTATTACTTGAAGGGTCAACGTTCACTGCTCCTAAACGCCCCTCAACGACAATAATTTCGATTATTCCACCGCGAACAGTTTGCGGAGGGAGATAGGCGTGAGCTAAATAGTCATGCGCCCGATAATAATCGCCGATTTTGCGCGTTGCCTCCTGTAATTCATTAAAACTTAATTCGCGGCCGGTGTAATCTTTCAATACCGTGCGCAATTCTTCTTCTGTAAAGATCGTTGCTTGAATCTGAAATCCTCTGACAAATACCTTTTGTCCGGGTTTTTCTGGGAGTGGAGCTTCTAATGGAGGGGTTTCGGGTGCAATAAGCGGTGCCGGGGCAATCTCATATTTTCCGGTCGAGCGTTCGATTTCTCGTAATAAAACCCCGGCGTCAGGTAGCCGCTCTTGTCCTAAAACGGCTCCCGATAAGAGGATTATCCCGATAATTGTATAGTAGCGAAAAGTTGACATAAGGATAAATTGAAAAGTAAATTACGCGCCTATTGTATTGCCCGAAACTATACGGGTCATATACAATAGAGTTTTAACAAATACCGAATAGCTGTGCATCATAACGTGATATATAATGCTGAGAAAATAATAAATGGTGAATAGCGCAAGATATTCCAATGGTAAGGTAAAAATCGCCAGGAGTAACCCGATAACGATTAAACTAGAAAATAAAATTGCGCCGTGAATAATTGAGATGCGTCCAGTAGAAAATAGATTATATGTTGAGCGCGAGTGACGACGATCCAAAGATAAATTCAATAAATCGCTTAGAATATAACTGCTCGATCCGCAGATGCTAAAAGTTGCAAATGCCCATCCGGCTTGAGTTAATGCATCGTCTGAATAGTTTTGGTAGATGAATAAGGGAATAAAAACAAGAAGATTATTAAACCAGCGTAACGGATGGAGCAGTTGTAAATAACATTTACCGGTGTCACCCCGGTCATCGAAAAATTCCGCTATTGGTACTCGCTTTTTTAATCCAAACACTGGATTAACAACAATAGCTCTGCGAGCATGTGCCCACACCGCCAGATCAGTGCGACTATTACCGGCATAATCAAAGCCGCGCTCGCCATACAATTCCACAAGGCATTTGGCTTTTTCTTTTCCCGAGAGATTTTTCCCCATTTCAGTAGCGAAGACGGCGGCAAAGATTTCTAAATGGCGCGCAATTTGGTCAGCAAAGTACCGGTGAGATGCAGTCACTAAGATTAATTTCCGCCCGATAGCATGTTGTTGCTGTAAGTAATCCAGAAATTCTTGCTGATATGGCAAAGCCGCAACGTCAATTGTAATTCGTTGCACTAATTGTTCTTTGAGAAATGCCTTACCCCGCGCAAACCAAAAGGGTATTTTTATAATACCGAGTGGTTCCTGGCGTAAAAATGCAAATAGCGACTCTATTAACAAATCGGTGTTGATTAAGGTGCCATCTAAATCAACGCATAATGGGGGAGGATTATCTAATTGATCCGACATTTTTATTCTAAAATGGTAGTTTCAACCCTGGGCCAATTTCTAAAAGGATACGGCGAAATTCCTCTTGAATTCGGCGCATCCCTTGCGGCGTGTGAGACTCGAAACGGAAACTCAACGCCGAGCTAGTATTTGAAGCGCGGACTAGGCCCCACCCCTCTTCAAAATCAGCGCGCAGTCCATCTAAATTACTAATTTCAGCGCCTGTAATTCGCGTTCGGGCCAAGGCAATATTTTTTATTAACCGATTACTTTCGCCTTCCGGCAATTCAAGCCGTAACTCCGGGGTACTCTGCGCAAATTGCGGCAATTCGTCAAATATTACGCTCGGGGCACGCTCGTCATGCGAGAGAATTTCCAAAAGGCGGGCACCGGCATATAATCCATCATCAAAGCCGAACCACCGATCTTTGAATACAATATGACCGCTCATTTCGCCTCCGAGCAGAGCACCGGCCTCCTTCATTTTTGCCTTAATTAAAGAATGGCCGGTCTTCCACATTAACGGCCGTCCACCATATTTTTTAATTATTCGCGGGAGATTCGCGCTACTTTTTACATCAAAGACTACGGTCTCTCCGGGATTCTGCGTGAGAAAGTCTTTGGCAAACAACATCAGCAACCGATCCGGCCAAACAATTGATCCATCACCCGAAACCGCAACAATACGATCACCATCACCATCGAATGCTAAACCTAAATCGGCTTTCAGCGCCTGCACAGTATTAATTAAATCTTTAATATTTTGGGGCTGAGTTGGATCGGGCGCATGATTTGGAAAAGTCCCATCCATTTCGCAGAATAATTCATGGACCTCACATCCTAGCGAACGATATAATTGCGGGGCAATTACACTCGTTGCGGCATTTGCGCAATCAATTACGATTTTTAGCGGGCGCGTTAATTGAATATCTTCGGTTATTTTCGCCAAATATTCGGATGTTATTTCACGGCTGTAGAGATTTCCGGCACCAGTTGCGAATTGACCGTCTTCGATCCGCTGATATAATTTCTCAATTCCTTTGCCAAAAAGACTTTCGCCACTCAGGACGATCTTTAATCCGTTCCATTGCGCGGAATTATGACTGGCCGTAACCATAACGCCGGCCCGCGTTTCCAGAAAATGGGTTGCAAAATATAAAATTGGCGTCGGGACAACACCGATATCAATTACATCACGACCGGTGGCACAGATTCCTTTAATTAAAGCAGCGGCAAACTGCGGCGAGGAAATTCGTCCATCGCGCCCAACGACTATTTGCGGGTGATTTCGCTCGTGGGCATCAGTACCAATTGCGTATCCAATTCCTTCAATACCCGCCGCCGTTAAATAACTGTCGACTTCACCGCGAATATCGTAGGCGCGAAATACCTCTCGGGGCGGGGGTTGATACGTTTGGTCAGAAAAAGGGAGCGGCGCAATTTGCGGTTCAACGGCAACGCTCGGCGCCGGCGACGCACCAGTACTCGGGGGCGTAATCGTAGATTTATTCGTCGTGGCGACAACGTCAGAGAGGTCTAAATCCATAAGCGAAAGGCTTAAACCCCCAGGGGAGGCCGCGGGCGGGGGAGGGGGTGTTGCAGGCGGGGGAGGGGTAACGGATAACCCTGTTAAATTTGGGCTAGCCAAATCCAACGCCGGTGCAGGCGGAGTCGGGGGAGGAGGTGGCGGAGTAAATTCGGGTACAGGGGGGGGGGCATCCGGCGGCGGTGTAGCCGTGGTGGTGGTCGTCTCTTGCGGATGTAAATTAGGCGCCGAAACCGCTGTAGAGATTTGAAACATCTCGGAAGTAGTAGTAGATAATCCCGGTGCGGCCTCGGAAAAAAATTGCGGGACAGCAAGTGATACCGGACGTGCGGAAAGGGCTAACACCGACGCCGGAATTGTGGGTCCGGCTACTGAGCCGCGATTAAAATTGTGGAGAATCCGTTGGATAGATTCTAAAGTTCCGTATGTCTCGAATAGTTTTAGCGAATCGCGCGCCACCGTGGGAGTGCGCCCGATCGCAAATTCTTTGATGAAGGTAAGAATGATTCCCAAATCGTGATTGAGGTTGCGAGTAATTAGATATTTTATCCAAATAAACGACAGGAGAATTAGGACGGCCAAAATACTCAAAAGCATCGGAGTTAAGTCTTCCAATAACTCTGGGGGGGGATTAGCCCGATAAAGGATACGCAGACGGGTACCGGGGATGTCCTTCCGCAGCGGGTCAGGGGGGGGGGTACCATCGCCCTTTGCATAGAGTTTGACTTCCTTTTGGGCGCTAACGATTTGGAACAGTCCGACGTAATTTCCACCCCGAGCAACCGGATCCAAGGCATGGAGGATGTTTTCCAAGGACGCCTGCAACAAGATGTGGCCAAGAATCTCCTTGGTCGTGAGGTCGCGCACCGGGCGAGTAAAGGCCAGGCTGTAAGAGCCCTTGCTAAAAGCGTGGGCCTCGACCAACGGCAGGCGGCCGTCCTCGACCTCCCGAAGGAGCGCGAGTGCCGCATACCCCAGGGGTGGGGCGGTACTCTCGTCGGTCTGGGTGGTACCCGGGCGCAACAACCGCACCCGCAACGCGCCCGGGAATAGATAACTTAGCTCGGTGGCTCGGGAAGTAAGCACGATGTCATCGCGGGACTTGAACAGCTGGATGATACTGGGGTCTTGGGCGAGTGATTCGAGCAAGGTAATTTGATTCTTCAGTAGAACAGCGATTTCGCCAGCGAGAATTGCGCTAATTTGGCTAGATTGCTGGCTGTTGCGCAGGATTTGGTGGTTTCCCTGTTGTTGCATGAGTAAAATGCCGACTACCGCCAGCGCGCCGATACACCAAGTCGCCGTTGCGGCAGTCCACAACAACATACGGTCTTTGACCAAGGCCGAGAGATTGAGTGCTGGGATGTTCATGATAGGGATGCGTTCCGCGACAATTTGTAATTTAGGTTGGAAGCTACGCGGTCGATTATAACCGCCCCATTTGGCCAGAGGTCGGTATGTGGACACCTTCCGGGATTGCTGAAGATGGTAGGGTCGTCTTCAACTGCTGTCGGCTAGGATACCGTTCTCTCAGACCTACCCAAATCTACCCAAAGGTAGATTTAGCGCGGAGTTCCTGCTTCATCGAGGCTGCCTAGGGAAATGGCTTGGTTATCGCCAGTAAAACTCCCCTTAACGGGGAGTCTTACG
>Ga0114939_10003809_pt1 | contig 10324 bp, 12 predicted proteins | sample AshMeaCrysSpring_FD_87196 | JGI IMG/M metagenome (GOLD analysis project Ga0114939, IMG submission 87196) | Groundwater microbial communities from Big Spring, Nevada to study Microbial Dark Matter (Phase II) - Ash Meadows Crystal Spring | ecosystem: Environmental > Aquatic > Deep subsurface >... | reverse complement strand
CGCTTGGCCGGCGCGCCGACCAGGATCTCGCCGTCCTCCATGTAGGCGACGATCGACGGCGTGGTGCGCGCGCCTTCGCTGTTCTCGATGACCTTGGGCTGGCCGCCTTCCATGATGGCGACGCACGAGTTGGTCGTGCCCAGGTCGATGCCGATGATCTTGCCCATGTGGTTACCCCCAGTGGAAAGTCTGCCGGCGCGCGCGACGCCGATTCTTCTTCAATGTGTGTCTGCCGACGGCCGAGTTCAAGGCGCCGCCACCGTGACCAGCGCCGGCCGCAGCACCCGGTCGGCGATCCGCCAGCCCTTCTGCAGCACGCTCACGACATGGTTGGCCGGCACGCCGCCCGCAGCCTCGGCCGGCACCATCGAGATTGCCTGGTGGTTGTGCGGGTCGAACTTCTGCCCGGCCGGATCGATCTCCACCAGCCGGCCCTTGTCGAACGCGGCGCGCAGCTGCCTGAGCGTCAGCTCGATGCCCTCGCGCATCGCCTCGGGCGTGCTGTTGCCGGCCTGCAGCGCCTTCTCCAGGCTGTCGGCCACCGGCACCAGCGCCTCGGCAAAGGACTCGATGCCGTACTTGTGCGCCTTGGCGATCTCTTCCTGCGCGCGTCGGCGGGTGTTCTCGGTCTCGGCGACGGCGCGCACGTACAGCTCGTAGTTTTCCGCGGCCTTGGCCAGCGCCGCCTGCAGTTCGGCCTCGACATCGGTCACGGTCGCCGATTCGAGCGCCGGCGCCGCGCTCGATGAGCCGGCCGGCGGCGAGCCCTGCGCCGGGGCCGCCACCGGCTCGACCGGATCGTGCTCCGGTGCGTTCATGCGTCCTCCACCAAACCAGTCGTTACGTCAATAACTTGGCTGAGTTTGGGGGCAAAGTCGCGCAATTCAAGGGCGAACGCGGCGGCGTTGCGCCGAGACGTCGACCGACACAGGGCGGGCCTCGTGCTTCCCGCCATGCGCAACGCGGCCCGCCCCGGATGCGCCTCCAGCGAGCGCGAAAGCTTCCGTCACTGGCCCGGCCCGGCGGCCCTCGGCAGCACGCTAGCCCGATCGTCTTCGCGGTTTGCCGCGAGCGCAGGTCACCGATCCGCGCAGGTCGGGCGGGATAGCCGCCGCCGCGCGGGCCACCCACAATCCGCTGCAGGCTCCGGCCCGACCGCAGTGGAAGACGACATGCACGACGACAACCGGTTCGAATTCGATGGGCGCGAGAGCCCCTTCCTCTCGCAGTTGCCCTCGGTGCTGATCGCCGCCGCTGCGATCGGCCTGATCGTGCTCGTCAATGTGATCGCGCCGGGACAGGCCGCCGCGCGCTCGGCGCTGCCGAGGGCGGAGGAACCACGCGCCGCGCCGGCGACCGAGACGAGCCGCTCCGGTCGCCCGTCCGAACCGGCGGCCTCGGGCGCATCTGACTTGCCCCCGGTCACGGCCCAACGCGCCTGAACGGCTTGCGCGGCGCACGGGCCCGGGCCGGGACGCCGCGGCGGATTCCCTACGAGTTCCTGCGACAGCGCCGGTCGTCAGCGCGGCGCGCCGGCGAGCCGGGCCTGCACCGCGCTGGCGGCCGCCTCGGCCTCGCGTCCGGCCCGCTCGCCCCGGGCGACCGGCCAGCCCTGCAGGTGGCTCGCGGCAAGGTCGGCCAGCGCGTGGATGAACGGCGGCGATCCGTTCAGGCAGGCAATGTAGTGGAAGGCCTTGCCGCCGGCGCCGAGGTACTCCTTGCGAGCTTCCATGTTGATCTCCTCCAGCGTCTCGAGGCAGTCGGCGACGAAGCCGGGGCAGATCACGTCCACGCGCGACACGCCCTGCCGGCCGAGCGCCTGCAGCGTCGGCGCCGTGTACGGTTGCAGCCACTCGGCCTTGCCGAAGCGCGACTGGAAGGTGACCACGTAGTCGTCCCGGCCCAGCGCCAGGGCCTCGGCCAGCAGACGGCCGGTCTTGCGGCACTCGCAGTGGTACGGATCGCCGAGGTCGAGCGTGCGCCGCGGCACGCCGTGGAAGCTCATCACCAGCTTGCCCCCGGCGTCCTGCAGGCGGCCGTTCTTCCGCCAGTGCTCCAGCACCGACAGCTTCAGCGCCTCGATGTAGCCGGGATGGTCGTGGAAGTGCTTGACCATGCGCACCTCGGGCACGTTGCGCCGGCGGGCCAGCACCGCATTGACGGCGTCGAACACCGTGGCCGTGGTGCTGGCCGAGTACTGCGGGTACAGCGGCAGCACGAGGATGCGCTCGGTGTCCGCCGCCCGCATCTCCTCCAGCACGCCGGCGACCGACGGCTCGCCGTAGCGCATCGCCAGCCGCACGTCGACGTCGAGCCCGCGCTCGCCGAGGTAGCCGCGCAGCAGCAGCGCCTGCTCGCGCGAATGGACCAGCAGCGGCGAACCCTGATCGGTCCAGATCGCGGCGTACTTGGCCGCCGACTGTTTCGGCCGCAGCCTCAGGATCACGCCGTGCAGGATCGGCAGCCAGATCGCGCGCGGGATCTCGACCACCCGCGGGTCGGACAGGAACTGGGCGAGATACCGCCGCACCGCGGCCGGCTGGGGCGCCTCCGGCGTGCCGAGGTTGACCAGCAGCACGGCGGTCCGGGCCACCCGGCCGTGCGTGAAATCCGCCTCGCCAGCGGCTGCCTGCCTCACGGTTCCCGCGACAGCGCCGACGACAGCAGCCGGGCCGTGATGTCGACGATCGGGATCACCCGCTCGTAGGCCATTCGCGTCGGGCCGATCACGCCGAGCGTGCCGACCACCTGGCCGTCGACCTCGTACGGCGCCACCACCATGCTCGTTTCGTCGAGCGGCACCCGGTTCGAATCGCCGCCGATGTAGATCTGCACGCCCTGGGCGCGGTCGGAGACCTCCAGCAGTTGCATCAGCCGCGACTTGTGCTCGAACAGATCGAACAGCGCGCGCAGCTTGTCGAGGTTGGCGGCCAGATCGGTCACCTCGAGCAGGTTGCGCTCGCCGGCGACGACGACCGCGTCGCCCTCGTCGACCGCCTGCTCGCCGGCGGTGACCGCCGCCTCCATCAGCACCGCGATCTCCGTGCGCAGCGCCGAAAGTTCGCCGTGCAGCCGTGCACGGGCCTGCTCGAAACTGAGGCCGGCGAAGTGCTGGTTGAAGACGCTGGCCGCCTCGGCGAGCTGTGCCGCGCTGTACGGCTGCCCGGTGAGCAGGATGCGGTTCTGCACGGTTCCCTCGGGGGTGACGATGATCAGCAGCACGCGCTTTTCCGACAACCGCAGGAACTCGATCTGGCGAAAGGCGCTCCCGCGCCGGGGCGTGAGCACGACGCCGGCGAAGTGGGTCAGGCTGCCGAGCAGCTGCGCCGCGGCCAGCAGCGCGCGCTGCGGATCGGCCACCTGCAGCTGGCCCTTGATCAGTTCTTCCTGCTGCCGCTCGATTGGCTGCACCGTCAGCAGCGCGTCGACGAACAGCCGATAGCCGCGCGGCGTCGGGATCCGGCCGGCCGAGGTGTGCGGGCTGGAGATGAAGCCCATCTCCTCCAGGTCGGCCATCACGTTGCGGATGGTCGCCGGCGACACTTCGAGCCCCGAGATCCTGGCGAGCGCGCGCGAGCCGACCGGCTGCCCGTCGGCGATGTAGCGCTCGATCAGCGTCTTCAGCAGCAGGCGGGCCCGGTCGTCCAGCATGGGCCTATGTTACGGAATCACCGTCGGCGCCGGGCGATCGGCGCAAGGTCGCGTCGAAAACCCGTCCTGCTACATTTTGGCCATGGCGCAGGCTTTCAAGAACGTCGCAATCTTCGGCAAGCCACGGGTCGACGGCATCCGCCATTCGCTGACCGCGGCCCTGCGCCAGATCGCCGGGATCATCGAGGCCGCGGGCCTGCAGCCGATGTTCGACGCCTCGACCATCGAGGCGCTGGACCTGCAGCCCTACAGCGGCTACGCGCTGCAGGCCGTCGGCCGGCAGGCCGACGTGGCGATCGTCCTCGGCGGCGACGGCACCATGCTCGGCATCGCGCGCGAGCTGTCCTCGTTCGGCGTGCCGCTGATCGGCATCAACCACGGGCGGCTCGGCTTCATCACCGACATCGCGGTCGAGCAGATCCCCGACGTGCTGCCGGCAATGCTGGCCGGGCAGTTCGAGACCGACCGCCGCGCGATCCTCGAGGCCGAGGTGCGCCGCCGCGGCGAAGTGATCTATCGCGCCCGCGCCGTCAACGACGTGGTGATCTCGCGCGGCGTCTCCGGTGGCATGGTCGAGTTCACCGTCCGCGTCGACGGCGTGACGATCTACAACCAGCGCGCCGACGGCGTGATCCTGGCCACGCCCACCGGCTCGACCGCCTATGCGCTGTCGGCCAGCGGCCCGATCTTGCATCCCGGCCTCGGCGGGCTGGTGCTGGTGCCGGTGGCACCGCAGACGCTGTCGCACCGGCCGATCGCGCTGCCCGACGACCGGGTGATCGAGTTCGAGATCACCGACGTGCGCGAGGCCAGCGCGCACTTCGACATGCAGTCGTTCACGCAGCTGGCGCCGGGCGACGTGATCCGCGCCCGACGCAGCGCCGACGTGGTCACGCTGCTGCACCCGATCGGCTACAACTACTACGCCACGCTGCGCGGCAAGCTGCAGTGGAACGTGATGCCGAGCGACGCGCACCCGCGCGCCTGACCGGCGCGGCCACATCCTGGTCCCGCCATGCTGCTGTCGCTCGCGATCCGCGACTTCGTGATCGTCGATGCGCTGGCGCTCGACTTCGCCCCCGGCTTCACCGTGCTGACCGGCGAGACCGGCGCCGGCAAGTCGATCCTGATCGACGCGCTGCAGCTCGCCCTGGGCGAACGCGCCGAGGCCGACGTGGTGCGCGAGGGCGCGGCGCGCGCCGAGGTCTGCGCCGAGTTCCGCGCCGGCGCGGCGGTGGCTGCCTGGCTCGCCGGCAACGAACTGCAGGGCGATGGCGACGCGGTGCTGGTGCGGCGCGTGGTCGATGCCGGCGGACGCAGCCGCGCCTTCATCAACGGCAGCGCCGTGACGCTGGCGCAGCTGCGCGCGATAGGCGAGCTGCTGCTCGACGTGCACGGCCAGCACGCGCACCAGTCGCTGCTGCGGCCGGCGGCGCAGCTGGCGCTGCTCGACGCGCACGGCGCGCTGGCCGATTCGGCCCGCGCGGTGGCGAAGGCGCACGCCGCCTGGCGGCAGGCCGTCAAGGCGCTCGACGAAGCGCAGGCCATGGAAGGCAGCACGCGCGCCGAGGGCGAGCGGCTGCGCTGGATCGTCGAGGAGCTGGCGCCGGTGGCGCCGCAGCCGGGCGAGTGGGCGCAGGTCGAGGCCGAGCACCGGCGCCTGTCGCATGGCGCCGGCCTGATCGAGGGCTCGCAGGCCGCGGTCGAGATGCTGGCCGACGCCGAGGCATCGGCGCTGTCGCGCGTCGACGCCGCCGCCGAGCGGCTGGCGAGGCTGGCCGAGTACGACGCCCGGCTGCAGCCGCTGCTGGAGACGCTCGCCGGCGCGCGCGCGCAGATCGACGATGCCGCGCGCGAACTGAACCGTTATCTGTCGCACGCCGATCTCGACCAGGCGCGGCTGGCCGAGGTCGAGGCGCGGGTGACCGAGCTGCATGCCGCCGCGCGCAGGTTCCGCTGTACGCCGGAGGAGCTCGCGCCGCTGCTGCAGGCCTCGCGCGAGAAGCTGGCGGCGCTGGCCGCGGCCAGCGACCTCGACGGCCTGCGCCGGCGCGAGGCCGCCGCGCGCGCCGACTACGACCGCGCCGCGTCCCTCCTCAGCCGCGAGCGCACCAGGGCGGCCAGGGCGATGGCGCGCGAAGTCACGCGCGCGATGCAGGACCTGTCGATGGCCGGCGGCCGCTTCGAGGTCGCGCTGGCCGCCGGCGAGCCGGCGGCCAGCGGCGCGGAGCGCGCCGAGTTCCTCGTCGCCGGCCACGCCGGCGTGACGCCGAGGCCGCTGGCCAGGGTCGCCTCGGGCGGCGAGCTGGCGCGCATCAGCCTAGCCATCGCCGTGATCGCCGCCAGTGCCACGCCGGTGGCCACGCTGATCTTCGACGAGGTCGATGCCGGCATCGGCGGCGCGGTGGCCGAGACCGTCGGCCGGCTGCTGAAGCAACTGGGCGGCGACCGCCAGGTGCTGTGCGTGACCCACCTGCCGCAGGTGGCCGCGCGCGCCGACCAGCACCTGGTGGTGAGCAAGCTGGCGGGCGACGACGGCCGGCCGCTGTGCCGCGTTGCCTCGCTGGACCGCAAGGCGCGCATCGACGAGCTGGCGCGCATGCTCGGCGGCCACCAGATCACCGACACGACGCGCAAGCACGCGCGCGAGATGCTCGCGTCCTGAGGCGCGGCGGCGCTCAGCGCTTGGGCCGGTGCGGGCAGTCCGGCTTCGTGCACTCGCCGTACAGCGACAGCGCGTGCTCGCTGAGCGCGAAGCCCTTCTCCGCGGCGATCCGTCGCTGCCGCGCCTCGATCTCGCTGTCGAAGAACTCCTCCACCCGGCCGCAGGTCAGGCACACCAGGTGGTCGTGATGCGCGCCCTCGTTCAGCTCGAACACCGCGCGGCCGGCCTCGAAGTTGCTGCGCGTGAGCAGGCCCGCCTGCTCGAACTGCGTCAGCACGCGGTACACGGTGGCCAGGCCGACGTCGAGCTGCACCGCGAGCAGCGCCTTGTAGACGTCCTCGGCGCCCAGGTGCCGGATGCCGTCGTGCGACGAGCGCTGGAAGATCTCGAGGATCTTCATCCGCGGCAGCGTCGCCTTCAGGCCGCTGGCCTTCAGTTCGGTCGAGGTGCTCGGCGGGCGGTTGGGCATCGACAACGGGCGCGCATCGCGAGGTGCGAGGCAAGCGCCGGTATCATAGCGTCCGCTCCTCGATGGCCCGCCGCGCGGCCCGTCCACCGCCCATGCCGCTTCGCTTGCCGATCCGCACGCTGATCGCCGCCGCCGCGCTGCCGGCGCTCGTCGCCTGCGAGTCGGTGCGCAGCGTGACGCCGACCTTCCTGCAGCCCTATCGACCCGACGTGCAGCAGGGCAACGTGGTCACCAAGGAGATGGTCGAGCAGCTGTCCGTCGGCATGACGCGCGACCAGGTGCGCTTCCTGTTCGGCACGCCGGCGCTGGCGAGCATCTTCCACCAGGACCGGTGGGACTACGTCTACTTCCTCAAGCGCGGCGTGGGCTCCGAGGAGCAGCTGCGCCGGATGACGGTGCACTTCAAGGACAACCGCGTCGCGCGCTTCGATTCGGACCCGATGCCGCCGGAGGCGCTCGCCGACAACCTGATCCTCGGCCGCAACCCGAAGGCGCTGCCCAAGCCGCCGCCGAAGGAAGCCGCGCCGCTGGTCACGCGCGACGTCGATCCCCGCACCGAGGTCGACGTCGTCATCCCGACCTCGCCCTCGACAGGCTTCTGACCGCGATGCCGGTGAAGCTCGCCATCGCCGGGGCCGGCGGCCGCATGGGCCGGATGCTGGTCGAGGCCGCGCTCGCCGATCCGGGGGTGCGGATCACGGCGGCGCTCGATCGGGCCGACCGCCCGGAGCTCGGCCGCGACTGCGGCGAGTTCCTCGGCCGCAGCACCGGCGTGGCCATCGGCGCCGACCTCGCGCAACTGGCCGCCGCCGAGGTGCTGATCGACTTCACCCGCCCGGAGGGCACGCTGGCCCACCTCGAGGCCTGCCGCCGCCACGGCGTGAAGATGGTGATCGGCACCACCGGCTTCGACGACGCCGGCAAGCGGGCGATCGGCGAGGCGTCGGCATCGATCGGCATCGTCTTCGCGCCGAACATGAGCGTCGGCGTCAACGCCACCTTCCGCCTGCTCGAGGTGGCGGCGGCCATCCTCGCCTCGGGCTACGACGTCGAGATCGTCGAGGCACATCACCGGCACAAGGTCGACGCGCCGTCGGGCACCGCGCTGCGCATGGGCGAGGTGGTGGCGGCGGCGCAGGGCAGGGCGCTGAAGGACCTCGCCGTCTACGCGCGCGAAGGCGTCACCGGCAAACGCCAGGCGGGAACCATCGGATTTTCCTCCGTGCGCGGCGGCGACATCGTCGGCGACCACACGGTGCTGTTCGCCGGCCACGGCGAGCGGATCGAGATCACGCACCGCGCCAGCAGCCGCATGCCTTACGCGCTCGGCAGCCTGCGCGCGGCGCGCTTCATCGCCGGGCGCGGGCACGGCCTGTTCGACATGCAGGACGTGCTCGGGCTGAAGTAGCGGATGGAAGCGGGCGCGCTCGGCATCGCGCACTACTGGGCCCAGGCCGACAGCGTGATCCGGGCCACCGCCTGGGTGCTGCTGGCCATGTCGGTGGCGAGCTGGTTCCTGATCCTGTGGAAGACCTGGGCCTGGCTGCGCATGCGCCGCGCCGCGCGCGCGCTCGACCAGTTCTGGGCCGCGCGCTCGATGGACGAGGCGATCGCCGCCTTCCGCGCGCAGGACACCGAGGCCCTGTTCGTGCCGCTGGCGGCCTCGGCGCAGCAGGCCGCGGCGCGCCGGTTCGACGAGGCGAGCATGGCCGCGCGCACCGACCGCTCGGAGCTGATCACCCGCGCGCTGCGGCAGCGGATCAACGAGGCCGCGGCCCGACTCGAGGCCGGGCAGACGCTGCTCGCCTCGGTCGGCGCCACGGCGCCGTTCGTGGGCCTGTTCGGCACGGTCTGGGGCATCTATCACGCGCTCACCGGCATCGCCACTGCCGGCACCATCGCCATCGACAAGGTGGCCGGGCCGGTCGGCGAGGCGCTGCTGATGACCGCCTTCGGGCTGGTGGTCGCAGTGCCGGCGGTGCTCGGCTTCAACGCCTTCACCCGCGTGAACCGCAAGCTGCTGGCCGAGCTCGACGGCTTCGCGCACGACCTGCACGCATTCCTGACCGTCGGCGCACGGCCGGGCGAGGACAGCTGAGTTGGCCTTCGGCGGCTTCGAGCGCGGCCACGCCCCGGCGCAGCCGATGGCGGAGATCAACGTCACGCCGCTGGTGGACGTGATGCTGGTGCTGCTGGTCATCTTCATCATCACCGCGCCGCTGCTGGCGCGCGCGCTGAAGCTCGACCTGCCGCGGGCCGATGCGCCGCCGGCGGCGACCACGCCGCAGACGCTGCAGATCGCCATCGACGCCGCCGGCGCGCTGCGCTTGAACGGCGAGGCCCTCGCCGCCGAAGCGCTGGCCGAACGGCTGGCGCTGGTGGCGAAGCAGTCGCCGCAGCCCGAGCTTCACCTCGGTGCGGACAAGGCGGCGCGCTACGAGCACGTCGCGGCGGTGCTCGCCGCCGCGCAGAAGGCCGGCCTGCGGCAGATCGGCTTCGTCACCGAGCCGCCGCCGGCGGCGCACGGTGCGAAGCCTTAGCGCGCTGGCCGCCGCGGCCCTGCTGGCCGCGGGCAGCGCCGCCGCCGGCGTGCGCGTCATCGACGATGCCGGCGCGGCGATCGAACTGGCGCAGCCGGCGCGCCGCATCGTCAGCCTGGCGCCGCACCTGACCGAGCAGCTGTTCGCCATCGGCGCCGGCGAGCGCGTCGTCGCCACCACGGAGTTCGCCGACTATCCCGAGGCCGCCAGGTCGGTGCCGCGGGTGGCGCGCGCACACAGCGTCGATCTGGAGCGCGTGGCGGCGGCGCAGCCCGACCTGATCGTCGTCTGGGGCAGCGGCTTTCCGCCGGCGACGCTGCAGGCGCTGCGCCGCCTCGGCGTGCCGGTGTACGTCGACGAGCCGGCGTCGCTCGACGGCATCGCCGCCTCGATGCTGCGCCTCGGGCAGCTGGCGGGCGCCGACGGCGCCGACGCGGCGGCGGCCAGGTACCGCGCCGCGATCGCCGCGCTGCGCGCCCGTTACGCCGCGCGCCGCGAAGTCGGCGTCTTCTACCAGGTGTGGCCGCAGCCGCTGATGACGCTCGGCGGCCGGCACGTGCTGAGCGAGGCGCTGCGCGCCTGCGGCGCGCGCAACGTGTTCGAGTCGCTGGCGCCGATCGCGCCGCAGGTCTCCATCGAGGCGGTGCTCGCCGCCGATCCGCAGATGATCGTCACCGCCGAGCCAGGCGCCGTCGACCGCGGCGCGCTGGCGCTGTGGCAGCGCTTTCCCGCGCAGCGGGCGGTCGCCTCCGGACAACTGGTGACGATCGACGCCGACCGCATCAACCGCCACACGCCGCGGCTGGCCGGCGAACTGGCGGTGCTGTGCGAGCGCGTCGACGCGGCCCGCCGCGCGGCGCCCGCGGTACAGTCGCGGCCATGAGACACCCTGTGTCAACCCCCGGTCGTGTTGAGCAGGAGTTGAGCGGCGTGGTGTCGAGATGGGTCGTAGGGTTTGCGGTCGATCCAGGCGCGCCAGATCACGCGCAGCCAGGCGCG
>Ga0114939_10003808_pt1 | contig 10329 bp, 6 predicted proteins | sample AshMeaCrysSpring_FD_87196 | JGI IMG/M metagenome (GOLD analysis project Ga0114939, IMG submission 87196) | Groundwater microbial communities from Big Spring, Nevada to study Microbial Dark Matter (Phase II) - Ash Meadows Crystal Spring | ecosystem: Environmental > Aquatic > Deep subsurface >... | reverse complement strand
CTGGGACTGCCAGTGGGGCTCGGCGTAGCTGCGCACCACCAGGTGGGGGGCGGCATCCTCGATCCAGCCCGGCTGCACCTTGGCGACGATGCGCCCGTACTGGCGGGTGGTCTCCACCCGCTCCGCGGCCATCACCCACTTGGGGGACTTGTCGAAGAGCCCCGAGCCCGGGTGGATGAAGAAGCGCCCGCCACGGGCTCCGAGGTACTCGCGCCCCTCGTCCTTGCAGCCGATGTTGCTCAGCAGCCCCGTGAGCAGGGCGCGGTGGATCTCCTCGTAGCTGGCCTCGGCCTCGTTCTCCCTGAGCCCCATCTCGTGCAATTGCAGGGCGAGCTGCTGGCGGATGTCGAGCCACTCCTGGACCCGGTTCCAGGACAGAAAGTGCTGCTGGCAGAGCCGCTGGAACTTGTGCCGGGACAGCGTGCGGCGCTCCTTCTCCAGGAAGCCCCAGAGGTTGAGGAAGGCCGTAAAGTCCGACTCCGGGTGGGCGAAGGTGGCATGGATCTCGTCGGCCGCCTGCTGCTTGTCCAGGGGCCGCTCCCGCGGGTCTTGGACGCTGAGCGCCGCGGCGATGATCAGGACCTCGCGCAGACAGTTCAGCTCCGCGGCCGCAAGGAGCATACGCCCGATGCGCGGGTCCACCGGCAGGGCCGCCAGCCGCCGGCCGAGGGCCGTCACCCGCCCCTCCCGGTCGCCCTCGCGGGTCAGGGCCCCCAGCTCCTCCAGGGTCCGATAGCCGTCCGCCACCAGGCGCCCGTCGGGCGGGTCAAGGAAGGGGAAGGACTCGATGGCACCGAAGCCCAGCACCTTCATTTGCAGGATGACCGCCGCCAGGTTGGTGCGGCGGATCTCGGGCTCGGTGAACTCGGCCCGCGCGGCGAAGTTGTCCTCCGTGTAGAGGCGGATGCACACCCCGGCGGCCACCCGCCCGCAGCGCCCCTTGCGCTGGTTGGCCGAGGCCTGGGAGACGCGCTCCACCGGCAGGCGCTGGACCTTGCTGCGGTGGCTGTAGCGGGAGATGCGCGCAAAGCCCGGATCGACCACGTAGTGGATCCCGGGGACCGTCAGCGAGGTCTCGGCCACGTTGGTGGCCAGCACGATGCGCCTGGTCCCGTGGGCCTGGAAGATGTGCGCCTGGTCCGCGGGCCCCTGGCGGGCATAGAGCGGCAGGATCTCGGTGGACGGCGGATGGTGCTTGCGCAGGGTCTCGGCGGTCTCGCGGATCTCCCGCTCCCCGGAGAGGAACACTAGGACATCGCCCCGCCCCACCCGCGCCAGCTCGTCCACCGCCTTGGCGATGGCCTGCTGCATGGCGTCGTCGCGCTCCCCCGCGTTCTCGTCCTCGGGGGGGCGGTAGCGGACCTCCACCGGGAAGGTCCGCCCCGAGACCTCGCAGATGGGTGCCCCGCTGAAGTGTCGGGAAAAGCGCTCCGGGTCGATGGTCGCCGAGGTCACGATGACCTTGAGGTCCGGGCGGCGCGGCAGCAGGCCCTTGAGGTAGCCGAGCAGGAAGTCGATGTTGAGGCTGCGCTCGTGGGCCTCGTCCACGATCAGGGTGTCGTATTCGAACAGGAGGCGGTCCTGCTGGATCTCCGCCAGCAGCATGCCGTCGGTCATCAGCTTGATGGCCGTCTCGGGGCGCGAGCGGTCATGGAAGCGGACCTTGTAGCCCACCAGGCCCCCCAGCTCGACCTTCAGCTCCTGGGCCACGCGGCTGGCCAGGGTGCGCGCGGCGATGCGCCGCGGCTGGGTGTGGCCGATGCGCCCCGCCACCCCGCGGCCGAGGTCAAGGCAGAGCTTGGGGAGCTGGGTGGACTTGCCCGAGCCCGTCTCCCCGCACAGGATCACCACCTGGTGGGCCGAGATCAGGGCCGCCACCTCCTCGCGCCGCTCGCTGACCGGCAGCTCCGCCGGGTAGTCCACCGCCGCGGGGACCGAGGCCCGGCGGCGCTCCAGCACCCCCTGGGACTCGCGCACCACCTGCCACAGTCTGATCAGCCCCTGGCCGAAGGGCTGGCCCTGGCGCTCGCGCGAGCGCAGCCCCCGCAGCCGTCGGCTCAGGGCATCGCGGTCGCGCAGCAGGCACAGCTCCAGGTCGGCCTGGCTGGGAAAGGCATCGGCGGTCAATGGGGCGGGGTATCGGCTTGGCCGGAGTATGGCGGACAGGCCGACATTCTATCGCCTACCCAACCTGCGCGGTCCGGATATGGACTCCGCCGCGATAAGCGGCCCGGCGCCGGCGGTTAGTGCCGTTATCGGGGCCGTAGCCCGACCCTAAGCGGGGATCCAAATCATTGCGCGGCGCCAAATCAATCTTGGCGCAGCCGAACGATTGAGTTGAGAGCTCCGAACCGTCGCAACACGCCCGAACGGTTGCCGCAAGCGCAGATGTTGGGCTGGACGGGGTGTTGACCCTGTCTCGGCCCTATGCAGCGCATGTGGCGGGTCTTCGGCGCTCGCCACAGCCCCGACATCTGGCAGACGAGGCGAATGCCCCGTCGGCGACGCGAAGCCAGTCCGGAGGCTGGGCATTGGAAAGCGTGGCGACCCCGGCCGTGTCGGGCACGCCAACCATGCCCGGGCGGGGCATCGAAGCCTCGCCGGCGCAGCCACACCCCCGCCCCCGACCGCTTGGTCGGGGGCGGGGGGTCGGCCCCGGGCGAAGGGTCAGCCCAGCGCCTGGGGCGTCGTGCGGTTTAGTAGCGGGAGGGGCGGCGCGCCGGCGGGCGGTCGCTGCGGGGCTTGGCCTGATTGACCTTCATGTTGCGCCCCTTCAGCGGGGTCTCGTTGAGGCCCTTGATGGCGGCGTCGGCCTCGGAGTTGTTGGGCATTTCGACAAAGCCGAAGCCCTTGGACTCACCGGAGAACTTGTCGGTGATCAGGTTGACGCTGGAGATTTCGCCATACGCGGCGAAAGCGCTGCGCAGCTCGTCCTCGGTGACGCCATACGCCAGGTTGCCTACATAGATGTTCATTCGTCAGCAGTTTCCATTGTGTGCATTGTTGAGATGAAAACGGTCGTCTAATCAGTGCACAACTCAAACGACTGTCGGTGGCCCCCGGGTGGGGGCCGGTGACTTTGAGGGCCTCGACCCGCGAATTCGGGCTCAGCGCCCGCGGCCCCCGCTGCGGTGGCCCTCCGGTGCGCCGGCGCGCCCGCGCGCTGGACCCTGACGGCGCTGCGGCGGCGGGCCGCGGCGGCACTCGGGCTCTGGCGCGGCGACCTGGCCCGGGCGCGGCTCGAAGCCGGGAATCGGCTCCATGGGGATGTCGCGGCGCAGCAGGCGTTGGATGTCGAGCAGGAGGCCGTGCTCCTCGGCGCTCACCAGGGACAGGGCCCGCCCCTCGGAGCCGGCCCGCCCGGTGCGACCGATGCGGTGCACATAGTCCTCGGCGACGTTGGGCAGCTCGAAGTTGACCACATGGGGGAGGCGGTCGATGTCGAGCCCGCGGGCCGCGATGTCGGTGGCGACCAGGGCGCGCACGGTCCCGGCCTTGAAGTCGCCGAGGGCCCTGGTGCGGGCGCCCTGGCTCTTGTTGCCGTGGATCGCGGCAGAGGCGATGCCGTCGCGGCTGAGCTGCTCTGAGAGCCGGTTGGCCCCATGCTTAGTGCGGGTGAAGACCAGGACCTGATCCCAGCCGCCCTCCTGGATGAGGTGCGAGAGCAGCTCGCGCTTGCGCCCCTGCTCGACCGGGTGGGCGACCTGGCTGACCAGCTCGGCGGCGGCGCTGCGGCGCGCCACCTCGATGAGCTTGGGCTTGTTGAGCAGGCCGTCGGCCAGGCGCTTGATCTCGTCCGAATAGGTGGCGGAGAAGAGCAGGTTCTGGCGGCGCTTGGGCAGCAGTGCCAGGACCCGCTTGATGTCGTGGATGAAGCCCATGTCGAGCATGCGGTCGGCCTCGTCCAGGACCAGGATCTCGATGCGGCCGAGGTCCAGGGTGCGCTGGCCGACGTGGTCCAGCAGCCGGCCCGGGGTGGCGACCACCAGATCGACACCGCGGCGCAGCCGATCCACCTGGGGCTGCATGCCGACGCCACCGAAGATGACGGCGCTGCGCAACGGCAGGTTCTGGCCATAGGTCCGGACGCTCTCCTCGACCTGGGCGGCGAGCTCGCGGGTGGGGGTCAGCACAAGGGCCCGCGGGAGGCGGCCCTGGGAGGGGCGGCCGCTCAGGATCTGCAGCACGGGCAGGGTGAAGGCGGCGGTCTTGCCGGTGCCGGTCTGGGCGCCGGCGAGGATGTCATGGCCGGCGAGGATCTCGGGGATGGCCTTGGCCTGGATGGGGGTCGGTACGGTATAGCCCTGCGTGGCAACTGCCCGCAGCAGTTCGGCCATGAGGCCGAGGGAATCGAAAGACATGAAAACTCCGGGGGCCTACCCAGGGTGTCTGGGCCGGTCTAGGCGGGTCGATAAGGGGTGTGTCGAGGCGAGCCTGGGGAGGGGAATCGACCGCGAGACGTGACGCCGACCGGGTGGCGTCTGGACATGGCGCGGAGTATAGGGGAAAAGCGCCCCTGGTAAAGCTTTTTTGTCGCGACTCGTCTGGCGAGGCTTTGTCTCAGGCCGCCGAGGCTTGGCTCACGAGCTGAGGGCGAGACACCCCCCAACGTCCGAAAATCGAGAGGATTACCACGATTTCCTGAAGCATCGCCTGAAACTTGAGTCATCCGTGCAGATGGTGGTCGCTCAAGGAACCCTAGCGCCGGTCCCGAGGCCCGGCTCGGACCTGCTCTCGCCCGGGCCCCTGTCTCCCGCCCCGCGTCGCCGCGATCAGGACCCCAAGCAGGATCAGGGCCAGGCCGTAGAGGTGATGCGGCTGGGGTGACTCACCGAGCAACAGCACGCCCAACGCCACCGCCCAGACCGGGATCATGTAATTGAGCAGTGCAGTGAAAGAGGGGCCGGCCGAGGCGATGAGGCGGAAGTAGACCACCGCCGCGATGGCCGTGGAGAATGCCCCCAGCCCCAGCAGGGCCGCCACTTCGGACCAGACTGGCGCTCGGGGTGGGGGAGGCTCGACGGCTAGGGCGATCGGCAGGGCCATGAGGGCCGCCATGAGAGTCACCAGGGCGGCGGTGGGCAGGGCCCCCTGGGCCGGGCGCAGGCGAGCCAGGATGGAAGAGACCGCGTAGCACAGGGCCCCGCCCAAGACGGCGAGCATGGCCGGGAGCGCGCCTGGACCCCCGCCGGCATCGCTCCCCGTGGTCTCGTCAGGGAATTGGTCGCCGAGGGTTTCTGGCCCCAGCAGTACTGCGACCCCCGCGAAGCCAAGGGCGAAGCCCACCAGGCGCCGGCTGGTGAGTCCCTCGCCGGGGACGAAGACATGGGCCAGTCCCAGGACCGCCAGGGGCATCACCGCCATCAGTATCCCCGAGAGGCCGCTGTCGATGCCGCGTTGCCCCCAGGCGATGAGCCAGAAGGGCAGGACATTGCCGAGCAGGGCGATCAACGCCATGAAGATCCAACCCCGCGGGTCGATGGGTCCCAGGTCCCCGCGCCAGGCGGCCAGCGGCAGGAGCAGGGCCGCGGCGAGGGCCAGTCGCCCGACCACCACCCAGCCCGGCGGGATCCCGGCCACTGCCACCTTGGTGAGCAGGAAGGCGGAGCCCCACAGGGCCGTGAGGGCCAGCAGCATGGCCCAGTCGGCGGGCTCGTGGCGCGGCATTGGGGATCGTCAGCCCTTGGCCAGGAGCTGCGAGACGACGGCGGATGGCCGAACGCGCCTCACGCCATCAGTGCCTGCATCTTTTGGGCATCCGGTGCGAGGACCACACCACGTTCCGTCACCAGGGCATCCACCAGCCCGGCAGGGGTCACGTCGAAGACCGGATTGCGGGCATCGACGCCCAGGGGGGCCAGGGTGCGACCGCCGCAGGCCAGGACCTCGGTCCCCGCACGCTCCTCGATGGGGATCTGAGCCCCCTCGGCTACCGCCATGTCGATGGTGGAAGTGGGGGCGGCGACCATGAAGCGGACCCCGTGGTGCCTGGCCAGGACCGCCAGCATGTAAGTCCCGATCTTGTTGGCCACGTCGCCGTTGGCGGCGATGCGGTCGGAGCCGACGATGACCCAGCCGACCTCCTCCGTTGCCATGAGGCTGGCGGCCGCCCCGTCGGTCTGGAGGGTCACCGGGATGTGCGACTGGTGCAGCTCCCAGGCGGTGAGCCGCGACCCCTGCATCCAGGGCCTGGTCTCGTCGGCATAGACGCGGTGGATCCGCCCGGCGGCATGGGCGCTGCGGATGACCCCGAGGGCGGTGCCGTAGCCGCCGGTGGCCAAGGCCCCTGCGTTGCAGTGGGTGATGACGCTGGTGGGTCCCTCGATCAGGGCCGCCCCCAGGGCCCCCATGCGGAGATTGGCGGCCCTGTCCTCGGCGTGGATGGCCCTGGCCTGCGCGAGCAGGTCCGCCGCCGGGTCGCCGCCTCCCAGGCCATCCATGGTCTGGCGCATGCGCCGCAGGGCCCAGAACAGGTTGACGGCCGTTGGGCGGGATGCTGCCAGACGCTCCAGGTCACCTTCCACATGGCGGCGCCAGTCGGCGGCATGGTGCCCGAAGGCATCCCGTGCCGCGAGGACCACCCCGTAGGCCGCAGCAATGCCGATGGCCGGGGCCCCGCGCACGGCCATGGAGGCGATGGCCTGGGCTACGGCGGTGGCGCTGTCGCAGGCAAGGAAGCCGGCATCCTCCGGCAAGTAGCGCTGATCCAACAGGTACAGGCGTCCGTCGTGCCAGACGATGGCGTTGTCCGGGTGGACGGCGAGGGCGGCGCGGGTTTCCATGGCGATGTCCTTGTGGCAGATTCGCGGCTATTGTGGCCCACTGCGGTGTCCACTCAAAACTGCGGAGCTTGAGGTCATGCAGGCGGAGCTGCTCATCCACGCCCAATGGGTCCTGCCGGCGGACCCGCAGGACCGCGTCCTGACCGATCACGCCCTGGCCATCGCCGACGGGCGCATCCTCGCCCTGGCCCCGGGTGCAGAGGCCGACACGGCCATCCAGGCCCGCCAGACACTGCACCTGCCAGGCCATGTCTTGATCCCTGGGCTGATCAACGCCCACACCCACTCCCCCATGACCCTGATGCGCGGCCTGGCGGATGACCTGCCGCTCATGACCTGGCTGAACGACCACATCTGGCCGGCGGAGCGACGCTGGGTGGATCCGGACTTCGTGGCCGCCGGGACCCGCCTTGCCGTCCTGGAGATGCTGCGCAGCGGGACCACCTGCTTCAACGACATGTATTTCCACCCCGAGGTCACGGCCACGGTGGCGGCGGAAGCCGGCATGCGCGCCATGGTCGGGATGATCGTTCTGGACTTCCCCACTGGCTTTGCCGAGGACGCCGACGACTACCTCCGCAAGGGGCTGCAACTGCACGAGCACTTCCGCAATCACGGTCTGATCTGCACGGCCTTCGCCCCCCACTCGCCCTATGCCGTTTCCGATGCCCCCCTGTCGCGGGTTCGGACCCTTGCCGACGAGCTGGAGGTCCAGGTCCACATCCACCTGCAGGAGACCCACGACGAGGTCGTTCAATCCCTGCGCGATCACGGCGAGCGCCCCCTGGCCCGGTTGGACCGCCTGGGCCTGGTTGGCCCAGGGCTTATCGCCGTGCACATGACCCAGGTCGAGGAGGCCGAGATTGCCCGCCTGGCCGAGGCCGGGGCCCACGTCGTCCACTGCCCCCAGTCCAATCTGAAGCTCGCCAGCGGCTTCTGCCCGGTGGCGCGGCTCCTGGGGGCCGGCGTCAATGTCGCCCTCGGGACCGACGGGGCCGCCAGCAACAACGATCTGGACATGCTCGGCGAGCTGCGTGCCGCCGCCCTGCTGGGCAAGGGCGTGGCCGGGAGCGCCAGCGCCGTCCCGGCGCGGGCGGCGCTGCGCATGGCCACCATCGACGCCGCCCGCGCCCTTGGGCTGGATCAGGAGACAGGGTCATTGGAGCCGGGCAAGGCCGCGGACCTGGTGGCACTGGACCTGGGCGATCCAGACACCCAGCCGGTCTATCAGCCCCTGTCGCAGCTCGTCTACGCCGCCTCCCGCTGCCAGGTGCGCCATGTCTGGGTGGCCGGGCGCCAACTGGTGCGTGACGGCATCGCCCTGACCCTCGACCGCGACGCCATCGTCAACCAGGCCAGGGCCTGGGGTGCTCGCATCGTCGCTGCGGATCGGCATGGTGCCCGACCCAAGGGATCACAATGGGACCGCGATACTTGATCCTGCGATGGGGAAAACCCCCGGCCTTGCCAGCCAGACGGCATTGGGTTGGCATTTGCCATCTTCCTTCATGGCCGGGATCTGGCAAGAACCCTGCGGAGCCGTCCGCCCTCCTCAGGATGGAGCGCAGTGAAACTCAGGTCAGCACCCCAACCTATTGATTCATCTCGAAATCAAAAAAAGCTGCCCTTGGATTGCCCCAGCGCTGCATTTGGGCCACACGGATCTTGGCCCGGATACCTTTGCAGTCTTGGCGTCGACGGAAGGTCTGCTTGGCTCGCCCGGATGCGCTCTGAGCGCGCCATCGCCTTCATGCGCCGATTTTTCCGGTGATCGAGATGTGAGGTGAGCCGCCTTCGTGCCCCCGTCGCGGCTCGGCCCCTCGAGGGGGCATTGGTCGAATCCTGGAACGGCTCGTGGGGTTGTTGCTCGGTCCGTTCGGCAAAGGGGGGCAGGAGCCGTTTCGGTGGTGGAAAGGGCGCCGACACTCTGCCCCCGAGCCTGGTCCCCGGCGGGGCTCAGCGGATGTTCTCGCGAGCCCTGGCGCCGCCTTTCGGTCTGCCGACTTCATGCGATCAGGGAGGCAGCTGGCGGTGGATAGGCGCCTGCGGGGCCCTCGGCCTACCGATACCCCGTGAGCCGCCGTTCGATATCCCGGCCGAGGCGATCGCAATCGGCCGCGGGTACCCCGTAGGCCTCGAAGCGCCGCCGCCAGCCGGTAACCGCAGCGGTGACTTCCGAGACGATCTGGCGCATCCGCTGGCGCGACAGGCCGAAGGATGCGGCGATGGTCATAACTGCATCGGCAGTCGGCCGGTGGCCCGCCACACCAAAGTGCAGGCAGTGCTCGCCACGCCGCGGCACATCCGGAATCAGGTCGAAGGCGGGCGTCAGACACCAGCCGACTGGCTCGCGACGCATGGCGAAATTCTTCAAATGGTCGTCCGTGTTACCGAGCACCGCATTGAAGACCATCTGCCGGTAGAGGGCGGGGAGATCCGTCTCAGGCCTTGCGCTCACGCGTCTCACGCAATCAGCCAGGTCCGCGTAGCCGATCTGATAGAAGCCCTCCGCCCCGGTGAGGGTCTGGAGGCTCAACACGTGGTAACGGCCTCCATTTGCCCCCTCGTCGAAGCGCCGGACCAGCAAGACGGTCCTCCGCCCGACGGTCTCGATGCGAAACGCCGGCACCCACAGCCCGGCATCGGCCGCCAGGGCGAGGCAGGCCGCCTCTACCCGCACCATGTCCACCTCGTCCCGGGCGGACGCCAGCTTGGCGAGGTGGCCCCCACTCGGCTCGTCGATGACCACCTTGGGACGGGCCCCACCGGGGGAGCTGGCGGCGCGGAACAACAGGGCCAACTCATCATCCCCGAGCGCGCCCGGGTCCAGGTCGTAACGCGCCGCCGCTGCGAGCAAAGATTCCAGGTCCGGCGCCGGCCGCGTGGCCGATGGCGCCGGCGCCTGGGGCCCCTGTGTGTAGGCCAGGGCGCCAAGCCCATGGGCCCCGAGGGCTGCCAGTAGATGTGGTGGGGTCTGGCGTTGTCTGGGCAGCGCATGGCGACGGATCAGCAGGCCACGGCCCCAGGCGTCTGGCAGGGAGTCCTCGAAGCAGCCATGGATGCCAGCCTGGGGGCGCCCGGCCTCGAGGACGCCAGCCGTCAAGGGAAGGTGCAGGGGATCCAGGGCGAAGGCCCCCGGCTGACTCAGGTAACCAGGCCGGTAGCGAAACTCGCCCCGCAGCATTCCGCCCCTACGTGGGTCCGGGTCCGCGACGCGGATCTCCCCGACCGCCAACAGTTCGCCCGCGACGGTACGCAGCCAGACGTGCAAGTCAATCAACGGGTGCCCCTTGGCGCACGTCGCCGGTGTGCCTCGGCGTCGAACAGGGTCCCCGGACACAGGTCTTCGACCCCATCGAGACCACCATAGAGCCGCAGGGCCCGGACCCACACGCCGATCTGGGCCGTCGGGTCACCCTGCTCTAGCTTGCGATAGGTGGGCAGGGAGACGCCGATCCGACTGGCAGTGCGGAGCTGGGGTTCACCCGCCCGGAGGCGCCTGGCGCGTAGGCGCTCGCCGAGTTGCCGCAGGGATTCGGCCTCTTCT
>Ga0114939_10003807_pt1 | contig 10329 bp, 11 predicted proteins | sample AshMeaCrysSpring_FD_87196 | JGI IMG/M metagenome (GOLD analysis project Ga0114939, IMG submission 87196) | Groundwater microbial communities from Big Spring, Nevada to study Microbial Dark Matter (Phase II) - Ash Meadows Crystal Spring | ecosystem: Environmental > Aquatic > Deep subsurface >... | reverse complement strand
TATTCAGGAATAGCCGCAAAACAACGACTTTTATCAGTACTGCAGTACTGATAAAAGTCGTTGTTTTGCGGCTATTCCTGAATAAAAAAAGCTAGGGTTTGTTAAAAAACTTACCCTAGCTAATTCGATTGTGTTACCTGAAAAATTGATTTTTTCCCGAAAAACTTATATTTTTATGTATTACACATACCTAAGTTTAATAATAGTTAAAATATCCTAAAAAGGTCTTCCTTTTGGTTTATGTTGTTCTAATATTTTCATTTGTTCAGGAGTTAATATTTCAGAAATAGCTTGACGCTTAGATTTCATCACTTCTGCCATGTCGGTTTTTTGCTTATCTGTAAGGTTTATGGGTTCCTTTCCATGATGAGAACGTCTACCTTCTTGTCTTGTTTTTTTCAATACATCTTTTTGTTCTTGAGTTAATATTCCATCCATTTTGGACTTAGTGCTTTCATGGAGTGCTTTTAATTTAGTTTTCTGGTCTTCAGTTAAGTTAAGTCCTGGAATATTTTCAATACCCCTCATACCTTTTTTATGATGTCCGTGACCTTCACCCTTCGCAAAATGAGTATGGGTCATTTTTCCTGCTTTGGCTTGAGGTGCTTGAGTTTGCGCTTGGGCGATCGCTGCCATTCCTACCATTGTCATAGACGCTGCAGTCGCTAACATCGGAACGAGTAATTTCAGTTTCATAATATCTCCGTAATTTGCGAAGGCTGATTGACTTCGCTTTCAATAATCTAATCCTAAGGAAATATATAAAAATCCACATGAAGCTAAGGTACCATCTTACTTTAGGACTAAAGTCCTATGCCATCCTTGACTTTTGTCACTTATCTAAAATTTTAAAAGTTTGTATAATTTATGGCTTTCGTTACAGAAACATAGTTACTCTTGGCTTTCTATGCCTTCTAGCCACGCTCAGGTGTGAGTTCAACTGCAATCCTAAATTTTATTTTAGGGGTAAACAGTTATTTTACTACGTTCAGATTTATTCGTGGCGTCACACAGTGGCAATAATCGAGGAGGAAAATCCACACCCGACTTTGCCTCCCTCATCAGAGTTAATGTACTAGTGGTCTGTTATACTTCACACGATGATAAACTGTCATTCTGAGGGTCGGGAAGAATCTCAGTATGCCAGGTGTACTAAGATATTTCAAAAACTCTAATTATGACCGCGCAAAGTATATATCATCTTTGTTGAGCAAGAGATTGAACCGCCTAAGAGCGCAAACTTTGCCACGAAGAGAAGTTGGCGGTGAGTCCATTAACGTGAACGAAGCGCGGGGGGATACTCACAGCAGGCAAAGTTTGCAAGATTTGCGCCAAGTTAAGAGTTAGAGAGAGATATTAAAGTCTCATTAACCAGACAAAGAAGGTGTGACGGAGTGCTAGTTGCGGCTATTGCTATTTATTTTGAAAGATTAGGTTCGACAACATTGGGAAAATTTTGAAAATTACGTCGCACCCAATCCATACCCACCTCATTATTAAGTTTAATTTTCTGAGGTGTATCTGGATAAATTTTCCCCAAAATATCAGTATCTTGGTCTACAACAACCTTACCAAAATTCAGATAAGTGCTGCCAAATATCTTAAAAATAGGATTCTTAGCTTGACCAAATAGCAAAATATAAGTCCTTGTCCGATTTTCAGCTTCTGGTACAAATATATGACATTGGGCAGCTTTTCCCAGTGGCATTTCTCCATGAAAAATAACGAGGGATGGAAAGTGATTTTCTAGGTGCGCTTTAATAGTATTTGGTAGTAACAATAAATCAGGCTTGCTAATTTTTTCTAATAAACTATAGGCAGCTGTGGGCAGGTCATAAAATGCATGGGAAGAATGCCCTTCATCAACAAATTGATGAAACTCTACATCCGTAATGCGAAATAAGTCTCGGTGAGTACCGTTTTGATGATTGTAATCATGCATATTCAAAAGCATGGTCAATAAATCTATTTCTACACTTCTATCTGCTGTATGTCCAATCAAATAGTAATTTTTTGTAATCTCATTCAACACTGTGGGGATAGGCATTTTTGGTTCATATTCACCGTAAGACCAAATAAAATCTCCTTGAATTTTTAGCTCTAAGGGTTTCAATTGGGATAATGTTTTTTTATTAGAACCAGGTAAGATAGTACAACCTTCTGCATCAAACTTTAAAGCATGAAATGGACAGACTACAGCACTTTTGCCCTCGCTGGTATCCTCGCACCATCCCTCCGATAACATAGCGCCCATGTGCGGACAAGCATTAGGCAAGCTATGGATATCTCCCTCAGCATCTTTCCACATTACATAATCATTCCTATACAAGGAAATTTTTCGAGGTTGGTTGACTTTAAGCATGGATTTGTGTGCCAATAGCCAAGGCGCACCGGGAAGCATAGACTGCATAATGCCCTCCGCTAGATGTAACTAGAATATAAAATCATGAGGAATCCGTCGTGTTTACAACATATGACAAAACATTCATATTCGTCAAGTAAAGATTTGTTAAGTAACCAGTTATCAAATAAGCACTCATCAAGCAATCTGCGTCGTCAACCAAAACAGCAGCGGGGAAAAGAGCGAGTAGAAAAAATTCTGGATGCAGCCGCTGCGGTGTTTGATGAGGTGGGTTATGAAGCGGCAACCACCCATATGATAGCGGCAAAAGCAGGGACAGCCATTGGCTCTCTATACCAGTTTTTTCCAGATAAAGCAGCCATTTTTAAGGCTATGGAATTACGCCATGTGGAGAGGGTTAAAGCTATGTGGGGCCAGGTAAATGTCGCCGAAATTGTCCAATTACCCCTACGGCAAATGATACATGCCCTTGCAGCATCTGTTGCAAAACTGTTTGAGCAGCCTGTATCAAGGGTCGTATTTGTGAAGTTTTTTATGTCACGGGAGATTTTCCAATCCATTGACGAAACAATGACCCAGGAAGCAATTAACTTTACATCGGGCATTTTTATGGAGCGAAACCCTGCTTTGAATGAAGTCCAGTGCCATTTACTAGGGGAAGTATGTGTCCATAGTAGCAATGCCATTATGTTAGCGGCATTTCGCAGTCAGGATAAGGAATACAGCCAGTTGTTGATTGAACAAATTGAAGAATTTATGGTGTCATATTTAGAGCCACACATGGGTGATTGGCTGTTTGGCAATGTAATGAAAGTAATGAAATGTCCTCACTGTCAATCGCAGCAGTTATCTAAGAATGGCTATCGCAGGGGCAAGCAGTGCTATCGCTGTAAAGACTGTGGCAAGCAATTTGTGGTTAATTCTAGCCATTAGGTTTTCAAGCTAAAAAATTTCTCTTCCATTGCTAGACTTTAAGAAAATATTCCTCCCAGACCCTTCGCTCCGCTTGCCTCCAAAGGGCCCACAGAAAGAGACATTGATTTCAAGTAATCGTAGTTATATAATATCCACTGAGTTTCCATAAAAATTTCAAATATGTGGCTAATTCTAGATAGAGGCTAGGCTTAGGTCATAAATTAAGCATATACAGGGGGAATCTAGAGTGGACATATTTATTCCGCTATTTATTGGAATGATTATTGGCATTATTCTTACTTACATATCCCTTCAACAAAAACATAGACGTAAAATACTGAAGTTAGAACGCATTATTACTAATCATCAGTCGGAAATACAAGAGTGGGAAAACAAATATAATACTCTTCAGCAATCTGAGGAGAAAGTTATTAATTCTAATAACTCTATTTCTCCAACAAATACAAATGGTCATTTAAGTCAAAATTTTTCGATTATTGAAACAAACAATAATATCGTCAACGAAAGAGAAAATACAGAAATAGAAGAATTTTTAAGAACTAGAAATATTCAAATTAAAACCCTTCCCCCAGAACAAGAATCCAACGAAGTTTTGAGTGGCATCGCGATTTTTATGGGAAATCGCTACAGCTTAATTCAAAAATTTCATGAGAGAATGAAGTCTAGTATTAACAATGGAATAGCATTTACAATTAATTTAAGAGATGACTCCCAAGAAAAAGTTTCCAGTATATGTCAACTTGCAACTAGGTTACATGAAATTGCTTTTCTAGAAGAATATCGATATCAAAAATCTCCTGCATTTATTTTACGAGCACGACCAAGTAAAACTTCAAAAGTTAACAGGTTTATTTCTGGGCAATGGTTAGAACTTTTTGTTAAAGAAAGAGTTGTACAACTGATAAGAAGTATTAATCCACAACGACGATACTCATATCTTCTTAATCCACAAATTATTTTACCCAATGGGGATGATTTTGAGCTAGATGTTATCTTCAAAATCGGGGAAGAAATTTTTTGGTTTGAAGCTAAAACTGGCGATTATCAAAGGCATATTGAAAAATATTCTAAAATTTCATCAATCCTAAGTTTGGATAGAGAACATTCTTATATGATATTAACTGACATTCCAGATACAACTGCAAATTCCTTGTCATCTCTCTTTAATATGACTGTGGTTCATGTAGAAAAATTTGCAGAAATATTTGAACAATCTCTGAATAAATAATAATTCAGTATTTATTTATTATTAGTTATTAACTAATGATTGTTAATTATTTTTTTGACTATTCGTGATTATTTCAATTATTTTAGAACTTACGGAAAGGATAAATAGTCATTTTCAGTATAAACTAGGTAAATCAAGCATATCGGAAGATTCTTCTCTTCAGTTCCTGAGTTAAGAACGCGCTTTATGCGCTCTTGACGCGCACGCTTTGCGCTTAAGAGCGTTCAACAAGTTTCGGTTAACACTCTTTAAGAGCGCGACTAATGACAGAAATTCGTTGTTTTGCGGCTATTCCTGTTTATATTTGTATTTATATTTGTATTTATATTTATATTTGTGGAACAGGCATCCTGCCTGTTTTTTTTTAAATCAAACAGGCAGGATGCCTGTTCCACAAATGCCCAACAAAATTGTGTGACAGCGTGATCACCAGGCTTTGTTTGCATAGCCCTACCATCAACCTGTAGGGGCATGATATAAAAGTATAAACATGATATCAACCAGATAGTCTGTCATACCCTTTTTCAACAAAATGTAAAATATAAGCCTAGTAAGGAACTTACCTATATTAAAAAAGATTACTATAAAGGTATTGGTGCAACATGCAGGAAAACAACTATGCGTGTATTTATAACAGGTGGAACAGGTTTTATTGGAGCCAATATCATCAGATTATTACTGGAACAAGGTTATACAGTTAAAGCTTTAGTTCGCCCAACTAGTTGTTTAGATAATTTACAAACACTAGATATAGAAATTGTTCAAGGTGATTTAAATAGTCCTGATCTGTGGCAGCAAATGGAAGGTTGTCAATTTTTATTTCATACAGCGGCTCATTACTCTTTATGGCAAAGAGATAAAGAACTTCTTTATCGTGATAATATTCTAGGCACTCGCAATGTTTTTAAATCAGCACGGAAAGCCGGAATTGAGCGTATAGTTTATACAAGTTCAGTGGCAGCTATTGGTGTGGGTAAAAATGGTAAAGTAGTTAATGAAAACCATCAATAACCTGTGGGTAAATTGGTAGGAAATTATAAAAAATCTAAATATTTTGCTGAGCAGGAGGCAATAAAAGCGGTTAATTCTGGACAGGATATAATAATAGTTAATCCAGCTAGCCCTATAGGCCCCTTCGATATAAAACCAACACCAACAGGTGATATTATTCTCCGCTTTTTACGGCAGCAGATGCCTTTTTATTTAGACACTGGGCTAAATTTTATTGATGTCCGTGATGTCGCATGGGGTCACTTGCTAGCTTTACATAAGGGTAAGAGGGGCGATCGCTATATACTCGGTCATGAAAATTTAACATTAAAATCCCTGCTAGACAAACTTTCCCACATCACTGGAATCAAAGCACCCCAGCAGCAAATACCTGCATGGATACCCTTAACCGCAGCATGGGTTGATGAAAATATTCTCCCAATTTTCGGTAAATCACCATCTGTACCCTTGGATGGCGTTCGCATGGCAAAGCAATATATGTATTATGATGTATCTAAAGCAGTAAATGAATTAGGACTACCTCAAACACCTATTGATATTGCTTTACAACAAGCTGTTGATTGGTTTAGAAATAAAAGTTGCTAATTGCTAATTGCTAATTGCTAATTGCTAATGGCTAATGGCTAATTTGCTAATGGCTAATGGCTAATGGCTAATAGATAATTTGCTATTTTGGTTTTAGATTAACTAGAATTTTCTATTAGTTATTTACAATACTTAAATTATAGATTTATATATATTTAAAAATAAAAAATAAAACTTTGGTTGTCAGTTGCTATTTGGATTTATGGCAAAATGAATAGCAAAATTCATCAGAATGTTCATCACTATATTAATAAATAGTAAATAAATCTGAGAAAATTAAAAATATCTGGCATCATTAAAAAACTAATGAGCCATTAGCTATAAATCATTATTTTATAAGCCATTAGTCATTAGTCATTAGTCATTAGCCATTAGCCATTAACCATTAACCAGTCTTCCTGTCTTCAAGAGCGCAATTAACCAATAACCCAGTAACAACTATGGCAGTTAATATACAGCAAGCAATTGATATAGGTAAATATTTAGTAACACAACGTTTCAAGGGGCGAAAACGTTTTCCTTTAGTGCTAATGCTTGAGCCTTTATTTCGTTGTAATTTAGCTTGCTCTGGATGTGGTAAGATTCAACATCCAACAGAAATATTAAAACAAAATTTAACACCACAACAGTGTTTTGCCGCAGTAGAAGAATGTGGTGCCCCTGTTGTATCTATTCCTGGTGGTGAACCTCTTCTCCATCCTCAGATAGATGAAATCGTAAAAGGTTTAGTATCAAGAAAAAAATATGTTTATTTATGTACTAATGGTTTACTTTTAGAAAAAAGCTTAGATAAATTTCAACCATCCCCCTATTTAACCTTTAGTATTCATCTTGATGGGATGAGGGAATGGCATGATAAATGTGTTGAGCGCAAAGGAGTATTTGATATTGCAGTTAAAGCAATTCGTGCAGCAAAATCTAGAGGATTTAGAGTCACAACAAATACAACTATTTTTGATGGAGTTAATCCTCAAGAAATACAGGAATTTTTTGATTTTCTTGCGACCTTAAACATTGATGGGATGATGATTTCTCCTGGTTATAGTTACGAATGGGCGCCAGTACAAGACAATTTTTTAAAACGCGAACAAACTCGCGCTTTGTTTAGAGAAATTCTATCGCCCTATAAAGCCGGTCGTAAAAATTGGAATTTTAATCATAATCCCTTATTTTTAGATTTTCTGACAGGGGAAAAGGATTATGAATGTACTCCTTGGGGTAGTCCGAGTTATAGCGTATTGGGTTGGCAAAAACCCTGTTATTTACTCAATGAAGGATACTATGGAACGTTTCAAGAATTGCTAAATAATACCGACTGGAGTAAATATGGCAAGAAAAGCGGTAATCCTAAATGTGTTGATTGCATGGTGCATTGTGGCTACGAACCCACCGCAGCAATGGACGCCATGCAACCTCAAAATATAGGGCGATCGCTCGGCACTGTTTTGGGATTTTAATAAATTGGAATAAATTTTAGAGACAAATCTCATGATACCGTGGAACAGGCTTCCAGCCTGTTTGTGATCCAGAGAAAATCTATATAAAAACAGGCTCGAAGCCTGTTCCACAAACTGCACTAGATAGACTTAATAAAAGGTCGCTCAAAAACTAAATAAAACCCATAGGCAAAAATTAAAGACACCAACACACCAATAAAATAACAAGTGGCAGCAAATAAACCAGGAGATAAATGTAAGTAAAATAGAAAATAACGCACCAAAGTAATAATCGGGCCATGAGTTAAATAAAGACTATAGGAAAATGTCCCTAAAGCAATTACCCAAGGATGCTCTAATATTTGTAAAATCAAAGATGATTTTTCATCTTTCCTTACATCTTTAGTACAGTTAATAAATAAACAAGCGGCGGCTATTCCTAAAAATAGATGACCAACCCATATTTCTAATCCTAATTGTCGCCATTCACTAATAAAAGCAATAAGCGTAAAAACTATTACTAAACTTCCCCAAGGTAATTTATTTCTCAGTTTAATAAATCTAGGTTTTTGGGAAAAGCTAATTTCAGCCGCTGCCATACCTAAAGCAAATAAACCAAAAAACCAAGGACTCGCTGATTCAATCGCCCGATTAAATAAATATAATGGCGCTAAACCTATTATAAAAGCTGCAATAACTGCTCGTAATAACCCAAAACTTCGTCTAATTGGCAACAATAACAATGGGAATAAGAAATATAATTGCCACTCCGTTGCCACACTCCACATTGGCGGATTAATTGCATGGTAGCTATCTAAGCTTAAGTTATGAATCAGTAATAGATACAACAGGACATCCTTAAAGGAAAAGTTAATTTTAAATGGCCCATCTCCTGCAATTTGATTCCACTGAAAATTTGTAAAGTGTTGTAATAAAAATATACCCCCTGCTAGGATTAAACACAAAGCTAATGCCCCATAATAAGGTGGTAGTATTCGTCGCGATCGCCTTTTGATGTAACCCACAAATCCACCATTCACGTGGTCTTTTTGATTGCGGGCTAAGGGAAGCATTAAACAGTAACCGGATAGGACAATAAAAATTACTACACTAAAATGCCCGTATCTCAACAGCTTACTAAATAAGCCCCAAATCAAAGGTAGTGGCTCTTCACTGGAAGGATTTATATGTACTAACAATACATATAAAGCCGTAATTCCTCGTATACCATCTAAATAATCAATGCGTAATTTTTTTTGAGTTGATGTGCTTTTAGTTAAAATTTGCATTACTTTCAACTCCATTCATATTTTATTTCATACTTTTGTTTACAACAAATCTAAGCGAATAAGCCTTAACCTCTGGATTGAGATAAATGTTGACTTTTCTGGGGTTAGGCTTTATAAACTAAATTAGTCAGGTGAAATTACAAAAAATATGTAGAAAAAATTTGAATAGGATTGCAAATGCATTCAAATGTGACTACAAACTTAAATAAATTATAAAAAAGCCCAAATCTCAAGATTAAGCAAAAAAAGACTTAAATCATAAAACTTAGATTTTTAATTAGTTTATATGTTTATATACTACAAATAACTTTTAATCTAATACTAAAACGTAAGTAAAAACTATAAAATCTTTATATACAAGGGACTTATTTATTATGTAGTAAGTAATTTTTTCTAGTTGCAATTAATACAAATAGCTAATTGTTCATGGCTAATTGCTGATGGCTAATTGCTGATGGCTAATTGCTCATCACTCATAGCTAATCGCAATGTTTAATAAATGATGGGGAACGGGTAACTATATAATAGCTGATTTTATGAAATCTAAATTGAGTAATTTCATATGGCTAATATTGTAAAAAATTTTACTTTAACAAAAGAAAATAAAAATACTTGTATAAAAAAACTATTTCATTTAGACTATTATTTTCTAATAAAGTAGTAGCTGAAAAGTCGCGTCTTTGTTGAAAATAGGAACAAAATATCCAGGTTATGACTATAATACTGACTAATGATGATGGGATTGATGCCCCAGGAATTCAAGCTCTTCGCGAAGCAGTGAATGATGATAGTGTAATAATTGCTGCTCCAAGAGACCATCAATCTGGTTGCGGACATCAAGTTACTACAGATACCTACATAACTATAGACCGCCGCAGTGATAAGGAATTTGCCATAGGAGGTACTCCAGCAGATTGCATTCGCGTCGCAGTTGCTCATCTGAGTTCAGATATAAAATGGGTATTGTCAGGAATCAATGCCGGCGGAAATTTAGGGGTGGATAGTTATATATCTGGTACTGTTGCGGCAGTAAGAGAAGCAGCGATGCATGGTATTCCAGGAGTAGCCATATCCCATTACCGTAAGGGGAAATTAAATTATGATTGGGGCAAGGCAACAAAATGGACGAGGGCAATTTTAAAAGATTTACAAAGTCGTCCATTAGAGCCTGGGTATTTTTGGAATGTTAATCTACCCCATTTAAAACCAGATGAAGCTGAACCAAAGGTAGTATTTTGCCTACCCTGCACAAAACCTTTACCAGTGGATTATAGAATAGAGGGTAATAATTTTTACTATACAGGGGATTACGGAAAGCGCGATCGCACTCCCGGAAGCGATGTAGAAATATGTTTTTCTGGAAATATCGCAGTCACTCAACTAAAAGTTTAGCCATTAGCCATTAGCCATTAGCCATTAGCCATTAGCCATTAGCCATTAGCCATTAGCCATTAACCATTAACCATTAGCCATTAGCCATTA
>Ga0114939_10003805_pt1 | contig 10331 bp, 9 predicted proteins | sample AshMeaCrysSpring_FD_87196 | JGI IMG/M metagenome (GOLD analysis project Ga0114939, IMG submission 87196) | Groundwater microbial communities from Big Spring, Nevada to study Microbial Dark Matter (Phase II) - Ash Meadows Crystal Spring | ecosystem: Environmental > Aquatic > Deep subsurface >... | reverse complement strand
GCCGCGCCGGAGCTGCCCGGCGGGCAGGAGGTCCGCGGGAAAACGCGGCGTGACGTGCTCGCGGCGTCCCGGGCAGAACGGGCAGCTCGCGCGCGACCGGGCGACGATGCCCTGGAGATCGGCCGCAGGCGGCACGCGCAGTGCGAAGTGGCAGATGCGCGCCGAGTCCCCGGTAAGGGGATCGAACCGCACCTCGCTCTCGATCTCGGTGAGGGCGAAGTCGCGACGCGGGTCGTGGAGGCGCGCGACCTTGCGCTGGCTGCGGAACTCGATCACGGTCGCTCCTTCCCCGGAGTGGGACGCAGATGCCATGCGGCGGGTCGTCGCTCGCCGCACGGGGAACGCTCGCCGCCGAAGTCTTCGGCGGCTCTCAGCTGCGCGCGAGCGGCGCGAGTGCCGCGCGCAGCGGCTCGGGCAGCGGTACCGGCTTGCTGCTCGCACGATCGACGTAGACGTGCACGAAGTGGCCCTGCGCCGCCGCCACCGCCTCGTGGTTGCGAAACAGACCGATCTCGTAGCGCACCGAAGAGCCGCCGAGCTTCGCGACGCGCAGTCCCGCATGCACCAGGTCAGGGAAGCTCATCGGGCTGAAGTAGTTGCACTTGGTCTCGACGACCAGGCCCACGACCGGGCTCGCGGCGATGTCGAGCACGCCGTGCGCGAGCAGGTACTGGTTGACCACCGTGTCGAACCACTCGTAGTAGACGACGTTGTTGACGTGCTGGTAGGGATCGTTGTCGTTCCAGCGGGTGGTGATGGCGAGGAAATGCGGGTAGCGCGCGCGGGTGTCGGGCGTGGGCTTCATCGGGGCGGGACGCAACGGGGTGCCCGATTCTACCGGTGCGGATGACCGTGCCTCAGCCGCGCACGACGAGCGCGACGCCGAGCACCGCCAACGCCATGCCCGCGAAAGCGACGAGCGGCAGACGCTCGCCGAAGACGAGGAAGGCGATCAGCGCGGTCACCGGCGGCACCAGATAGAAGAGGCTCGCCACCTTGGTCGCTTCGCCGCGGCGAATGAGGAGCGCGAGCAGCGAAATCGCACCGAGGGAGAGCACGATCACGAGCCAGCCGAGCGCGAACAGGAACTGCGGCGTCCACTCGACCTGCCATCCCTCGACCAGCCAGGCGAAGGGCAGCACGACGAGGAACGCGGCGACGAACTGCACCACTGCCCCCGTGCGCAGGTCGAAAGACCCGCCGAAGCGCTTCTGATACAGCGTGCCCGCGGTGATGCTGACGAGCGCGAGCAGTGCCATGGCGACGCTCCCCCAAGTCGCTCCGGTGAGCGTGCTGCGATAGCCGACGACCAGTACGAGCCCCACGAGTCCGAGCGCGAGACCGAGCCACTGGCGCGCGACGATGCGATCGCCCAACACCATGGCGGCCGCGAACGCCGTCAGCAACGGCTGCAGGCCAACGATCAGGGAGGCGATGCCCGCACTCATGCCGAAGTGGATCGCGGTGAAGACGCCCGCGAGATAACCGGCCTGAACGAGGATGCCGACGACGACCAGGTGGCCGGCCTGCGCGAGTCCGGGCCAGGGGGCACGCGCAGCGAGCGCCATGAGCACCAGCAAAGTGACGACGAGCGCGAAGCGCAGCGCAAGGAAGGTGGCCGGACCGGCATACGGCAGCCCGTATTTGGCGCCGATGAACCCGCTGGACCAGAGGACCACGAACAGGCCCGGGGCCAGACGCCCGGCAGCCAGGGCGCCGGCGCTCACCCGTCCTCCGGGCCGGCGGAACGCTCCGGGCGACTCGACCTGCACCGAAGCCCGGCGCGGTCCACCGTCGGCGAGGCGACGCGCTCGCCAGCGACAGAGCCGTGCCCGAGGGTTCCGGGATGCCCTTGCCTCGTCTTGTTGCGTCGCAGCATATTTCTCTTGACGTCCTTGTCGGAACGGGCTAAATTGTCCTTGTGCATCGCACCAATTCTATCGACCGCGCAAGCAAGGAGTTGCATATGTACGTCACCCCCGAGCAAGTCGTCGCCGCCAACAAGGCCAACGTAGAAGCGCTGATCGGCCTTGCCAACACCAACTTCGCCGCGTACGAGAAGCTGGCGGCCCTGAACTTCAACGCGACGAAGGCCGCGTTCGAGGACGCAGTCGCGCACACCAAGTCGCTCATCAACGCGCGCGATGCGCAGGAAGTCTTCAACCTCAACGTGGCCGCCGCCCAACCGGCGCTCGAGAAGGTGATCGCCTACGGCCGCTCGGTCTACGACCTCGCCACCCAGACTCAGGGCGAGCTCACCCGCTTCGTCGAGTCGCAGGCGGGCGAGTACAACAAGAACGTCGTGAGCGCGCTCGACAAGGTCACCAAGAACGCGCCGGCAGGGTCCGACGTCGCCGTGGCCGCGGTCAAGTCGGCACTCGCCGCCGCCAACTCGGCCTACGACAGCATGACCAAGGTCGCGAAGCAGGCGACCGAGATCGCGGAAGCGAACTTCAGCGCGGCCAGCACCGCGGTCACGAAGGAGCTCAAGGTCGCCGCCAAGAAGGCCGCCTGAGTCAGCGCACTTCCTGCGGCGGGGCTTCTTCCCCGTCGCACCGCGGCTCTCCCTTCCCAAGGGGTGTCGCGGAAGGCGCCGCCCGCCGGGCGGCGCCTTGCGTTCCGGCCCGCGCCCCCGCGCACGCCGCATCTCGACTCAATCGCGCGGCTCCCAGCGGCCGCCGCACTCGTCCACTCCGCGTTTCAACGCCGCCATCGCCTCCGGCACCTGCGCGGGCGCGCCGCGCACACCCAGCTCGATGTGGCGCGGGCGATTCGCATCGCCGACCGACGGCAGGCTGAACACCTTCAGCCCCGGGAAGCACGTCTCCACCGATTCCATCAGCGGCGTGAGAGTGCTCTCCGCGGCTTCGTACACGATCACCGAGTCCTCCGCCTCAGCCACGCGGTGGTGGAGGTGCGCGTAGCGCTTGTCGAGCACCCACTCCACCATCGGCCACGCCATCACCGGAAAGCCGGGCACGAACCAGTGCTCGCGGATCGCGAAGCCCGGGATGCGGTTGAAGGGATTGGGGATGATTGCCGCGCCTTGCGCGAACTCGCCCATCTTCAGCCGCTGCGCAGTGGTCTCGGCGCCGAAGCGCTCGCGGATGAGGGTCTCCGCCTCGGGATGCAGCAGGAGGGGCACGCCGAGCGCAGCGGCCGCGCACTGCCGGGTGTGGTCGTCGGGGGTCGCGCCGATGCCGCCGAAGCTGAACACGACGTCGCCGCTCGCGAAGGTCTCCCGCAGCGTTGCGGTGAGGCGCGCCGGATCGTCGCCGAGATAGCGTGCCCAGTCGAGCCGCAGGCCGCGCGCGCCGAGCAGCCCGACGAGCTTCGCGAAGTGCTTGTCCTCGCGCTTGCCGCGCATGATCTCGTCGCCGATGATGATCGCGCCGACCGCCACGCTCCCTCCTCTCAACGCACCAGGGACTGCCACAGCTTCGCGAGCCGCTTCGCCGACACCGGCACCGGCGTGCGCAGCTCCTGTGCGAATAGTTGCACGCGCAATTCCTCGAGCAGCCAGCGGAACTGCTCCAGCTCCGCGCCCGGCTGGCCGCTCTGCTTGCGTACCCGCGCGTCCTCGCGCTGCCATTGCGTCTGCAGAGGGACCAGCTCCGCGAGCTGGCGTGCATCGCGCGACGGGTCGGCGCGCAGCTTGTCCAGCCGAAGCGACACCGCCTTGAGGAAGCGCGGGAAGTGCACGAGGCGCTCGTACGGCGTCGCCGCCAGGAAGTCCTTCGGCAGCAGCCGCGCGAACTGCTCCTCGATGTCGCGCACCGCCTCCGGGAACCCCTTCGCGCCCGCCAGCTTTTTCTGCACCGCCTGGTGCTCGGCGAGGATCGTGCTCACGAGGCGGGCGATCTCCTGCGCGATCAGCGCGACGCGCGGCTTCGCCTCGGCGCACCGGGCCTCGAACCCGGCTTGCGTACGCGGCAGCGGGTCCATCATGCACGCGCGCTCGAACGCGGCGAGCGCGATCTGGTCCTTGAGCGTGCCGCCGTCGCCGATTGCCGCGAACTGCAGCGCGAGCGCGGTCAAGTTCGGGATGGCACGCTCGAGGTATCTCGCCTGCTCGCGCAGCACGAGCATGAAGAGACGCCGCAGCCCGGCGCGATGCTTCGCCCGCGCGGCCTCCGGGGCGTCGAACACGTCGAGCACGACGCTCGTGCCCTGGTCGACGAGCGCCGGGTAGCCCACGATCGACTGCCCGCCGCGGCGGATCTCCATCACCTCCTCGAGGTCGCCGAAGCCCCATGCCGTCAAGCCCTCGGCCGCAGTGCTGCTGCCCTTCGCGATGGCGCCGAACCGCTCCCCCGCCTGCTTGCCCAGCTCGGCGCGCAGCTGGGAGAGGTTCCGGCTCATGCCGAGCTGCCGGCCGTGCTCGTCGACGACGCGGAAGTTCATCGCGAGGTGCACCGGAAGTGTCTCAGGTCGGAAGCCGTCGCGCTGGACGTCGAGGTTCAGCGTGTCGCGTGCATGGCGCGCGATGGCCTCGGTGAGGGGGACGTCCGCGGCCACGACGTCGGCGACGAATGCGGACGCGAATTCCGGCAACGGCCCGAGGCGATGCCGCACCTTCTGCGGCAGCGACTTCGCGAGCAGCTGTACCTTCTCCTTGAGCAGGCCCGGCACGAGCCATTCGCAGCGCGCGGCCGGCACCTGATTGAGCGCGACCAGCGGCACGGTCATGGTGACGCCGTCGCGCGCACTGCCCGGGTCATGGCGGTACTCGAGCGCGAACCGGCGGCCGGCGAGCTCGAGGCTCGGCGGGAACTGGTCGGTGGTGATGCCCGCCGCCTCGTGGCGCATGAGGTCTTCGCGCCGCAGGTGGAGGAGCTTGGGATCGTTGCGCTCGGCGCGGTGCCGCCAAGCCTCGAACGCGGCGCCGTCGTGGATCTCCGCCGGTACCTTCGCGTCGTAGAACGCCGAGATGAGCGTCTCGTCGACGAGCACGTCCGGCCGTCGCGACTTGTGCTCGAGCGCCTCGATCTCGCGTACGAGCTTCCGGTTGTGCGCCAGGAACGGTCCGCGCGTATCGAAGTCGCCCTCGACCAGCGCACGCTGGATGAAGATGCGTCGCGACTGCTCCGGATCGATCGGGCCGTAGTGCACGCGGCGGTTCGCGTACACGGGCAGCCCGTACACCGTGCCGCGTTCGAGCGCGACGACCTGCGCCGCCTTCTTCTCCCAGTGCGGGTCGGACTGTTGACGCCGCACGAGATGTGCGCCGACCGATTCGACCCAGGCCGGGTCGATGCCCGCGACCGTGCGCGCGTAAAGGCGCGTCGTCTCCACGATCTCGGCGGCGACGATCCATCGCGGCGACTTCTTCGCGAGCGCCGAGCCGGGATGCACGTAAAACTTGATGCCGCGCGCGCCGACGTAGGGCGCGGCCCGTGGGTCGCGCGCATCGCCGCCCTCCTCCGTCTTCATGCCGAGGTTGCCGAGTAGCCCCGCGAGGAGCGCGCGGTGTACCTGCGCATAGCTCGCGGGATGCACGGCCGGGGTACCGGGCGGCCCGTTCGGATCGCCGCTTTCCGGCGGCAGCTCGCCCGCCTTCCACCCCAGCTCGCCGACCAGCTCGCGAAGCTGCGAGTGGATGTCGCGCCACTCGCGCATACGCTGCCACGACAGAAAGTGATCTCGACAAAGCTTGTGCAGCTTGCGGTTCGATTCGTGCTGCAGCGCTGCGGCGTAGAAGCGCCACAGCTTGAGCAGCCCGAGGAAGTCCGACTTCTCGTCGGCAAACCGCTTGTGCGCCTCGTCGGCGGCCTGGGCGCGCTCGAGCGGCCGGTCGCGCGGATCGGGCACCGAGAGCGCGGCGGCGATGACCAGCACCTCGGGCAGCGAACCCTCGTCCTTCGCCGCGAGCACCATGCGACCGATGCGCGGGTCGATCGGCAGTCTCGCGAGCATGCGGCCGGTCTCGGTCAGCTCGCGCGCGTCGGTCACCGCACCCAGCTCGGCGAGCAGTGCGTAGCCGTCGGCAACTGCGCGCGGCGCCGGCGGTTCGACGAACGGGAACGACTCGACGTCACGCAGGCCGAGCGACTTCATCCGCAGGATCACCGATGCGAGCGACGAACGCAGGATCTCGGGGTCGGTGAACGGCGGTCGCTTCTCGTAATCCTCCTCGGAGTAGAGCCGCACGCAGATGCCCGCCTGCACGCGCCCGCACCGGCCGGCTCGCTGCGTCGCCGAGGCACGCGAGATCGGCTCGACGCGGAGCTGTTCGACCTTGTTGCGATAGCTGTAGCGCTTGATGCGTGCGAGGCCCGGATCGACCACGTAGCGGATGCCCGGCACCGTGAGCGAAGTCTCGGCGACGTTCGTCGCGAGCACGATGCGCCGTCCCGAGTGGGGTTTGAAGACGCGCTCCTGCTCCTCTGCCGAGAGGCGCGCGAAGAGCGGCAGGATCTCGGCGTGCGCGGCGCCGGGGCGGCGATTCTCGAATGCGCGCTTGCGCAGCACCTCCGCCGCCTCGCGGATCTCACGCTCCCCGGGCAGGAACACGAGCACGTCGCCCGGGCCCTCGCGCGCGAGCTCGTCGACGGCGTCCGCGATCGAATCGTTCAGGTCGATCTCGCCGTCGGCGTTCTCCTGCAGCGGCCGGTAGCGGACCTCGACGGGATACATCCGGCCCGAGACCTCGATGACCGGCACCGTCGCGCCGGCGGGGCTCGCGAAGTGGCGCGCGAAGCGCTCGGCGTCGATCGTCGCCGAGGTCACGATCACCTTGAGGTCGGGCCGGCGCGGCAACAGGTCGCGCAGGTAGCCGAGCAGGAAGTCGATGTTGAGGCTGCGCTCGTGCGCCTCGTCGATGATGAACGTGTCGTAGGCGCGCAGCTGCGGATCGGCCTGCGTCTCGGCGAGCAGGATGCCGTCGGTCATCAGCTTCACGTAGGTGTCGCGCCCGACGTGGTCCGTGAAGCGCACCTTGTAGCCGACCGCGCGACCGAGCTCGGTGCCGAGCTCGGCGGCGATGCGTGCGGCCACCGAGCGCGCGGCCACCCGGCGCGGTTGCGTGTGGCCGATGAGCCCGCCGACCCCGCGACCGAGCGCGAGGCAGATCTTCGGCAATTGCGTCGTCTTGCCGGAGCCGGTCTCGCCGCAGACGACGATCACCTGGTGCGCGGCGATCGCCGCCGCGATCTCGTCACGGCGTGCGCTGACCGGCAGCTCGTCGGGGAAGGTCGGGCGCGGCGCCGCGGCGCGGCGTCGCTCGATCTCGTCGGGGGAAAAGCGACTGCGCGGCGCGTCCGGCGACCGGCGCCGCGCGCGCGGCGCGGCCGGCGAGGGCACGGGCGGATTCACGCGGCGAAGTTACCACACGGGGTCAGGGCCCCGGCTCCGTAAGCCTCCGCAATGCTCATGTGCGCGACGAGCGACGCCCGCGGGGGCACGGGCAGCTTGCGCCTTCGAAGCGCGTCACTCCATCCGCACGACCCGCCCGGTGCCCGGCAGCACGCTTCCCCCGCACGGCTTTCGTGCACGAGTTCCTCGTCCGGCAGCGTGCACCGCGCGGATGATCACATCATGAGGCACAAGAAGGCCTACGGGCGTGGACGCCCCGCCGGCGCCTTGAACGATCCCGCGGTGGTGCTTGGCTTCGAGATCGTCGCCGCCGACATCCTCGCTCTCTTCGCTCGCGAGCGCGGACAGCGGTGGCTCAGCGCGCAGGCCGAGCGGGCCTACCGCACCGGGCGCCGCAAGCCGAGCTGACCGGCCGGTGGACGCCGGCGCCCGCCGACGACCCGCCCCCAACGACGCAGCGGCGCCCACGCCGCCCGCTACACAGCGCGCTCTCCACGACGCCAAGCGCGCGGCGCCGTCCCGCGTGCGCCGCGTTGCGTTTCGCGCTCGTTGCGATACAGCGGACAGCAAGCGAGGTCGCCCCGCCTCTGCCGGCACCATCCACGGGAACGCGGTGCGCCACGATGGGGCGCGAGCGACGGAAGCACGGCTCGTGCGGGCGCATCGTCTGTCGGCATCCCGTCGATCTGCGACGAGTTCACGACAACGTCATGGGCGATGCCGGCTCGCAACCGAATCGCCTCCGGTGCACCCGTGATCTGCGTCACTCCCTCGTCATGTCCGCCCGCGATGCTCGTCCCTGGTCGATGGCACAAGTTCTCGCCCTCGGTCACGGGCGCACTCGGCGAGCGGCAGAAATCCGCGCCGAAGAGCGCTACCGCAGGTGCACACGACCGCGTCTGGCACACCGGCTGCTCGCTGTCATGCCGAACGCATGACGGCTCGCGTGGGTACCGCTCACGCGCGAGAGCTCGATCTGCTGAGGGGAGCGTTGCGGGCACTGGACCCGCGCGCGTCGGAGGTTCGGACGATTGAACAGCGAGGTCAGGATGGATTACCGCGAACAGCTGCAACCCGGCGTCGGCTTTCTTCATCTGCAGCGTACGCTCCAACCGGGGGAACGCGTACCGGCGCTGCCGAGCCTGCTCGCCCAGTTGTCCGCCCTGCAAACGGCGATGGGCGAAAGCATCCCGCCCGCCGATCCCGAGCCGCAGACGGCCGATGTCGAAGCCGAGGAGCTCGAGGACTGACGCGCAGGCACCCTGCGCGCCGTATCGCGAGCGCGCGCGTCCGGATCAGCGGGTGTCGAGCAGGCGCTCGACGTACCGCGCGACGAGATCGACCTCGAGGTTGACGCGTGCGCCCGGTGCGAGCGCGTGCAGCGTCGTCACCGCCAGGGTGTGCGGGATCAGGTTGATCTCGAGCTCCTCGCCGTCCACACGGTTTACCGTGAGGCTCACCCCCTGCACGGTGATCGAACCCTTGCGCGCGATGTAGCGGGCGAGCGGCGCCGGCGCCCTCACCCGCAGCAGATAGCTCTCTCCGACCGGCTCGAAGCAGACCACCTGCCCGACTCCGTCGACGTGCCCGGTCACGAGGTGGCCGCCGAGACGCTCGGCGAGCGTCAGCGACTTCTCGAGGTTCACTTCGCCGGGACCGCCAAGCCCCGCAGTGCAATCGATCGTCTCCTGCGACACGTCGACGTCGAAGCGCTGCCCGTCGCGCGCGATCACGGTCAGGCAGCAGCCGTTGACCGCGATCGAGTCGCCGATCGCGACGTCGTCAAGGCTGACGCGCCCCGCGTCGATGGTGAGCCGCAGCCCCTTCTCGCGCGGCTCCGCGTTCACGATCCGGCCGATGCCGGCGACGATCCCAGTGAACATGTGCCTGCCTTCTCCTTCACGATGCGCGTTGCAGCCCGCTCCACGTCCCGCCTTGTAGCCGGGCGAGGATGCGCAGGTCCGGTCCGACGCGGATCACCTCGGTGAACGCGAGCGGTACCCGTTCTTCCAGCCCGGCGGGCGGCGGCAACGCGAACATCCCCCGCCCGCTGTCGCCGATCACGCTCGGCGCGAGGTAGACGAGCAGCTCGTCTACGAGCCCCGCGGCGAGCAACGAGGCGTTGAGCTTGTGGCCCGCCTCCACATGGATTTCGTTCAGCTCGCGTCGCGCGAGCTCGGCCATCAGTGCGGCGAGCTCGACCTTGCCGCCTTCGTTGGGCAGCACGACGACCTCGGCGCCGCGCGCCTCGATCGCTCCCCGACGAACCGCGTCTTCCACCGCACTAGCGACGAGCACGCGGCCGCCGGCGAAGAGCCGCGCGTGCGGCGACGCCTCGAGCCGCGAATCGACGAGCACCTTGAGCGGCTGCCGCGGTGTCTCGAGGTCGCGCACGTCGAGGCGTGGATCATCCTCACGGACCGTGCCGATCCCGGTGAGCACCGCGCACGCGCGTGCGCGCCACGCGTGACCGTCGCGCCGCGCCTCCGCGCTCGTGATCCACTGGCTCGCGCCGCCGGCAAGGGCCGTGCGGCCGTCGAGCGACGCGGCGATCTTCATGCGCACCCAGGGCCGGCCGCGCGTCAGCCGCGACACGAAACCGCAGTTGAGCGCCTCGGCTTCCGCCGCCAGAAGTCCTACGTCGACGCGAACGCCGCGCTCCCGCAACCGGTCTGCGCCGCGGCCCGCGATCGGATTCGGATCGGTGGCCGCGACGACGACGCGCGCGATGCCCGCGGCGCACAGGGCGTCCACGCACGGCGGCGTACGACCGTGGTGCGTGCAGGGCTCGAGCGTGACGTAGGCTGTCGCACCGCGGGCCCGCGCGCCCGCCTCCGCAAGCGCAACCGCTTCGGCATGCGGACCGCCGGCCCGCTCGTGATGACCGCGCCCGACGACCTCGCCCCCGGCGACGATGACGCAACCGACGCGCGGGTTGGGCGTCGTCGTGAACATTCCGCGCCCGGCAAGATGCAAGGCATCGGCCATGCGGGCGCGATCGGCGTCGTCGAACATCG